>LXOW01333851.1_pt1 | contig 19484 bp, 18 predicted proteins | sample 1368591 | NCBI WGS metagenome assembly LXOW01 (sample SAMN04884650, study PRJNA319009) | bovine gut metagenome | isolation source: Cow rumen | host: Bos taurus | place: Italy: Legnaro (PD) | collected 2014-07-09
GGCGATGCTCAGCGATGATGCCGGGACGGAGATCTTGGCACCGTCGGTGGTCTCAAAGGTCAGATGGGTGTAGCCCTCGGCATGGGCTGCCAGCACACCAATCATGAGGATTGCAAATAAAAGTAGTCTCTTCATTGTTATAGTATTTTAGTATGTAAATAATCCAGATTCCTTCTGGTCTGTCTGTGCCAGCCGTTCACACCCTTGGAGAGGGTAGGGGGCTCGTTGAAGGCGCTTCCCTTGGCTTTGCGATTGCAAAGTTAATGAATTTTCTCGTATCTTGCATAAAAATTTCAGTAAACAGGTTGTTTTTTTCAACGAACCCAACGTTGCAAATTTTTCTATGTTAAATAAAGGTATAGGGCATTTTTATTGTATAATGTGGTGTTGTTACGCAAAAAATTGCTACCTTTGCACCCGCAAATCAAAAAACAACTTACAAAACGATATGGTAAACAGATTTATTCTTAACGAAGTATCTTACTTCGGACCAGGCGCCCGTAAGGAGCTGCCTGCAGTAGTATCACGACTGGGCTTCAAGAAGGCCCTCGTAGTAACCGACAAAGGTCTCATGCAGTTTGGCGTTGCCAAGATGGTGCTCGACGTTATGGACGAGGCCGGCATCAAGTATGAGATTTTCGACGATGTGAAGCCTAACCCCACCGTGACGAACGTGAAGAATGGCATCGAGGCCTGCAAGAAGGCTGAGGCCGACTTCATCGTGGCTATTGGCGGCGGTTCCAGCATGGATACGGCCAAGGGCATCGGCATCGTGGTGACCAACCCCGAGTTCGGCGACATCGTGTCGCTTGAGGGCGTGGCCGACACGAAGAAGAAATCGCTGCCCATCATCGCCCTGCCTACCACAGCGGGCACGGCAGCCGAGACCACCATCAACTACGTCATCATTGATGAGAGCCGACAGGCTAAGATGGTGTGCGTAGACCCTAACGACATCCCCTGCGTTGCCATCATCGATGCAGAGCTGATGTACTCCCTGCCAAAGTCGCTCACTGCCGCTACCGGCATGGACGCTATGACCCACGCCATCGAGGGACTCATCACGAAGGCTGCATGGGAGCTGTCGGATATGTTCGAGGTCAAGGCCATTGAGATGATATACAAGTATCTGCCAGTGGCCGTCAACGAACCCACCAACCCCGAGGGCCGCAACGGCATGGCTGTGGCACAGTATGTGGCAGGCATGGCATTCTCCAATGTCGGACTGGGCGTTGACCACGGCATGGCCCATCCGCTCTCAGCACTCTTCGATGTGCCACACGGCGTAGCTTGCGCCATGCTCCTGCCTACGGTGATGCGTTTCAATATGCCCGCCGCTTTGGATAAGTATACAGAGATTGCCAAGGCCTGCGGAGTATGGAAGGATGGCATGACGAAGGAAGAGGCTGCCGATGCGGCATGCAAGGCCATCGAAGACCTCAGCGCTCTCGTCGGCACCAACAAGCGCCTCTCTGACCTGGGCATAACCGAGAACGACATCCCTGCACTGGCAGAGCAGGCATTCAACGATGTCTGCACCCCGGGCAATCCTCGCGAGGTAACAAAGGAAGACATCGTAAGTCTCTACAAACAGATACTGTAAATTCTTTTCCCTACCACGAATTAAGACTACTGTTTTCTTATACCACGAATTACACGAATTACACGAATTAGCTTCGCATGAGTAACGAACTCAAATAACGAAAAATTTGTGTAATTCGTGTAATTCGTGGTCGTCTTTTTGTCAGCCTAATTCGTGTAATTAGTGGTCTTTATTTCTTAGAATCCTACGTTGACTCCGGCCATGAAGGTGGCGTGTGGCATGGGATAGCCGAGGTTTATCTCGTAGCTCTGTGCCAGGAGGTTCTCTCCGCGAACCCACAGCCCTATGTTCTTCATCAGGGCATAGTTCACCGTGGCGTTAAGCAGACAGAAATTCTCCTTCTGCTCGTTCTGACCCACGGCGGTATAGAGGCCGTTGATATACTGCAGGCCTGCTATGACGGTCCACTTGTCGTAACGGAAGTCGGCCCCCACGAATCCCTTGTATGTCGGCGCTGCCACCACGGGGTTCTTCATGTGCAGGAAGCTGTGGTTGGTGTTCAGGGCCCAGTGGCTGTTGATGCGCCATGCACCCTCTATCTCCACGCCCCAGTTCTCTATCTCGCCCGTGTTGATATTCTTCCCGGCCACGGCCTGTATCAGGTTATCGCCCTTAATATAAAAGAGGTTCGCACCATAGCTGACGGCACCCAGCCTGTGTCGCCACGACAGCTCGTAGTTCCATAGGCGCTCAGCACGCAGGGAGTCGTGGTTGGCGGTGCCATACATATACATCTCGCGCGTGGTGGGGTTGCGGAAACCCTTGCCTACCGTGGCTTTCAGCTCGCCTGTCAGCAGGGGGCGCCATACGATGCCTGCCTGAGGCACCCATTCGCTGCCCGCCGTGGAGTGGTGGTCATAGCGCAGACCCGCATCGATAGTGAGCCACTCCGTGATGTCCTGGCGGAAGTCCACGTAGCCTGCCACCTCGTCTTCCTTCGCATCAGCACTCTGCATGAGGCGCTGCTTGGTGGTCACCGTCTCGCCTGTCGTGCGGTCCGTATACCACGCATGGCCGTAGATATGCTGATAGTCGAAGCCCGCGGTGAGGCGGTTGCCCTTCATCAGCTGCACGCTCTGATACCACGACACCCCCGCTACGGCATCCTTCGAACGGAACAGGCTCGTCTGGGGTGTGCCGCCAGCGGCGTTATAGCCGTCGTTAATCTTGTGCCAGCCGAAGTTGTCATATACGCTCAGTCCGCCACTGGTGCGGCTGTAGCGGTTCTCTACCGAGAGGCTTGCTGCACCGCGCGTAATCCATTGGTCGTTCTCCAGCTTGGGCTGCGTCACCGTACCCGGGTTTGAGGCATTCCAGTGTGTCACGTTAAGGTCGGCAGCCACGCTCCAGTGCTTCGACAGGTCATAGCCCAGCTTCACCATGCCGCCATATTGCTCAAAGCCCATGTGTGGACGGTGGTTGTCGGTGCGGTTATACTGTGCCGCTACGGTGCTGCCGAAACGCCCGGCACGCACCTGGTTCGCAGCCTCTGTCTGTATGGTGCCATAGCTGCCGGCGCCGAGGCTGATATTCGTCTTCACCGTCGGAGGGGTGTCATAGCCGCCAATGGAGCGCGTCACGATATTCAGCACGCCGCCCATGGCATTCGAGCCATAGAGCACTGAGGCCGGTCCGCGCAACACCTCCACACGGTCGGCCAGCAGCGTCTGATAGCTGTCAGAGATAGGGTGTCCGTAAACGCCCTGATACTGTGGATGACCGTCAATCAATACGAGCATCTGTCCTGCCCCGCCTGTCACGCCGCGCATGTTTATGCCACCGGCGGCACCTGTCGAGACGCCGTAGCCCAGCATCGAACGGCTCGTAACAAACAGTCCCGGCACCTCCTGCAACACTGTGGGCAGGATGCTCGTCTGGTGCTGCTGCGTCAGTTTCTCGCGGCCTATCACCGTCACCGTCATGGGCAGATGGCGCACGTCAACGGCATTGCGCGTGCCGGTCACTACAACCTCGTCGAGCGACAACGAGTCCTGGGGAGCGGCAACAACCGTGACACAAGCCATCGCAGCCGCAAATGATGTAATCAATTTCTTCGTGTTCATTTATATATATCTGTTAGCTTCTGTTCTTTCTACCTGCAAAGGTAAGAAAAAAAATCCTGAACGCGCCTCTCTTTTCTCGATAAAATTACACCTGTAGTCGTTAAGTTTCAAAAAAAGTCACTCTAATAGGGCATTCCCCTTTGTCATTAGAAAGAAAAACACTACCTTTGCTGCCGAAATCATTATTCCCCCGAACAACATCATGTCATACGCAGGACGATACAGCCAGTCAGAAGAATATCGGCGCGAAGAGCTGATAAGAAAGATAGAACACTCCATAGAAAACCTCACGCTCCAAGAGCTTGAGGCCGTCTATTACGACCTAACCACAAAGAATTTCATCAACGACTAAGTGGTGTATTAGTGCCTCAGGGTCATGATCTTTGTGGGACACGCCAGCGTACACTTACTGCATTTCAGACAGTCAGGGTGCAGGTAGCCTGTCTCGTCGCCGCGGCAGTCATAGGGCGTGAGCTGCATCGGACACACGCGTGAACAGCTCTTACACTTCATCTGACACGTCGCCGCCACGTGGATATTCGTGAAAGCCTTCGGCAGGGGAGCCTTCTTTGGTGCCACCCAGCTTGATATCGTACCCATTGGGCAGAACGAACACCATGTGCGGGGAGCATAGATAAACGACAGCGTGACACCCACCACGGTAGTCATCACGATGATTGTCCAGAACACACGTCCTATGCCGCTCCACATCGCCAGGCCGCCCTCGCTCCACGGAACGGTGAGGGTCAGCTGCACACCGAACATCGTGAAGATGAAGAACACCATAAACAGCCTGAATCCGAACGTTCTCACGAACCTCGGTATCTCGCGGTGTGGGGAATACTTCGACAGCAGACGGTCATACAGGTTGCCGCGCGGACACACATGTCCGCACCACCAGCGACCCTTCCATACGCTCGTCAGCACGGGGCCGATCATGCAGATGATAGCCACAAGGCCTATGACGGGGTAAAACCATCCCAGGATGATATATGCGATGATAATCCAATACAGAGGCTTTCCGGGAGCATCAAAATGACGATGAAAACGTTTCTTCTGTGCCATAATGCTAATTCTGATTCGCGTAATTAGTGTTATTCGTGGTTCCTTAATCCCAGGTCATTACTGTTTCTTCAGTGTCTCGATGATAGAGTCCAGTTCCTGTGCCAGGTGCTCATAGGCCTTCGCCTGTAGCGGGCAGGGCGACAGCTGCTGGCGCATGCCCTTTGGGACAGAGATGAATGCCTGCTCCTCCATCGCCTTACCCTTCTCCGTCAGGCTTACAAACTGCTGGCGCTTGTCCTGCTCACCCTTCCTTCGGCTCACTAGCCCCAGCTTCTCCATGCGTTGCAGCAGCGGCGTCACCGTATTCGTCTCAAGCAAGAGCCGGTGCGCGATGTCATTCACGGGCAGGTTGTCACCCTCCCACAACACCATCAGCACCAGATACTGCGGGTACGTGATGCCGAGGGTATTGAGGATAGGCGTATATGCCTGCGTCACAAGCCGCGCTGCAGTATAAAGCCTGAAACAAATCTGTTTGTCAAGTTGGAATTCAGTATGCATAATTAGCCTTTTCAGTCCCAAAGTTAATGTTTATAGTTACATCGAAAAACACGGAAAGCACAAAAAGAAGCTAAACCATCAATTATCCGTTTATTCCGTGTCTTTAGATGTGGGAGTTAAAACTTCAATCTCAGGGACGTGGGCGTCNNCGTGGTAGGTGCGTAGCGCTTGATCGTCTGCCCGTCCTTGGAGATAAGGAACTTAGTGAAATTCCACTTAATGTCGCTGTCCTTCTCCACGCTGTTGCTGATAGCCTTGAAGAGCGTCTTCGCGGCTTTCGCCTTCAGACCGTGATACTCCTCCGTCGGGGCCTGAGCCTTCAGATACTCGAAGATAGGCTCTGCGGCAGCACCGTTCACGTCTGTCTTCTTCATAATCTGGAACGTCACCCCGTAGTTCAGCTGGCAGAACTCCTCTATCTGTCCGTCAGTGCCGGGATCCTGCTCCTTGAACTGGTTGCAGGGGAAGCCGATAATCACCAGACCCTTGTCCTTGTACTTCTGGTTCAGCTCTTCCAGTCCCGCAAACTGTGGTGTAAACCCGCACTTGCTCGCTGTGTTAACAATCAGCAGCACCTTGCCTTCAAACTGTGAGAAATCCAGTTCCTTACCTCTGCTCGTCAGAGCCTTGAAATCATAAATCTTATTCATACCTTTATAGTTAATGTTTCCGTTCCCGTTTTCGTTCCCGTTTTCGTTTTCGTTTTCGTTTTCGTCTTCGTTTTCGTCTTCGTAGAGGCTGAAAGCCTCGTTTCGTAGTCACGGAGTGACGCTTCGTAGGAGCTTTGCTCCGCTTCGTCTTCGTAGGGACGAATGTCCCGCTTCGTTTCAGCTGCAAAGTTAAGAATAAAAATTTATATCGCAAGCGATTTATCTCCTACTTTAATTTACTTTAACTAAATATCGCGCACGACATAAATGCCATGTCTTCAAATAAAAACCACCAAACACGTTGCTCCTTACAACCTTTTTTCGTAACTCTGCCTCCCCCGAAGTTACTTTGCACTCGGAATTGCTCAAATTAATTTGGCACTTCGCTCGTTTTTTCGTAACTTTGCGAATGAATTCGCGAAGTTACTCCGTCTCGGCATAAAAAATAAATGATTTTATTTTGTTCTGCTCTCGACTTTTCGTAACTTTGNNTTTTCGTAACTTTGCACCCGTAACAGAAAACCATAATTATTAACCAAACAATATGACTACATCTTTTGAGAAGCTCTTCGGCTTCGACTCAAAGAAGCACAATGTCCGTACAGAAATCATGGCGGGCATCACCACATTCCTGACCATGGCGTACATCCTGGCCGTCAACCCGGCCATCTTCAGCGCCCTGCCCGGCATGCCCAACGGCAGCGTGTTCACCGCAACGGCCCTGGCCGCCATCATCGGTACGCTCGTAATGGCGCTCTATGCCAAGAAACCCTTCGCGCTGGCACCTGGCATGGGACTGAACGCCTTCTTCGTCTATACCGTCTGCTTGGGCATGGGCTATCCCTGGCAGTTCGCCCTCACCGCGGTGCTCTTGGAGGGTATCATCTTCATCATCCTCACCGTCACAAAGGTAAGAAGCCTGCTGCTCAAGGCCATCCCGGGTACGCTGAACAAAGCCATCGGAGCAGGCATCGGACTGTTTCTCGCCTTTATCGGAATGCAGAACTCCGGCATCATCATCCATAACGACGCCACATTGGTCGGCCTCGGCCACATCACCGAAGGCACCGCCCTCCTGGCGATGATAGGCGTCTTCATCACCGCCGGGCTGGTGATGGCAAAGGTGCGTGGAGGCATCCTCTGGGGCATCCTTGCCACGACGCTTCTCGGGCTGCTTATCACAGACCCGTCCACTGGTGAGTCCATCACCCAGCTGAACGGCATAATATCCATGCCGGCCAGCATAGACCCCATCTCGTTCCAGTTCGAATGGAACCGCGTCTTCAGCCTCGACATGCTGGTAGTGGTCTTCACCTTCCTCTTCATAGACATGTTCGACACTATGGGCACCATCATCGGCGTGCATCAGGGTGACAGAATGGCTGAGAGGCAGAATAAGCGCGATGAAATCCCCGATATCGACAAGATGTTCATGGCCGACTCCATTGCTACCGTCTGCGGAGCCTGTCTGGGCACCTCTACCACTACCACCTACGTGGAGAGCGCCTCTGGTGTCGGTGAGGGAGGCCGCACCGGACTGACAGCCTTCTCTACTGCTGTCTGCTTCGCGCTGGCACTGTTCTTCTGCCCGCTATTCCTCGCCATCCCAAGCTCAGCCACGGCTCCCGCCCTCATCATCGTCGGAGTGATGATGATGCCTGCAGTAAGGCGCATCCACTGGGAAGACTACTGCAGAGCCATCCCCGCATTCCTGACCATCATCATCATGCCCCTGGCCTACAGCATCAGCGACGGAATCCTCATCGGAGTCATCTCCTATGTCATCTGTCTCGCCGTAGCCGGCAGATTCAAATACATCTCCCCGACAATGTGGATCCTGGCAATACTATTCGTATGTAAATACATCTTTATGTAGCACCCTTCGTAGGCCTGAAAGGCCGCTTCGTCTTCGTAGAGGTCTCGCAGAAATCGCAGAAACCGCTGAAATCTTCGTAGGCAGGGACGTGGGCGTCTAAATTAACGAATTAACAAATTATGATTACCTCTGTAGGCAGGGACTTGAGCGTACCAAAATGAGGTACAACAAATTGAACATCCTATTTCCAAAGTGTCGGTTTATTGGCCTAAAACCTTACAAAGTGTCATTTCGGTTTTTCCCGGTTTTAGTTGAAAAATAGAGCAAGAACGGTCGCTGAGATGGCGGTTTTTGGTTGTTTGAAGGGTGTGGAATATATGTTCGTCGCGTTGTGGAGGCTCCATTAGGACCTAATAGTTACTCCATTGGGTCCTAATAGTTACTCCATCAGAGCGTGATGGACGGTCTATTACAGGCCGATTTTTAGTTGTTTCTGGACTTTTTGGGGTCAAAATTAGCGTTTTCGGAGGCTGAAGGAAGGGGTGTTGAACATAACTGCCAGAATAAGAGACGGTTGCGCTAAACTTCAAAATTAGGCGATATTTGCGGCCAAGTCTGCTCGCACTTCCAAATTTCGCCCTGTAGAGCACGAATCAAAAATCACTTTGTAAGGTTTTCAGACCAAAAACCGACATTAGGGAGATTGAACATTAAAGATTGAAGATTGAACATTATCGTTAAGCCAGAATGGCAAAGCGCTTGGCATTTTGCCTTAGTGCGAAAAAGAAGGCTGAAAGCCAACATTGAAGATTGAAGGTTGAAAATCACAAAAGGGTCGTATTTCGGCGCACCCAGATTTCTCGTAAAAAGTTTGCCGGTTGCCCATTTTTTTTGTCACCTTGCACTTTAGTGGTTGAAAAAACAACACAATGTTATGGGAATAACTACAAAAAACTGTTAAATATCCGTTGGTTGTAACAATTTGCTTGTATTCATTACCGTGGGAAACCAATCCTTTTTGTACCTTTGTGGAAGCATACAGATAACACATGAAGGTACTACGACTGACAGACAGCGAAAAGGAGGTGATGTCTATCTTGTGGAATTCAGGACGACATCTGTCGGTTTTGGAGGTCCTGGAACACTACCGTGACCCCAAACCTGCATATACCACTATATCCACTATTATTTCGCGTATGCTTCAAAAGGGCTTTGTTAACTACAGCAGGGGAAAGGGTAAGACGTATTATTATTACCCCACGATGTCAAGGGGAAGATACTATCTGCTTTCATCTAAAAATAACGAAGCACGAAGGTTAATACTTGTGATTGTCTGCCTTATGGCGACATTCCTTGTTGCTGCCATGTGTATCAGCCTTTTCCCCTTTTCAAGGATATATGAAGAGACTTCCACCATATCATCCGCAAACTGTAGTCTATCGAATACACCCGTCAGCAATGAAATTTCCCCCATATCCTCTGACGTTGCGGAGCCTGTATCATCTGAAACCTCTGAAGAGGCAGATGCCGATGTTTTGCCAATCATACAGGTGGAGACTAATGTTGACCAGTTACCAGAATACCCTGGCAGCACAGCCGCCATACAATTGCTCGTAAGCAGACATCTGACCAACGATTATCATGACCACTGCTATGCGACGTTCCTCATTGATGAGGAAGGCAGACCTGTAAGCCTGACATTCCTCGGCAATACTATTCCTGACGTAAATATGGACGAATTGTTAAAAGACAGCGAGAAATGGCTGCAAGCCCGCAAGGATGGCAAGGTCGTTGCGGCATATATCACTGTTCCATTAGATTATACGACCTATGAGTAGGATACATAGAACATTATTTCTCTGCCTGACAATCTTGTCGGCAACTTTCGTGAATGCCGACGATGGCATTGGTATCGCACGACTTTACGGTAGATTCGTATGTGCCGCTGATGGAGATTGTCCCGATGAAGTGCCACTCAGTGTAGTTATGACAGATGACGTTTTCTTAGACACTTTAATGTCAGAGGTAAACAGTAATGGTTGTTTTTCGTTCGTCACACCGCTACCACGCCCCATGCTGTTCAATTTGCATCTGGACAACAGAGTGGAGTATGTATATCTCGCGCCTGGATGCGATACAAGGATAGAGGTTCCAATTTCCCGCGCTAATGGCATAGATTACCAAGATATTAAACAAAATGGCAGATACGTTGACCTTGCAGGTGTATGGAACAAACGTTGCGATAAGGTGAGTATTAAGGAATATGAGACAGTGAACGCCAGAATTGAGGAATTCCTCACTCACGACAGCTACAGTAGTTTGTCATATCTTGATTCCCTGTCAGTTTTACTAAAGGATCAAAGAGTATTGCTCTGCCCTAAATATTCATCGTTGTGCCAGAAACTGATGGACATCCATTACATGCCTCCACAATACGTTGCAGACGAGATCAAAGTGAGATGGCTGAAAAAACAACTGTGGGACAAACATGAGTATTTGGATGAACAGCAGGATAGTAGCACAATGAGACTCTCGCCTGCCTATAAGCAGTATGTAGAACTGCTTTCCATGCATCTGCCTGCAAGAAAGAGGATTATAAGCTGTGATACAACAATAACCCCATACACGAACAGTGTTTTTCCTGAAACCATCTTGTCAGGACAACTGAAATCGCGCAGAAAGCGAAAGTCTGAGAGCATAAGCAACAGGGAAATAACAGTCGTAATACATTATTCATATTCAGGTCTCTTTAAGACAAAAACCGTTACAGATGACCAAGGACGTTTTTCTATTGCACTATCAAACTGTAGAGATGAAGAAGATGCTTGTGTGAGTTTTTCGCTCAAGGGTGAAGATTATAAACAATACTATATAACACTTAATCAGTACTCTCACAGTAATCAATATACAGAAAAAGAAACAAGCATTCCATTCACTGGAATCATAAGGTATGACATTGACACGATAACAGACTCCCTTTGCAATAAAGGAAAGAAAATACCTATGTTCCTAGACTGGCTTTTTAAGGTGGACAAGAGATTTGAAGGCACGTATGGACACCTTGTCCCGTTTTATCAGAATTATTACGAGGGCGACAAACTACTTGATAGTGATGGCCCCTCATACAAAGACCATCCCATAATCTGGATATTGGATGACAAGGTCAAGATAATCACGGGCAGACGCTCCATAACCAGCGAGGGTTGGCAGGCATACAATACCACAAGAGACCACATTACCCACAACTTGGATGAAGTCCGTTCTGTATATGTGTCACTACAAGACAATGTATGGAAACCTTGGTTTCGGACAGACAATCTTTCAGCAATAAAACCCGCAACGGTGTTTGTTTATACACACCCAACAACAATATCAAGCCGCAACGTTATAAGAAAAATCTACTGTAAAACTCACTGAAATTATGAATAAAAAGTTCTTGACATTACTATTTGGTGCAACCATGATGATTAGTTGCACTTCTGTATCTGAAGATGAGAGCGATGCAGCCAACCCAAAGTCAGAAATCTATGCGATGATCAGTAAAAAAGCATCGGAATACGGTGTCAGCGATTACCTCATAAATAAGATCTATATAGAGCGGCATCCAAACATCTCAGAAGACGAGATAGAAAATTTCTTTCTGCGGTATGCCAAGATGGATGGGACTTATCTTGCATCCAATGTAAAGAAATCTACATCACAAAAAGTATATAAGTGTGCAATGATTTTTGCAAAATGTGTCTTGGCACTTATTCTTTGGACAACAAACAATGTTATTACACTCCTGAACACTGAAACCACAAAAAATCCCATGAAAATGCTATTCAAAATACAGGAAAATACTATTTTTCAGCAAAGAAAACTTAATTTTATTGGATAAGACTTTGTTAATTGAAAGAAAAAAAGTATCTTTGCGGTCGGAAATATTTGTAATCATTCCGACCATAATTAATGTAAATATTCGATGGAGAATGCTGTAGTACAGCAGATTAAGAAGAAGATTACTCGCAGTAAATACGGTGAGATATTCTTTGTATCTTCTTTTCCTCAGTATGATGTTGAGTATGTCACAAAGTTTCATTTATGGTCAGTCTCTTACCTTTGCCGATATGATGAAGAGAATAAGGACGCTACAAGAACTATTTAGGGCACATAAAAGTAATAGTGTTTAGGTGGGAATTAATAGTTCCGCTCGCGCCTGAGCACCTACGGAGCGCAAGAACCCACCTATAGATTTCCAATGTAGGGTGTTCAATTTGTTGTATCCGGGGACGCCCACGTCCCGAGGGTTACACAAACTGAACGCTATGTATTGGAATACATAGAATGATTAGCGAATGAAGTAATAGAATTATTGAGATAGTTTATGGCAATAGAACAAGCAATATTCCGCAGGTCGGAACTTCTGTTGGGCGATGAAGCAATGAGCCGCATCGGTGAGAAACGCGTGATTATCTTTGGTGTGGGTGGCGTTGGCTCCTGGTGCGCCGAGAGCCTGATTCGTTCTGGCATCAGGAAGTTGACGATTGTCGATTCCGACCGCGTGTGCATCACGAATATCAACCGTCAGCTGATGGCAACGACAAAGACCGTGGGACAGGTGAAGGTGGAGGCTCTCAAGGAACGTCTGCTGAGCATCAACCCCTCAGCAGAGATTACCGCCTTGCAGCAGGTCTTTACGGCAGAGACCGCCGAGAGTTTCCGGCTTGACAGTTACGACTATATCATCGATGCCATCGACTCGCTGAAGGACAAGGCGCTTCTCATCCTCATGGCCACATCCCTTTCCTCAACAGGGGAGGGTAGAGGGGGGGCCAAGTTCTTCTCGTCGATGGGTGCTGCCCTGAAGCTCGACCCCACACGCATCAGGATTGCCGAGTTCTGGAAGGTGCAGGGAGATCCTCTGGCACGTGCTCTCCGCAAGCGTTTTAAGCGTGACGGCCAGTATCCTATGCGTAAATTCATGTGTGTCTTCTCCGATGAACTCTTGGAGAATAAAGGCCATAACGCCACCTGCGGCACGGAGCAGTGCATCTGTCTCAATGCCAGGAACAGTCCTGACGATCCCAGCCTGCTGAACCACGAAAGGAGCTCGACGAAAGCACAGATTAACGGTACCGTGGCCCATATCACCGCTGTCTTCGGCTTCATGCTGGCAGGGCTGGTCATTCAGGATGCTGTTAAGGTCGGGGGGTGAGAGCTCACAAAAAAGACATTGCCTATTCGGCGATGTCTTTGTTCGGTCTTCTCACAAAAAAAGACATTGCCTATTCGGCGATGTCTTCTTTTTGGGGTGCCCGGTCGGGCTCGAACCGACGACATTCAGAACCACAATCTGACGCTCTAACCAACTGAACTACGGGCACCATGTTGACTTTGTCTTCGAGCTTCGCGACTCGGCCAAATAAGCAAGCTTAATGGCTCTCGCTGCTCCGCTCGTTGGTTTTGCGGGTGCAAAGGTATAGCTTTTTTCTGAATTGACAAAATTTTTTGTAGTTTTTTTTCGTATAACATGCTAATAAGATTAATTTATTATAATTTTTTCGGTGCTCCGTCAAGTTTCTCTTTTATATCATTGGCCGTTTGGTTTTTTTTGCTTACTTTTGCATCCGAAATGAAGTTAATTATTCAGACTCTGCCCACGTTTTTCGTGGAAGAGGACAAGATACTGACGGCCCTGTTTGATGAGGGTATGGATGTTCTGCATATCAATAAGCCGGCTTCTGAGCCGCTGTATGCGGAGCGTTTGCTGTCTTTATTGCCATCAAATAAGTATGGCAAGATTGTGGTTCATCAGAACTACTATCTGAAGCAGGAATATGATCTTCGCGGCATTCACATCGATGATCCCGATGCTCCCGTTCCGGAAGGCTTTCGCAGGCACGTTACGCGTACCACTAATAGAATTAGCGACCTGAAGGAGATGAAGAAGCAATGCGACTATGTGATGCTCCATTCGCTATTTGACTCGCTTCACGACGGCGTGAAAGCCTCCCTGACGGTGGAGGAGATGGTGGAGGCGCGCAAGAAGGGCCTCATAGACCGTCACGTGTACGCTCTTGGCGGCATGAGCCTGGAGAGCATCCAACAGGCCAAGGACTTGGGTTTCGGCGGTGTGGTGATATGCGGGGATTTGTGGAACAGGTTCAATATTCAGCATGAGCTCAATTTCCATGAGCTCATTAATCATTTCCGCAGGCTCAAGAAAGCCGTAGGGTGAGAGTGGGGGGACGCCCACGTCCCTGGGGTTGACGAAGTCAAGAAAGAAAAAAATATAGATATAATGGCAGAAGAGAAAAATTTCATGGTATGCTCGGGTACCGCTACCCGTTATTTGGCAGAGAAGATATGTGCCAGTCTCGGCTGTTCGCTCGGCAATACCGTTATGACAAAATTCAGCGACGGTGAGTTTGCCGTCAGTTATGAAGAGAGTATACGCGGCAGGGATATCTTCCTCGTGCAGAGCACGTTCCCCAGTTCTGACAACCTCATGGAGCTGTTGTTGATGATTGACGCAGCCAAGCGTGCTTCGGCCAAGACCATCAATGCGGTCATCCCTTATTTCGGCTGGGCTCGTCAGGACCGTAAGGATAAGCCCCGTGTGAGCATCGGCGCTAAGCTGGTTGCCGACCTGCTGAGCGTTGCCGGCATCGACCGTCTCATCACGATGGACCTGCATGCCGACCAGATACAGGGTTTCTTCGATGTGCCTGTGGACCATCTCTATGGCTCGGGCGTACTGCTGCCTTATCTGGAGAGCCTGAAACTGAAGGATCTCGTCATCGCCTCTCCCGACGTGGGCGGTGCGAAGCGCGCCAAGAGCTATGCCAAGTATCTTGACTGTCCGCTGGTGATGTGCAACAAGTCACGTGCTCGTGCCAACGTCGTTGCCGAGATGCAGATTATCGGCGACGTGAAGGACAAGGATGTCGTTATCGTTGACGATATGGTGGATACTGCCGGTACTATCACCAAGGCTGCCGACATTATGAAGGAGGCCGGAGCGCGCAGCGTGCGTGCCGTTGCCAGCCACTGTGTGATGTCAGGTCCGGCAAGCGAGAGGGTGCAGAACTCTGCCATTGAGGAGATTGTCTTTACCGACTCTATTCCTTATTCGCACCGTTGCGCAAAGGTGAAGCAGCTCAGCGTAGCAGAGATGTTTGCTGAGACTATTCGCCGCTGCCTGAATAACGAGTCGATATCGTCGCAGTACATTATTTAAGCGTTAAGCGTTAAGCTTTAAGCTTTAAGCATTAGGATTTGTCGCGGGCGAGACGCCCACGTCCCTGGCTACGAAACGGTGCTTTGCACCTACGAAGACGAAACGGCCTTTCAGGCCTACGAAGATTTCTGCGTTTTCTGCGATTTCTGCGAGACCTTATCATCGTCAGCGAGACCTTATCACCGTCAGCGGGACGTTGTTGTCGCGGGCAGGATGCCCACGTACCTTTAAGCTTTAAGCATTAAGTATTAAACATTAAGTTGGGAAAAGCTAATAACATATGGTCGTATTTGTCCCGGCACAAGTATCTTATAACAATAGTGCTGGGATTGCTGCTCATCGGCTTTGTCGGCGAGAACAGTCTGCTTCATTTTATGCAGCTGCAGGTGCGCCTGTCGGAGGTGACGAAGGAGCTGGAGGAGTATGAGCAGCAGTTTGAGCGTGACTCTTTGCGCCTTCGTGCCTTGCAGTCGAACCATAAGGGAGTGGAACGCATAGCGCGTGAGAAATACTTCATGAAGCATCCTGACGAGGATGTCTTTGTTCTCAGCAACGAATATTATAAACCAACAGAGGAGCAATGAACGAACTGAGCCGGCTTCAATCGATAATCCTTGCCATAGGCGGGACGTTAATGGTGACAGGTACGGGGTGTGTGGTCTTCGGCTTGATGCCCAAGGTGGCCGCCATCGTCTTTGCCATAGGGGCTGTGGCGTTCGTGGCCATGCAGGCACAGAACGTATATACGGGCAGCAACTTCGTCATCAAGCGCCTTCGCAGGACGATGCTCATTGCCGATGCCTGCTTTATCATTGCTGCCCTGTTGCTGCTTGAGAATGTGTTCCGCATCATCTTCCCATACGTAGCGACGAGCGTTGACGGATATAACAATTATCTGCGTTACGTGAACAACAACTGGGTGGTGGCACTGCTCATCGCCGCATTGCTCGAGATGTATACCACACACAGGATAGCTTACGAGCTGAAGAAGGAGCAGAACAGCTAAGGATGGCTACAAGGAGCGTTATGCTATTTGTTTATAAATCATAACGCAAGGCTCTTATAACATAAAAAATGCTTAAACACATATTGATTTCTTAAAAGAGCATTAATTTAATTTTTTTAGTTCGATAATTCTGCATACCTTTGCATTACTATTTTATCTTATTATCAGAATGCCGAAAGGTTTTATGAAGAATTATTTACTTGTATTATTTGCTGTCATAGCAGCAACATCTTGTTCAAAATACAGCATCACGGGTTCATCCGACCTGCAGGATGTGGACGGGCGTATGCTCTTCCTGAAGACTGTAATGGGTGATGAACTGCTGAATATGGACTCGTGTGATGTTGTTCACGGCAAGTTCAAGTTTCATGGTTCATTGGATACGGTGCGCGTCGTTGCCCTGTATCTTGACAATATGCCCGTCATCCCCGTCGTATTGGAGGACGGTGACATCACCGTTACGCTCAACTCGCAGAAGCAGGTATGCAAGGGTACTCCCCTTAATGACACGCTGGCTGTCTTCAACGAGAAATATCAGCAGCTGTTGTTCCAGCTGCAGGATTTGTCTCACGAGCAGAGCCAGGCAATCATGAATGGCGAGGATATGGACGAGGTCAACGCCCGTCTGGCACAAAAGGAGCGTGACCTCTTGCTGCAGGAGGACAAGCTTATTACCACTTTCATCTCAGAGAACTTCAACAACTGTCTCGGGCCTTACGTCTTTGAGATGGCCACCAGCAGCTATCAGTATCCCACCCTCACACCATGGATAGAGGCCCTGATGACGAAAGCTACAGAAGAATTCAAGAATGCGCCCTATGTGAAGGAATACATGAAGATAGCCCATGAGAATCAGAATATCATGACCGGCGTGACCGAGGTGGCCCCACCCCCTATGCCCACTACGCCGCTTCCACAGGGACCTACACCTAACGAGTTGGCTCGACCGGCTCAACCCGCGAAAGAATGACTACACTAATACACGGAGGTACCATTGTCAATGACGGTGAGCAGCAGAGGGCTGACATCATCATTGACGATGACGTGATACGAGATATCATACCAGGAGGGATCAGTGCTGACGGCATTGATTCCTTGAATTTTGTTATAGACGCAACGGGCAGCATGGTGTTACCCGGCATCATCGATTCGCATGTTCATTTTCGTGAGCCCGGCCTGACGTACAAGGCCGATATGGACAGCGAGAGCCTGGCAGCCCTCGCAGGAGGCGTCACTACCGTCTTCGATATGCCCAACACCAAGCCTCAGACCACCACGCTTGAGGCGCTGAGGCAGAAGCAGGAGACGGGGCGCGATAAGATGCACGTGAACTATGCCTTCTTTCCCGGAGCTACCAACGATAATGTGGGCGAGCTGCGGCAACTGGATGTGCATGGCGTGCCTGGAATAAAACTCTTCATGGGGTCTTCTACGGGCAATATGCTTGTGGACCGCGAGCAGGCCCTCGACGAAGTCTTCGCCCTCGCTGCAGAGAAGGACCTGCCGCTGATGGCCCATTGCGAAGATACGGAGACCATCAGTCAGCGTATGGCCTATTACCGTCAGCTGACAGGTAGTGACGACCCTGACGTGAGGCTCCATCCTCTCATCCGCGATGAGGAGGCCTGCGTGAAGTCTTCGGAGCTGGGCATACGTCTTGCCGAAAGACACCACACCCGTTTCCATATAGCTCATGTGACGACGGCACGCGAGCTGGAGATGGTGCGTGCTGCCCAGGCACCGGTGACGTGTGAGGCTACCGTAGCACATCTGCTCTTCTCGGTGGTGGACTATGACACCCTGGGCTCGCGCATAAAGTGCAACCCCGCAGTAAAGACGTTCCTCGACCGTGAGGCTCTGCGGCGCGCACTCACCGACGGCACCATCACCACCATCGGTACGGACCATGCGCCACATCTCATTGAGGAGAAGGCAGGAGGTGCGGCCAAGGCGATGTCGGGAATGCCGATGGTGCAGTTCTCACTCGTCAGCATGCTGTCGCTCGTTGATGAGGGAGTGCTGACAATAGAACAGATGGTAAGGCTGATGGCCCATAACCCCGCAACGCTCTTCGGTGTTGAGGGGCGTGGATTCCTTCGCAAGGGCTACAAGGCCGACATCGCCATAGTGAAACGTATGGATGCTCCCTGGACAATTACTCCTGACTGCATTCTGAGCCGTTGTGGATGGAGTCCCCTTGAAGGGCGCCAGATGCACTGGCAGGTTCAGACTACGCTGCTCAATGGGCAGGTTGCATACCAGGATGGTCAGGTGAATAGGGATGTTCATGGTGAAGCGGTGTTGTTTAATTGAACAGTGAAGCCCCACCCCGACCATGAGATTGACGAATTGAAAATTGTCGNNACGAAAACGAAGACAAGGAGACTACAAATTGAGAATTGAATCCCGAACGAGGCGTTTCCGCGTTTTCTGCGTTTTCTGCGAGACCTTCAATAAGTTAATGATTTAGTTGAGAGGTGTTAAGAATTAATGTTTAAGGTATACCAAATATTCGTCCTTGCTCCAGTGGTGTTTTTTGCATCTGTATTTGCTGGCACCACTATGGCCGTTATGTGTCCTCTGACGGGTTGGCTGAAGGGGCTGTTGCCTTTCAGCCTGGGTGTCTTCACCCGTCCCGACTGGTGGGGCAGCATGGCCTCGCGCCTATGGGCCAGGAGCATCATCCGTGCTTCGCTGCTCAAGGTTGAGGTGCAGGGTAGGGAGAATATAGAACGCGGACGTTCATATATCTTTGCCGCTAACCATCAGGGTGCATACGATATCTTCCTCGTGTGCGGATACTTGGATGCAGAGATACGATGGATGATGAAGCGTTCCCTGGAGAAGATACCTTTCCTGGGCATAGCATGCCGGCATGCGGGATATATCTTCGTAGATAAGGGCGGCGCTGGTGTTACGCGTGCCACATACCGCAAGGCAGAGGAGGCTCTGCGTGGCGGTGCGAGCCTGATGCTGTTCCCTGAGGGTGCCCGCACCTGGACGGGTGAGATGCGCCCATTCAAGCGCGGAGGCTTCATGCTTGCCGACGAGCTGCAGCTTCCCGTGGTGCCGATGACCATCGATGGTTCGTTCCAGGTGTTGCCGCGCATGAACGACGGTGGCTTCATACGCCGTCACAAGCTGACGCTGACGATACACAAACCTCTGTACCCCACCTGTAAGGGTCCGGAGAACGTTGCGCGAATGATGGACGAGTGCTTCAAGGCCATTCAGGGAAGCGTTAAGCATTAAGCGTTAAGCGTTAAGCGTTAAGCATTAAGCATTAAGCATTAAGCATTATGATTTGTCGCGGGCGAGACGCCCACGTCCCTGGCTACGAAGCGGAGCAAAGCTCCTACGAAATTGAAAATTGAACCCCGAACGAGGCGACTATGAAACGCTTGCCGTTTCAAGGAGCGTCCTGAGTGGGTCGACGAAGTCAAAATTAAGCTGGCGCATGACGCCCACGTACCTGGTTACAACAAATTGAACGCCCTAATTTAGAAGCCGATTTGTTTGAAGGCGTCTAATCCTACGAGTATTCCTGTATAGACGTGG
>LXOW01326192.1_pt1 | contig 19476 bp, 9 predicted proteins | sample 1368591 | NCBI WGS metagenome assembly LXOW01 (sample SAMN04884650, study PRJNA319009) | bovine gut metagenome | isolation source: Cow rumen | host: Bos taurus | place: Italy: Legnaro (PD) | collected 2014-07-09
GTCTTGAAGGGAAACAATTTGGGCCATAGCAGTATCATTCGCCTTGGTGACTGACACCAACGAAAGTAAATCACTTTTTCATATCCTTGTAATGAGAAACGGCTGACCTTAATGGCCAGCCGTTTTCTTGTTTTTTTATGTTGTCTTTATTTGGATCAATCATATTCGCCCCACTTCATGCAAGCACCCTTCAAGGGTTTCTTTATCGGGAAGAGGATCGAAAGCTTCACTGAGGCATCGGTATTGAAACGCTTCTGCATCAGATACGGGTCGATGTAAGAGGCACCGATGACATTTTCGGATTCGCCAGTGATTTCCTCCTTTGAGAACGAATTGATCAAAGCGGCATGCCCCGAAAGGTCGAGTTTGAAAAGGAGGTAGTAATTGTTGATTATGAGTCTGTAGCGGACACCGACACCAGCCACCAAACCTATGTTCCAACGGCGCATGTTTTGCCCAGTCATATCCACCATCTCGTGGACGGCACCATCTTCGCTGTAGTGTTGACTTTCCGTTCCGTAATCGATGATTTCCATCTTTTGCCATTCCATCTTTCCCGACAAGGGGAGGGTGAAGCGTGGCGCAATGAAAACGTAAGGCCTAAAGTCGCCTTGGCTGAAATAGTAAGTCAATGGCACTTGAATTGCCACTTCCATGTAATTTACGTCAAGCTGGCGGTGGTAGTCCTTGTTGACATTGATGGCAACGGGGAAGTTAAGTACGTTGTAATCCAAATGGGTGTTACGCATGGCGAACAACCCTTCCACGGCGATGGATGAGTTGGAGTTGAACATCCGCTCCACAGTGATACCACCGATGGGACCGAAATTTAAGGGTTGGTGGTATTTCGTTCCTGTACCGCCAAAATGGAGCCAGTGCGTTGTGGTCAAACCTCCCGTGATGCCGACGTTGTAACGGGCTTCATTGGCACCAATTGTGTTTTGCGATTGCAAAGGTTTCCTAAACCTTCCCTGAGCTGTGGCGGTATTGCCAATAAGGAGTAAGGTGAAGAACAATATTAGGCTTGCTTTTTTCATGCTGCGATAGGTCTTTTTTGTTGCTTATTCTGGGAATACTGCAGAATGTGTGTCTGTATTGTTGCGGAGCATAATGATGTCGCCAGGAGTGGGCAGGAAGCCCAAACGTATGATTTGGCTAATGCTGGCACTTTCTTGGCAATACATCATGGTTTGCATGCCCCATTTCAGGTTTTTGATGACAGGCTTGACGACAGTGTCGGTGGTGTGGTTGACAGTGTCGGTCACCACCTGGATTTCTTTGTCCATCTTACCACTGAAGATCACAGCATTCAGCGGATCACCCTTTGACTTGATGTCTCTGACTTCATAGTAGAACACAGTGAAATACGGGTCTTCTCCCATGATATACACAGTGTTGAAATCTCTGGACTCATGCTTACCCAGTTTGAAATAGATGGGGGAGACGGTGTCTTCAACAAATCGAGTTGTATTGACTTTCATGATGGAATCGGTCCTTTCGGTGTTCGACTGTTCAAGGAAATAGTCATACTGTCCAACTTCTCCCTTGGGGCTTTTGAACTTCATCTTGGCAATGCCCTTGTGTTGTTCGTAGAACTCGAAATACTGGGGATTGGGGATAGAGTTATGGGCGGGTTGCATCCATGTGCTGGAAGGAACGGTATCGACATCAGAGACCCAAACGTCGTCTGCAACGAAAAGGCCCTCGATTTTGGGCGGCTCGTCACCGAAATGCAGGTTTTCATTGCCAAAGGCATATAAGAGCCGCTGAGGCATGAATTCATTGATGTTCGGGATTTGCTGGTAAGCGTAATAGATGGTCGCATTGTTCTTGGGGTCATCTTTTAGGCATGAGCTTAAAAGCAATGAGCCGCATAAGAATAGGATAGTCCTGAATAAGTGCTTCTTCATTTGTCGTTATTTTTGAAGAGATGCTACAAATTGACGATAATAATCGGCAAATGTAAGTAATTTAGTTTATTGTTTTACTTCAATAACTTACTTTTTTTTGTTTTATTTTATTTGTTTGTTGATATTCAGTATATTGTATGGAAAACTTATGACATGAGTTAGTGGATGACAATTACTTTTTTCGTCATGATACCGTCTTTTCCGGAAACAATGAAGAAATAGATGCCGTCATCAACGGGCTTCATTGTGTAGCGGAAACTGCTAGATGCAGTGCCGTTGTGGGTCTCGAAATGGTCGATCAGTGAGCCTCTCATGTCGTACACTTTGACATCAGTCTTTCCTTCGAAGCGGTCGAAGAAGAGTTCCATGTTCCCGTTGTTGGGATTGGGGACGACATCGAATTGGGCCTTGGCACTGTTTTCGTCAAGACTGTAGAAGGAGCAAAGGAACCAGTAGCGGCGCTCGATGCCTTCGGGATAACATTTGTTGTAGACGGTGGCATGCATCCAAATCGTGTCGGGCAGTGAGTTCAACACCGTGAGGGTGCATATCTTTCCAGGAGGTTGGGTGTTCGTGTCAGGTTCAAGGAGCCAATGTGCTTCAGGAGTGTCCAATGCCCACTGGATGGAATCCCATGTGCAGTTGGGATTTTGGTCTTCCAAAGTGAAGTCGTAGGAATTGATTTGGAATTCAGCGGCTGTGACGACCCAATGAGGAGAAAGGTTGTTGGTGTCAGCAGGCATGATTTCAGTGGGGTTGGGGGTGTATTCCATATCAAGGTTGAGGAATAGGATGCTGTCGCAACCCATATAGGAAGGGAAGACCTTCGTGAATATGCCTGGATCGGTGTATTCGATGTCATACCATGTGTAGGAGTCGCACGCGCTTATCGTGGTGGTGGCGCCTTCTACGGCAGCCCCAACGGTCAGGTGGCATGTCACAATGCTGTCGCAGCCATCGTAGGAGTCAAAGACTTGAACGTAGTCGCCCGACAGGTCATATTCTTGGCCGTTCCAAATGAAGGTGTCGCACGAAAGGGTGTCGAACTCTATTTCTTTGTTGGTACCTATGGTCAGGTGCAGGGTGACGAGGCTATCACAGCCTTGTGGCGTTGTGTATTGGTTGCTGTATGTTCCTGATGTGGTATAGGTTTCGCCACCCCAGACGTAGCTTCCGCTACATTCGTGATGGCTGAATTCGTATGTGATGCTGGCGGCCACAGTGAGATGCAGGTGGACGATACTATCGCAGCCGTTGACAGTGTTGAGCTCCAGCTCTCTGTTGTATTCTCCAGGACTGTCGTATTCGAAACTGAAGCCATAACCGTCGTAAATGCCAGGCTGTCCCTGCCAGCAACGGCTGTCGTCGATGGGGATGTGGTAGCTTGGGCGAGCCGTGAGGTAGAGCATCAAGCTGTCTTTACACTGGGGGATGTCGGGGTTGTCAACTAAGCGTGCCAAGATGGTGTCGTTGTTGACCAATACATTCTCGAAGCCATAGCCGGAGTAGAAGTCACCCATGCATGTTTCGTCATCCTCGATAACGTAATGCTGTGCCAAGTCGACATAGAAAGTGGAGGTTTGTGATGCAGAACTCCAACATTCGTTTCCGTCTGTGGTGATAGTCATTGTGACGGGATAGACAGCTTGGTTGTGGTAGGTATGGGTGGTAGGGTTGGTGGTACTGGTAGAACCATCGCCAAAGCTCCATTCGAGGGAATAGTTTTCAGAGTTGACCTCGGCAAGGAACGTCATGGTTTCTTCGGGACAATAAGAGTAGGTCTCATTGGGCTTGACGAGGATGTCGTTGATGGTGATGCTGGTGCTGAGGTCGATGGCATTGGAGCCTACCAGATAAGCGTATCCCCTGGCGCGGCCAAAGCCGTAGACGTGGGCGTTGAAGCCATTGGCGCAAGAGATGTGGTGCGAGCCATGCGAAATGTTTCTCTTTGCAAAACTGTATCCATCATTGCCCGTAACGGGATGGAACTCATTCGATGAAATGAGTTGGCCATCCAAATATACATTATTAATATCATCTGTGTCCACGATGATGTTGATGCAGTGGACCGTGATACTGGTGGTTTCGTGGTTGAAGGTGGAGAAGGTCACTTCGTCGATTCTTTGCTCAACAGGGGCAATCCATACCATGGAGGGATCGCCTAGATTGTTATAGAAAGAGCCGTCATTGCAGGAGTTGTTGTAAAGGAATACCGCACAAGGATGGGAGGCTTGAAGGAAGCAGGACTCATCCGATTCCCTAAGGGTAAAGACATGGGACTCTCCCATGTTCAAGGTCGTCAATAGCGTTCCGTTCTTGTAGATTTCGTTGCCATCGGCACTGGAGGTGATTTTGACATAGTCGCGGACGCGGTTCAGCGAACTGGTGACAACGAAACGTTTTCCCCATGAGCGTAAAGGCATGGCCTGTTCAAAGATGTGGTCGAAGCCGTCGTCCGCGTTGGTGGGGACACAGGTGACGGTGTTTCCGTTGAAGACGGCAATTTTCTTGCAGTCACTGGCTGTCACCCTAGTGCCGGTGAGGTCACGTCTGCTTCCTGTTCTCACCGATCTGACATGATAAGTCTCGCCAGCATTCATGGTGATTCGGTAGGTCTCACCAGCAGGCCTCCCGTCCAAGGTGGCACACGAAGGCGTAATGCTGATCTCGGTGTCGTTTTCTGTGGCTATGATGACGAAAGCACTGGTTTGGTTGTCATTGACATACGAGTAGAAATAGCCATCCGATTGGTCGTAGCATTGTATAATATAGTCGTTACCAAGGCTTTCAACAGGCAATACGAAAGAGGCATCGAAAGAGACATAGGCAATATTGGTGCAATACACCGAAATAGTGTCAGTCGACTCCACATGGATGGCTTTGTTCGAGACGATGCCGTTGTTAGAGGCATTATGGTAGCCTTGCTCTATAGGGATGTCAAGGGTGGTGATGTTGTTGGCATTGACTGCAAAGGACTGGCTCCATCCCGTGATTGGGTTGGAAATGACACCAGAGCAGTTTCTCTTGGCACTGATGAGCACCTGGTTGGTTACCCAACCACCGTCTGGGTGCTCTTCATACCCGTTTTTCATAAAGGTGAGCCAAAATTCTTTGCCTTGAGTTGAAGTCGTTTGTGCTAGCATGGGGTTTGGCAAGGCCAAATATACACCCAGAACAAGCAGTAGTGCCTTGAAGAATTTCATGAGTTAATATGTTAAATTATCGCTTTATAATCACTTTCTTGGCCACTGTGCCTTCCTTGCCTGTGGCGACGAAGAAGTAGATACCGTCGACACGGTTCTTCATCTGATAGGTGTAAGCGTAGGAGTTCATGGCATTGTTGGTCTCGAAGTCGTCAAGGAGGACACCCCTCATGTCGTATACCTTGACCTTGATCTTGCCTGTGAGGTTCTCGAAGTTGAGTGTCATTTGGCCATTGTTGGGGTTGGGGACGACGGAGAAGTCAGCGTTGGCGGCATGTTCATCGATGCCGTAGAAGGAGCACACCATCCAGTATCTTTGCATGATGCCCTCGTCGGGTGCGCAGCGGTTGAAGGCATGTGCTGTCAGCCAGACAGTGTCATTCACCTGGTTAAGGACATAAACTTTGCAGCACTTGGCCTTGGCACCAAAGGGCTCGATGATCCAGTTAGGCGCACCTTCGCATTGCCATGTGACGGTGTCCCAGTGACAGATCGGGTTGGTATCCCAAAGGTTGAAATCGTAGGTGTTAATTTGGAACTCGGTGGCGGTGACGACCCAGTGGGGAGCAGTATTGTCGAGGTCCATGGGATAGATGGGCGTGGGGTGGGGTGTGTATTCCATATCGACCCTCATGGTGACGATGCTGTCGCATTCGGCCTGGTTGAGGTAGGTTCTATGGTAGACACCTGTCATGTTATAGTGGTCACCAGCATGGTCGGTGTAGGTGATTTCATGACCATTCGGATCCCAGAAATACTCATCGCAAGCCTCATCCTCGGGTACGACGAAAGCATACTCGTCGTGGTCGCTGATGGTGAGGTGGAGGGTGGCCTCGCTCTCGCAGCCGTATGCATTGATGTAATGGTGTGTGTATACGGTGCTCTGGGTGAAGGTCATGTCGACGTTGAAGTTGTCGTTGAGCCAGCGGTACTCGTCGCAGCTGGAGACCACGACATCGTCGTAGTAGTTGGGCCTAAGCTCAAGGTTGAGGATGACGGTGCTGTCACAGGTGTTGGGGAAGTGCAGAGTGTCGTGGTAGACGCCAGACTCATAGTAGGTAATGCCGTTGGAGACCCAAGTGTATTCAGTGCCGCAGATGGAGACATTATAGTTCTTGGTGTTGTATTCGGCTTCTTCGACGTGGATGATGATGGTGCTGTCGCAGTGGTTGACGGTCTCATAGGGGAAGGAGTAAGGCTCTGGGCTAGGCTGGAGATAAGTGCCTGCATAATAGAATCCAGGGCCACCTTCGCAGGTGGACTCCCACATCTCGAATTCATAGACAGGGTCCTGGCCGAGGTTGAGCCTGATGGTGCTGTCGCATCCGTGAATGGAGTTGAGGGTATGAGTGTAAATGCCAGGCGATGTGATGTCCTGACCGTAGAATTGGTAGGTGTCGTTCTGGCAGAAGCGGTCGCTGACGGTGGTCTCGTAGGTCTGCCAGTTATCGAGGTGGAGGTGGATGACACTGTCGCAGCCGTATTGGGTGTACAATGTGTGGTCGTACACGCCTGGGGTATGGATGTCCTCACCGAAGTAGGAGTAGGTGTCGTTCTCGCAAATGGTCTGGTAGATGTCGCGTTCGACGTTGGGATGGACGTGGATGGTGACGCTGACGTTGATGTCGGTGAAGCCGTCGCTGACGTGGCAGGTGTAGGTGGTGTTGCCGAGTGTCGGGGTGGCGATGGGATTCGGTGAGGTGGTGCTGTTGAGTGAACCTGCGGGCGACCATTGGTAGGTGTAGTTTTCGGGTGCACCGCCAGAAGGTATAGCGTGGAGTGAGGTGGACTCACCTTCGCAGAGGTCAGTCTGGTCAGCAGTGGCCACGGCAAGGAGGCTGGAGCCATCGATGCTGACGATGACTTGCGCGGTGCTGGTGCAGTTGCCTTGTGGATTGGTGATGGTGACGGTAAAGGTCTGCGTCTCTTGCAGGGCAACGGTTTGAGTGGTCTGCGCGTTGGAGTTGACCACCATGTTGGCAGGCTCCCAGTGGAAGTTGAAAGTGCCTTGCGTGCCAGGGTTGGCGGTCAGTGTGGCGCTGGCGCCGTAAAGAATGGTAGACGGTGTTGCCGAGGCGGAGGCCACGGGCATGGCGTACACATCGACGGTCTGTGTGACTTGGTCTGTGCAGCCGCCTGCGGTCTGTACAGTGTGGGTGACGTTATAGGTGCCAGGTTGTGCATAGTTGTGGCTCACAGTCTGCCCGTTGCCCGTCTGTCCGTCGCCGAAGTTCCATTGATAGCCAGTGATTTGGCCACCTGTAGAGGTACTGTTGAACTGAGTGGGGTCGCCTTGGCAGACGTTGGTGGCAGTGAAATTTGCCGTAGGCAGTGAGTTGACGGTGACGGTACGAGTGATTTGGTCGGAACAGCCACCATTGGCCTGAACGGTAAGGGTCACCTGATAAGTGCCAGGTTGCGCATAAGTGTGGTTAACGTTTTGCCCCGTGCCAGTCTGGTTGTCACCGAAGTTCCACTGGTAGCTAGTGATGTCTTGTCCTGTGGAGGTGCTGGTGAACTGAGTATCTTCGCCCACGCACACCGTGGTGGCGTTGAAGTTGGCAGTGGGAGAGGCATTGACGGTGACGGTCTGTGTGATGTGGTCGCTACATCCGCCACTGGTCTGCACGGTAAGCGTTACGTTATATGTGCCAGGCTGCGTGTAGGTATGGNNCCAGAGGAAGTGCTGGTGAACTGGGTGGCCTCGCCTTGGCATACGGTGGTGGCGTTGAAACTGGCGGTGGGCAGCGGGTTCACTGTGACGGTCTGCGTGATTTGGTCGGTGCAATGTCCGTTACCTGTCGACACAGTCAAAGTCGCTTGATAGGTGCCAGGGTTGGCGTAGGTGTGGTTTGTGCTTTGTCCTGTGCCCGTTTGTCCATCGCCAAAGTTCCATTGGTAGCTGCCGATGCTTTGGCCGCTGGGATTGGTGGTGGAGGTACTGGTAAACTGCGTGGCCTGACCGACGCAAACGCTGGTAGCGTTGAAGCTGGCATGAGGCTGTGGATAGATGATGACCTCGGTTGAGGCTGAAGTGGTTTCGTTGCCCACCGTGGTGACGCATGTGTAAATACCTGCCATGGCCAAGGTGCAGTTGGGACGTGAGGGAGTCAGCTGGGTGGAAGTGAAACCGCCAGGACCTGTCCAACTATAAGTGGCACCTACTTGCTGGTTGACCGTCAGATGAATGGTCTCTCCAACGCAATAGGGGCCGTCGTTGCTCACAATACCGGGAAGAATGCCGCAGTCAGTGGTACCAGGGCCTGAACCTGCCGTCTTGGTGAAGGAAATCGTGCAAGGCTGTCGGGAGTAGTTTGTAATCATCAGGATGTAATACTCTCCAGACTGGGGCAGATGATAATTGACAGTTCCGTGGTCGGTAGTGCCTGAAGAGCCATGATAATGGTCACCGTCATTATAACCGAGAAAGATATCTTCAAAATAGGCTGCGGAGAAAGAGCAGTCGATAATCTTATTGGTCGTCAATTGAGCCACGCATGGTGAGGTCGGGTCGGTGTAAGGTCCCCACATGCAAAAGTCAATGTCTCTCGTGGTACCGCTGGTCGGGTCGTGGCCTTCCATGTGGATGATGAACTGTCCAGGGTCGTTGATTCTCATGTGATACCACGCTGGGCTGTAGGATGAACCGATGCAGCCGTCCTGAAGGGTAGTGCCTTCTAACTCGTCAGCGGTTTGCGAAGAAGTAGCGGCATCGAAGGTGATGACATCCGAAGTGCAGAATGGGTCAGAGTCAGCACAATGGTTGTTGTTAGGTCTGGAGTTACGTAAAGCGATGTCCAGCGTCAGCGAAGAGAATTGGGTTGCTGGTATGTTGCATTTCCAAGAGGGCAGGAGTTCGGTGATGTCCATTTTGGAGAGGAATCCGAAATCCGTGTAGGCTCTTTGGTATGCCGATTCAAAGGCATCGAAAAAGTTCACGAAGTTTCCATGATGACCTGGGACGATGCTGAATTGTCCTGGCTCTTCGTTGACGAGGATTTCGAAACGCTCGTCTTGGTTGAGATTGTAGAAGAGGAATACCCTAAAGTCGACATTGTCTATTTCGAAGGCGTTCACCAAGATGCCATCGTTGGAATACTGTCTGTAAGGAGTCTGTGCCCATTGCTTCAGTGGGATGAATGCCAGAGCTAAAGCAACGAACAGGACTTTCGTGAACTTTTTCATTATGCGATGATTCGTTATTTATGCCACAATTATGGCTTTACCGTTTTATAATCACTTTCTTAGCCACTGTGCCTTCCTTGCCTGTGGCGACGAAGAAGTAGATACCGTCGACACGGTTCTTCATCTGATAGGTGTAGGCGTAGGAGTTCATGGCGTTGTAGGTTTCGAAGTCGTCAAGGAGGGCACCCCTCATGTCGTACACCTTGACCTTGATTTTGCCGGTGAGGTTCTCGAAGTTGAGCGTCATCTGGCCGTTGTTGGGGTTGGGGACGACGGAGAAGTCGGTGTTGGCGGTATTCTCATCGATGCCATAGAAGGAGCACACCATCCAGTATCTTTGCGTGATGCCATCGTTGGGTGCGCAGCGGTTGAAGGCATGTGCTGTCAGCCAGACAGTGTCATTCACCTGGTTAAGGACATAAACCTTGCAGCACTTGGCCTTGGCACCGAAAGGCTCGATGATCCAGTCGGGAGCGCCTATGCATTGCCATGTGACGGTGTCCCAGCGACAGAGCGGGTTGGTATCCCAGAGGTTGAAGTCGTAGGTGTTAATTTGGAACTCGGTGGCGGTGACGACCCAGTGGGGAGCAGTGTTGCCGAGGTCCATGGGATAGATGGGCGTGGGATGGGGTGTGTATTCCATTTCGACGCTCATGGTGACGATGCTGTCGCATTCGGCCTGGTTGAGGTAGGTCCTGTGATAGACACCCGTCATGGTATAGTGGTCACCAGCATGGTCGGTGTAGGTGATTTCGTGTCCTTTCGGATCCCAGAAATAATCGTCACAGGCCTCATCTTCGGAGACGACGAAGGAGTACTCGTCGTGGTTGTTGATGGTGAGGTGGAGCGTGGCTTCACTCTCACAGCCGTGGACGTTGGTGTAGTGATGGGTGTAGACGGTGCTTTCGGTGAAGGTCCTGTCAACGTTGTAGTTGTCGTTGAGCCAGCGGTAGCTGTCGCAACTGGAGACGACGACATCGTCGTGGTAGTTGGGCCTGAGCTCAAGGTTGAGGACGAGGGTGCTGTCGCAAATGCCGGGGAAGTGAAGTGTGTCGCGGTAAACGCCAGACTCGTAGTAAGTGATGCCATTGGAACCCCAAGTGAACTCAGTGCCGCAGATGGAGACGTTGTAGTTTTTGGAATTGTATGCTGACTCCTCGATGTGGAGGATGACGATACTGTCGCAGTGGTTGACGGTTTCATAGGGGAATGAGTAAGGCACTGGACTTGGTTGGAGATAGGTGCCATTATAGTTGAAACCAGGGCCTCCTTCGCAGGTCGACTCCCATGTCTCGAACTCGTAGACGGGGTCTTGACTGAGGTTGAGCCTGATGGTGCTGTCGCAGTCGTGGACGGATTGGAGGGTGTGGAAGTAGACACCAGGGGTGGTGATGTCTTGGTCGTAGAACAGGTAAGTGTCGTTCTGGCAGAAGTGGTCGCTGATGCTGGTCTCGTAAATCTGCCAGTTGTCGAGGTGGAGGTGGACGACGCTGTCGCAGCCGTATTGGGTGTACAAGGTGTGGTCATACACGCCAGGGGTATGGATGTCCTCTCCGAAGTAGGAGTAGGTGTCGTTCTCGCAGATGGTCTGGTAAATGTCGTGCTCTACGTTGGGGTGGACGTGTATGGTGACGCTGACATTGACGTCGGTAAAGCCGTCGCTAACGTGGCAGGTATAAGTGGTGTTACCGAGTCCAGGGGTGGCGATGGGATTCTGTGAGGTGGTGCTGTTGAGTGAGCCTGCGGGCGACCACTGGAAGGTATAGTTCTCGGGTGCGCCGCCAGAAGGTATGGCGTGTAGTGTAGTGGACTCGCCTTCGCAGAGGTCGGTTTGGTCGGCGGTGGCCATGGCAAGGAGGCTGGAACCCTCAATGCTGACGATGACTTGCGCAGTGCTGGTACAGTTGCCTTGAGGATTGGTGATGGTGACGGTATAGGTCTGCGATTCCTGCAGGGCGACGGTTTGGGTGGTCTGCGCGTTGGGGTTGACCACCATGTTAGCAGGCTCCCAGTGGAAGTTGAAGGTACCTTGCGTGCCGGGGTTGGCGGTCAGTGTGGTGCTGGCACCGTAGAGAATGGTAGACGGCGTTGCCGAGGCGGAGGCCACGGGCATGGCATTCACGGTGACGGTCTGCGTAACTTGGTCGGTGCAATGTCCGTTGCCTGTCGATACGGTCAAAGTCACTTGGTAGGTGCCGGCATTGGCATAGGTGTGGTTGGGGTTTTGCCCCGTTCCCGTCTGTCCGTCACCAAAGTTCCACTGGTAGCTGCCGATGCTTTGGCCGCTAGGGCTGGTAGTGGAAGTGCTGGTGAATTGTGTGGCTTGACCAACGCAAACGTTGGTGGCAGTGAAGTTGGCATGAGGCTGAGCATACACCACGACGGTCTCAGTGGTGGCACTGTTGCTCTGGTTGCCCACAGTGATGGTACAAGTGTAAGTGCCTGCCATGGCCATAGTGCAGTTGGGGCGCGAGGGGTTCTGCAGGTTAGAGGTAAAACCTCCAGGACCTGTCCAGCTGTACGAGGCACCCGCTTGACCATTGGCAACCAAGTTGATGGTTTCGCCCACGCAGTAGGGGCCGCCGCCATCCACCAAAGGAGGCAGGATGCTGCAGTCGGTGCTGCCGGATCCAGTGTTCGAGAAAGTGATGTTACAAGGGGAATTGGAGTAGTTGGTAATCAGAAGGATGTAGTATTGTCCAGGTTGTGCATTGTTGATATGGCAGTTTTCCGTGGCTGAGGCACTATAACTGCAGTCCACAATGTTGCTGCATGCCAGCTGGCTGCAGGCGGTTTCGATGTCGCTGAAAGGACCCCAGCAGTCGAAGTCGATGTCGACCTGAGGGCTGCTTTGCATGTGGATGTTCAAACTGCCAGACTCGGATATACGCATGAAATAGAAAGCGGGGTTGGGCGCAGTGTAAAGACAACTTGAGGATTGTCCAGGCGTGCCAGAGCACATATAGGGCTCGGAACAAGAGGCGTTGTATACGGTGCCACAAGGCGAGCCCGAGTTGGTGCCTGCAGGGAAGTCATACGCTCCATTGTCGGTGCAGAACGGGAAAGCGCCGTCGCAGGTGGCGTTCTCATCACGGTTTTGCCAAAGAGGGATGAAGTCCGCATAGATGATGTTGTAGATATTGTCTTCCAACTGTTGGCGCCACGATACAAACGAAGCACCACGTCCTTCCTTGTCGAGGTTGGTAAAAGCTACCCAATGGTCGTAGCAGCTTTCGAGGAAGGCCTCAAAGTCGGGTGACTCGCCAGTCTCGTCACAAGTGTAGTCGGCAGGGACGTAGATGTCGAACCTGTCCTCAGTGGCGTTGTAGAGGTAGGAAAAGACCTCGTTTTCCTGGATGGAATGGAGAAATACCACTCTTTCTTCGAGGGTTCGAAGGGTGTGGATGTTGAATTCCCCAACCTTGGTGAGACGAGGCTGCTGAGCCGTCATGCACAAAGGCATGGCAAGGAGCAACATGGCTGACAATGCGAATTTCATCCTGTTTTTCATGTGAAATATAGTTTTATTATTGAGTTAAATGCGTTATTTAGTGTTGGATCACAACCTTCTTCGCAACAGTGCCTTCTTTTCCAGTGACAACGAAATGATAGATGCCGCTGGCGCAGCGACTCATGTCGTAGGTAGTGGAGCCTGTGCCGTTACCGCTGTAAGTCTCAAAGCCGTCGATGAGATTGCCAAGCATGTCGTATACCTTGACGTTGACCTTGCCCGTCAGCTGCTCGAAGTTGATGGTCATCTGTCCGTTGTTGGGATTCGGCACAACGGAGAAGTCGGCTGTGGACTGCTCGTTTACGTCGTAGAAGGAACACACCAGCCAGTATTTCTGCATGACGCCGCTATCGGGCGAGCAACGGTTATAGGCGTAGGCCTTCAACCAAACGGTGTCGGTAACAGCTTCATTGCTGAGCACATATAACTTGCAGTATTGGGATCTGTCACCGTAAGGTTCGACAATCCAATCAGGAGCGCCATCGCAAGCCCAAAGGGTGGTGTCCCATCTACAGAGGGGATTGGTGTCCCACAGGTGGAAGTCGTAAGTGTTGATTTGATACTCCGTGGCGGTCACGACCCAGTGAGGAGCAGGGTTCGCATCATCCACAGGATAGATGGGCGTGGGATGTGGCGTGTATTCGAAACGCACATTCATCGTGACGATACTGTCGCAGTCCGCAATGTTCTTGTAGGTTCTTTGATAGGTGCCCGACTGCGTGTAGGTCAAGTCTGGATGGTCGGTTTGTATGATTTCATGTCCGCGAGGATCCCAATAGTATTCATCACAGTTCTCATCGTCGCTGACGGTGAAGCTGCTCTCGTCGTGGTCGTTGATACCGAGGAAGAGCGTCACGATGCTGTCGCAGCCGTGTTGCGTCTCAAGGGTGTGGCGGTACGTGCCTTCGGTGTTTAGTTGTTGCCCGAAGAAGTCGTATGAGGTGCCTTCGCAGATGGTCTGGTGCATCTCCGATGCCTTATTGGGATGCACCGTGATGCTCACGCTGACATCAGCGTCAACGATGCCATCGGTGACATGACAGGTGTAAGTGGTGGTGCCCACGGCAGGCGAGGCTACGGGGTTTTGCGCGGTGGCACTGCTGAGCGTGTTGGCAGGCGACCAGGTGAAGGAGTAGTTACCTGTGCCTGACAAGGGAATGGCGTGCAGTGTGGTGTTGCTGCCTTCGCAAAGCTCATATTGATCGGCAGTGGCGGTGGCCGTCATGTCAGAACCGTCCATGCTGACGGCGACGATGGCTGTATTCGTGCAGCCGCCTTGCACGTTGGTGACGGTGACGGTGTAGATTTGTGTCTCTGTCAGAGGGACGGTCTGGGTGGTTTGGCTGTCGGGGTCAGTTACCATGTTGGCAGGTTCCCAGTGGTAGGTGAAAGTGCCTTCCGCACCTGGGTTAACAGTGATGGTCGAGCTTTCGGCATACTGCACCGAAGCGGGGTTGGCGGTGGCTACGGGGGCTGGCGTAGCATACACTGTGACGGTTTGGGTGGTCTGGTCGGAGCAGGTGCCGCCGCTGCCTTCAGCGGTGAGGGTCACTTGATAGGTGCCCGCTTGCTCGTAGGTGTGGTTCGTGGTTTCTCCCATGCTGGTCTCACCATCACCGAAATCCCACTGGTAGCCGCTGATTTGCTCGCCTGTGGAGGTGCTGGTGAATTGTGTGGTCTCGCCTTGGCAGACGGTGGTGGCAGTGAAGTCGGCCACAGGGGCAGAGACTACCGTGACAGTTTGGCTGATGGAGCCTTGGCAGCCGTTGGAGGTCGATACCGTATGTGACACGCGGTATTCGCCAGGTTCGGCATAGGTGTGGCTCACGGTTTCTCCTGTGCCTGTCTCCCCGTCACCGAAGTTCCATTGGTAGGAAGCAAAATGCTGTCCTGTGACGGTGGCAGTGCTGTGAAATTCCGTCGGGTTGCCGGCACATACCGTATTGGCCTCGAAGCTGGCTGTCGGTAGTGAAAGGACAATGACGGAAGTGGTGGCGCTGCTTGTCTCGCCAGAGAGGGTGATGGTGCAGGTGTAGGTGCCCGCCATGTCTTGGTTGCAGTTGGGGATATCGATGTTCTGTTGCGTCGAGGTGAAGCCGTTGGGACCCGACCAACTATAGGTGGCACCCGTTTGTCCCGCTGCAGTCAGATGGATGGTCTCACCGATGCAGTAGGGACCATCGTTGTTGACCAAAGGAGGCAGAATGCTGCAGTCGGTCTCGCCATCGCCGTCGTATTTTTGGAACGTGATATAGCCATCGGTGCCGCTGTAGTTGGTGATAAGAAGGATGTAGTATTGTCCCACTTGTCCGTTCACGACGTGAGCGTACTCGTAGTGGCGAGCGTCGAAGCTGCAGTCATGCAGGTTGCCCGAGGGATAGAAGTTGGAGTTTGTCGTGTTGTTGGGGCAGCTGGTGCAATCCGCAGTCAACATTCCCGACTGTCCCGCCTCTGTTGGGCAAGGCTCTGTCTCGTTGCTGAAAGGTCCCCAAAGGGCGAAGTCAACATCGAAAGAAGCCTCGATTTTAATGGTGATGTTGCCTGCAACGCCAATTCTCATATAGTACCAGAAAGAGTGTTTGTTGGTGGGAGAAGAGCCCAAGCATCCGTAGTTGGGCCCCGACCATGAATAGCCACTGTTGAGGGCAGGGAAGTTGTAGATATTGCTGGTGCAGAAAGGCTCGGCATCCATGCAGTGATTGGCACGGTCAAGGTGATCGGAAATCAGGAAGTTGTAATATTCAGGACTGATGTTGCGAGCCCATGACTTGTAGATTTCAGCGAACTCGTCCTTCGACAGCGAAGAAACCTGTTGGTATTCTTCCCTAAGCGTCATCAAGAGGTAGTCGAATTCGGCATAAATCGGCATGTCTGCATTATAGCTGTTGGGTCTGATGAACAATTCGCCAGGGTTATGAGTCGGGTTGCAAATCCAGACATCGCTTGTGGCAAGTGCCGAAGCCAGCTGAACGCGTTCCTCCACGTTTTCGATTTCAAAAACATTGAAAAGGAATCCGTTTTCATAGTCCCTGACTCGGGTTGTTAGTGTCGTGTTGGCACGACCCTCGTTGTCAGGGGATTGTGCAAACTGTTTTGTCGGTACGGCCAATGAAATCAAGATGGCCAACAGAGTGATTTTCGTGACTTTATTCATCTTTGTTGATTTGTAATTATTATCGTTTGTTAATTGTGGTTGTGCGTTCCTGCCGAGGAACATTATTCATGTATAATAAAAAAGCGTGTAAAGATACACACTTTTTTTGAAATGATGGTTGTTTTTTCTGATAAAATGTTGATTTTTTGTATTGAAGCCTATTTTGATAGGGCTGCAATTCATTCCCCACCGATGAACTTGAAGCCCCAATGAGGCCTCGCCACCAGCTCCGGTATCGTCTCTCCCGCCAGTCTCAGCTTGTGTTTTGCCGTCATCCTTGACGAAAACACGCCCACGGCGCCTTCGATTAGCCCATATTCGTCGTAGCCCATCTCGAAACCGGCTGCCGCATTGTTGATGTACTGGTATCGCCACAGTTCCTCGCCGCATGCCGTGATGGTGGCCTCGATGGGGTAGTCTGAGATGTAACGTTTTAGGCCATCCGTGGTGGTGTCGCCACCGATGAAGGCGGCCAGTTGCTCGTAAAAGGTGTCGGGGCGGTACCTGAAGGCGTATGACCCATCGACCAGATGCGTCGACAGGTACTCCTCGTCAAAAGAGCCTACGCGCCACCTGAAAGTGCGGGGCACCGAGTCGCCGTCGGGGGTGCGTTGTTCCTTGAAGGTGAACGCCAACTCGAACTCGTAGTAGGCTGCGTTGCGGGCAGGGTGAAACAAGAACGGCCTTATGGTGCCGATGTATTCCTCTGAGAAGTTGACTGCCAGGCTCTGCACGTCGAAATCGGGGCCGCCCACCAGGTCGGTAGTGGAGGTCAATTCGCCGCTGGGGAGTGCCACCTTGAGGCGGTAGCTGTATTTCCTTTTGCTGGTGTTCTGTCCAAGCCGTTCTGCGGTGTAATATAGCTTCTGGTCAGGATGATAGAAAGTGCCAGGCTGCTTGTTGTGTATGGTGATGGTGTCGAGAATGATTTCGCGGATGCTGTCGCGGTTGAGGTATTCCACGAGGCGGACATCCAATTTGCCAGGATAGTTGCTCGAATCGGGGTTGGCAGCAGAGGTGTAGGCATCGCCCTGGGCATAAAATGTGCGCGTGATTTTGATGTAGTTGGTGTCGGCTCGGGCATCCAACAGTCCATAGACGACGGGCACCTCCTTGTAGTCGGCGTAAAGGTCTACGTCGGTGGAGCAGGCGCTGAATCCCATCACTGCGGCAAGGCAAAGCATTGGTATAATCTTTCTCATCTCTGGCAGGGTTTTATTTTCACTATGACTATAGTATTTTTCGCAATAGGGTCTTTGGTGAGGTGATTTTGACTAAATGACTAAAAAACTAGCGTCTGTCAGAATGGTATCTCAGAGGAATCACGGAGTTACCTCAGAGTTACCTCGGAGCGCCTATAGCTTTGATATAGCGTTGCTATAGGCTTGCTATGGAGTTGGTGCCTTTAATGTATTGTGTATTAAGATGTTATGGTATTGAATGAGGCTTATAAGTCTATCTATGCTACTTATCGAACACAAAAACAGATAGTTACAAGGGTTAATGTGGCTCATTCTGGTTTTTCTTTTGCGTTTGCAAAAATAAGAAAAGAAACCGGATTCTGCAAGGTTTTTGCTCGAAAAAAAGTGATCCTTTGCAGTCATTTGACACCCCCCTCATTCTTCATTCCTTCACCACCTTGTCCGAAAACACTTGGCCGTCCTGCAGGGTGACGCGCACCGTGTAGATGCCAGCGGGCAGCCGGCTCATGTCGATACGCTCGAAGGCGTTGCCTTGTGAGAGAATCCTGCGGCCTTGCAGGTCGTAGAGTTCCACCAAGGAGGGCTGCACGTCGGGCGAGAACGCCATGCGCAGTTGGCTTTGCGTTGGATTGGGGTAGAAGGTGTAGGGACGGACTTTGACCATTCCCTCGTCGACGCTAACGGTGCCGTCGTGGTGGATAAAGAAATAGAAGATACCAGAGGCGTAGCTTTCCAAATCGATGCTTGAACCTGCTACGGCCATGACCTCGTTCCCTTCTTCGTCTGTGGCGGGAATGCATTGCTCTGTGCACAATTGGTAGTTCTCTACAGGCTTGCAGTATCGTTTCCATTCCACATTGAAATCCGGGTCCATCTTCACTGCATACGTAAGTTTTTGCCCAGAATAAGTATCTCGTTCCGAATACAAAAGGTAAAGAGCACCATCCGACATCCGTTGGATGCCATGGCAAGTCGCCTCAGAACTCCATCCTGGCAGGTCGTCGAACAGGATCAAGTTTTTTCGTTGCATGGTGCGCAAATCGTATCTGACCACAGCTAAACCATGCTCTGCCGTCATAGCACCAGATGCGATAGTGGTGTCTTGGGTGTATTTTGCGGCGACCAACATGTCTTCGCCATCTGGGATGACTTCAGTGTCGCTTGAGAACTCAAGGTACTCACGAGCCATTACACCACCAGGTGGGTTGGCAACGGGTATCTCATATATCATCCCATTGAATATGGATGATTGAATGGTATTGAAAGCGGAATCGATAACATAACAGATTAGGCTTGTGTTGCCATTGTCCTTCCAGTGGTAATATTGTAAGGGCGACTCGCTAAGGACGCGCATCTTTCTTAGGAAGTTCTGGCTTTGTGGAAGAGTGGCTTCGTATTTGAAGGTCCCATCAGGGCCAAAACGTGCGATATGGCATTCATCGCCTTGACCTATAGTCTTATAGTATTTCATAATCAAGTCACCGCGGCAGTCAACCATATAACTGTCGATATAGTCAAACACTTCACCTTCACACAGTGGCGTAACTATGTCATTGTCGTTATCAATTTGAAGGTCGTTATCGGAAAAATGCGTGATGCGAAGGTAAGTGCTGTCGCGATTTTCATCGTATTCGAAGTTGGCCTTGATATTGCCTTCGCCAAGAGGGTTTTGAGCGTATAGATAATATGATGTGTGAGAACTGTCAGCTATTAATATTGAATCGGTAAAGTGAAGCGAGGTGGGTGACATTTTGTGGATGATATCGCCAATGTAAATCGGGTGATAGGGGTGCTCAGGGTCGTCCACTGCAATGAAAAGATTGGTGATGATCTCCCCATTGCGTTGCTGCATCATATTTTCCATTACGAAATAATCATAATTGATATGATGGTAAGGAATGCACCCCATATTGTTGTCTTGGGCGTGAAGGGTCGTCGCCGTGAATGCAAATAAGAGCAAAAGAATTCGTGTTTTCATGTTGATGTGGTTTTTGAATTTGTCCATATAGTTTTTGATGGTTCAAAAGTACTGTAAATTTAGTTTGGAATAATTCTGCATATCGATTATTGTTTTGGGGGTAAATCGAATGCAAATGTATGTCAAAGGGAGTTCGGTTGTCAAGAAAAACTATGTTCGGATTTGTTCGGATTTTTAACTAACGACTTGACAATCAAATTGTTGTTGTTTTATTTGAAATGGCTTGTAAAGTGACGGAAATCGTGCTTTTGCAGTTAAAGATTCTTCTCAGCTTGCTGTTGCGCTCGTTCACGGTGTTGTAGGCCCTTTGCATCAAGGCGGCAACATCGGCGT
>LXOW01451174.1_pt1 | contig 19469 bp, 9 predicted proteins | sample 1368591 | NCBI WGS metagenome assembly LXOW01 (sample SAMN04884650, study PRJNA319009) | bovine gut metagenome | isolation source: Cow rumen | host: Bos taurus | place: Italy: Legnaro (PD) | collected 2014-07-09
GTATTGGAGGATAGAAGAGGGGAAATAAACATTGAGCTCACGACCGTTGATCGTGATGTTTCCGGCACCTTCCTGTACATAAACGCGTGCCACAGCGGCCTTACGACGGCCTAATGCATTGATTACTTCCATTTCTTCGATTATTTAAGGGTGTTAATGTCAATTGCTATCGGTTGTTGTGCCTGTTTGTCATGCTCGGCTCCGCCAAACACGTAGAGGTTGCCAATCAGCTTGTCGCCGAGGCGGTTCTTGGGCAGCATGCCCTTCACCACTTTGCGGATGAGCTTGTCAACGCTCTTGTTCTTCAGATCCAACGGAGTGCACTCGCGTTGTCCGCCCGGGAAACCGGTGTAACGAACATACACGCGGTCGGTCCACTTGTTGCCGGTCATGCGTACCTGGTCGGCATTGATAATGATCACGTTGTCACCGCAGTCAACGTTCGGTGTGAACTGGGGTTTGTACTTGCCACGGAGGAGGTTAGCCACCTTCGTGCACATACGACCAAGAATCTGGTCCTTCGCATCGATAACGACCCAACGTTTCAGGTCGCGAGCAGCTTCCTTGCTCACCGATACGGTTTTGTAATTGTTGTATTCCATTTGTTTTGTTTGTTTTAGGCCGGACCGACAGACATCATTTACTCCCGCTTCCTGTGTGCGGGACACTGCCCAGACCGACGAATGAATAATATCAGGAAATGCTCTATCATTCCCTGCCTTTCGCCACAGCGCGGCAAAAAGCATACAAAATTACTAAAAAAGTTTGAATTATGCAAATATCCGGGCTTTTTTTTTCTCTTAACTCATAAATCGTATTCTTTAGGTGACATTTGGTGCATTTTCTGCTTTTCATGATGTTCTGCAGTCGGAAATACAGAGTGCTATGGCTGCATGATTTCAAAACAAAAAGAGAACCATTTGTGTGATTCTCTTTTTGCGGTGCCGACGAGACTCGAACTCGCGACCTCCGGCGTGACAGGCCGATATTCTAACCAACTGAACTACAGCACCGGATAGTTGTGGGCGTTTACGGATTCGAACCGCAGACCCTCTGCTTGTAGGGCAGATGCTCTAAACCAGCTGAGCTAAACGCCCGATGCGTTGGCGGGAAGCGCTATTTCCGAAAAGCGGATGCAAAGGTAGCACATTTTTTTCATTTATGCAAATTTTTTGCAAAAAATCACGAAATATTTGCATTTTTCATCTGTTTTTTGTAACTTTGCATTGCAAATGGCGTTAACTATGCTGTTGCAGAGTGTTGCGTAGCGATATATATGCGACGCATGTTTCCGCCTTTGCCCGCCACAAACAGCCTTATGGCTTGACTTGTGCAGGCTCGCATTAAAAACATATAAAAAAGCTAATTATGATAACATTTATTGTGGCGCTTGTAGCGCTGATTGTTGGTTTTGTGCTGTATGGTACATTGGTTGAACGGGTGTTCGGAGTCAACGAAAAAGCAGAGACGCCTGCCGTAACTAAGAATGACGGAGTGGACTTTGTTCCTATGTCCGGTTGGCGGATTTTTCTCGTGCAGTTCCTTAACATCGCAGGCCTGGGGCCCATCTTCGGAGCGATAATGGGTATTTTCTTCGGACCGGCGGCTTTCCTGTGGATAGTATTGGGTACTATCTTTGCAGGTGGCGTACATGACTACTTGAGCGGAATGCTGTCGCTCCGAAAAGGTGGCGCGTCGCTGCCGGAGATAGTCGGTAGTGAATTAGGAACGGGCGTACGCGTGTTCATGCGCGTATTGTCATTGGCGTTGCTGCTGTTGCTGACCACTACTTTTCTTTCCGGTCCAGCAACATTGCTGCAAGGTCTGGCCCCCCTCGGCACAATGCCTTTCCATGGCCGTATGCTGCCGATCATTTGGGTGCTGATCATCTTCGCGTATTATGCTCTGGCAACTGTGCTTCCCGTTGATAAGCTTATCGGCCGCTTCTATCCGATCTTTGGCGCTATGCTGTTGTTCATGGGCGTGGGGATTATGATTGTGATGCTTGGCTGGCATGGCAGTGAGATGCCCGAACTGACTGACGGATTGTATAACCGTAAGTCGGACGGACTGCCTATTTTTCCTATGATGTTCGTTAGTATAGCTTGCGGCGCTATCTCGGGCTTCCATGGCACGCAGTCACCTATAATGTCCCGCTGCCTGACCAACGAACGGCAGGGACGCTGGATATTCTATGGCGCGATGGTTGCTGAAGGCATCCTTGCTCTCATCTGGGCGGCAGCAGCAGGTACATTCTTTGCTGACCCTGAAAACGGGCTTGACGGTATAAGCGGTCTCCATGCGTTTGCATCCCAATACGATAAAGGTACGAATATGCCTGCGCTGATAGTGGATACTGTTTCCCGCTCGTGGCTGGGTACTGTAGGTGGCATACTGGCCATCATCGGCGTTATTGCTGCACCCATCACTTCCGGCGACACGGCCCTGCGTTCCGCACGCCTCATCGTTGCCGACTTCATGCATGTAGATCAGAAGCCGCGTCTCAAACGTCTCTGCATCGCTCTGCCGCTGTTCTGCTGTGTCTTTGCTTTGGTATTCGTCAACTTTGACATAGTCTGGCGTTACTTTTCCTGGACCAACCAGACCCTGGCGGTGTTCACCCTGTGGGCAGGTACTGTTTGGCTCTATAAGAACGGCAGGCGTCCGTCAGCGACGCCGCTTATGCGCTATGGATACGTAATGGCGCTTGTTCCGGCACTGTTCATGACGATGGTCAGCACGAGTTATATACTGATAGCTCCCGAAGGTGTTAGTCTGCCCGGCGAATGGCGCTGGATCGGCTACCTGGTAGCTGGAGTTGTCACGCTCGCATGTTTGTGCGGCTTCATCTTCTGGGCTGGAAAGTACAGGAGCAGGTGATTTTTTTCGCAGGAAAATTTGCATATTCGGTATTTTTTTCGTACCTTTGTACACAAATTGCATAGAATGGCTTATACCGAACCAAAAGGCAGCAATCATGGCAGAGAACTATAACGAAGACAACATTATCCATCTTGACGACCGGGAGCATATCCGTCGTCGTCCGGGCATGTATATCGGCAAGCTCGGCGACGGTACGCATTCGGACGACGGTATATACGTGCTGATCAAGGAGACGATAGACAACTCTATCGACGAGTACCGCATGGGCGAGGGCAAGGTCATTGATGTGACCGTCGCTGACGGACGCGTGATCGTGCGCGACTACGGACGCGGTATACCTCTCGGCAAATTGGTGGACGCTGTTTCCATTCTGAACACCGGCGGCAAGTACGACAGTAAAGCGTTCAAGAAGTCCGTGGGCCTGAACGGTGTGGGTACGAAAGCCGTGAATGCACTCTCCAAGGAGTTCATCGTGGAGAGCGTGCGCGAAGAGAAGATGCGCCGTGCCGTGTTCCGCCAGGGACATCTGGTCGAGGACACGGATATCATTGACGCACCGCCGACTGCCAAGCGTGGCACGCGTATCGAGTTTGTGCCGGACGACAGCAAGGGACTGTTCGAGAACTACTCGTTCCGCGACGATTATATTGAGACCATGATGCGCAACTACGCGTATCTGAATACCGGTCTGACGCTCAACTACAACGGCCGCAAGTTCTTCTCGCGCAACGGTCTGCTCGATCTGCTGACCGAGACGATGACCGTCGAGCCGCTGTACCCGATTATCCATATCGTAGGCGAGGACATAGAGATAGCCTTGACGCACACCGACCAGACAGGCGAGGAGTATCACTCGTTTGTCAACGGCCAGCACACCATACAAGGCGGCACGCACCAGGCTGCGTACCGTGAGGCTATCGGACGCACTATCAAGGAGTTCTTCGGCAAGAACCAGGAGCTCAGCGACATACGTAACGGCGTGGTGGGCGCTATAGCCATCAATGTGGAGGAACCGGTGTTCGAGAGCCAGACGAAAGTCAAGCTCGGCTCGAAGGACATGAGCCCCACAGGCGGCGTGTCGGTCAACAAGTTCGTCAACGACTTTGTAGGCCTGCAGCTCGACAACTACCTGCACAAGCATCCCGAGGTAACGGAAGTCATGCTCAAGAAGATTCAGGACTCGGAGCGCGAGCGCAAAGCCATTGCCGGCGTGACGAAAGCCGCACGTGAGCGCTCAAAGAAGAACCTGCTCAACAACCCCAAGCTCCGCGACTGCCAGATACACTTCAACGATGCCAAACCCGTGCGTTCCGCCAAGGATGCCGAGGATGACTTGCGCGACGAGACGTGCATCTTCATCACCGAGGGCCTGTCGGCATCGGGTAGTATAACCAAGAGCCGTGACGTCAGGACGCAGGCGGTGTTCTCACTCCGAGGCAAACCGCTGAACTCGTACGGACTGAGCAAGTCGGTGGTATATGAGAACGAGGAGTTCAACTGCCTGCAGTCGGCGCTGAACATCGAGGACGGTCTGGACGAGCTGCGCTACAACAAGGTAATCATCGCCACCGATGCCGATGTCGACGGCATGCACATACGCCTGCTGATGCTTACGTTCTTCCTGCAATTCTTCCCCGACCTGGTGAAGAAAGGGCACGTATATATATTGCAAACACCGCTCTTCCGCGTCAAGAACAAGAAGGAGACACGCTACTGCTACTCGGAAGAGGAGCGCCTGAAGGCCATCGACGAGATCAGTACGCCCGAGATAACCCGATTCAAAGGTCTGGGAGAGATCTCGCCCGACGAGTTCAAGGGTTTCATCGGCAAGGAGATACGTCTTGACCAGGTGACGCTTCGCAAGGAAGATGCAGTAGGCGACCTGCTGAACTTCTTTATGGGCAAGAACACCTCCGAACGCCAGGACTTTATCATCAACAACCTTGTAGTGGAAGAAGACGATGTGGAGTAACGATACCGGCTGTTGCGGTTTGCATGAGAACTGCGAAAAAGGCTTACGCATTCTACGTGACGAGAGCCTCTATTACAACGACGAGGAGCTCGATGCGTACAAGGGCATAGCGCCGGAGGATTACACACCGGAGCAAGCCGCGGAGATCAGAGAGGTGTTTGAGACGCTGATGCCCAAGGAGGTGAGCGACTGGGTGTGCGCCATGCAGGCGCGAGGCATCAACCTGCCGCAGGACGTACGCGAAGAAGCCTTGCTGCTGTTGGGCGAAGGGTAACAACTGCCGGAATAGTAAAGAATACAATAAAAGCACTCACGATTGTGGGTGCTTTTATTGTGCTGATGCGTCGGGCGTTACATCCCGGCATTGTCGTATATGCGGTAGTAGTCCTCAACGATGGAGTGCAGTCCGTTACGTTCGCACTGCTGGAGGATGTAACCGAGTACGGCGTCGTAGTGCTCGATGGTGTTCTTCATCGCCTTACGACGGTCCTTGCTGAGCGACTTGCCCCACATGATGTACTCGGAGCAGGTCTGTGCCACATCGCGCAGAATGGGTTCGGCTTTTTCCTTATTACCCATACGCACATACAGCATAGCCATCGATGCAGCCGTGTAGTCGTAGTTGACATTGGTGCCTGGCAGTTCCTCAAAGGCTTTGTCGAGCACAGCCGTCGCGCGCTCATAATCCTTGCGGTTGACGAGCACCTCTGCCAGTTGGGCGAACATCATCCGGTGCGTGCGGCACATGCGCAGGGTGTTCTCGTCGAGGTAGATGCCTTCGGCCTTGCAGTTGCCGTAGCGGAACTTGTTCATCATGTTGTCGTACATCTCCTCAACTGCCACGCGCGGCTGGTTGTTCGGCGAGCGGTTGGGCGTGATGCGGTACGCCATTCCCGTGCACTCGAAGTACGGCTCCAACCCCATGTAGTAGTCCGGACCGACACTCACGGCGAAGTACATTGGACGCTCCCACTTGTTCTGCGCAAGCATCTCCATGATCATCATCTCCGAGCGCGTGAAGCGGCGGGCTTTCTTCATCAGTATCTGGCTGCTGTCCGGTGCAAGGATGTAGAGCTGGTCGGAGGGCAGGTAGTTCTCGCCCTCGCGGTTCTTGGTCTTCGGGTCATCGGAGCGCAGGAACTGGAAGGCTTTCGATACCTCCAGTGGTTGTCCGAGACGGTTGTCCGTCCAGACTACCTCGTTCGTGCCGGGCATAAAGTCCTTGTACTCCCAGGTGATGGGCAGTGCCGGCGACTCGTAGTACGGACGTTTCATCTGCGAGATGTACCAGTCGGTCTGCAGGTACGACAGGTTGCACACGCGCAGGTCGGTGCCTACGCCCTCCACCTCCTGGTTGTACCACAGGGGGAAGGTGTCGTTGTCACCGTTGGAGAAGATGATACCGTTCTGCTTGCAGGACTTGAGGTAGTTCGCTCCGAAGTCGCGGCATACGTAGCGTTGCGAGCGGTCGTGATCATCCCAGTTCTGCTGTGCCATCAGAGCGGGTACACCCAGCGTGACGATGCTCACGGCGATGGCTGCCAGTGTCTTGCCGCTCTCCGTCTTCAGCGACTGCGAGAGGCTGTCAATTAGTGCCAGCACGCCGAAACCTATCCAGATGCAGAACGCATAGAACGAACCGGCATAAGCGTAGTCACGCTCACGCGGCTGGTACGGCGTCTGGTTCAGATAAACCACGATAGCCAGACCTGTCAGCAGGAACAGCAGCGCGGTGATTGTGAACGAGCGCAGACCTACGTAGTCCGTGAATGTCTTGCTCAGCCCGTTCTCCTTACCCTGACGCTGGTTGGTCTTTGTGGCTTGCCATATGAGACCTATCAGACCCAGCAGCAGCGGTAGCATGTAGTAGGTGTTGTGACCTTTGTTCTCGCGCAGTTCGGCAGGAAGCATCTCCTGGTCACCGAGCATCGCGTTGTCAATGGCGTGGAAGCCGGTTATCCAGTTGCCTTTGTGTATCTCGCCGTAGCCTTGCAGGTCGTTCTGACGACCGGAGAAGTTCCACATGAAGTACCGCCAGTACATGTAGTTGACCTGGTAGCGGAAGAAGAACCGGAGGTTCTCGCCGAAGGTGGGCACATACTCGGTCTTCTGCTGTCCGCAGTAGTCATAGCGTACCTTGCGGCCTTTGATGTTTGCCCACTCCTTATAGGCATTCACGTGCGAGCCTTGTGCCGACCACATACGCGGGAAGAGCATCATGAACTCCTTCATATATACGTACTGCGTCTTGTAGCCCGTGATGGCGTAGTGGTCTTTCTCGCCTTCTACACGCGGTGCAGGAGCGTACTGTGCGTTCCCTTCTTTCTCCACAGGGATGCACATGTTGCCTTTTATCTCCAGTTCCACCGGTGCATTGTAGGTCTGACCGTACAGCAGCGGCGTATCGCCGTACTGTTCGCGGTTGAGGTAGTACTTGAGTGAGAACACGTTGTCCGGACTGTTCTGGTCCATCGGGGTGTCGGCATTCGAGCGGATGACCAGTGCGGCATACGAGCTGTAGCCGATGATAATCACTGCAATCATCAGCGAGGCTGTGTTCAGCAGACGCGGAGTGATCTTCTCTTTGTATGCGAACAGGAATGCAATCAGGATACCTGTCACTACCATACCGATGCCTACGCTCTCCCTGAGGAACGGTGTACCGGCCAGCGTAAATGCGCAGAGGAACGCTATGATCTCCTGCACTCCGACTTTCTCCGCCTTGGCGGTGCTGGCTACTGCCCAGACGAGTGCGGCTGCCAGCAGCACAAGATAGACTGCCAGACCGGTGTTGAACGGCAGACCCATTCCATTCACGAACGCCAGCTCAAACCAGCCGGCGATGGTCGGTACGCCCGGGATTATTCCGTACAGCACGAACGCCAGGATACCTATCGAGGCGAGGAACGCCAGCAGGATGCCTTTCCATGAGAACTCGTACTTGCGGAAGTAATATACGAGCACGATAGCCGGGATGGTCAGCAGGTTCAGCAGGTGCACGCCTATACTCAGGCCCATCAGATAGGCGATGAGTATGAGCCACTTGTCCGAGCCCTCGTCGTCGGCATGGTCGTCCCACTTCAGAATGAGCCAGAACACCACGGCGGTGAACAGCGACGACGAGGCATACACCTCGCCCTCGACGGCCGAGAACCAGAACGTGTCGCTGAACGTGTAAGCCAGCGCACCTACCGCACCGCTGCCCAGCAGGGCGATGATGTGTGCCGTGCTGTCCGGTGCAACGAGTTTCTTCGCCAGGGCGGTGATCGTCCAGAACAGGAACAGGATAGTGAACGCCGAAGCCAGTGCCGACAGGGCATTGACGCACATTGCTACATGCGAAGCATCACTGGCGAACAGCGAGAAGAAGTGTCCCATCAGCATGAAGAACGGTGCTCCGGGAGGGTGACCTACGTCGAGCTTGTCGGCCGAGGAGATGAACTCGCCGCAGTCCCAGAACGACGCGGTGGGCTCAATGGTCAGCAGATACGTGGCGGCAGCGATGGCAAACACCACCCAGCCGGTAATCACGTTCCACAGTTTGAATTGTTTTTCCATATGTTTGTTGTTATTTGATGAATTTCAGTTCCACCCGTCTGTTCTTCTGCCGTCCTTCGGGTGTGTCATTGGTGGCGACAGGCATCGTCTCGCCGTAGCCCTTGGTGGTGAGCAGGTCCTTGTGAATGCCCAGCTTGATCAGGTGGTTGCGTACGGCGTTGGCTCTGTTTTCCGACAGGGCGCGGTTCGATTCGTCGTTGCCCACGCTGTCGGTGTGTCCGCTTATCTCCACGCGTTTGCCTATCTGGCGGATGATTGCCGCCACGCGGTTGAGCTCGGCGACAGATGCCGGTAGCAGCACATATTCACCCGTGTTGAAGAACAGGTTGTTCATAGGCATCGGCACTTCCTCCTCCACCATTTCTTTGAGGGACGCCACGGTGATGTTGTTCTCCACACTCTGGAATTCGTGGGTCTGCCTCAGGTCGATGTTGTCGGATACTGGGAAGAACTTGTCGTTGTATATGTAGTAACCGTAGTTCTTGCCTTCCGGTAGCACAATGAAGAAACTCCCGTCCTCGGGGTCGGTACGTGTCTGTCCTACAAGCCGTTGCGTCTCCAGGTTCTCCCAGCGTATCATGGTCACCACGGGTGCGCCGTGCGGGTCGGTAACCTTGCCGGAAATAGTGGTTACGGGTTCCGGACGTAGATGTTCCGGGATGGACTGCAGACATAGGTCGTTCTGCTTGTTCTCGCGTTTGGAGAAGTACGCCTGCGAACCGTCGGTGGAGATTTTGTACCAGCACTCGTTGCCTGCGGTGTTGATTGCCTTGCCCATGTTCACGGGTTCGCTCCATTCAATCCAGTTGCGCTCGTTCAGACGTGTGGAAACGAATACGTCCATCCCGCCAAGGCTGCTATGACCTTCCGAGCAGAAATACAGGGTTTTCATGTCGGGGTGCAGGAACGGTGAGCGGTCAATGCGTGGCGTGTTGATCATCGGACCCAGACCGAAGGGCTTGCCCCATTCGCCGTTCTCCTGTAGCAGGGAGACGAATATGTTGACCGACATCTGATACTCATGGCTTGCTTTGCACATGGCTGCGAATAGCAGTGCTTTGCCGTCGCTGGTAATCATGGCGTCGGCGAGCCACTCGCTGATGTTCAGGTTCTTCGACAGCGGCTGTAATGGGCCCCAACCGCTTTTTGTGCGGTGGCTGAGCATCAGCTTGCCGTTTAGGAAGACAATCATCGTCGTTCCGTCGGCGCTGATGGACAGGGGTGCTTCGTTGGCGTCTGGGGTGTTGAGCTCGGCTACGGGTTCGGCTTTGCTCCAGCCTTTCTGCGTCATGATGCTGGAGAATATATCTTCCTTGCCGGCGTTCCCCGGACGTTTCGTACCGCAGAAGTACAATTGCGTACCGCTGGCGGCAATCACGGGCAGGAACTCGTTGCCGTCGGGCGTGTTGACTCCTGTGCCGACCGAGGTGGCTATGAGTTTCACATCGTCCTGCTCCTCCAGTATGTGCAGCAGGTCGTTGTAGCGGTGGTCATTGCCGAAGAACTGTTGGTAGCTCTTGACCGTAGCCAGTACGGCATCCCACTTTTTGGCTTTTACGTCGGATCTTATCAGCTTCTGCAACTGGTAATAGGCTGGGTAGGCAGGTGCTNNGGGTAGGCAGGTGCTACCTGACGGATGTAGTCCTCCTGGCTGAGGCTTCCGTTTCGGAAACTCTCGTCGGCGTCTATCAACTGCTTGTCCGCCACAATGAGGGCTGCGTCGGCCAGCGGGGTGTAAGTCTTGTAGAACTTGGCAAGTGGCAGCAGGGTGGTGTCCTCCATGCTTACCGTCCTGAGGATCATCCAGCAACTGTCGCTGTGTGGATGAGGCAGGTTGACCGTAGCCCAGCGTGCGGCTTCTATGGTGTGTGTGCGATGCACATAGCGGACCATATATGCCATGGTTGTGTCCCGCCAGCGGGATGCATCGGGGTGGGAGAGCAGATAGTCTTTCTGCGACTGCCAGTCGTGCCTGCGCACCAGCCTTCGCATCTCCAGTTCGGCTGCCAGTTCACTCACCTTGTTTTTGTACGGACTGTTGGGGTATAGCTTGAGGTACTCCATACACTCTTTCTCCGTGCCTCCTGCGGCTATGGCGTTGTAGGCGAGGGTGTATATGCGTTTCACCGCTTCCTGACGTTCATGCGCCTGCGGGTAGGAGGCTACAAACTGCCGGTAGGCGTCCACCGTGTGTGTCTTCTCCGCCTGCTTGAAGGCAAGTGCGTCGCGTGTCCTGGTTACCTGGGCAATCTGTTTCTGCGGTGCACGGGTGTAGGTGACGAGGTAGTCGTTCCATGCCTCCAGGGTGTTGTGCCGTTGTGCATCGAGCTGGGCGAACAGACATACGTTGCCGTATTCCGATGCATAGAGTTGTGCGGTGTATCCGTTCTTCTCGGCTTTGGCGAGGTCTTTCTGCGGATAGCCGTTCAGCCTGTCCTGCGAGCGGCATAGCCAGGTGTAGGCTTTCTTGAGGTCGCGGTCTGGATTTTCGCGTGTCACGTATAGTTTGTAGAACGCATAGGCCACTGCATGGTCACCGGGTGTCTTGTCCTCCATCTTCTGTAACTCTGTGCGTGCTTTGTCGTAATGCCTTGCCTCCAACAGCTCACGGCACGGGTAGTCCACACCCTCGGCGAACAGGCACAGGGGCATAAGTATCAGCCACACAACACAAGTCGCGTGACGAAGGATCATGCGGATATTCGTTGTTTGTATCATGCAGTACAGCTGCCTTACGGCAGGTCTGTTTGTAGTGTACGTGCAAAGGTACGAAAAAAAAATGACATTTGCAAGAGATAACCCGATTTTTTTTTGTGTATGCCTCCAAAAAACAGCCAAAAGATGAGTGGGAATGAAAAAGTCAGCGTGTTTAGCCCTGTTTGCAAAAAAAAAAGATAAATTCTTGCCGAATTATTTGCATTTATCAAAAATTATTTGTATCTTTGTCAAGATTTTTGGGTGTTATGTTTGCGCATAAGCCTGATCCCGTATAAAGTAAGGGTTAACCAATTTTTATTAACTAATATTTTCAAAATCATGAAAAAGATTTTTTCTCTTTTAGCTGCCGTGCTCTTCGCGGGTAGCATGTTTGCCGCAGGCGCGTACAACCTGACCAAGGTTACAGCGGTTGAAGATGGTGGTCTGTATGTGTTCGAGCGCAACAGCCGTGTGCTGATTGGAAAATTATCCAACGATGCAGTTCAAACAACCGATGAGTATGTCAATTCGGGTCTCGCAGGCAATGAGACATATGTTTGGAAACTGGATGCAGTTGATGGAAAGGAAGGCTGCTTCTCCATTAAGAATGTGGCTAAGGCCGAGGCGGAGCCTGCAGGGCATATCTATCTGAACAATCCAGAAAAGACAAAGATTACTTTTTCCAACAACAGTACTTCTGATTGGAAATTCGAGTTCACGGACGGTGTAGCTCTTATCTCCAACACCAGCAACAGCAATCGTTTTCTGGGTGAGACAGAACCCAACTCTAATGCTTACAAGGCTTATGCAACAGGTAATTTAGAAACCTACGGTCACGACTTCACGGTGTATAAGCTGGAGGAGTCCAGCGATCCGTTTGTAAGCGTAAGTCCGGCAACGGTTGACTTCGGTACAGTAAAGAAAGATGCTTCTGTTGCTGCAAAAGAGGTAACCGTAAGCTTCGGCAACCTCACCGGTGCAGTTACGTACTCCGGGCTGACTGCTCCGTTTGGTGCAGCAGGTACAATTGCTGCGTCCGGCGATAAGATTACTATTTCCGCTTCCACAGCCGAGGCTGGTGAGTACAGCCAGACGCTGACCGTTCAGTCGGCTGCCGACAGCAAGTCTGCCACCGTAACGGTAACGATGAAGGTGGTTGAGGGCGCTGACCCGAGTGCTTCTTTTGAACTCTTCACCGATGCACTTGAAGAAGGTGACTACGTTATCTACTACGATGGCGCAGCAATGAATAATACTGTTTCCAGTGACCGTTTGCAATTCGATGCCGTTACTCCGGTAAATGATGTTATTTCTGGTCCTGACGCTGCTATCGTTTGGCATATTGCCAAGTCAGGTGACTATTGGACTATTTATAATGCAGATGTAAATAAATATGCTGCTGGTACAGGAGCAAAGAACAAGGCACAGTTGCTGGCAAGCGGCACGGATGACAAATCGTTGTGGAGTGTTAGTGCAAGTGCTGGTAAATTTGATTTTACTAACAAGGCAAATAATGCAGCCAGTGTCAATGCTATTCTGCGCAAGAATGGTACTTATGGCTTCGCATGCTATGCTTCAACTACCGGTGGCGCACTCACCCTCTATAAGAAAGCCACAGGCGCTCCGGCTGCAGTAGCAAAACCCGCTATCTCCGGCAGCGAGAACTTCCAGGATGAGACAACTGTTTCTATTACGTGTGCAACTGACGGTGCGGAGATCTTCTACACCCTCGACGGCACAGAGCCTACCAAGGACGCTACGAAATACACCGCAGCCTTCAAACTCACAGCTACCACCACCGTCAAGGCTATCGCTATCAAGGGCGAGGACAAGAGTAGTGTGGCTACAAAGACCTTCACCAAGGTTGAGCTTGCTAACTGCGCAGCTGTTTATGCACTCAATGATGATGATGTCACCGAACTCGGCGAGGTTGTTGTTACGTATGCTGTTAATAACGACAAGAATGTTTGGGTAAAGGATGCATCTGGAGCACTGCTTGTTTACTTTGATGCCAAGAACACTACACTCAAGGCAGGTGACCGTGTTACGGGTATTGTAGGCAAAAAGACCACCTACAAGGGATTGGTAGAACTCAAGCCGACAGTTGAAGTTGCTTCGATGCAAATAACAGCCGGTGAGGCACCCGAACCCGAAGTATTGACTGCTATCGACAAGAATGCTGATATGAGCAAGTATGTTCGCATCGAGGGTATCGAAGTGGAGGGAAGCTTTGCAGAAGGTACTGCTTCAAATATCAACATAACTGTAGGCAGTGCGGCTGTTGTTCTGCGTAACAACTTCAAGAACGGATTTACTTTTGCTGCAGGCAAGAAGTATGATATCGTAGGTATCGTTACTTACTTCGATGCTTTACAGATTTACTTCATCTCCGCTACTGAATCCGCGACCACAGCTGTTGACAACACCGCTGTTGACGCCAAGATAGTTAAGGCTATCCGCAACGGACAGGTTGTCCTGATTCGCGACGGAAAGGTTATCAACATGTTCGGCGTAGAGCAGAAGTAATTACTACATTACCTCTGACTTATACTTTAGGGAGCGTGCCGGTTGACACGCTCTCTTGCTGTATATAACCGGGCAACGAACCAAACAAATAGTATGTTTTTCATCTGCCGAATGCTTGTCAGACCTTTATCGGGTCATTGTCGGGGTTTTGTCGGGGTTTTATCGGAGTTTCATCGGAGGCACCCCCTGTTTTTTGAGTATATAACTAAAGCAAAAAAGATAAGTGGGTATAAAAAAGAGCGCATTTTGCCCTGTTTGCAAAAAAATGAAAAATTCTTGACGATATATTTGCATTTATCAAAAATTATTTGTATCTTTGTCAAGGATTTTTGGTCTTATCTTTTGCATGTAACCTAATCCTTTACAAAACAAGAGTTAACCAATTTTTATTAACAATAAACTCTTAAAATCATGAAAAAGATCCCTTCTCTTTTCGCTGCTTTGCTTTTCGCAGGTAGCATGATGGCGGATTCGTACACTATTACCTTTAAAGAGGGTACTGGCGATTCCAGTGACAGCAGTACAAAAGTTAGTACTGTTGAAGACATTATTTCTGACGGTGCATCGTACGTGTCGGCTGTTACTGCGGATAACGTGTACAACGCACGTGTAGGCCGCGGTATTAAACTTGGTACCGGTTCAGAACCTGGTTCTCTGACGCTGACGCTTGCTCAAGCTGCCAAAGTTTCTTCCATCGTTGTTAATGTGCGTAAGTACAATGACACTGAAATGGCTTTCAGCATTCAAGGCGATGCATTTACGGCAGATGAAGGCTCTGATTTCACAGATGTTACGTATACGTATGCGACAGCTACGGAAATCAATTCAATTGCGTTAGCTACTCCTGAAAAGCGTATTTATTTCAAGTCTGTTACCGTGAATATGGAAGGTGGCGAAGCTCCCAAAGTGGCTACTCCGGTTATCTCCGGCGATATTGAGTTCACTGACAGTGTGATTATTACGATGACCTGCAGCACTCCTTCGGCTGACATCTACTACACCACCGATGGTACGACTGATCCTAAGTGTGATTGCTCGGCTGCTCCGGAGTACAAAAAGCCCATAGTTGTCAAAGAGACCACTACTATCAAGGCTGCTGCTTATACCGGCAATGATTGGAGCGCTGTGGCAGAGAAGACCTTCACCAAGGTTCCGNNTAGATCGCTCGTCGGCAGCGTCAGATGTGTATAAGAGACAGGAGAAGACCTTCACCAAGGTTCCGCCGCTTGAGCCGATTACTTGCGCTGAGGTATATGACAAGGCTAAAAATGATAAAGTAGCTCTGAACGATGTAACTGTAACCTATACAAATGGCAAAAATGTCTATGTAAAGGATGCTACGGGTGCTATGCTCATCTATCTGCCTGCTGACGCCGCATGGAAGGCCGGTGACGTTCTCTCGGGCGTTAAAGGTGTTGTAGACATTTACAATAAATTGTATGAGGTAAAACCGTCTGCTGACCAAGTGGCTGCTGTTACCGCTACTCCGGGGGAGGCTCCGGCTCCTGTAGAGCTTACGGCTGCTCCCGTGGCTGCTGATATGAACAAGTACGTCATTCTGAATAACGTGACCGTTTCTGCAGCTACTTTCCCGTCCAACAAGAACATGGATGCTACCATTGGTGAAGAGACCTTCGTTCTGCGCAACAACTTCAACGCTGATGTGGCTTTCGATACCGAGAAGAAGTATGATATCACCGGTGTTGTTGCTGTCTACAACGATGCTGTTCAGTTGTATTTCATCAATGCCGAACTGAGCGCTCAGTCCGCTGTTGACAACATCGCTGTCGAGGCCAAGACTGTTAAGGCTATCCGCAACGGACAGGTTGTCCTGATTCGCGACGGTAAGGTTATCAATATGTTAGGCGTAGAGCAGAAGTAACAACAACCTTTCTTACTTCTGACTTATACAATAGGGAGCGTGCCGTTTGACACGCTCCCTTGCTGTACAGGTGCTCCTGTTTATGCTCCTGTTTATATCGTAATTGATTATATCCTGATTGTTTATATCGTAATCCGGTTTATATCTTCAGCGTCAGCCCGATGAAATAGGTGCGCGGTGTGGTGATACCGTATATGTAACCGGCATCGCGCAGAGGACCTTGGTCCAGGTCGCGCTGGTACTGGTCAAGGATGTTCTTCACACCTGCGCTGAGCTGCAGGCAGTAGTGTTTGTACAGATGGAAGTCATACGCCAGACGTAACCCCAGGTCCCAGAACGAGGGGGTGGCAACCTCTACATCCGCAGGCACGTACCCGGCCAGGTGCGGCACAAGCATGGAGCCTGTCGCCTTGCCGTTCAGAGAGATAGTGAAGTGCCTGACAGGCTCTATGTCAAACAGCAGGTAACCGTAGTTGTCCGGCGTACGGAGCATACGCGACTGCGCCGGCACATCGGCACTCCACTGCTGCGGCACGGTGTAACGGCTCTGCTGGAACGTGTAGCCGGCGGACAGCTGGAAGTTGACTGCCTCCACACGGTAGCCGAACTTGGCTTCCAGGTTCAGTCCGCCTACCCATGCGCCGTGGGCGTTGGTACGGGTGAAGAGGATGTTGCCTGCGGCATCGGTGCCTTCTTCGCGCAGGAAGAACACGTCTTGCAGGTAGGTGTAGAACCCTTCGGCTGTGAGGTTCAGTTCGCAGTTGCCGAAGGAGTAGTACCAGTCGGCGCTGAGTGTGGCGCTGTGGGAGTACTCGGGACGCAGGTTCGGGTCAAGGGTGATGAGCGACACGTTGCCACCTACGGCCGCTACATGCAGGTCCTCGTCATACGCCTGCGGTGCACGGTAGCCGCTACTGTATCCGGCACGCAGCACCAGCCCGCCTATAGGTGTGTAACGCAGCGTGGCACGAGGTGCCACTACGGGCTTGCTCAGGAAGTTATGCTTCTCCACGCGTGCGCCCACAAGCACGCTCCACTGCTCGTTCTTCCACTCGTTCTGCGCATACGCACCCGCGACGTGCACCTGCTGGCGGATGTCACGGTTGTAGCCGAGCATCTGGTCGCGCAGACCGTTGTAGTTGTATTCCGCACCTACGGTCAGGTCACCCTGCATCTTTCCGCATGGGTAGGAGAAGCGGTACTGCAGTCCGGTGTTGGACGTGAGGTCGCTGCTGCGTCCGTAGGCGTTGAGGTCCTGTGCCGTGCCGAAATAACTCTCGCGCCCGATGTGCTGGATGGCTGTGTAGGCGGAGATGAAATGCCGGTTGTCAGGCGAGTACCAGTCGAACGCCAGCGAGCCTGCATCAATGTTATGGCGCAACTGCTCTGCTATATCGGCATTGTGAGGTTCCTGGTCCATCTTGTTGCCGCCGCGGCGGTAGTCGGTCGTGTGGTGGTACTCGGCGGTGATCTTGCTGTAGGCGCTGGTTTTGAAGAACAGCCGTGTGCCGGCTGTCGTGGCACGCAGTTGGGGCACCTCGCTGTAGCCGTCACGGTCGCGGTCATACGGACTGCGTGTGCGGTGTGAGGCAAACAGGTACGCGCCAATCTTCCTGTTCTCGGACATGACCGAGGCGTTCAGGTCGGTATGGATGTCGTAGCCCGCACGCTCGTTGAGGTGCGTGGTGTGGGAAAGGTTGACGAAGTTGCGCACGGGCTCCTTGGTGATGATGTTCACCACGCCGGCAATGGCGTTGGCGCCGTACATGGCCGAACCGCCGCCGCGCACGACCTCTATGCGGTCTATCATCGCTGCAGGCACCTGCTCCAGACCATAGACCGACGCCATCGACGAGAACACAGGACGCGAGTCCATCAGTATCTGCGTGTACTGCCCTTGCAGACCGTTGATACGCAGGTCGGTCTTGCCGCAGTTGCTGCAGCTGTTCTCCACGCGCAGTCCCGGTTGGAAGGTCATCGCCTCTGCCATACAGGACACAGCCGTGGTCTCAAACAGCTTGGGCGAGAGCACGTTCACTATCGTTGCGGCCTCCTGCCGCTTGGTGGCATAGCGGTTGGCTGTGACCACCACGCCGTTGAGCTGCTTGCTCATCTCGCTGAGCACGGCCTTGAGTTCGACGGTCTTGTCCGCCTCAATGTTGACGGGCAGTTCGAGCGTCTCATAGCCCACATAGCTGAAGATGACAGTCTGATGTCCTACAGGCAGGTCTTTCAGCAGGTAGTGACCGCTCTCGTCGGTGACTGTTCCGATGTTTGTGCCCTTGATCTGTACGTTCACGTAGGGCAGGTGTTCGCCCGTCTTCTCATCCAGTACGTGACCCGTAAGGTGCGCATCGTACTGGGCGAATAGGGGCATAGTTATAATACTGATAACGAAATATACGAATATCTTTTTCATAATTCTTTTTTACTTTTCCGGTCGGTCCAGTGCCCAGCGGAAACCGAGGTAGATCTTCCATCCTGCTGTCGGCGCCCATACCATGGAAGCGTCAAAGGGCGCTGAATAGTCCATCTGTACCTGTCCTTGTGCGTCGTACGTGCCCAGGATAGGACGCTGTTGCGTGAAGTTCGTCATGTTCTCCGCACCCAGGTAGAGAGAGCAGGTACGCCAGTATTTGGTAATCTGGGCCAGCAGTTGCGGATACCACTTGTGGTAGATGTTGCCGTTGCTGGTGTAGTACTGCGTACGGTCGTCGAGTGCCAAGCCGTCGGGCATGCGTCCCGGACCGTTGAACTGCGCCGTGACGTCGAACTGCCACTTCTTGAGAGGCGTTACATAGCTCATCGTCACCAAACCCTTGAACTTGTTTTGCAGCGCTTTCTCGCGCAGCTCGAACTTGCCGGTAGTGGTGTTGAAGCTCGTCTGGCGGACATCGTTGTAGCGGAAGGCTGCCGTGACCGTCCAGCCGCGCAGCACCTCCATCGAGGCCTCGATCTGTGCGGTGTGGCTGAACGAACGAGCACCCGGTATGTCGGATAGGTTGCAGAAGGTGATGCTGTTCGGTGAGGCATCAAGGTCAACCAGCATGCCGTCGAAGAAGTTCGTAAAGTAGTACTCGGCGGATATCTGCAGGTTACGTTTGCCGACAGGTATGTCGAACACGGTGGTGAGGCCGGTGTTCAAACTGCGCTCCTGCTTGGCCGTTAGCCATTGGCCGTTAGCCATTGACTGCCACTCGCGGGTGGAGACGAGGTAGGCGGCATTGTCTGCAATCAGGTTCGGCGAACGGTAGCCCAGGCCGACACTTCCGCGGAGCGTCCACCATTCGAACGGTGCATAGCGGATATTCAGGCGCGGTGTGGCGAACAAGCCGTAGCGGCTTGACCAGTCACCGCGCACACCGGCAATCAGGGTGAGGTTCTCACCGTGGGTGAACGTGTATTCGGCAAAGATACCGGGAGTCAGCTCCCGTCGGTCGAGTTTGGCCGTTGAGCCTTGGTCATTAGCCGTTGGCTGCCATGGGGATGTGAGCGTCTCCCAGTATTGGTCGTAGTTGACGGATAGACCGGCAGAGAGCTTGTGGGAGAGTTCGTGCGTATGTTCCTCCTCTTCCTCCGTTTCGCCGTGGTGGTGATGGTGGTGATGTTCGCCGCCCCAGGTGTTCTGGAAGATGGCATTCAGGTAGCCGTTGGCCTGCGAGGCTTTCCACGCCGTACGGCCGTAGGTGTTCATCTGGTCGTGATATGAACCGGCGGCAATGATGCCGAGCGACATACCTGACTCCTCGTCAAACACAATGCCGTTCTTCATGAACCCTTCCACGCGGTCGCTGCGCAGGTCAATCAGGTAGGGGGTGGCAGGCGGCATTACCCCCATCCGTTTGCCCATAGCGGTCTCACGCTGTCCGCCGTGTCTTTCATCGTGCAGACCGCGGACGAGGAACTGGAAGGTATATTCGTCGTTCTTGTAGTACCAGCGGTTGAGGATGT
>LXOW01346669.1_pt1 | contig 19465 bp, 13 predicted proteins | sample 1368591 | NCBI WGS metagenome assembly LXOW01 (sample SAMN04884650, study PRJNA319009) | bovine gut metagenome | isolation source: Cow rumen | host: Bos taurus | place: Italy: Legnaro (PD) | collected 2014-07-09
GGACAGTAAAAGGTAGAAGATAGGAAGTTGAAGTGAATTAAGGTTGAGGAGGTGCGGTGACACGGAGAGAAGGTGAGAGTTTTGAATTTTGAATTATGAATTTTGAATTTTAATAGAGAGATTATGGGAATAGGAATGCAGGTTTTAGGATTAATAGCAAGTTTGAGCTTGCTGGTATTTGTGCATGAGTTAGGACACTACTTTTTTGCCCGACTGTTTCACACACGGGTGGATAAGTTCTATCTCTTCTTCAATCCCGGTTTTTCGATTGTAAGGATGAAAAAATGTGGCACCCAATACCAGTTCAGCTTTTTCTCCACAGAATCACCGGAAGAATGGAAGAACTACCCCGAAAGCACCGAATGGGGCATCGGCTGGTTGCCCTTGGGCGGCTACTGTTCTATCAACGGCATGGTCGATGAGACCACCAAAGCCGAAGAACTGTCTGCCGAACCTCAGCCTTGGGAATTCAGGGCCAAACCCGCTTGGCAACGCTTTTTCATCATCATCGGAGGTGTGCTGATGAACTTCCTCACCGCCCTCATCATTTATGTGGGACTCATGTACCACTATGGAGAGGAATATGTGCCTGTGACCGAAGCCACCTACGGTTTGCAGTTTACCGAGACTGCCCAAAACATCGGCTTCCAAAATGGTGACAAGATTATCTCTGTGGATGGAAAGGTTCCTGAAACCATGGGTGAGTTTGCCACTGCCTTGCTGATTGACAATGTGAAGGAAGTGAAGGTGGACCGCAACGGTGAAATGGTGAGCATCAGCATCCCCAAAGATTTCGGACAGCAGGTGCTGGCTGCCGGCGACAATGCAGGCTTCTGCCAGTTCAACTTCCCCTTTGTGGTGGATATGGTGATGGAAGACTATCCCGCTGCCGCTGCCGGCATGATACATGGCGACTCATTAGTGGCTATCAATGGTGAAGACTGCTTCTCCTTCTATGATTACAAAAGCACTTTCGCCCAAAACAAAAACCAAGAGGTGGAAGTGAGTTTCTATCGTGACGACTCCCTGTATCAGACCACCCTTCACCTGACCGACGAAGGCACTATCGGGGTTTATCCCGTTGATCCCTCTATATATCTGACCACCAAGGTTATCAAATATGGCTTCTTTGAGTCTATCCCCGTGGGCATCAAAAAAGGATTCGCAACGCTGGCCACCTACGTAAAACAGTTCAAACTGGTGTTTACCAAAGAAGGCGCCTCACAGTTAGGAGGTTTCGGTACCATCGGTAGCATCTTCCCCAAAGTGTGGGATTGGGAGCGTTTCTGGAGTATGACCGCCTTTTTGGGCATCATCCTGGCCTTCATGAACATCATCCCCATTCCCGCATTGGACGGCGGCTATCTGCTGTTCATCTTGGTGGAGATGATTACTGGCCGCAAACCCAGCGACAAATTCATCGGTGTGGCCAACACCATTGGTTTCACCCTGCTGATTATTCTTCTGATTTATGCCAACGGCATGGATATAGTCCGAGCGTTCTTTAAGTAAAGTCATGCATTTCTTATTCTGGTTTGTACTCTACCCTCTCTCGCTGCTGCCGCTGTTTATCCTTTACGGCATCGGGAGCATTCTATACTTCTTTCTGAATTACGTAGTGAGATACCGGAGAAAAGTTATCGACCAGAATCTACAAAACTCTTTTCTCGAGAAAAGTCCGAAAGAGCTGGCCAGAATCAGAAGACAATACTACTGGCATCTGGCACAACTGGCTGCTGAGATGCTGAAAATGCTCACCCTCAGCCGTCGTGGAGTCAAAAAACGCTACTGGAGTAAGAATCCGGAAATCGTCAACCGCTTTTTTGATGAGGGCCGCAGTGTAGTACTGATGTCGAGCCACTATAACAATTGGGAATGGTTGGTATTGAGTCTGGACCTGCAGTTCAAGCATCACGGAGTGGGCGTGGGAAAAGCCAACAGCAACAAGAACTTCGAGAAACTCATCAACAGGGCACGCACCCGCTACGGCACAGAGGTTGTGTTTGCCGACACCGTACGTCAAGTGTTCGAAGGATATGAATCTCACCATACCCCCTGCTGCTACATGATGCTCAGCGACCAGTCGCCCAGCAATCCCAAAAGCTGCTATGTGACCGACTTTCTGAACCAACGCTCTGGTATTATCTTCGGAGCGGAACACTATGCCAAGAAATACGATATGCCTGTTATCTACTATCAGGTAATCAAAGACCGCATTGGACACTATCATCTTGAATTTGAATTAATCACCGATAAACCCAACGAAATGGAGCATGGAGCCATAACCGACAAGTATGTGCAGCTGCTGGAACAGACCATTCGCAGGCAGCCCGCCTACTGGCTGTGGAGCCACCGCCGTTGGAAACATGATTTTTCGAAGATGACACAATAAAGGGGGAGAAGAGATTCTAAACTTCCTAAACCTCCTAAACATTCTAAACTAAAAAAATGAATCAGACAATCGAAACAATACTGCAACACCGAAGCATCAGAAAATTCACTGCAGAAGCAGTCAGCAAAGAAGACCTGGAACTGATACTGCGTTGCGCCTGCAACGGTTCAACCTTGGGCAACATGCAATTATTCAGCATCATTGTGAGCACCGACAAGCAAATGATGGAGAAGGCCGCACCCTTGCACTTCAACCAGCCTATTGCCACCAACGCCCCGCTAATGCTAACCTTCTGTGCCGATTTACATCGCTTCAACCGCTATTGTGAGTTCAGAGGTGCCGACACCGATTGCTACAGCAATTTGCAGTCATACCAGTGGGCCGTTACCGATGCCATCATTGCAGCCCAGAATGCCTGTGTAGCTGCCGAATCACTGGGCTTAGGCATCTGCTGGCTGGGAACCATCACCTATCAGATTGACAAGTTCATCGAACTGCTGAAACTGCCCAAGAATGTAATCCCTGTGGCCTGCATTTCCATCGGTCATCCCGATGAACAACCCGAACTGACCGACAAACTGCCCGTTGAAGCCATGCTTCATCAAGAGACCTACCAAGATTACTCGGAATACGACATCAATAAACTGTATAAAGAAAAGGAAGCCCATCCCAACACCATCAAAATACTGGAAGAAAACCAGCTGGACAATCTTGCTCAGGTCTTCACCCAAAGAAGATACACCAAGAAAGACAACGAGTTTTTTGCAGAAGTGTTGAAGAACGCCCTGCAAGACCAGGACTTTTTGGCCAAAGAATAATGGAAAAGCTGTTTGCACACGAGCTATCACGCTATAACACCATCATTGTAGGCAATGGAGAAGCGCCTCAGGGGGAAATCCCACTGCTATTTCTACAACATGCCCGCTACATTGTGTGTTGCGACGGAGCTTTGGACAAACTGCTAAGCATAGGTGTCCAGCCCAATGTAGTCATCGGCGACTGCGACTCGCTCTCTGTCGAAGCGAGAGCAAAATTCAAAGATATCATTATTGAAGATCCGGACGAAGAATGCAACGACTTGCAGAAAGCCTTAAAATACTGTTTGAAACAACACTTGGGACCTGTTGCTGTGTTGGGGGCTTCCGGACTGCGCGACGACCATCAGTTGGCCAATTTGTCCATATTAAACATGTATGCCGAGCAGATGGACCTCATCATGGTGAGCAATTACGGTCTCTTTTCCTTTATTGACAAAGACACGTCATTTACCTCTGTTTCCGGACAGGAGGTGTCAGTTTTCAGCTTTGACGGACAAGCGGTTTTCAGTTTTGAAGGTTTACAATATCCCGTCCAGGACCGCCGTTTCACCCAACTGTGGGAAGGCAGCTTGAACAAGGCACTTAGCACGTGTTTCACCGTGAAAATCCACGGTGGAAGAGGGATGGTGTTCAGAGAGTTTTACTCGTAACGCAAAGCGGCAATAGGATCCATATTGGCGGCTTTCTTGGCGGGATACCAGCCGAAGAAAATACCTGTGGCTGCACACACAAGGAACGACACCAAAATAGCGGTCTGACTCACCACGTACGGCCAATTCAAGATATGGGAAAGGGCATACGACAATATCAGTCCGAGAATAATCCCTATCACACCGCCAATCAAACTCAGAATCACACTTTCAGACAGGAATTGCAGCATGATGTCACGGTTCTGCGCACCAATAGCCATACGCAAACCAATTTCCTTGGTTCTTTCAGTAACGGTGACATACATGATATTCATGATACCGATACCACCCACTATCAGTGAGATGGAGGCGATAGCAGCCAGCAACATCGTTAGCATCTGCGTCACTGAACTCATGGTGCTCAGCAATTCCTCCTGAGTACGGATGTCAAAGTCATCCTCTTCTCCTTCTGCAATCTTATGATTAGCCCGCAGAATATACGTAATCTCCGTAGCGGCCAGCTCCGACTCCTCTTCAGAAGTGGCGGAAGCAAACATCATATTGAAATGGGTTATCGCCATAAAACGCTTCTGCACCGTGGTGTAGGGAGCCAAAACAATATCATCTTGGTCCTGTCCCATCTGGTTCTGACCTTTGGATTCCAATACTCCGATAATCTTCATCGGAATGGAGCCGAAACGCACCACCTGCCCTATCGGGTTCTCGCCATTGGTAAACAAATTATCCACCACCGTCTTACCCACTACACAAACCTTATTGTAAGTTTTCACATCCGCTTCAGTGAACATGATACCACTCTCAAGTTTGTACATACGTATATCAAGGTAACTAGGAGAAACCCCTTGAATCTGACCGGGGTGGTTGTTGGAGCCATATACCAACTGTGCTGCCGTACTAACCGACGGAGAGACATGCGCCACATAGCGAGTATTCTGTTCCAACGCACGCAAATCTTTCATATCCAACGACTTTGCACCAGAATTACCCATATTGACACCGCCTCGCATCTGACGACCCGGCATAATCATAATCATGTTGGACCCCATACCAGACAACTGCTCGCGCACACTCAGTGTGGAACTTTGTCCCAAGCTGACCATTGCGATTACAGACGCAATACCTATGATGATACCCAACATGGTCAGAAATGCCCTGCTCTTGTTTCGTAGCAAGGCCTTGATGGCTATTTTAACAAGATTCAATACATTCATAGTCTAAATCTTAAACTCTTTATACTCCTGTAAAGCCTTGGCGGCAGACTTTGTCTCCACCAGGCAGTCTTCAATAATATTGCCATCTCTCAACTTGATGGTACGAGTGGTGAATACCGCAATATCAGGTTCATGCGTTACAAAAGCAATAGTTTTGCCTTTGTCGTGCAAATCCTGGAACAAACTCATAATCTCGTATGAAGTGCGGGTATCAAGGTTACCCGTGGCCTCATCTGCCAACAAAATAACCGGATCATTGACCAAAGCACGGGCAATGGCCACACGCTGCTGCTGACCGCCCGACAGCTGGTTGGGCATGTGCTGCATACGATTCTCCAAGCCCACTGCTTTCAGTGCTTCCAAAGCCCTTTCGCGACGCTCTTTGGCTGACACGTCTGAGTTGTACATCAGCGGCAATTCCACATTCTCAATGGCTGTGGTACGCGCCAACAAGTTGTAATTTTGGAATACAAAACCTATCTTCCGGTTACGCAATGTGGATAATTCCTTTTTCGACAGCGCATTGACCGACACTCCATCAATACAATAATCTCCGGAAGTGGGACGGTCAAGGCAACCCAAAATATTCAGCAAAGTGGATTTGCCCGAACCGCTGGTGCCCATGATGCTGACAAACTCACCTTCCGTGACAGAGAAAGTGACACCGTTAAGCGCGTGCACATCCTCGTTACCCACACGGAAAATACGCTTCAAATCTGTTATTTTGAGAATTTCGTTGCTCATATCCTATCTTTGTTTACGTTGGGGAGGTCCCATCATAAAGGGATTATTACCGTCTTTCTGCGGTTTGCCTGGCATCTTCATCTCTGAGATGGAAAGAACCACCTCATCACCCTCATGGATTCCTTCAGTAATCAATGTCTTTGCCCCATCGTTCAGTCCCGGCTTCACACTCACCTGTTCCACCAAATTCTGACGCTTTACCCAAACCGTCTTGGATTCCACATTCCTCAAACTCTGGGTCAACTCTTCCTGGCTGGCATACAATTCCTTGAACGTAATGCCCTGCTTCATCATGACTTCCATGGTGGTCTTGTCTATGCTGCAGTACAGGGCTTCCATCGGAACGGAAACACCCACTTCCTTCTTCACGATGATGGACACGCTGGCGGTCATACCCGGAAACAGTTTTTCCTCCGGATTTGGTGCGTCAATAATCACGGTGTACGTCACCACATTGGAAGTAACCGTAGGTTCCAGTCGCACCTGCTTTACCGTGCCCGTAAACACATCCTCGGGAAAAGCATCAACGGTGAAAGTCACCGGCTGACCTACTTTCACCTGACCTATATCAGCCTCATCCACATTGGCCTCCACCTGCATTTCTGTCAGGTTGTTGGCGATGGTGAACAGCGTCGGTGTACTGAATGAGGAAGCCACAGTCTGTCCTTCTTCAACAGCCTTGTTGAGCACAACACCCGAAATCGGCGAGTAAATCATGGCGTAACCCAAGTCCACCTTCGTTTTCTGGCAGTTGGACTTGGCCGTCACCAATTGGTTTTTGGCCCTGATCAGTTCATCCTCAGCCGCATCCAAAGCCTCCTGTGTAGCGGCTTTGTTATCAAACAACGCTTTGGTACGGTCGTAAGTACGCTGTGCCAAAGTCAAATTGCTTTGGGCATTCGACAACTGTGCCTCCGCCTGTTGCACCTGCTCCGACAAAGTTGAGCGATCCAGTTCAGCCAGCAAGTCACCCTTCTTCACCTCAGAATTGAAGTCCACATACAGTTTCTCCACTTTACCGGACACCTGCGTACCCACATCCACCTTATAGACAGGTTGGATTTCGCCCGTAGCAGTTACCGTCACCTCGATACTGTCAATTCTAGCACGTTCAGTGTTGAGCATCATGCCGTGTGGTTTGCCTTTTTTCAGCGCCACCATAGCTACCACTAAGATGATGAGCACCGCCACAATGATGCCCCAGATAATCAGTTTTTTCTTCTTTTTTGCTTCCATATATTATTTGTTTTGATTTTTTCGGTAAGTATAGCAATTAAACTAAAAACTAAGAGTCAAGCATTACAAATTATTATGGGCTGTCTTATCCTTAATTATTAGTTTTATTTCTTAGTTTATAATGTCACTGGCACGCCCATTACAATATCCAAAATCTTTCGCTGCAAAACAAAAGTATATTTATTCTGCATATAGGTATTCAATGCCTGCAGATAATTGTTTTGTTGGGTCAATAAATCAGCAGCGGTGATGGAACCATACATGAATTTCATATTATAAGCGGAAAAATTGGCAGCGTATGCTTTTTCGCGGATAGCAGCCACCCTATAGTCATTCTCTGCCTCATTTACCGTGATATAATACTTCTCCAGATCCTGCAGGATATTGATTTGTTTTTCCTGCAAATCATTTTCCGCCTGTTGTACTCCTATTTTGGCCATTTTTACCGATGCACGCGCACGGTTTTGGTTATAGATGGGAATATTGAGCGAAAGACCCACATTCTCTCCCAAACGGTTGCCCAGCTGTGTGCCGAAAGTCCCATTACCCGAAGCGTATCCCGTACTCACACCCGCATTCAGATTAAGGGAGGGATAATACGAAGATTGAGCGATTTTTACATCATAATTGGCTCTCTCAATACGGTTTTGGCTGTATTTTAACTCAGGCAAGTAATCGAAAGCCTTGTCAACAACCTCCTGCAAACTAGGAATCATCAGGTTTTTCAGCATAGATGCAGTATCCGGCTTCTGGATATCTATATGGGTGGAAGGACTGATGGCCAACAAAGCTTTCAACGTGATGTAGTTGTTATTCAGATTCAACAAGGTGTTTTCATAGTTGGCTGAATCAGAAACATATTGGGCTTCCAACAACATATAGTCGCTTTCCAGAATCTGACCCACCTTATATCGTTGATAACCCTGCTGCATCTGCTCTCTGCTCTTGGTGATTACCTCCTTCTGATATACCGACAACTCCTCGTTCATCAGTATATTCAAAAAAGCCTGCACAATCTGGATATTCAACTGGTTTTTCTGTTGCTCAAAAGCCAACGAAGACTGGGTAATATCCAACTTGCGTTGCTTAATGGTATTAAACGTATTCAAGCCGTTGAACAAGGTAATACCTGNNCGGCAGCGTCAGATGTGTATAAGAGACAGAGGTAATACCTGCCGAAAGCCCATAATTACCCGTCCAGTCAGCCCCACCGTTCACAGAATTGTGCGAATAGGCAAAGCCCTGAGAGGCCGATGCGGATACCGTGGGCGACATCTGCAACTTAGCTTGTTTGTAGTTGATTTCCGATACCGACTGATCCAATTTGGCATTCTGCAAAGTGTAATTATGCTCTTCCGCNNGCCTAAAAACACAGCACAAAACAAGATTTTTTTTCTCATATCAAAATTTCAAATTTATTATTTATGACCTATCCTCTCAAAAAAAAGTTTAATTCTTGATTTTTAGTTCTTAACTCTTAATTTTCTCTACAAATATATCAATCGTCCATGCACATTTTCATATCCCATTTGCTCCAACAAAGTGCAATATTCGCTCAACTGCTCCTGATATTGCTCACTCTCCTGCCCTGTCTTATAGTCAATCACCATCACCTCATCATCCATAAACACCACACGGTCTGGCCGACGCAGCTGTCCGTTAGGACAAAGTATGGAAGTTTCGTTCAGCACCTTTACGCCTGGAGCAAAATACGGCTTCAAGGAGTCATCATTCATAATTTCACGCAAAACGGTTTCCAAAAGCTTGCGGTCATCCGCACTCTCCACCGTCAACAAACATTCAGACATCTCATCCTCGTTTTGTGGAAAATGCTGTAGTGTGGACAAAAAATCGTGAACAAACACACCCAGTTCCTGCTTCTCGCTCATTCTTCGGCCACATACCAGTTGTTCCGATCTTAAAGTGAAATTAGAGCAATACAATTGCCCCACAGGTTGTGGTGATGTCTCACAAGACTTCTTTGTTTTTTGATTATTATAATTCTTGTCACCAAACCAATATTCATACTGTAAAGACTCATCAGTTACCGAGTCCATCGAAAAACACGACTTGTAATCCTCCACAAACCCTTTCAAGAACTTGGCATAATTGCCTCTTTTATCAGGTTTACCCGTAATGATATACAAAACATCTGCCGCACGGGTATGAGCTACATATATCAGGTTTACATTGTCGATATCGGTCATCACCGATTCCTCTTCCGAAATATAGGCAAACGATGTCCGCTCCAATGCTTTCTTGCTTGTTTTTACCAGGAAATAGGGCAAGCCATATTTTTTTTCTTCATCCCTCACCCATTCGGTATCTTTACCATTCGACATCTTGTAGCTTTTCATGGGATAAATCACCACCGGAAACTGCAGGCCCTTCGACTTGTGAACAGACATCACTGTTACAGCATCAGTCTCTTTTGATGAGCTTATCGACAAAGTTCTGCCCTTTTCCTCCCACCATTTCACACACTGAGTTACATCACTAAACTGTGCATTGAAATTTTCATATACGGCATCTATAAAAGCCACAACGTATGCATCAGCCTCCGACAAATGATAAACTGACAATAATTCCTTGATAATGGTGAACACTGGAAATGATAGCAAAGTACCAACATCCAACAGTCGGTCAGCATTCACCTTATCGCCCAACGAGCGAATATATTGAGCAAATCCATCTTCCTGACAGATATAATGGATAGCATCCGACAACTGTTCCTTACCAAAGTAGCCTGCAATGGCAAGCTGTACTAACTTGTCATTCGGATTCAGCAAATACTTCAGTGTATTCACTATCAGTACCACCTCCTCAGAAGAACCTAACAATAATGAATCCGAGGATATTACAGGGATATTGTTAGACGACAAATAATTGGCTATTTCACTACAGGTATTATTCGCTTTAGCCAGAATCGCCATATCTCCATAGCTGTATCCTCTTTCCAGTGCATTGTTCACTGCCTTCAAACTCTCCTCCAACAAATAATCGGTCCCGTCTTCTTCTGTCATAAATCTGATATAAACAAATCCCTCTTTGTCGCTGGGATTCTTTTGTGCCACATCAGCATAGTATCTATTCAGCAATTCATTCTCACCGAAATGGTGTTCACACAAATATTTGAAAAAACGATTATTGAAATCAACCACCGCTTTTGACGAGCGATAGTTGACATCCAAAGATTCCAATTGGAAATCATCATCGCCAATAATATCTGCACTCAGGTTTTCCCGTACCCCCTCTTTCGATGACAACTGATTCAACAGTGATGAGTCACCATTGCGAAAACGGTAAATCGACTGCTTCACATCACCAAAAAGAATGGTGCTTCCCGCCTCATTAAACTGATTGATCCCTGCAATAGCATTTTTTATCAGAGGTTTGAAATCCTCCCACTGCATTTTAGAAGTATCCTGAAACTCGTCAATAAAAAAATACGAGTACTTGCTTCCTATTTTCTCATAGATATAAGGGACATCCACATCTTTAATCTCATCATAGATGCGACCATTCGACTCACTCAGGAAAAACAAATTGTCTCTCAACTTGATATCTTCCATGATATCCTTCAAATCGAACAACAACAATATAGAAGATGAGCACTGCATGATAGCGCTTATATCACTGATGGCCTGCTGTGCTTCTTCCACCTTATGAAAGGCTTCCACAATCTTAGGCTGCATTTGCAGAACTTCCTGTGAAGGTTTTTTCAGCAACGAGTCTGCCTCAATAGCCTTATAGACATTGGCTCCTGGTGCCTTCAGCAAAGAAGCCGAATCCTGCGTTTCTATGCCTTGCGACAATGTTTTCATCCAGCCATAAAAGCCCGTCTTACCTCCCACAAATAAGGATGGATCGTCACCCAGCGCATTCACCAACTTCTGCAATGCTTTAATAGCGTCTTTCAAAGCTTCTTCCCCAACCGATTTCTTCTGATTCAACGACATCACCAGAGTCTCCAACATATTGGATTCGTGGCCATCCCGCTGAATCTTCTGCTGATACAATGCATTCAAAGCCTTTGAAGCCTCGTAAGCATCTTCATTATATATAGTGGACAACATTCTTTTCAACTCCCCCTCTAACTGCCAGCGGCCTTTTTCATTCATCTTTTTATCCACCATGAACATAAACCTGCCAAACAAACCTTTGTCACTCTTCGACAACTTGTTCAACAACATGTCCACCGTTTGGTTATAACAATCTGTCAAATCAGTCTGAACATTATAATTCAGATTGATACCCAAATCGAAAGCAAAAGAGCGTATAATACGCTGAAAGAAACTGTCAATGGTGCTGATGGTGAAATCAGGGTAATCGTATAGTATTTCTTTCAGCAACTTCATTGAGCGCTGCTGAAACTCTTGCTCACCAATATGCTGAAATTCGGGGATTTTCTTTAATGCATCATAAATAACCTTATCTGATTTATCAAAATCATTCGGTGAGACAAAGGCAAAGGCTTGCAAAGTTTTGACTATACGATCCTTCATCTCGGCTGTCGCATTATTGGTAAATGTAACAGCAAGAATATGTCTGAATTTTTCAGGTTTCAGTAGGCACAGCGACAAATACTCCGCCACCAGACTGGTGGTTTTACCAGAGCCTGCAGATGCCTTGTAAACCTTAAACATCTGGCTTAATCTAAAGTGGACTCCAACACTTTCTTTTCCATAGTGCAACGATAATCTGCCAACTTGGCCGCAATGCTGTCATCAAAAGCACCAAGCATCTCAACGGCCAAAAGTCCACCGTTCTTAGCACCATCAATAGCTACCGTAGCAACAGGAATACCTCCTGGCATCTGCACAATAGACAGCAAAGAGTCCAATCCATTAAGAGCTGCACTCTTAATAGGAATCCCTATCACAGGCAGTGTTGTTTTGGCAGCTGTAATGCCAGCCAAATGAGCAGCACCACCCGCACCAGTAATAATCACCTTTAATCCTCTCTCTCGTGCGGTAAAGGCATATTCTATTGCCTTTTCAGGCGTACGGTGTGCACTAATGACATATTTTTCGTATGGAACACCGAATTCATCCAGCACGTCACATGCCGCCTTCATGGTGTTCCAATCGCTCTTCGAGCCCATGATTATTCCTACAAGGGGTTTCATTGGTTTTGGTTTTTAGTTTTTAGTTTATCAGTCTTGATAGAGATGAAAAAGGCTTCGTCTCTATAATATTTTCTTCATACTTTTCCATAATTCCTGCAAGTTGGGATACGAATCCTTCAACAGTTTTGAAACCTCTGAGATTTTTACCCAACGTGCTTCAACAATATCTTCTTCTGTTTGAGGTATCAATGGCTCTTCCGCTCCTACACTCATGATATACCAAGCCGTGGTCTTACCCACCCATTTCCCACCTAGTTTATAGGTATGGAAAGTCGAGGGAAGCGGTTCTTTAATAGACAATTTTGTCAGTCCAGTTTCTTCACTCACCTCTCTTAGTGCCGCTTCTTCTATGGTCTCTCCCTCTTCCACTTTCCCTTTCGGGAAATCCCATTTGCCTCGACGGTAAATCATCAACACTTCCTTTTCAGCATTCATCACCACTCCACCTGCAGCATTTATCTCACAGTAATTGTCTTCCAATTGACGATAGAAATCCTCGCCATACTTTCTGATAATTGGGTTTTTCAAAAAACGGAAAACCGGCAATCCCAAACGATGCCCTAATTCACATGCTTCTGAACATACAAACCATCTGTGATAGTTTAAGGCTTCATAATCCGGCAATTTCTTCACCCTGATAGGATACAAATGACAGGAGATGGGTTTCTGAAAATCAATCTCGCCGTTTTCAAAGGCTTTTTCAATGGCACATTTGGCAATTCCTTCTTCATCATAATAAGCGTATGCACAACGCTCATCACTCAGCAGAGGGGTAACAAAAGAGCCTTCCATGTCATAATCAAAAGTTCCTTCTTCTTCCACTTTACGAATCCCCTCCTCAGACATATATTTTTTGAAAAGGGGATAATTATCTTCCAAATCGCCTACCTCTTCCGGTTCAATTGGGGCTCCAGTATCTCCCTCCACACAACACAAACCCTTGCACTCAGCCAAATCGCAACAGAACTGACTGTCAAACAAGTCGTCGGATACCAGAACATTGTTTATAATGATCATTTCTTGATGAACTTCTTTACAATATTGTTAGCTTTCACAAAATAGACACCTGCCTGCAAGCCACCAATGTTGATGGTGACATTAGCGTCAACAACACTTTGTGACAGCACTTTTCTTCCACAAACATCCACAATCTCAATTTCCTCCGGCAGATTACTTTCACTGAATATCAGATTCAGTACATCACCAGCAGGATTGGGATACAGCTGCACCTTCTCACTTTGTAGATCCTCAACACCCGTTGAAGTTCCATTCAACGCAACAGTGGCCGTATTGGTCTGATTCATGATGGTCATAGTCTTGTTATAGGTACCTCCAAAGGGTGGTGCAAATACCACATACACCATTCCTCCATTGTAAGGAATAGTAGTTTGCAACCCATAATCTTCCTGATTATTAGAGACTCTATATGGTTCCTCCACCTGCACTGTAACATTCTCCGAACTCGTAAAATCACCCACCAACACATTGATAGTCTTAGGTGCAGACACTTCTCCACCTGGGGTTGAAAAATATAAAGCGGCAGGAGTAGCATTCAAAGTAGGGTTAGCCGTTCTGAAACTTGCCTCAATAGTATGTGAATCCACAACATCTTCAAAAGTGTATATCAGTGCTCTTGTCTGGTTTACACCGTCAACAATAAGCTCATTCACAGTATAACCCTGATCAGGTGTAAGAGTGAATGTTTGATTAGCATGCAAAGTAACCTCCACATTACCCACAGGGGAAATCTGACCATGTTCGCCCGCCGAGGCAGTAATGGTAAAACCTGTTATAGGAGTTCCCGTCACCATAATATCATCCAACACCAGTCCTGATCCATTCATGCCCGTAGCCTCAAAAGCTATCTGATAATTTGATGAAGGGTTGGGCAAGTTGATTGTCTCTTGTGTCCACTGGTTTGGATTTCCAGTAATATTCTGAAGCAACGACCATCCGTCAGAAGGAGACGATCTGTAATAAACCTTCAGGGTATAATGGTCATCCTTGCTATACCAAAACGAAAGTACAGGATTTTGGAGGAAAGTGAAATCGAAATTCGGCATGACAAGTTTGGTTGCACTGTTGGATACTGAATAAAACAGTGCATTAAGGCTTCCAGAATGAGCGGTAGTAATCGAACCCGACTGATTTCCAGAACGGGTTTTCCATGCCGTTTGATTATTCACATATTCATTGTAACAATAATATGGAATTTCTTCCGATTCAAAAGGCTCAACCCAAGTGAAAGTGTCAATTATAGTGAAACCTTTGGTCAAACGGAATTGCAAACTATCACCAAAATTGGTAATATTAGTAATGCGGAAGCCTTTCATAGGTGTATTGTTACAATAGAACGGAGCCGGATTGGTATATTCACTGAACTCTGTCATATTATAACCGCCATAACAAGATTGGTTAAGATTGTTTTCTCCAGTAGGAGCCGTATAAGGATCTGCTCCAGGAAATCCACCTCTACGGAAGGTGTAGATTTCTGGATAGGATCCAGTACTGTAATCCGTGCCATGATTTCCATTAAAATCGGTATTTACACGATATATATGAGCACCAGTTCCATAAACAGTGCTATCAAAAGCAGTAGAAGTATTTCTGAACTCTATTACCACATATTGATTCGGATGGTTAACGCGGTCTGGAATTATTTTATACGCGCAATTGGGCGAAGTTGCCACAGGATAAATAGTATATAGGCCATTAGTATCAGCTTCAGGAATTTCTTCAATCCAATGACCATACTTTTGTTTCATATAAGCCATCATATTCTGTGGAGGATTAGTAGTACCTTCCATCAAATCCCAATGACCATTATACGTTGAATTTCCACTAGATGAATATAAATCCGGGGCACTCAAAGAGTGGAACATCTCGTGACACATAGTGCCAATATCAAAATAGAAGTTATCTTTTGACAGAATAAGATTATAATCATAAACTCTCTTCCCCTGAAGAAAGGTTACACGATCATAAATCATCCACCGATGAGGCCACAATAAGTCACTCCAGCCTGCTACTCCAGTGTTGACTATAAAAACAACATTATCCACTTGACCGTCATCATTGTAATCCAGATCCAAATTAGCAGGCACCATAGAGTTGATATACGAAATAGCGTTGGAAACCAGGGTAAACTCTCTTTCCCTTTTGCCGTCATCATCAGTATAACCGATTGTATTAACAGCGGAATATGGCATATAATAATCCCTCGGGTGACTATCATGATAGGATAAAATCACATCATTCTGACCTGCCTGAGGAAATTCGTACGATTGAATACTGAACTGATTATAGGATACATGCTGATAGAAATTCTTCAATGAGACAGCCGAACTGCTCGATGTATCATTGAACATTTCATCTACCTGGCTAAAAGTTTTTGGAAACACCGTATCCCCTGCCAGACTAATAAACACTACTATATTGGTCATTCGCCCATGATTCATGGTGGGACGCATAGGTGTTGCCGTATCATATTCACGGATTTGGCGTTCTCTTTCTATCTGGCGAGCCATGATAATTTCCTCGCTGATACGCGCTCCTGGTACCAATGCAGCTGTGGTAGCAGGATTCACTCGTCCTACAATATACTCAGTGGGTTCCACTTGACCATTCACCTCAATCCCGTAGGTATAATATCCTGTTTCAGGATTCATGATGATGGTATAACCCTCGGCATCATGATAATAATTAAAAAATTCGTCGCCACTCACAAAACAGTGGATAACTTCGCCATCAGGCTGCGTAATAGTACAGGGCACATTTTTCAGTGGCGCCGCCAAAATACCACTTACCCCAAATACAACAAGCAGTATTGTAAATAGTACACGTCTCATATTATCTTTTATTAAATGTTATTCATTTTACTGATTATCATGATTATCATCATTTCTTGATAAACTTCTTTACGATATCGTTTGCTCTCACAAAATAGACACCAGCCTGCAAGCCACTAATGTTGATGGTGACATTTCCGTCAACAACACCTTGTGACATCACCTTTCTTCCACATACATCCATAATCTCAATTGATTCCGGAAGATTGCTTTCACCGAATACCAGATTCAGCATATCACCAGCAGGATTTGGATAGAGTTGTATATTCTCTCTCTGCTGTTCCTCTATACCCGTTGAGGAACCATTAAGTGCCACTGTTACAGTATTAGTCTGATTCATGATGGTCATTGTCTTATTATAAGTACCCCCATATGGTGGTGAGAATACCACATACACCATACCTCCATTATAAGGAACTGTGGTCTGCAATCCATAATCCTCCTGATTATTGGAAACCATATATGGTGCTTCCACTTGAACTGTGATATTGTTTGTATTCGTAAAATCACCCACCAACACATTAATGGGCTTCGGTGCTGACACCTCTCCACCTGGAGTTGAAAAATACAAAGCAGCAGGTGTTGCACTCAATGTAGGGTTAGCGGTTCTGAAACTTGCTTCAATCGTATGTTCAGAAACCACATTTTCAAAAGTATAAACAAGTGTTCTGGTTTGGCTTATGCCGTCAACAACAAGCTCATCAACAGTATATCCCTGATCTGGAGTGAGAGTAAATGTCTGATCTGCATGCAAAGCGACTTCTACCTCGCCCGATGGGGAAATCTGGCCATGGTCGCCTGCAGAAGCGGTTATGGTAAAATCTGTTATAGGAGTTCCCGTCACCATAATGTCATCTAGAGCCAATCCCGATCCATTCATGCCAACCCCTTCAAATGCAATTTGATAATTTGACGAGGGATTAGGCAACGTAAGTGTTGCTTGTGTCCACTCGTTTGTAGTTCCCGAATAATTCTGTAACATGGACCACTCATCAGACGGGGATGATCTATAATAGACGTTTAACGTATAGTAATTATTCTTGCCATACCAGAATGATAGTACTGGATTTTGTAGGAAAGTAAAGTCAAAATTTGGCATAACAAGCTTGGTAGTGCTACTGGAATTAGAATAGAACATTGCATTGCTATTGCCGGAATGAGCAGTGGTTATTGGACCAGATTGATTTCCCGAATGAGTTACCCATTCTGTGTAGTTATTAACATATTCATTATAACAGTAATATGGAATATCTGCTGACTCAAAAGGTTCAATCCAGGGGAAAGTGTCAATCGTAGTTAAACCTTTGGTCAAACGGAATTGCAAACTATCACCAAAATTAGTAATATTAGTAATGCGGATACCCGTTATAGCTGCATTGTTGCAATAAAATGGAGCAGGATTAGTGTACTGACTGAACTCTTTCATGCTGTAACCACCAAAATATGACTGGTTGAGATTGCCTTCTGTAGGCACCACGTTTGCACCTTCCCCAGGAAATCCATTTTTACGGAATGCATAAATTTCCGGATAGGATCCTTCGCTATAATTAGTGCTATGGTTCCCATTAAAATCAGTATTCACACGATAGATAACCGCACCTGTACCATATACCGTACTTTCAAAAGGAGTGGAAGTGTTTCTGTACTCAATCACCAAATATTGATTAGGGTGAGCTATACGGTCGGGATAAATCTTATAGGCGCAATTCGGAGATGTAGCCACCGGATATATAGTATATACGCCATTGGTATCAGCCTCTGGAATCTCCTCAATCCAATGCCCGTATTTGTATTTCATATAGGAACTCATATTCTGAGGGGGATTAGTGGTACTCTCCATCAAATCCCATTTGCCGGTATATCCTGTATATCCACTGGATGAATACAAATCAGGAGCACTCAATGAGTGGAACATTTCGTGACACAAGGTACCAATGTCGAAATAATAATTATCTTGTGCCAAAATAAGATTAAAATCATAAACTCTCTTCCCCTTGAGAAAAATGGACCGATCATAAATAGACCAACGGTGAGGCCACAACAAGTCACTCCAACCTGCCACACCGGTGTTAATGATAAAAACCACATTGTCCACTTGATTGTCATCATTATAATCCATATCCAAATCATTTGGCACCAAGGGGTTTATGTACGAAATAGCACTTGCCAGCAAAGAAAACTCTCTCTCTCTTCTGCCGTCATCATCAGTATAACCTAATGCGTTGGTAGGAGAATGTGGCATATAATAACCTCTCGGATGGCTATCATGATAGGATAGAATCACATCATTAGGGCCTGCCTGAGGAAATTCGTAAGTTTGAATGCTGAACTGATTATAGGATACATGCTGATAGAAATTTTTCAGAGATACAGAAGAGCTGCTCGAAGTGTCATTAAACATTGCATCTACCTGACTATAAGTTTTGGGAAAAACGGTATCACCCGCCAAACTTATAAACACCACAATATTAGTCATTTGACCATGATTCATAGTGGGGCGCATTGGTATTGCCGTATTATTATCGCGGATTTGGCGTTCCCTTTCTATCCTGCGAGCCATAATAATCTCATCGCTGATACGTGCTCCTGGTACCAATGCGGCTGTAGTAGCTGGATTTACACGTCCTACAATGTACTCGGAGGGTTCCACTTGACCATTCACCTCAATCCCATATGTATAATATCCTGTTTCAGGGTCCATGATGATGGTATATCCTTCTGCATCGTGATAATAATTAAAGAACTCATCACCGCTGACAAAACAGTGAATGACCTCTCCATTAGGCTGTGTAATAATACAAGGCACATTTTTTAGCGGTGCTGCCAAAATACTGCTTATCGCCAATGCGATAAGCAGTATGGTAGAAAGCAAATATTTCATTTTCTCAAATATTATTGTAATCTCTTGAACTGGCAAGTAAAGTGGCGCATCAATTCGGCCTCCCAAGTGATTTCAAGACCGCGTTTGATGGTGTCGCGACGGTCGTAGACGTTCTTCAGAGCGGCTGCGATGACGTCCATGTGGTTGTTGGTATAGACGCGGCGCGGGATGCAGAGGCGCACGAAATCGTTGCCTCCGAAGCGGTTCTCGCGGGTCACCGGGTCGCGGTCAGCCAACACGTAGCCAATCTCGCAGGCACGGATACCGGCTTCGAGATACAGCTCGCAGGTGAGCGTCTGAGCCGGGAACTCTTCCTTCGGGATGTTGGTCAACACCTTGTCGGCATCGACGAAGATGGCGTGACCACCAGCAGGACGCTGGTAAGGAATGCCGTATTCATCCAGTTTGGCGGCGAGGTAGTGAACCTGCTTGATGCGGGTCTCAACCATCTCGAACTCAAGGTTCTCTTTCAGACCGACGGCCAGGCAGTCCATATCGCGGCCGTTCATACCGCCGTAGGTGAGGAAGCCCTCGAAGGGGATGCAGAACATCTTGGC
>LXOW01188858.1_pt2 | contig 19451 bp, 20 predicted proteins | sample 1368591 | NCBI WGS metagenome assembly LXOW01 (sample SAMN04884650, study PRJNA319009) | bovine gut metagenome | isolation source: Cow rumen | host: Bos taurus | place: Italy: Legnaro (PD) | collected 2014-07-09
GGCGAGCGATGCAAGCATATCTTCGACTGCATCCTCGTGGACGCTCCCTGTTCCGGCGAAGGGATGTTCCGCAAAGACGAGCAGGCCCGCCGCGAATGGAGTATGCAGGCCGTGCGGCAGTGCGCCGAGCGGCAGCGAGCCATCCTCATGGATGTGTGGGATGCACTCAAACCCGGAGGCATATTGCTCTATTCCACTTGCACCTTCAACGAAGAGGAAAACGAGAAAAATGTCGAATGGGTAGCCGACAGTCTCGGCGCCGAAGTGCTGCCGATAGACTACGACCCCGCATGGGGCATCGTCGAAGGAACGATGGGGTACCATTTCTATCCGCATAAGGCCAAAGGCGAAGGATTCTACCTCTGCGCGCTGCGTAAGAACGATGAACCCCTGCAGCCCGCGAAGATCAAAGCACCCAAGAAAGAAAACACAATGTCGCACCCCGAGTACCTGCCCGTGATGCGCTCGTGGCTCCAGCACCCCGACAACTGGGCCATCCGGTATTCCGACCGCTTTGCGACCGCTTATCCGCTCAAATACAAGGAGATTATCGATTGGTTTGCTACCCAGCTCACCTGTATCTCTACCGGTTTCGGCCTGGGCGAGGAACGCGGCAAAGGTATCGCCCCGCAGCATAGCCTGAGTATGACGAAAGACTTCCGTAAGGAAGCCTTCCCCTCTGTAGCTTTGACCCGCGAACAGGCCTTGGCATACCTCCGCACGGAGGCTTTGAATCTTACCGACGTCCCCCTCGGTTTGCTCCTCGTGACTTATGAGGGTGTCCCCCTCGGTTTCGCGAAAAACGTCGGGAACCGCCAGAACAACCTTTACCCGAACGAATGGCGTATACGTCATCTTTAGGGCCTTCACCCAAGGCTTCCGGCAGCGGGACTATCTCTATCTCTTTTTTCAGAAATTGCTCAATACGGTGCCAGTAACGCGCATCGTCCGGAGAAACCAACGTGACGGCTTCGCCGCTGTTCTCTGCGCGCGCCGTACGACCGATACGATGTACATAGTCTTCCGCATCATGCGGCACATCGTAGTTGATCACCAGCGGCACATCCGTCACATCGATACCGCGCGACACCACATCCGTCGCCACCAGCACATCCACTTTCCCGTTCCTAAAATCGAGCATCACCTGGTCGCGTTCGTTCTGCTCGAGGTCACTATGCATCGCCCGCGCGTCAATCTTCAAGGTACGTAGCGCCCGCGCCAATTCCTTCACCCGTTGTTTCTTGCCGGCAAAGATGATCACTTTCTTCAGGTTCTTGCCTTGCAGCGCCAACTGGATGAAGCCGGGTTTCTGCGCCTCAAAAACATGCGCACACATCTGATGAATGGTCTCCGGCGGACGGGAAACGGCGATCTGCACCTCCACCGGATCATGCATGATGGCTTTCGCCATCTGACGTATCTTCGGCGGCATGGTGGCGGAGAACATGATGGTCTGGCGGTCGGGCGGCAGGCGCTTGACGATAGTCATGATATCGTCGTAAAAACCCATATCCAGCATGCGGTCCGCTTCGTCCAGAATGAAGTATTTGACGCCGGAGAAATCGACGTTATAGATATTCATCTGACTCAGCAACCGACCCGGCGTAGCAATGACGATATCTGCGCCTTTCTGCAACCCGCTCACTTGGTTTCCCCATGAACCGTTGGTGTCTTTGCCGCCGTAGATAGCGACCGACGAGAAAGGCACGTAGAACCCGAAACCCTCCATCTGCTGGTCGATCTGCTGCGCCAACTCGCGCGTCGGCGCCATGATGATGGCGTTCAGTTTGTTCGGGTCATGGTCATCATAGGCGAGGTTCGTCAGCAGCGGTAAGATATACGCCGCGGTCTTACCGGTTCCCGTCTGCGCACACGAAATCACATCGCGGCGATCCAGGATCACCGGTATCGTTTCTGCCTGTACAGGCGTGCATTCGTCAAAATGCATGTCCCATAAGGCATCCAACACCTCGTCCGATAAAGCTAACTCGTCAAAATACATTGTAAGGGCTAAGGGCTAATGGTTATTGGCTAATGTTTTTTATCCTCCAGCCCCTCGCCTTTCGCCATTATGATGGCTAATGGTTCGGTGCGTTTACTGCGTAGGCCGGAGATAAGTGATGCCACTACATCTATTTGCGCATCTACATGTTCTTGCTCGGACGAAGTTATATATCCGACATCACAAGCAATATCCAATTGGGCGCTAATCTCCAACAGAGAGCCAAAAGCAATTTCCAAAAAATGGGTTTGTTCTTTTGACGAATACCTGCCCATACCCTCTGCAATATTAGACGGTACTGAAACAGCGGCTCTTCGTAATTGATCAGATAGCGCAAAATTTTCCTCTTTTGGAAATTTTTTAACCAAAAGATATATCTCTTTTACTAATTTCCTACTCTCTTGGTAGGCTACTAAATTCTTAAATCGATTCTTTGTATTCATAATAACCTTAGCCTATAACCTTTCGTCCTTTCGCCTTTATTTCTCCCAGCCTTCAAATACTTCCGGTCCGTAGATATTATCTTCGCTTGCGTCGTGCAGCGGAGTCCATAGTTGCGCGAAGAACGGGTTCTGCTTCGCTACGCGGTCCCAATGCCACGGAACTTGTTTCTCTTTGGGTTCGAACGCGTACGGATACGGCATATCGAACGGACTCCAGTGACCGCCTAACAAGATCAGACGACGACCGGCCTTGAAGGTGTTCCCGTTCGCATCCTCCCACGTGTCATTACCCAAGTACTTGCCGCCGCGGAAGGCTGCGGCTTTGTTCAGTTCAGCATCGGTGAGTTTGTCCACATCTTTGCTCTCATCGTATCCATGGTCAAGCAACACAGCCTCTTCGCTGTTATGGCTCACGTCGAAATGTTTCCAATCCGGTATCGCCTTATACGCCTCGAGACTGCCGTAATATGCATGTATACGCTGCATAGCACGCTCGCTTTGGGCATGTTCGCCTCCGGAGGCTCTCCGGACCCACCATTGAGTGCCGTGCTCTTTGCTGTTCGCCATGAACCACATCGCCGCTTTCACGCAATGCGGGAACAGTTTGGCGATATGTGTCTTGGCGGCGAACTTAATACCGCCCGGCAAAGACTTTGCCTTGGCCATCTGCGCGAAATACTCCTTCACCGGCACGTTCGCGCGGAAATGCAGGAAGTTCTCCAACTTATCCCCGTCGATATACCACATGCCGTGGAAATTACGGGTCGTGAACCAATTGGCATTGAAGATCTTCTCGGGTTTCGGACAACCGATACACTCGAGCAGCAGACATTCGAACTCATAATTGCTCAAGCGGTACTCTTTGCCCGAACCGATATTATAGTAGTTGTTCCAAAACTCTTTCGGTACTTCCGGACGGCATACGCGCTCCAACAGACGACCGCTGTCCTCCACCGTCGCCCATTCCAGCACACCGCGGATCGGTACATGGAACATGATCGGGTCGTAGTTCTTCAGAATTGCCGGGTATAGAATACCCGACTGACGAAGACTCGCCCAGGTCTTGATACCCGAATCGGTAATGATACGCTCTGCGAGTGCTTTGGTCAAACCGTAGTGGTCATACGCCGACACACATATCGGATCCCCTGCGCGACCCCAATGCAGCGGTTCGCGACGGTCACCCATCTGCGCTACTGAACCGACATACACCACTTTCGGTTGTTGGTCTTCGGGTTGCGCCAACACGGCTTTGGTGACATACTCTGCCGCCGTGATATTGGTGCGCAATGTAGCTTTCGGACGATAGTCCGCCTGCGGCGAAACCATACCGCCTACATGCAGCACGATATCCGCACCCGACACACCCTTCAGCACATCTTCGTATTTGGTGAGATCACCCCATATGATGTGTAAAGCTGAATACTGATCGCTGAGAGCTTTTAATAACTCTTTATTTTTCTTACTCGGCCGAGCGAGAATACGCAGTTCATACTGATCGGGGTACTTCAGGATTTCCGTCATTCCTGCGTACCCCATGGTGCCTGTTGCACCGGTTAAAAAAACTATCGTTTTATTCATAAATCATCAATCATCAATTATCAATCATTTCTTCCTCATCCATTGAGTTGCACGGAGCCAGCGGTTCTTGGCTTTCTGCCTCATCTCTGCCCGCCAAAGTGCCTCTTCCTCCGCTTCATTCGTCATCTGCTTGAATGAAGCTTCCGCGTCTTTATCGCGGATGACAAGTAACTGGTCACCTACTTCCAGCACACTCGCGCCGGTAGGAATAAAGAAGTCCTCACCTCGGCGCACCATGATAATCAACGTACGCGGCGGAATAGGGATATCGCGCAGCGTGTTGCCTTTGTCCAGGAACTTCGCCGTCACTTCCACTTCGCGGGCCGAAGACTGAATCTCATCCGGCAGGTCCATATCGAAATGTTCCAAGGTGCGTTGCTCCTCCGGCGGGGTGTCGAGTTTCAGTTTCTTTGCCACCAGCGTGATGGTCGTTCCCTGCACGAGCAGCGAGATAAGGGTGCAGAGGAAGACCACATTAAAGAGTAGGTCTGCATAGGGTACTCCGCTCGCTTTGCACATCACCGCGAAGATGATCGGCACGGCGCCTTTCAGTCCCACCCAACTGAGCATGATCTTGTCCCGTTGATGGTAACGGCGGAAAGGAGCCATACAGAGCCAAACAGACAATGGACGGGAGATAAAGATCATCACGATACTGATGATCAGACACGGCAACCATACATGATAATCCAGCAGGTCCTTCGGTACTACCATCAGACCCAGCATCAGGAACATCATCAACTGGCTGAGCCACGTCAGACCGTTGAAGAACGACTTCGTCTGGCGCTTGCGCGTGAACTTATTGTTTCCGATCACCAAACCGCCTACATACACCGCGAGGTACGTATTACCTTGCAGGTAATAGGTGATGGCGAAGATGAAGATGCATGCCGTGAGGACCATGACCGGGTACAGCGCTTCGTTGCCTAACTTCACGCGGCGCATCAGGGCTACCAGCCCCATACCAAACGCCAAACCGAGCACCGTACCCATGACGAGTTGAATAACTATCGTCTGTACGATCGGCAGAGCTTCTACCGGTTCTACCAACCCGACAATGGTCTGCAGTTTGAGTACCACGCCGATGAGGGTCGTCGTCAGCACATACGCCATCGGATCGTTCGCGCCGGACTCCAACTCCAGCAGCGGCCGTAGGTCATGTTTCAACCCGATACCATGGGTGCGCAAAATAGAGAACACACTCGCGCTGTCCGTACTCGACAGCGTAGCTGCCATCAGCAATGCGAACCAAATCGAGACGGAAGTCACCGCCTGAATCCATCCGAAGATATAATAGATAAGTACACCCGTCACGGCGCACGTGATCAACACGCCTAAAGTAGCCAAGGTAATACCCGGCGCCAACACCGACTTGATATCGCTCAGCTTCGTATCCATACCACCCGAGAAAAGGATGATACACATCGCCAAAGTACTCAGTGCCGAGGCCGTACTCGTCTTGATAACAATACCGCTCGGGTCACCGAAGAGTCCTCCGATACCGTGCGGGCCGAAAAGCATACCGACCACAAGGAACAGCAACAAGGCCGGAACACCGAATCGGTAGCCGATCTTGTCGGCAAAGATACTGATGAAGAAAAGCAGTGATAATATGAGTAATACGAGTTCTACTTGCATCGTTACTTCGTCTCTTTTTTACCTAATAAAAACTCATCAATGATACGTTCGATCTCGTCTTTGGGATACAGTCCCTTGAGCATCATCGGTTTGCCTTCCGCAGGGATGTATAGTACTTGCGGAATAGAATTGATACCGAATACATACGCCAACTCGCGCTCGCGCTCTGTATCCGCTTTGTAAAACACTACCTGGTCGCAGTATTTCTGACTCATCTCCTCCATGATCGGCGCCAAGCGCTTGCAAGGACCGCACCAGGTCGTGTAGAAATCAATCACGCAGGGTTTGTCACCTTTGAATTTCCAGTCTTTCTCGTTCTTGTAGTCAAAAATCCGCTCGCGGAACTGCTCCGTTGTCAGATACACTACGTCTTCCGCCATCAGCGGCATCGCCATCAGCATCCAAAAACCGACCAGCCATACCCGCATTTTTGCTATCTGTTTCATACAATACATATTACGCCAAATTAAAAATCGGGTACAAAGGTACGACTTTTTTTCAACAAAACAAAGAAAAAAATGCATTTCTTCTTAAAAAACTTGCATAAATCCAAAAATATTCGTACCTTTGCACGCTTTTTACTAAAGTTTTAGTAAATTAAGTCGAAAAACGCAAAACGAACAATATCTTAAAATTCTATACAATTATGTCTAAAGTTACAGTTGTAGGCGCAGGAAACGTAGGAGCTACGTGCGCGAACGTGTTGGCTGTCAACGAGGTAGCCAACGAGGTATGTCTTATTGACATCAAAGAGGGTTTTGCTGAGGGCAAAGCCATGGATATCATGCAAACGGCTCAGTTGATGGGCTTCGACACCGTTGTGGAAGGTGTTACCAATGACTATAGCCGCACCGCCGGTTCGGATGTTGTGATCATCACTTCCGGTCTGCCCCGTAAACCGGGTATGACCCGCGAGGAATTGATCGGCGTAAACGCCGGTATTGTAAAGTCCGTTTGTGACCAGGTGCTCAAATACAGCCCGAATGCGATCCTCGTGGTGGTTTCCAACCCGATGGATACGATGGCTTATCTGACGCTGCACGCGCTCAAGTTGCCGCGCAACCGCGTGATCGGTATGGGTGGTGCCCTCGATAGCGCTCGTCTGAAATACTTCCTGAGCCAGGCCCTGAAGTGCAACGCAAACGACGTAGACGGTTTCGTAATTGGCGGTCACGGCGACACGACTATGATTCCGTTGACGAGCTACACGACCTACAAGGGTATCAACGTATCGGAGTTCCTGAGCCCCGAGGAGTTGGAGAATGTGGTTAAGAGCACGATGGTAGGCGGTGCTACGCTGACCGGTCTGCTCGGCACGAGCGCTTGGATGGCTCCGGGTGCAGCTGCTGCATCGGTGGCTGAGGCGATCATCAAGGACCAGAAGAAGATGATTCCTTGCTCTGCTGCCCTCGAAGGTGAGTACGGCATGAAGGATATCACCATCGGTGTGCCCTGTATCATCGGTAAGAACGGTATCGAGAAGATTCTTGAGCTCAACATCAGCGAAGAAGAGCGCGCTAAACTGCACGAGTCCGAGGCTGCCGTTCGTAAGACCACCGCGATCCTTAAGGACCTTAACGTACTTTAATAAGTTGAATGTTGAAAGTTGAGAGTTGAGAGAAGCCGTCTAGTGGAAAGTTGAAAGAGAAACTTATAACTTAAAACTTGCAAACTTCTCTAAACTCTAAACTCTAAACTCTAAACTATCAATCAATGGATCTATTTGAAAAATGCGACCATTTTGAAACCCTCAAGTATGTTCGCAAATTAGGTATTTATCCTTATTTCCACGAGTTGGAAAGCCGTCAGGCGCCGATCGTGCAGATGGAGAACCACCGCGTGATCATGCTCGGTAGTAACAACTACCTGGGTTTCACGGAGAACGAAGCGGTTATCAAGGCCGGTCACGAAGCGCTGGATAAATACGGCACAGGTGTGAGCGGTAGCCGTTTCCTCAACGGAACGCTGGACCTCCACTTGCAGCTCGAGCGAGAGATCGCAGCTTTCACAGGTTACGAGGAGGCGATGACCGTCTCGACGGGTTTCCAGACCAACCTCGCTATCATCTCCGCTATCGCCGGTAAGGATGATTATATCCTGAATGACCGTGAGAACCATGCGTCGATCTACGATGCTTGTCGTTTGAGTTATGCGAAGGTGCTCCGTTACCGCCACTCGGATATGGAGGACCTCGAGCGTCAGCTCAAGTCTATCCCCGAGAATGCCGGTAAGTTGATCATCACCGATGGCGTGTTCTCTATGCGCGGCGATATCTGTAAACTGCCGGAGATCTGCGCGTTGGCTGAGAAATACGATGCCCGCGTGATGGTGGACGATGCGCATGGTTTCGGTGTACTCGGCCCGGGCGGTCGCGGTACAGCGGCGCACTTCGGTCTGACTGACAAAGTGGACATCACCATGCTCACCTTCTCCAAATCCCTCGCGTCTATCGGAGGTTGTATGCTCGCTTCGCACCGTGTAGCCGATTGGTTGCGCCATGTGAGCCGTCCGTTCATCTTCTCCGCATCCATCACGCCCTGTTCGGCCGCTACGGCACTCGAGGCATTGCATCAGCTTATCCTCGATCCCCAGCGTCCTGAGCGCTTGATGAATATCGCGAAGTATTTCCAGAAGCAACTCATCAAAGCCGGCGTGAAGATCATCGAGGCTCCGACGCCTATCGTGCCGATCTTCACTTATAAGACGCTCGACACCCTCTATTACGGTAAGAAACTGTTCGACGAGGGCGTGTACGTCAACCCGGTTATGGCGCCGGCGTGCGTAGAAGGCGAATGCCTGTTGCGTACCACGCTCATGGCTACCCATACCGAACCGGTCATCGATGAGGCCGTGGAGATCATCGCTCGCGTGCTGCGCGAAGGAGCACCCGAGATGTAAGGAATGACCCACATCCGTATAATATCCCCGTCAGGCGTGATAGACCCCTCGTATATCGATGGGGCTATCAATCGCCTGCGCGCGTGGGGATATATAGTGAGCGAGGGCGTACACGCGCGCGACGCGCAAGGACGGTTCGCCGGATCGGATGAAGACCGTCTGTCGGACCTCGTCACTGCCCTCCAAGATCCGTCTGTCGATGCGATCCTTTGTGCACGCGGCGGATACGGACTCCAACGCATCATCGATCGTATTCCTCCGATCACCAAACCCGTCATCGGTTTCAGCGACGTCACCGCCCTGCATCAGGCGGCGGGTCTTGCTCACCAACCTTCTCTGCACGGTATCATGTGCAAGCATATCGCTACCTTGTCTGAAGATAGCGAAGAACTGAAACTCTTCCGCAAAGCCCTGGCGGGCGAACCGCTCGAGTACCGCCTGCCAAACCATCCCCTTAACCGTTTCGGCGAAGCGTACGCACCGATTGTCGGTGGTAACCTCTCCGTGCTCTACGGACTGCAAGGTACGCCCTTCGGACTGTCGAAATTCAGTTACCAATTTCCTATTCTGCTGATCGAAGACATCGGCGAACGCCACTATCATATTGACCGCATGATCCGCAACCTGCGGATGAGTGGGGTATTGGCGCACCTGAGCGGATTGATTGTCGGGCAGTTTACCGACTGCGAAGATGATCCGCTGATGCAGCAGACGGTCTATGAGACAATAAAAGAGGCAGTCGCGGACTGCGACTACCCCGTCATCTTCGATGCACCTTTCGGGCATGTGGAACACAACCTGCCCTTATGGCAACATCATCATGCGTCCATCCACTGCGGCGCGAATGGTGTCCTGCTCACGAACAGCCTCTAAGTACAAGTCCCGAATCTTCAATTCGCTGTTCCAGTATGCCACATAGTGCGTCAACGCATCCATGTGGTCCGTTCCTCCGGATAAATAATCGCTGGTCGCTACGGTGTATAAGGCCGTCGGATTAACTTTTTTCCCGGCTATCTTCACATCCGCTAACTTCCCGCCTACGGTTTTCACGCGCATACCTGCCACACCTTGACCGCCGTAGCGGGCGAAGGACTCGCACAACGCAATCACATCGCTGCCTTTGAGCGTCAGTACCACCAGCATGTTGTCGAACGGCATGAGCTCGAACACGCTGCCCCTCGTGATCGGACCCGCCGGCCACTCGCAGCGCATACCACCCATATTCACGATCGCGATATCGACGCGACCGTCATACACTTTCTTCGCCGCCTCCCAGAGCGCATCACTCGCCCAGTTCAACATCGGGCATTCGGGTTCGCGCACCCATAAGCGCTCGGGCGCAAAACCGATCTGTACATTCATTTCACGCTCCAAGGCCTCTTTCGCCGGAGCTAACTGTGCCAAATAATCCGTGTCTTGAATCGCATCCAACGAAGCGTCAATAGGCAAAGCTTTCGTTGTGGCATGGCTAACCTGTACGGAAGGATGCTGACAAGCGCAAAAAACAAGTACTGCAAACAAAAAGAAGATACTTTTTCGCATGGTATATGGTATTTTATGCCGCAAAATTACAAAAAGTTTTTGATATACGCAAAAAAAGTTGTAACTTTGTGCCCGAAATGTATTCGTTTTCCAAATATTGGCCCTATTACAAGCGCAACTTAAAGGTGGCGTTTCCTGTCATGCTGACCCAGTTCGGGGCGGCATTGGTGGGTTTGGCGGACTCGATCATGGTGGGCCATTACAGCACGGCGGACTTGGCGGCGGTCTCGTTCTCCAATGCCATTTTCTTCACCGTCATGGTCTTCTCAATGGGTGCAGTAATGGGTATCACCCCGCTGGTGGGGCATGTGCATGGGCGATTGGAAAAACTGCTCGCTGACGGCACGACCGAAGAAGAGATAGCGCATAAGCATGAGCAGATAGCGTCGTTTCTTCTCAATGGTTTGGCTTTCACCGCCTTGGTGTGCCTTCTGTCCTTAGCCATCCTCGCGCCGTGTATCCCGAACCTCGATCAGTTTGGGCAGGAACCCGAAGTGGTCGCGAGCGCGCGCCCGTACTATATATTAATAGTGCTCTCTATCATCCCCTTCCTGCTGTTCTGTTTCTCCAAGCAGTTCCTCGAAGGACTCGGCAATACCTTCGTGGCGATGATGATCACAGTGGGGTGTAACTTGCTCAATATCGGACTGAACTGGGTACTCATCTATGGTCATTGGGGCTTCCAACCTATGGGTGCGGAAGGCGCGGGTTGGGCGACACTCATCTCGCGAGCCCTCATGCCGATATGTTTCTTTATCGCGATGGCATATAAGACCGAATGGCGCATGTACCTTGCTATCGCCCGCCGGTGGATGATCACGCGCCGCGAGGTGGAGCACCTGATCGCTATCGGTACTCCGATCGGTCTGCAGTCCTTCGCGGAAGCCTTCCTCTTCACCGCCTCCTTCGTCATCATCGGTTGGATCAGCAAAGAGGCCTTGGCTGCCCATCACATCGCCAATCAGATGTGCGACCTGACCTTTATGCTCGCCCTTGGTATCGGTTCGGCTACCACCATCCGCGTCTCGCATCAACTCGGCAAAGGCGACTTGCAAGCCGTGCGTATGGCGAGTCATGCGTCGGTACACCTGTGCCTGCTGATGAACACTATCGGCGCGGCCATCATGATCTTCGGACGCAACCATATCCCCTATATCTTTACCGACGACCCCGAGGTCATACCTATTGCTTCGACGCTGTTGCTCATCGGCGGTTTATTCCAATACGCCGACGGACTCCAGTGTATCGGCGCGGCGATGCTGCGCGGCATCCAAGATGTGCGTGTGCCGATGCGCATCGCCCTCTTCTCGTATATCGGCATCGCCCTGCCGCTGGGTCTCGCACTCACGTTCTATTTCGACCTCGGCGCCAAGGGCATGTGGCTGGCGTTCATCATCGCCCTGGCTATTCCGGCGGTACTTTTCCATATACGCTTTAACAGACAATTGAAGCGCCTTAAGCAAAACAAATTGCTAAATGATTAAGTAACTAAATAAATGACCAAATGGTAAATGAACAAATGGTAAATTGCAAAAATGTTTTTGACATTTTCGCGGAGATCTGCAAAGTGCCGCGCCCCTCGAAACACGAGGAACAAATCAGTAAATGGCTGTGCGATTTCGCTGCTGCGCACGGTATCGAGTGTGTGGCAGACGAAGCCATGAACGTCATCATGCGCGTACCCGCGACGCCGGGCTACGAAGACCATGAAGGCGTCATTCTGCAAGCCCATATGGATATGGTCGCAGAAAAAGACGGACACGTGCAACACGACTTCCTCAAAGATCCTATCGAGACCTGGATCGATGGCGAATGGTTGAAAGCGAAGGGAACCACCCTCGGCGCCGACGACGGTATAGGTATCAGTATGGCCCTTGCCGCTATCACCGACCCCGAACTCCGGCACCCCGCTATCGAGTGCCTCTTCACGGTGGACGAGGAAACGGGACTCACCGGTGCAATGAAGTTACAGGATGGTATGCTGCAGTCCAAACGACTCATCAACCTCGACTCCGAAGACGACGGTCAGATCTTCATCGGTTGCGCGGGCGGTATCGACACCCTCGCGAAGATGCACTATGAGCCCATAAATGCCCAAATGCTAAATGACCCAATAAATGAACAAATGGTAAATGACCAAATGAGAAAATTAGCCATTAAACTGAAAGTTTATGGCTTATTGGGCGGTCACTCCGGCGATGATATCAACAAAGGACGTGCGAACGCGAATCAGTTTATCGTGTGGTTCCTGGCGCGTATATGGCCGCAGACGGAGATCCAACTGGCGTCTATCAATGGAGGTAACCTCCGCAACGCGATAGCTCGCGAAGCTCAAGCCGTCATCGCGATCCCGATGGACTACAAAGAGCAGATACGCATCGAGTGGAACCATTTCGTCGCGCAGATGGAAGGTGTCTTCGGAGAAGTGGAGAAAGACATGCGTCTCGAACTCGAGACCTGCGACATGCCCGAGTCCTTCATCCCTGCCGACAAGGCTTACCGACTCATCATGGCGCTCTGCGAATGTCCGCACGGCATGATCGCTATGAGCAAGGAGATGCCGGGACTTGTGGAGACCTCCACCAACCTGGCGTCCATCAAGATGAAGATAAATCATAAATCTGAAATCATAAATCATAAATACTTTATCGAAGTCAATACCTCGCAGCGTTCGTCCAAAGAACCCGCGAAACACCATCTGAAGTGGGCGGTGGAGCAAGCTCTCTCGCTGGCGTGTGACGAAGTGACGCACGGAGACGGCTATCCGGGTTGGGCACCGAATCCGAACTCCCCGCTGCTCGAAGTGGTGAAGAAAGCGTACGTGGACCTCTTTAAGGCCGAACCCAAAGTGCTGGCCATCCATGCCGGTCTCGAATGCGGTCTGTTCCTCGAGAAATATCCGTACCTCGATATGATTTCTATCGGCCCGCAAATGATAGGTGTGCACTCTCCGCAGGAGCGCCTGTCCATTCCTTCGACCGAGCGCTGCTATGCTTGGCTCTGCGAGATTTTAAGATCTCTTTAATAATATGGGGTCTCCAAACAATTTTAATTTTTGGGGAGAGCGAGCATATCTGAGTATTTACCGTTAAAACGGAGTTTTGACGCATATACGAAGATAATGAGCGCGAAAAATCCCTATAAATAGGTATTGCGCATATCGGGAAAAAGCAGTAATTTTGCACCGCAAAATGAAATGCGATGAGTGAGATGCATAGAATAGGCGTCATAGGGTTACCGAGAAGCGGTAAGAGTGCGTTGTGTCAGGCCTTGCAAGGCTTGGCCAAACCGCATGATATCGAGTTTGTTGAGGTGCATCATCCCGACGAACTGCACGGGCATAGCTATGACGTCGTGCTGCAGGTGGTGGATGCGACGCGCCTCGAGGAGTCCTTGATGCTCACGCCGCATATCATCGACGAGCAGGAGAAGATCGTCTTGGCGATCGGTCGGTATGACCTCTTGCAAGCTACCGACCACTCGCTGGATATCCCCAAACTGGAACAACTCATCGGTGTTCCTACCTGCCGTGTGTCGGTACAGTTGAACTACGGTTTGCCGGAGTGCCTGGAGATCATCGAGCGCACGATTCATAAACCCGCTTCGACAGCGCACCCGATTTATCACTTGCGTGATCAAGAGGACGAGGACACCTATCGCGCGTACGTGCACGGTATATTAACGGAGACGCTCACGCACGCGAAGGATGACAAGCATCAGACGCGCCTCGAGCGCATCGATAAGGTGCTGACGAACCCTTGGCTGGGTTTCCCGATCATGATGGCGATTCTCTATTTCGTCTTCTGGTGTACCTTCACCTTAGGTGCCTACCCGCAAGAATGGATTGAGACCGGCATCGACGCCCTATCCGAATGGCTAACCTTTCACCTTTCACCTTTCACCTTTCACCTTTCTTGGTGGTCATCCTTACTCATCGACGGCGTGTTGGCGGGCGTAGGAGCGGTGTTGGCTTTTCTGCCGAATATCATCATCCTATTCTTCTTCATCTCCCTCATGGAGGACTCGGGTTATATGGCCCGTGAAGCGTATATCATGGATACAATCATGCACCGCGTCGGTCTGCACGGCCGCAGTTTTGTGCCGATGCTGATGGGTTTCGGTTGTAACGTACCGGCCATCATGGCGGCGCGGGATATCCAGAACCCGAAGGACCGCGTGCTGACGATGCTCATGGTGCCGTTCATGTCCTGTTCGGCCCGCCTGCCGGTATATATGCTGTTCGTAGGTGCCTTCTTTGAGAACCATAAAGCGCTTGTGATGATCTCACTCTATGCGATCGGCATATGTCTCTCGGTCATCTTTGCGGTCATCATGAAGCGTACAAAATGGTTCAAACAGGAGGAAGACGATACGGTCAATGAGTTACCGGATTTCCGTTTGCCCAAGTTACGTAATACTGCCGCACATATATGGGAACGCGTAGCAGACTATTTGCAGAAGATATGCACGGTCATTATATGGGCATCGGTTATTATCTGGGCATTGGAGTATTTCCCGACGCAAGATATCTCTGACCTCGAGCACTCGTATCTCGCTTCTATCGGTCAGTTTGTCTCGCCGCTCTTGGAACCGCTCGGTTTCGATTGGAAGATGTCCGTTTGCCTGCTGACAGGTCTGCCGGCAAAGGAGGCGATTGTCTCCACGCTCGCGATCCTTTATGGCGGAGATATCTCTGCTGCAGGATTCACACCGCTGACGGCCTTCACCTTCATGCTCTTCGTGCTGCTGTACTTCCCCTGCGTAGCTACGATCGCTACCCTTCACCGCGAAGCCGGTCGAGGATGGGCATGGTTCACCGTCTTCCATAGCCTCTTTTTAGCATGGTTTATATCATTTATTGTTTATCAAATAGGAATGTTAGTATGAGAAAAAACTTTGTAGCATTATTGCTCCTTTCACTTTTCACCTTTCACTTTTCACCTCTGTCCGCTGCGAAAGCGGACAAACAAATCGTCGTTCTTTCTTGCGACCTGCATTGCCAGGGGTGCTGCGATAAGATCATGAAGAATATCGCCTTTGAGAAAGGCGTGAAAGATATCGTCTGTGATCTGGAGAACAAAACCGTCACCGTCACCTACGATGCGAATAAGACGAATGTGCCGGCACTCCTCAAAGCTTTCGACAAGATCGGCAAGCCCGCGAAGGTAAAGAGAGAACCGGTCGAGAAGCAAAACTTCAAGATACAATCCCAGAAGTTATAACAAAAAAAACAGACGCCCGTCGGACGTCTGCTTTTTTCCTTTCAATTTTCAATTTTCACCTTTCAGTTTATTAGAGCTCTGCCAAGTACTTGATCGTACGAACCATCTGGCTGGTGTAGCTGTTCTCGTTGTCGTACCAGCTAACAACCTGTACCTGATAGGTGTCGTCGTCGATCTTAGCAACCATGGTCTGGGTAGCATCGAAGAGCGAACCGAACTTCATACCGATAACATCGCTCGATACGATCTCATCCTCGGTGTAACCGAAGGACTCGGTCTGAGCAGCCTTCATAGCAGCGTTGATACCCTCTTTGGTGATGTCTTTACCCTTAACAACAGCAACCAGGATAGTGGTCGAACCGGTCGGAGTCGGAACGCGCTGTGCGCTACCGATCAGCTTACCGTTCAGCTCAGGAATAACGAGACCGATAGCCTTAGCAGCACCGGTGCTGTTCGGAACGATGTTCTGTGCACCTGCACGGCTACGACGGAGGTCACCCTTACGTTGCGGACCGTCGAGAATCATCTGGTCGCCNNGCGAGACAGTTGGTCGTACAAGAAGCTGCGGAGATAACCTTATCTGCCGGAGTCAGAGTCTTGTGGTTTACGTTGTAAACGATGGTCGGAAGGTCGTTACCTGCCGGAGCGGAGATAACCACTTTCTTTGCACCTGCCTGGATATGAGCCTCAGCTTTAGCTTTGCTGGTATAGAAACCGGTGCACTCGAGAACTACGTCGATACCGAGCTCGCCCCAAGGCAGCTCAGCTGCGTTCGGCTTAGCGTAGATAGTGATCTCCTTGCCGTCAACGGTGATCGAACCCGGAGTAACAACAGTCTTACCGTCCTCTGCGAGAACAGCGTCCTTGTAAGCTACAGTGTGCTTGCCCTCACCGAACTTGCCTGCGAAACCACCCTGAGCGGTGTCGTACTTCAGAAGGTGAGCCAACATCTTCGGGCTGGTCAAGTCGTTGATTGCAACTACCTCATAACCCTCAGCTTCGAACATCTGACGGAAAGCCAGACGACCAATACGGCCAAAGCCGTTAATTGCTACTTTTGTCATAATTGTAATTAGATAGATTTAAATGTTTATTATGTGTTGTTTGTTGTCTTTCAACCTTTGCGGCTGCAAAGGTACTATATTTTTTTGAAATACGAAAATAATTCGTCAAAAAATCTTAATTTTGTCACTTGTCTTTGGCAAAACAGGCCACTTTAGCCTTTCACCTTTCACTTTTCACCTTTCAATTTCATCTTTCACCTTTCACCTTTCACTTTTCACCTTTCACCTTTCACCTTCCCCTCACTTCCGCCCAAAATCCGCCGGAATCTCTCCCCAAGCCTTCGTGTCCCACTTATAAATCGGTGTAGTCCAGGTGTTGTCGTGTAACCACATCTCGGCCTTGCGCACCATGAAGAAAAGGTCTTGGTTCTTGGCATTCCATTCGATCTTGGTCTTGCATCGTCTCTCGCGCACCCACGCGAGGGCGGTGACACTGTCGGTATAGATGACCCAAGGTAAGTTGTATTTCTTGATATACGCGAGTCCCAGAACGAGCGCCAGAAACTCACCGATATTATTCGTGCCTTCCACAAACGGCCCGCGGTGGAAAACCTGGGTGCCGGTGTCGGCTATCACCCCGCGGAACTCCATCACACCCGGGTTGCCGCTACAGGCAGCATCAACAGCCAGGGCCGGTAATATGGGCTTAGAACCATTCATCCTTTCACTTTTCACCTTTCACTTTTCACCTTTCACTTTTCACCTTTCACTTTTCACCTTTCATCCTTTCAATTTTCACCTTTCACTTTTCACCTTTCTTGTGACTCGCCCGGGAATCGAACCCGGATTTGAGCTTTAGGAGAGCCCCGTTCTATCCATTGAACTAGCAAGTCTTTTTACACCCCCCTAACATCTCCCCGGAAATTCCCCATATTCCTCGAAGGTGTAATTGAGGAAGTCATTCATCGGTTTGGCAGCTTTGGCGATGTCGACGATTTGTTCGATGAAATCGGGAGAAGTCACCATTTCATCGCTCAGCGGCACCGACACCGTGTACATCTTATGCTTGAGCCATTCGGCATGTATAAAATTCGGATCAAAACCCGCGGGCACTTTCTTCAGACCCGTGCCCCAATAACTGTCAAAATCCTGCGCAAAGTATTTCTTCCATGATTTGGAACCCATGATCTGCTCCACCTCTTCGTAGTTAGCTTCTATCTCCGTGCGCAAAGCCTTTAACAACTCTTTGCCCGGATCCCAGATACCGGCAGCAAACATACACTGCCCGGGTTGGATATGTACGTAATAACCGCCGCGCATGGATTTCTTGCCCCACGTCTTCGGTTGCCCGGGTACGCCGGTAGCCGGAAAGACCCCAAACCACTCTTTATACGGACGCTTGTCAGCCGAGAAACGGATGTCACGGTTGATGCGCCAGATGCAGTCCTTCGGCTGAAGCCCTTTGAGCGTCGGATCGAACTCCGTCAGACGGGCGATATATTCCGTTGAAAACGCCACAAACCGATCCCGGCACGCTTGGTACCGAGCTCTGTTAGCGTCAAACCAATCCTTGTTGTTATTCTCCGCCAACTCTGCCAAAAATTTAAGTATCTCCTTCAATGTACTTTATGTGGGTTTATGGCTGATTATTGATTTTAATCCAAAGGATTGAAAGGTTTATTGGGATAAGTTATATCAAGTTTACTTGTAAATAAATTATTCCAAGAGAACTTTTAAGGTACGTAGTACCAAATATCAATAATCAGTGTTTATCTATGTTTATTTACAATTTAACAATTTAATAGTTTAACGCACCTTTGCAGTCCGTCCATCCAATATGGGATCTCCACGCCGAAGGTCTTCTTGAACTTCGACTTATCGAGCACGCTATAGTGCGGCCGCGGAGTCTTATACTGATATTCTTCCGATAAAATCGGCACAACTTTGCAGTTTTGAACCCCTGCCATTTCGTGAATTGCGATCGTGAAATCGTACCACGAGCATACACCCTCGTTGGTGAAATGGTAGATGCCGGGTTGCCATACATGGTGCTCGATGACTGTAAAGATCGCCCATGCCAAGTCGGCCGCATAGGTCGGTGTTCCGATCTGATCGAAAACCACCCCTAATTGCTCTTTCTCTTTGCCCAGACGAATCATCGTCTTCACAAAGTTATTGCCGAAGGACGAGTAGAGCCATGCTGTGCGGAGGATTACCGCCTCCGGACACGCAGCCAGGAGAAGTTTTTCTCCCTCGTATTTGGTGGCACCGTACACGGTGCGCGGTGCTATCGGGTCGGTCTCGCGGCAAGGCACATGTTCATCGCCGGAGAAGACATAATCGGTGCTGATATGAATAACCTTCACGCCCTGACTACCTAGCACAGCCAGTGCTTCTGCATTGATCTTCTTGGCGGTCGCTTCGTCCTCTTCCGCCTTGTCCACATTCGTGTACGCGGCGCAGTTGACAATCAGATCAATGTTGTTTGCCTCCACGAATGCACCCACCGCCTTCGCGTCGGTGATATCCAGTGTTTGTACTCCGTCCAATGCCGCCACATCCGTGAAGAAATAGCGATGTTTGGGGTGTTTGGCACTTGCTACGCGCATCTCATTGCCTAACTGGCCGTTTGCGCCGGTAATAAGTATATTCATAAAGTTATTTACGATTTGGTTATTTACGATTTGGTCATTTATTTGTTCATTTAGCTATTTAGCCATTATAAGTCTACTTTGGCTTTAGCTGTTGTGATTGATTTACTGGTAATTTTACCTAACTCAATACTTTCATCGTATAAGTCTAGTATGCGTGACTTAGGTAACATTCCACTATCAATTATTATACTTAACCAATGACTTGTTTCATCTATTTCTTCTTCTACCATTTTAAGTTTATTGATAAAATCCTTGTCGGATTTCGCCACGCAGGCTGCGCGATAATTAGCAGCAGGAGAAGTGCCGGAACGTATTATTTGTTTGGCAATCGCGTTAGCAGAAATGGTATTCGGCATAGCGTCAACCATCTTAATGATACGCAGCGAAAATTGCCTATAACGTTCTTTGAGTTCTTCTCGTGTCATAATGGCTCAATGGTTAAATGTCTCAATAAATGGTACATGGTA
>LXOW01110592.1_pt1 | contig 19430 bp, 18 predicted proteins | sample 1368591 | NCBI WGS metagenome assembly LXOW01 (sample SAMN04884650, study PRJNA319009) | bovine gut metagenome | isolation source: Cow rumen | host: Bos taurus | place: Italy: Legnaro (PD) | collected 2014-07-09
CCGTTCTTGCCGATGATGCCGACGACGTCGCCTTGCTCGACCTTGAAGTCGATGTCGCGGAGGGCCCAGACGTATTCGGAGTTGCCCTTCGAGGCACGGTCGTTGGTCTCGCCGATCTTGAGATACGGGTCCTCCTTGCCGAGGACGTTGGTGATCCAAAATCTTCTTATGTCATGTGACAGAGTCTTGGTTGATACCAGACCAAGTCTGTACTGTTTGCTCACATGACTGAATTCAATCGCTGTACTCATATATTCGTTTTAGTTTTATTCTATTTTAGGTAACCAAAAAAGACGGAATCAACAGTTGCCGATAGCAACTTCCAGGACCTTGCTTCTCAATCTGCTTGTATGCGAGCATCCAGACAGTTTGACAACCAAGTCCCTGCCACAGATGCTGATTCTCACCATCTGTTGGATTCCTCACAAAAAAATCGTTTCACTCACAAAAAAACGTTCCATTACATTCCACTTCAAAAAAGCCATGCAGCGTGTGGATAAACATCATCTGCTGAGTATTAAAAACTTTTTTGGTCTTTTTTGAGAGACAAAGTCGTTTTTTGGGAAGTAGCCGACAGTACAACATCGTGTTCTGGTAGAGCGGGATTGACGATTAGGCTGTCTAGGAGTCTTGCTCATAAGCAGACTAATGGGCAATTACGCTCAGGCCGCGTGAGCCAATAGCCATGCGGACTGTGGCTACGCCTTTTTTGGTTACAATAATTCAAAGATCAGTTGCGGTGGTGCCATTTCATATAATCAAAAAAACGGCAACCGGACTCCAGGAGTCCAAATGTAAGCATCTAACTGCTTGTCATAAGCGAGCTTACACAATCATTTATATTCTTCCATCTATTTCGATATGCTATCATAATGTTGCCGTACAAAAAATGGTTCAAAAAAGCCAAAAAACTAAAATACCTCGATTTGGCCATTGTTGTTGTGGAAGCGCTCCAGTTGGACCTTGGGGCTGGTGCCAAAATTGACGAGAAGCGCAGCCGGATAACCGGTACCGCGGAGGTAACCGAACGTCTGGTAATGCTCCTTCTCCGTCAGTTGGGTTAATGCTTTACATTCAATTATTACGTTACCAATGGACGTTTCAACGACAAAGTCCATCTTGAGGAATGATTGGAGCGGTTGACCCTTGTACATCGGATGGTACTCGAGTTCCTTATGGGTGGGTAGTCCGGTGCGGCTCAGCTCGGTGAGGAGCGCTTCCTGGTAGATGTACTCAGGGAGTCCGGGGCCCAGGGTTTTGTACACCTCGAAGATAGCTCCGATGATGCCGTAGGTGGCTTTCACCAGTTCGGACTTGCGGGGTTCCGGGACCATATGGATGGTTGTCTTTTCCATTTATCGTGCAATTTATCGTGCAACATTATCACTCTTTAGTCAATTCAGCCAGTAGTGCTAAGCCTTTATCGGTGAGGTAGTAGCGTTGCTTAGGACTGCGTTTGGCTTTTTTATCTGTTTCAGTAATGATTCCGTCAGCTAACATAGGTTGGAGCGTTTTGCTATTAAAATACGTAACAGACTTACGTTCGCAAATTTGGCGCATCTCTACTGCTGACAATGGTTGATGTAAAGCTTCAAGCAGCAAAATTACTTTGTCACTCTCAATAGAGTACTTTGTCACTACTTTGTCACGAACTTTATCACTACTTAGGACAGGTTTATCGGAAAGACGTTCTATCATGCACTCATGCTTCTTCGTCTTCTTATCATAGTTGATTCCAACAAGCACCACTTCCCCCATATAATCCTTCAGCGACTCTGCATACCGATTCTTCATGATCTGAGCAATAGCGGCATCCGCTGACTTGTCGGACTTCAGTTCCAGCACCACTGCCGGTTTGTCCACATTGCGGTTCGGCAAGAGGACGATATCGGCAAAACCTTTACCGGTTGGGAGTTCACGGATCATCGTGTAATCCTTACGCGCTGCCACGTATGCCAACGAAAGCACGCAAGCCAACGAGTTCTCATCGTTATATTGCAGGATAGACGTATTGTCTTGATGCGCATCATCGATTGCCGCTGCCACTGCCTTCGCATTACCGGCCAAGGTATCAGCCAACAACCGTTCCGAATCCATCAACATCTTCGTCACACGCCCCCACTCTTTCTCGTCACGTATCGTCCGCTCAAACTCCTGCTGCACCTCATAGTTCGGTATCCGAACCACTCCACGATTCTCATCGTACGACAAATATCCCAGATGTATCAGCAACGTCAGCACCGCATCACGGCTATTGATCTCATGAATGTCCGGATACGTTTTCCGTAACTCCTTGCTCAGTGCATCGTTCATCTCATACACCACTCGCTGCCGATCCGATGTCAGTTCCGAAGTGAACCCACTCGCATCCAGGTATATCACCGGGTATTTGTTCAGATGCTGCTCACAGGATGGGTCTTTGGCGATGTTTAGGTCATGGAAGAGCGCATGGGAATTCACACTCTCGTCGTAATAGGCATTCAGCATTTTGGCTGCGATAGACTTGCCGAAACGTCTGGCACGTGTCACGCAAAGGAACTTGCGCTGCGTCCCCAGCACTTTGTTGACATACGCGATAAGCATGGACTTATCGACGTACTCGTCCTTTCGCACGGATTCAAACTCCGCATTGCCTATGTTGATGTATTTTCCCATTGTTGGTGTGTCGTTGCGTTATTTGCGCGGTTGGTTGTGGTTAAACGTGCGTACGTATATGTGCATATACGCACACAAGATTTGCGGCGGCAAAGGTACAAAAAAAATCCCATATATGCAAATATATATGGGAAATTCTTTCAAAAATGTTGATTTTGTAGCGAAAATCAGCAATTATTCAGTGTAACGACGATTGATTTCGTCCCAGTTGATGATTTGCCAGAGGGATTGGAGGTGGGCAGCACGACGATTGCGATAGTCGATGTAATAGGCATGCTCCCAGACATCCATCGTCAGCAGCGGTTTCAGGCCTTTGGTGACAGGGTTACCGGCATTGGGTTCCTGGGTGATGACGAGTTTGCCATCCTTGTCGGCTGCGAGCCATACCCAACCGGAACCGAAGAGCGTGGTGCCTTTCTGCTCAAACTCCGCTTTGAAGGCATCAAACGAACCGAAATCGCGGTTTATCGCGTCCCTGAGGGGGGACGGGATATCGGTTACGGGTGAGGGGTTACCGGTTACCGGACGGAACTGCAGGAAGTACAGATTGTGGTTCAGGATCTGTCCGGCATTGTTGAAGATAGCGCCTTGCGATTTGGCAACAATCTGCTCCAACGGCATGGACTCGAACTCCGTTCCGGCAACGAGTTTGTTGAGGTTATCGACGTAGGTCTGCAGGTGCTTACCGTGGTGATATTCAATCGTTTCCTGACTGATCACCGGCTCCAACGCGTTGGGAGCGTAGGGGAGCGTCAGTAATGAAAATAATGCAGCTAACATAGTTCTTAATTTATGATTTCAAATTTCAAATTTCAAATTTATATTTATGATTTATCACTATCTTTCAGGGTTTTAATACTGGATGATAAGATTTTATGAATTTCTTGCACATCAGATATCATATCTTCATATTGCTCTTTATTTATCAATTCCGATCCATAAAGAACTTTCAACCAGTAGATAGTCTCATGCGCTTCTTTTTGTGCTATGGCTAATTTATTTATGAAGTCAGCTTTACTAACTGCGTTACATGCCTCACTGTAGTTCGCACCAATACTTGTTCCGCTCCTCTGAATTTGATCGGAGTTATTATATTCATGCTGGGTTTCACGTAAGTATTTCCGCAGTCTATTAATCTTTACCGAGAAATCAATACATTTCTCCAAGAATTCGTTCCTATCCATAAATCATAAACCATAAATTATAAATCTTTTAGTAATTTTCTGCTAAGAGTTGGAAATAAGCTTGTGCGTGGTGGCAAACGGGACACTCTTCGGGAGCAGCCTTGCCGACAACGATATGGCCACAGTTGGAGCATTGCCAGATGCAATCGCCTTCACGCGAGAAGACAACCTTATCCTCGATGTTCTTGAGGAGTTTGCGGTAACGCTCTTCGTGGTGTTTCTCAATAGCTCCGACTTGCTCGAACTTCTCGGCAATCTCGTCAAAGCCTTCGGCACGAGCCTCGGCAGCCATGCGTGCATACATGTCCGTCCACTCGGCATTCTCACCTGCAGCAGCGTCTGCGAGGTTGGCAGCGGTGTCGCTGATCTTGCCTCCGTTCAGGTATTTGTACCAGAGTTCTGCATGCTCTTTCTCGTTGGCTGCAGTCTCCTCAAAAATCTTGCTAATCTGCACATAACCATCCTTTTTCGCCTTCGATGCGAAGTAGGTGTACTTGTTACGAGCCATTGATTCACCGGCAAAAGCCTCCATGAGGTTGCGTTCGGTTTTTGTTCCTTTTAAGTCTTTCATAATGATTAAGTTTTATAGGGTTTAACAATTTTCCGCCGCAAAGGTATGATAAAAAAATGATATATGCAAATTTTGCTTGTCAAAAAGTGGTGATATATTCGATTTTATTGCCGACGCAGGACAGGTATTGCTGAAAAGCGGCTTGCGAGATGACAACAGTGCCACGACAATCGTTGGGATGAAAACTCAGGGATTCGGCGTCCTTTAAGCGGCTGTCGAGAAAGAGGATGACATGGTGATCGGTGTCGTTGATAAGTCCGAAAGGACTGACACTTCCGGGTTCAAGGCCCAGGTATCGCATCATTCGTTCGGGAGAGGCGAAAGAGAGTTTGCCGGGTGCTTTGAGGCCTTGCGAAACGAGGACATCCTTGAGCCAATGCTCGATGTCGTGAATCGCCAAATCGTAGTCGCAGGGAAAGCAGATGAGGTAATGCTGGTCACCCTTGTGATTGCGCATGAAGATGTTCTTGCAATGCACACTTCCGTCGTCGTGCCACCACCGCTTTGCCTCCTCAATGGTCTTGCCTTCCGGGTGATTGTAGGTCGTGAAGGGAATGTGGTGTTCGTCCAAATAGCGCAACACGCGTTCTTGTCGATCGGAAATTATCTCGTAGTTTTCCATTTTAGTCATGTAGTGGATTAAGTCTTGCGGTTGGTCAATGATACGTGTCACTCCGGCTTCTATGAGTGCGTCGCGACTTACGAACCCCCACGAGCATGCCACAAACGGCACGTTGGCATTTGCCGCAGTATCTCGATCCACGAGGCTATCACCAACATAGATTAGTTGAGAGTTTAGAGATGAGAGTTGAGAGAAGTCGTCTAGTTTATAGGTGAAAGTTGAAAGGATATCGTAAACGATTTGGGGATTGGGTTTGCGTTCGATGCCTTCGCGTTCACCTAGGATGACATCAAAGATATCGGGGAAGAAATGGTTAACGATTTTCTCGGTCGCAGCTTGGTACTTATTGCTTGCTACGGCCAGTTGATGGCCTTGGGATTTGAGGGTGGAGAGGAGTTCAGGAATGCCTTCGTACGGACGTGTGTAGTCGCAGTTATGATTATTATAATAAGGAACGAAATGTGCGCGTACACGGAGGATGTTGTCCTCGGTGCGTTCGGATTCCGGCAAGGCACGACGAATGAGATTGTTGATGCCGTTGCCTACCATACGCGGATAGTCCGCAATCGGGTGTGTCGGATAACCGGTTTGCTCCAGCGCATAGTTGCACGCATAACCCAAGTCGTCAATCGTGTTGAGCAGCGTTCCGTCCAAGTCAAAAATGATCGTCATGTCATTCAAATTTGGGTGCAAAGGTACAAAAAAATTTGCACATATCCAAAAATTTTTGTATTTTTGCAGCAAAATTCGGAAACATATGCAACGTGTAATCGGAATTGGAGAAACGGTGCTGGACATCTTGTTCAAGAACGACCAGCCGCAGAAAGCCGTTCCCGGAGGATCGACGTTCAACAGCATCGTGTCGCTGGGTCGTGCCGGTGTGCCATGTGCGATGATCACCCAAACGGGGTCTGACCATATCGGAGATATGATCTGCGATTTTCTGCGCAAGAACGGTGTTTCCGATGAGTTTGTTTGCCGACATCCGAACACCAAGTCGCATCTTTCTTTGGCCTTTCTCGACGAACACAACGATGCGCAGTATGAGTTCTATAAGGACCACAAAAGGGACCTGTTGGACGAAATAAAGAGTGAACGAGTGAAAGACTTAATGCATGAAGGAGATATCGTGTTATTCGGGTCGTTTTTTGCCATTAATCCCATCATTCGTCCTGTCACACGCAAGCTGCTAAGAGAGGCTCACGAAGCCGGAGCATGGCTCTATTATGACGTCAATTTCCGCAAGAATCATATCGCCGATTTGCCTCACGTGTTGCCAAATATCGAGGAGAATATGCGGCTTGCGTCTGTCGTACGTGGTTCGATGGAGGACTTTGATTATCTCTTTGGTTTACAGGATGCTGATGCTATCTACGAACGTGTTCGTTCGCTCTGCTCGACACTCATTCTGACGGACGGAGCACAGTCCATTCGCGTCTATACTCCCGAAGGTTGCGAGACCTATCCAGTTGCTAAAATCGATACCGTCAGTACCGTGGGAGCAGGAGATAATTTCAATGCCGGTTATATCTATGCCAAACTCCGTGGCATCAACGACCAATCGGCTCGTATTGCTATGGCACAACGCTGGAGTCAAGACGTGTGTCAACAGATTGGGAACAACATCAGCGATGAGCTGGTAGCGCAACTGAAGAAACTATGAGTAAAATCGAAACATACCAATCCTTGCTTCCGCAGATTGAATCGCTAGTAGCCGGAGAAACGGACATGATTGCCAACATGGCGAATGTGGCTGCTGCTTTGCATGAAGCATTCGGCTTCTGGTGGACGGGGTTCTATCGCGTCGAAGACCAACAGCTCGTCTTGGGTCCGTTTCAAGGTCCTATTGCCTGTACACGCATTCCGTTCGGTAAAGGTGTCTGCGGCACGGCTTGGCAACGCGCCGAAACCGTCATCGTGCCCAACGTCCATGAGTTTGCCGGACATATCGCTTGTTCGTCTGCTTCCAATAGCGAGATAGTCGTACCAATTTTGCATGACGGACAAGTCCTTGCAGTCCTTGACATCGACAGCAAGGATTTTAATACTTTCGACGAAACGGACCAACTCTATCTGGAGAAAATAGCAGAAATGCTATAGCACATCCTTATATTCATCTGTACGCGTGAGCACCTTACGCGCATAGGAACAGACGGGGATGATCATGCGCGTATTTTGTCGTGCGAAATCAACAGCAGCCATCACTAACTGGCGCGCTATACCCTGCCCTTCGAAGCCTTCGAAGACACGTGTGTGGTCGATGATCATCCGTTCCGAAGTGGGCCGTTGATAGGTTAGTTCTCCTACTTGCACATCGGCCAACCATGCCTCAACTAGGCCGTTGCGTTCGGTTTCTGTGTGTTTGATAGTTAGCATATATGGGTTATGGGTTATGGGTTATGGGTTATGGGTTACGGGTTATGGGTTATGGGTTACGGGTTATGGGTTATGGGTTACGGGTTATGGGTTATGGGTTACGGGTTATGGGTTATGGGTTATGGGTTATGGGTTATGGGTTATGGGTTACGGGGTATGGGGTTTTAATCTACGGGAACGGAGACCGGACAATAACCGAGCTTCTCTATCTATCAATTCCATGATATCAGAGATAGATTCAGTAGTGATGTAATGAAGATCACAAGCGATATCTAATTGAGTCTCAACTTCTAATAACGAACCATATGCAATTTCGATAAAACGGAGTTGTTCCTTCTCGGACATGCGGCCAAGTCCTTCCGCAACATTGGATGGAATAGAAATAACTGCGCGCCGCAACTGATCGCAGAGCGCATACTGCTCTTCCTTGGGGAATGTTTGTAGCACGGCATAAACACGTATCACAAGTGTTTTTGCCACCGTGTAAACATCTAATGTTTTGTATGGACGTATATAGTTCATCTCCCGTAACCGGTAACCTGTAACCGATAACCGTTAAAATTAATAATTTTCCGCTAACAACTGGAAATAGGCTTGCGCTCGGTTTTTGTTCCTTTTAAGTCTTTCTTAGCCTCAGGGGCACGATTAACTTCTTTACCCTCAAGGGGTACGATTGTTTCGTTTTTCATTGTAGTGAGTTTAATGGGTTAATATTTATAAAATTTGCGCGGTATGGTTCTTCGTATCGACTTTTTCAATAATACGTTCTACGATGCCTTTCTCGTCAAAGATGAACGTCTTACGAAGCGTGCCCATGCTGACTTTGCCGTAGTTCTTTTTCTCGCCCCATGCGCCGAAAGCTTGCAGCATCTCGGTTGTCGGGTCGCTGAGCAGCGGGAAAGGCAGGTCGTATTTCTCTTTGAACTTGACATGCGAAGCCTGGCTGTCCTTGCTCACGCCATAGACCTGGTATCCCTGCGCAAGGAAAGCATGGTAGTTGTCGCGGATGTTACATGCTTCAGCCGTACAACCCGGAGTGGAGTCCTTCGGATAGAAGTAAATGACTGTTTTTTTGCCGATCAGGTCCTTGTCTGTAACCATTTTGCCGGTTTCGTCGGCTGCCGCAAAACTCGGCATCTTGTCTCCAACTTGTAACATAATTATTTGCGTTTTAAGAATTTAACAACGATAGTGCCTATCTTATACAGCAACGGCTTCGTCACGCATAAGAATCTTCCGTGTTCCACTAATTGCCCTCCAAATTCCGCTTTGAAATCACGTACTCCATATGACACTCCTGGTTCTCCGGCGCCCATCATGTCGTAACGGGAGCGGTTGGTTTTATGCGCCAATTGGATGCCGGAATTGGTCGCTAAAACAGAGGGGTATTGGTCTTTATACTGGGCATTGAGTCCGCACTCAAACCACTCGTACACGGTGCGTTCGTCGGCTACGACCATGCTACCGCCGATCACCTTGCCTTCGTGCTTGACCAAGAGGAATTGAGCGATGTTTTGACGGAACGCCGACAAGAAGAAATCAATGGGCCAAAGGGGCGTTTTAACCTTCGCGCGGTATAGTTCCGCAAGGACGCGATACCACTCCTGAATCTCGGACTCGCTACGCGCCGGTTCAGAAATCGCATCGGATTTCTTGAGTTGGCGCTTGCGGTTGTCGCTCAGCTTATTGACAGCCGGATCGACATGGAAATTGAGGTGGGGCTTATAGGCAAAACCTGCAGCTGTGAAAGCGGATTTCCAACGAGAATAATCGTTGAAATTGCGGGTCTCGATGTATATGGGAGCGTTGCTCCGAGGTGAAAGGTGAAAGGTGAAAGGTGAAAGGAGGAGTGATACGTCCTCTTTCGTACAATTGTCTGCAAGGCAAGGGCCGCCGGTGATGATGGCACGGCGAGTGAAGAACTGGCGGATAGGATTGCACTCCTTGGTCACATATCCGACACACACAGCACAGAGACGGTTATCCTTCTCTACCCCATAGGCAAAGGGCTCGAGGAGCGTCGGCATGGAGGCAAAGAAGTCATAGGCTTCCGGAGACTGAAACCATGTTCCCGTCTCACTCGTCCGCACCAACTCCGTCCATTGCTGCCGATCGATTTGGTTATATTGGAGAATCTGCGTCATTAACCGGCCCAGGTACTTCGGTCGAGGGAGCGATAGGAGATCGCTTCGAGCAGATGATTCTTATGGATATCGGTTGAGCCTTCGATGTCGGCGATGGTTCGCGCGACCTTTAAGATACGATCGTACGCACGCGCAGAGAGACCAAGTTTGGCCATCGTGAATTCCAAGAGTTTATCGCATTCGTCGTCCAGCGCGCAGTACTGGCGTACCATCTTCGAATTCATCATGGCGTTGCAATGCACAAGGCGGCTATGCTTGAAGCGTTCATTCTGGATAGCACGCGCCTTGAGGACACGTTCACGCATCGCGGCAGAGGATTCGGCGGGTTGAGTATCGCGCAGTTGGTCGTACGGCACGGCTTCTATCTCACACTGGATATCGATACGGTCGAGCAGCGGACCACTTATCTTTGATAAGTAACGATGCACTTGCGCGGGTGTGCAGGTACAGGGGTGCGCGGGGTTGTTCTCGCCGTAATGTCCGCAGGGACAGGGGTTCATCGCTGCGACCAACATGAACGACGCCGGGTATTCGACGGTATCTTTGGCACGAGAGACGGTGATTTTCCTATCTTCGAGCGGTTGGCGCATGACTTCGAGCGCCGAGCGTTTGTACTCGGGAAGTTCGTCGAGGAAGAGCACGCCGTTATGGGCGAGGGAAATCTCTCCGGGATGGGGGTTGGTTCCTCCGCCGACAAGAGCGACGTCGGTGATGGTATGGTGGGGCGAGCGGAAAGGACGCTGCACGATGAGCGATCCGCGTGCCCCTTGGCGTTTGTTGGTCAGACCGGCGATAGAATGGATCTTTGTGGTTTCAAGTGCTTCTTCGAGCGTGAGCGGCGGCAGGATAGACGGGATGCGCTTGGCGATCATCGACTTACCGGCTCCCGGAGGGCCCACCATAATCATGTTATGTCCTCCTGCGGCAGCTATCTCTACTGCCCGGCGCACTTTGAATTGACCGCGTACGTCTGAGAAATCCAGATCGGAAGGAAAAGCCAGTTCATCAAAAAGCGCTTGGGTATCGATATGCGTTGGTTCGAACTTATCGTCGGGATTGAGTTCGTCTTTGGGTTCACCGTTGAGGAAATGAATGACGTCCATCAAGTCGTTGAGTCCGTAGACCTCGAGACCATCCACTACGGCAGCTTCATCGGCGTTTGCGGCAGGAAGGATGAGTCCTTTGAAACCTTCTTTGCGTGCACAGAGCGCGATGGGCAATGCTCCGCGAATAGGTTGCAGCGAGCCATCGAGGGATAATTCGCCCATAATCATATAGTTCGACAAATCTTTTATCTTCAGTTTTTCCGCACCGGCGAGCATGCCCACCGCCAAGGGTAAGTCGAAGGCTGCACCTTCTTTTTTGATGTCCGCCGGAGCCATGTTAATGGTGTAGGCACGACGCAGGGTCTCCTGGTTATTCACCGTCAGCGCGGCGACGATACGTTCGTGGGACTCCTTGACCGCATTGTCCGGCAGGCCGACGAGCGTGAAGTCAAATCCCGGAACAGAGTGAACTTCAATGGTCACAGGAACGGCTTCGATACCTACGGGCGCTGCGGAATGGATTTTTATTAGCATAAAAATAAGCCTTTAGTTGTTAGCTTTTAGTTGTTAGCTTTTAGTTTTCTCATATATGAGCCAAGCATCTTCCTAATTTCGGTAATTTCATTTGCCAATTCGGTTGCTGCAGACTCATCTAAATAACCTAGGTCTTTTGATAAAACTAATTGATATTCTACTTCCGCAGCTGAACCAGAGGCGATATTGAAAAAGTTAAACAATTCTGCATCGCTATTCCGGCCACATCCTTCTGCAATATTTGTAGGGATAGATGATACGGCCCTTCGTATTTGAGATGTCAAGCCAAATAATTCATCCCTAGGATAAGTCTCAGTTACCTTATATATCGCTATAGTCAATTGATGACTCCGCTTCCATACATCTATTTTATGAAAATCTCTCATGGTTGGCTAATGGCTAATCACTAACTTCTAATAACTTATAGCCCACAGCTATATCGTGTCGATGAAGAACTTCTGCTTGCGGTTGAACATCGCGATGCCGATGAAGAGCAGCACGAAGGTAATGAGTGCACTGAAACCAAGGGCGCTCCACGAGAACTGACCGGCTCCGTACGCACCGTATTTGAAGGTCTCGATGATAGCCGTCATGGGGTTGAGGAGCATGATCTTATGCAGCGTCGGATTCGTGACATAACTGAGCGGATAGACGATCGGCGTAGCGTACATCCAGAGGGAGACAAACACGCCGAAGAAATTCGTCAGGTCGCGGTATTTGGTGGTGAGCGACGAGATGATCAGTCCGAGACCCAGGGCGAGGCATTGGATCAGGAAGATGAGCACCGGGAAAAGGAGCAAATACCAGTTGGGGTGCAGATCCACACCTTTGAAGACAAAGAAGAGATAGACGATGACGAAGGTCGCGAGTTGCAGCGAGAAACGGAACATCTTCGAGACAACTACCGAGACAGGCGATACGAGTCGCGGGAAGTAGACTTTTCCGAAGAGGTTGGCGTTCGTCTGGAAGGTTCCTGAAACGGCCGTGAGGCACTCCGCGAAATACTCCCAGAGGCAGATACCGGAGAGATAAAAGACCGGTTGCGGGATGTCATCCGTCGGGATACCGGCTATACGACCGAACACCACGATATACATGAACATCGTGAAGAGCGGCGAGATGAAATACCAGCCCATACCGAAGATGGTCTGCTTGAACTGCACCGTGATATCGCGCTTGATAAACAGCCAAATCAGGTACTTCTTCGCCCATAATTCNNTGCACCTTATTGAAGAGCATAAGGCCGAAGATTAATAATACCAGCGTGAATGCTGCGCTGTAGCCGAGCCAGAGCCAGGAGAACTGACCTTGACCGAGCAGCGAGTACTTGATGGCTTCCATCACCGGCGTGACGGGGTTGAGACTCATCGCCAGATGCAGTTTGGGGTTCGTCACCATGCTCAGCGGATAGATCACCGGCGTGATATATACCCAGAGCGAGATGATCTTCGCCAGCATGATCTGCAGGTCGCGGTACTTGGTCGTCATAGACGAGAAGATCATTCCGAAGCCCACCGCCATCAGCGCCAGAAGGAGGATGAGGACGGGGAAGAGAACGATCTGCCAATGAATGACGAGTTCCGTGCCGGTTGCCACATAATAGATATAGAACACCGCGAAGATCGCCAGTTGGATAGCCAACGACAACAGGTTGGTCGTCACAGCCACCAGCGGCATGATGATTCGCGGGAAATAGACTTTTCCGAAGATATCGGCGTTCGTCACGAAGGAGTTAGACGTGGCGCTGACGCACGAAGCGAAATAGCCCCAGACGGAGATGCCGAGCAGGTAGAACAGGATGGGCGGGACTCCGTCGGTAGGGATGTTCGCGATGCCGCCGAACACCGTCACATAGACGATGACGGAGAGCACCGGCGTGATGATAAACCATAGCGGACCAAGGATGGTCTGCTTGTACGCCACACGGAAAGCACGCAGCACAAAGAGGATGAACATGTCGCGATAGCGCCACAGTTCCTTCCAGTCTACCGCCAGCAGTTTGTCGCGCGGCGTGATGACCGTATCAAATGTTTGGTTTTCGTTCATTTGCAGTTTCTTGTTTTTCTTCTTCGCCGGTATAGCGGTTTTGTTTGCCGTAAACGACCCATTTATCGAGTGCGACGAGTACGGCCGGCAGGACAGTGAGGGTAAGGACGATGGCCATGAAGGCACCAACAGCCAGACAGCCTACGATATTACTAATCATCAGATCATCAATAGCAAGCGCCATCGCTCCCGGACCAATGACCATGATCAATCCCGAGGTGAGGATGGTTCGTATCGAGCCTCTGTATGCCGCACAAACGGCATCCACGGGCAGCATGGTCTTTCGACTCTCGCGGTAGTAGTTCGCGAAGAGGATTCCGTAGTCGATAGTCGCACCCATGAGGATGGCTTGGACGATGAGGTACGCGAGGTACAGCATCTGACCCGAGACAAGTCCGGCTACCACGACGTTGACATAGACGGCTGTCATGACGGTGAGCACGAGGATCGTCGGCACGATGACCGAACGGAAGGTGAGCGCGACGATGAGGAAGATCGAGAGGATGGTGAGCCATGTGACGATTTCCATCTCGTGGTCGAAACCTCCGCGCATCTCTGCGTACATGACGGATTCGCCGACATAATAGTGCTCGTGCGGCATTCTTGCGTCTGCGAGGGCCGTGAGGGTGTCCACGAAGTCATAAGTCTCGGGAGACTCGGGCGGCAAGGACGAGAGCACGACGAGCAGTGAGTAGTTGTCTTTGCGCAACTGCCCCAGCCCATCGGCAATCTGCTGATGGATATCCTTGGCTTGTGACTCGATCGAATCGGGTAATATATCCGCCAGACGCGGGTCGTAGACGAGTGTGTCGCAGAGGTAACTCAGCAGCGGACCAAAGCCCAGGCGGAGCGTGTCGCAACGGCTGTTGGTAGAACCGTAGTAGTCGTAGAGAAGCGACATCTGCGACGCCGTGACAGGATCGGACTTGACGTCCGAGAGTTTCATCAAGCGCGCCAGTTTGGCCGCCATTTCTTCGGCCGTATAGGACTTGCCTCCGAAGACGAGTTCGGTGAAGAGTTCGGCTTGCAGATCGGCGCGCGTAGGGCCATGATGGTGTTTGGTCGTGTTGAGCGCTTGCTGCGAGCGGTTATAGGCCTCGTTGTCGATGGCGCGGGCCGTGTCAGTACTATGCAGGGCCGATTGGATCACCGCCAGCGAGTTGACGATTTCCTCGGGTGTACCCACCGGAATGACCGGTTCTTCTTTCTTCGGCGGATTGGCAATCGCCAACAGTTCTTCGTCCGAGAAACCATCGATGCCAAAGGCGCGCAACAACCTATTCAGATCCGAAGGCGTGAGCGAAGCGTTCTCGTCCGCGAGGTCCATGAGGTGGGTTCGTTGGCTTAACTGGGTACGTTGTTCTTCGGAAATCATTCCCGCCAAACCGGGTCGCTTGAACAGGTCATCGACGAGCAAGTGGACGTACTGCAGCGGCGTCATTTTCTTCACGTGGCCCGGCGCATAGCCGTACACGAGGCGCGTCTGGATCTGGGTCGAGCCAATGAAGACCGACATCTCACCCACCGACATCGGCAGACGAATCGCCAGGGTATCCGTCAGTTTTCGCATCTCGAGCGAGATGGCCGAAGTGTGCACCGCGTTGAGTCGCTCGATAAACGGCACGATAGCAATTCGATCGATGTCTATCTCCGGAATCTCCAGCGTATCGACGTGTAAGGGGTTAGAGGTTAGGGGATTAGGGGTGAGCGGCGCGATGGTCTCGCGAACCATGACGATCGTATCTTCGGCTAAAGCGATGTCTTCGTTTTTAGTTTCCTCCACCTTCTGCGCCGGTTTGGCCTTCGGTTTTTTCTCTTCTTGCGGCACATCGAGCATCGTTTGCAGCAGCGCTATCTGCGACTTCATATCCTCGTCCAGATAGGTCGAGAAGAGCGGATTGGACGCCACGTGGGTATGCAGGAATCGCGCAATCTCGGGGAAGGTGTGTTTGGCTTCCGTCGAGTCTTTGGAACGCATATAATAGACGATCTGAACCATCTCCGGTGTCAACACATCGAGTGCCTCGGGTGGTACGGTTGCTCCTTCGGGCATCATATCCTTGAAGTTGATCATCAGGCTCCGCACATGGTTGGTCATCTCCTTCGGCGTGAGCGGTTGACTCATCAGCGTCGGGTATGAGATGACCGATTGGATGCCGGGTTGCGCCATGAGGTTGTCCACCAGACTGTAGACCGAGTCTTCGTCCTGGGTGTCATACACGAGGACAAAAGGATTCGGCGCTGGGAAGATTTTCTCTATTTGCGACTCGGCTTCGGCGGAGAAGAAGATGGTCGTACGGCCGGCAAAAAACCACGAGATGAAGAAGAGCAGAATACCTCCGATCGCCATCGGCAGTTTATGCCGCGAGATGAAACGCGCCATTCCGTCGGTCGGCGGGACATAGGCTTTCTTCGCCGTCGCATTGATAGTGCGGCGGAAGAGCAGCATCAGCGCCGGCATGGCGGTGAAGGTACAGATGAGCGAACAAACGACACCCTTGGCCAGCACGATACCCATGTCTGCGCCGATTTTCAGACGCATGAAACAAAGCATCAGCAGACCTACGACGGTGGTAAAAGCCGATGAGAGAATAGAGGGTGCAGCTTTGCGGATCGCCCTATTGGCCGCGATGACAGCTGTGCGTCGGTCGGTATGCTCGTCTTGCTCCTGACGATAGCGGTTCAGCAGCACGATGCAGTAGTCGAGCGAGAGCACGGCCTGCAGGATGGAACCGATGAAGTTCGTCGTGATGGATACGGAAGGCAGCAACGCGTTCGTACCCATGTTCAGCACGATGGCCAAGCCGGCTGTCATGAGGATGACAACAGGTTCGAACCAGCTCTGCGCCATGACAAAGAGCACTAACATGATCATCACTGCCGCGATAATCATCACCGAAATCGGCGGCGTTGCGCCATCCTGGCTGGTCTCCACTACGCAGTTGCCACCAAAACGGGTGCTGATCTGCTTGCCTAACTCTTTCTGATCGACCGATTTCGGCACATCGAGGTCAAAGACCGTGTGGGTGCTGTCGGTCGAATAGCGATAGGTGACGCTCTGCACGTCGGGATAGGACTCCAGGAGCGTTCGGATACCCGGAATCTCCTTGGGCCGCACCCCTTCGAACATGACATGCACATCCGCTCCGGACATCTGGGCCGAAGAACCGAACTCGGAGGTTACGATCTCCAAGCCCCGCTTCATCTGCGAGTCATCCGGCAGGTATTTCGTCATGTCGGCATTGACGTTCACATGGAACATCATGATGCCGGCAACGATCGACAGCGCTACCGTAATGGCGAATAATATGTAATGGAAGCTGCGCTTCAATTTATGATTTATGATTTTTGATTTATGATTTAATCAAAATTTCCCATTTGGAGGAAGGCTACCTCCTTCGGCGTGAGGAAACGCCATTTGCCGCGACCTACGTTTTTCTTCGTCAGACCGGCGAAAGACACGCGGTCGAGGTTAACCACCTTATACCCTACTTTCTCGAAGATACGGCGTACGACGCGGTTCTGACCGGAGTGGATCTCCAGGCCGATATGCTTGCGGTCGCCTTTCGGGAACTCCAGGGCATCGGGGATGATACGCTCGTCGTCCAGGATGACACCGGCACGAACGATCGCCTCATCTACCTCGTCCAACTCCTTGTCAAGCGTGACGGCATAGATCTTCTTCTTATGAAACTTCGGATGGGTCAGTTTGGCTGCCAGGTCACCGTCGTTGGTGAGCAGCAGCACACCGGTCGTGTTACGGTCCAGACGACCTACCGGATAGATACGCTCGGCGCAAGCCGTACGAACGATATCGATCACCGTGTGGCGCTCTTGCGGATCATCGGTAGTGGTGACCGTGTTCTTGGGTTTGTTCAGCAGAATATAGACCTTGCGCTCACGACGAACGGGCTGGTCATGGAAACGTACTTCATCGGTAGGAAGCACTTTAACTCCCAGATTATCAACCACTTGGCCGTTGACGGTGATGACACCTGCCTGGATAAAATCATCGGCCTCACGACGGGAACAGATACCGGCATTTGCCAGGTATTTATTCAGACGAATCGGCTTCGTCGGATCTTCGTGTTGCTGACGATAGTTCTGTTGTTTACGCTCGGAATAGAGTCCGTTATTACGTTTCGGTTTGCCACCGAAAGAGGGGCGGCGTTCGCCAAACGAACTACTCGGACGACGCTCGCCGTCCTGACGAAAGCGCGGACGTTGCTCATCGCTTTCGCGCTGAAAACGGGGACGGGGCTGATGTTCGCCATCACGCTGAAAACGCGGACGAGGTTGTTGCTCTCCGTCTCGATGGAAACGCGGACGAGGCCTGCGCTCCGATCCATTGTTGGAATGATTGTCAAACATGTTCAAAATACTTTAAATTAATTTTTCCAAAGGTGGCCCTCACGGGTCACATGCGTGCTCCCGCACGCGTTAATAAACAAGGTGAAAAGGCAAAAGGGGTATGAACCACCTTTCACCTTTCACTTTTCATTTTTCACCTCGATTAAGCCTCAGCTTTCTCGATAGCCAATTTACCACGATAGTAGCCACAGGACGGGCAAACAGTGTGGTAGATGTGAAGTGCGCCACAGTTCGGGCATGTAGCCAGTGTCGGAGCCTTCACTACGTCATGGGTACGACGTTTCGCTTGGCGGGTGTGCGATTGTCTTCTTTTAGGATGTGCCATTTTGTTCGGCGTTTTCGCCGAACAAAATGCTCGGCACCTCCACGCCGGTGGGAGGGATTAATTATTGTACAATACGTTTATTCTATATTGATCAATTTTCGGGATCCGGTTCGGCACAAAGGTGATCATGGAGGAGAAGTTCCATTTGCTTATTGCACTCACCCGGTTGGTGACTGTGCACGATCGGAATATTGATACTTACTATTTCATAGGCGAGCCAACTTAAATCAAGGGTTACGGGGGACGGGTTATGGGTTATGGGGTCTCCTGTAACCGGTAACCCCTCATCGGTAACCTCTTCGCTCGCGTTTATTTCAAGGGGCATGGGATCGAGGCATCTGTCGCACACAACAAAGACAGTTCCCTGAACCGCGATGTTGAGCTGATAATCCTCCTCCCGGAGATTTAGCACCGCTTTTGCTACCACTTCGCCGCTCAGGATTTCCGACTTCTCGAGGGAAGAAAAGAAATCGCTATCTAACTGAAAATCAAATAGATGCGTGCCTAACGGCAGGCGTTTCAGATCGACGATATAGTGGTTCTGCTCGCTCATAGGTGCAAAATCGGCTGCAAAGGTACTGCTTTTTTTTGAATTGTGCAAATTTTTAAGCGAAAAAATCACTTTTCAATTATCCTGATTGCCAATCCGCCGCCGGAAGCCATCCACATATGGAACGTGTCGGTATGGCACACATCCGCTTCTTCGTACGCCAGTCCGTACGGATTTGTTTGCCAATCGGCATCGTCGCTGTCGTGCCAGATATGTGCGCGATAGGTCTTGTCCGGCTTGAGCATCGAGAGCGGAATGGTCACTTCACGCGCTTGCTCATCATTGATACCACCTATGAACCAACGCGCCGTTCCCCGCTCCTGACGAGCGAAGATACAGAAGTCCCCTATCCTACCATCCACGAGTTCCGAGCGCTCCCAGTCACAAGGCACATCTTCGATGAAAGCAAAGGCCTCGGGGTGCTTGAGGTAGTTCTCCGGCAGGTCACACGCCATCTGCAACGGGCTATAGAAGCAGACGAACAGACCTAACTGGTTGGCTATGGTCGAGTGCACGCGCGTGCCCGGCATGACGGGATTCTCGAAGGCAAACACGCCCGGCGTATAATCAACAGGACCGGCCATGATACGCGTGAAGGGCAGCACCGTCACATGCTCGCACGGACTGCCGCCGTCCTGACTCCATGCGTTCCATTCCTGTCCGCGTACCCCTTCCTGCGACATCAGGTTCGGGTAGGTGCGTTGCAAACCGGTCGGCATGACGGGTTCGTGGTTGTCTATCGCGATATGGTATTTCGCCGCTGTCTCGATGACCTTGCGGTAATGGCGCACACCCGATTGGCCTTTGTTCCATTGCAGGCCATCCTTGGTGCGGATGATCGGCGCCACATAACCGGTCTTGATGGCATGGATGCCATGCGCCTGATGGTACGCGTAGGCTTCGTCCAACACGTCCTCATAATCGGCTGCGTTTCCACCGGTCTCGTTATGACCGATAATCTGCACGCCCAGGCTGTCGGCCAAGCGGCTGAGATAGTCCATATCCC
>LXOW01402793.1_pt1 | contig 19429 bp, 14 predicted proteins | sample 1368591 | NCBI WGS metagenome assembly LXOW01 (sample SAMN04884650, study PRJNA319009) | bovine gut metagenome | isolation source: Cow rumen | host: Bos taurus | place: Italy: Legnaro (PD) | collected 2014-07-09
AGTCCGACCTCATCACCCTCTTTGCCGAGGAGTATGCCAAGGTCAGCGGCGGCAAGCGGCTCGCCCAGGTGTTCGGCACCTACGAGATGCGCGACAAGATCAAACCCGAATCCACCGACGAGGAAGTCATGGCCGTCGTCAAGGGAGAAGCGGAGAGTGCTATCGCCAACTCCTTCAACGTGTTGCGTAACCGTATCGACCGTTTCGGCGTCACCCAGCCTTCCATCCAGAAACTGGGCAACACCGGCCGCATCCTCGTGGAACTCCCGGGCGTCAAGGAGCCCGAGCGTGTCCGTAAACTGCTCCAGGGAACGGCTTCCCTGGAATTCTGGACCACGTTCACCAGCACGGAGATTTCCCCGTACCTGAACGAGGCCAACAGCCTCCTCGCCCAGATGCAGTCCGAAGACAGCGCCGAGGGTGAAGAACTCTCCGAGGCGGAGGCCGCCCGCAAGGCCAATCCCCTCTTCTCCGTCCTGCAGCCCTCCAATCCCAGCAACAGTGCCTGCATCGGTTATGCCAACGCCGTTGACACCGTCCAGGTGAACCGCTTCCTTGCGATGCCGCAGGTCGCCGACCTCTTCCCTGCCGAATTCCGGCCGATGTGGTCCGTGAAGCCCGCTTCCTATCTGGGCAGCGACAACATCTACGAACTCGTCGCCATCAAGGCCGCCACCCGTGACGGCAAGGCTCCGCTCGACGGCAGCGCCGTCGTGGACGCCCGCGTCTCCTATCCCCAGCAGCGCGGTACCGGCAATCCCACCGTCTCGATGACGATGAACGCCGAAGGCGCCAACACCTGGGCCCGCCTGACCAAGGAGAACATCGGCAAGCAGATTGCCATCGTGCTCGACGGTACCGTCTATTCCTATCCTGTCGTCAACGGAGAAATCAGCGGAGGCAACTCCGAGATTTCCGGCAACTTCGACGTGGAGGAAGCGACGGACCTCGTCAACGTCCTCAAGTCCGGTAAACTGCCCGCTCCCGCGACGATCGTTCAGGAGCAGGTGGTCGGACCTTCGCTCGGTGCCGAGTCCATCCGCGCCGGTCTGATTTCCTTCGTCATCGCCTTCCTGCTCGTGCTCCTCTATATGATCCTGTTCTATCAGGGAGCCGGTCTGGTGGCGGATCTCGCCCTGTTGACCAACGTCCTGCTGCTCTTCGGCACCCTCGCCTCCTTCGGCGCCGTGCTGACGCTGCCCGGTATCGCCGGTCTCGTGTTGACGATGGGTATGGCCGTGGATGCCAACGTGATTATCTATGAGCGTATCAAGGAAGAGATTGCCGCCGGCAAGGGCCTGGGCAAGGCCATTGCGGACGGTTATTCCAACGCCTACTCCGCCATCATCGACGGTCAGGTGACCACGCTCCTCACCGGTATCGTGCTCTTCCTCTTCGGTTCCGGCCCCGTCAAGGGCTTCGCCACCACGCTGATCATCGGTATCGTCACGTCCGTGATTACCTCCATCTTCATCACCCGTCTCATCTTTGACGACCGCCTGAAGAAGGGCAAGGGCATCACCTTCCAGAACAACCTGACCAAGAACTTCCTCAAGAATACGCACATCGACTTCGTCAAGGGCCGCAAGATTTCCTATATCGTTTCCGGCGCCCTGATCGTCATTGCGCTCGTGTCCATCTTCACCAAGGGCTTCACCTATGGTGTTGATTTCACCGGCGGCCGCACCTATGTCGTCCGCTTCGACCAGAGCGTGACCGCGGAGAGCGTGCGTGCAGCGACCCTCGAGGTCTTCACGAAGGCCGACGACAACGCTTCCGTCGAGGTCAAGCAGTTCGGTGGCGACTCCCAGATGAAGATCACCACTTCCTATAAGTATAAGGATGAATCCAGCAGCGTCGACAGCGAAATCGAAGGGATGCTCTATGAGGCGCTGAAGGGTTTCTTCACCGTCGAGCCGAGCCTCTCCGAATTTACCTCCACGCTGGACAACCCCAACGGTATCATCTCTTCCGACAAGGTGGGTGCGTCGATTGCAAGCGATATCCGCCGCAATGCCGTCATTGCGGTCATCATCGCGCTCTTCGTCATCTTCGCCTACATCGCCTTCCGCTTCAAGGGTTGGACCTGGGGTCTCGGCGGCGTCGTTTCCCTGGCGCATACCGCCATCATCGTCATCGGTTTCTTCTCCCTGTTCTCCGGCATCCTGCCGTTCAACCTGGATGTGGACCAGACGTTCATCGCGGCTATCCTGACCATCATCGGTTACGCCATCAACGACAACGTGGTTATCTTCGACCGTATCCGTGAATTCTCCGGCCTGCATCCCAATGCCGATTTCAAGGATACCGTCAACGGTGCCTTGAACGCCACGCTCACCCGTACGGTGAACACATCGGTCTCCACCCTCGTGACGATGCTCGCCATCGCCATCTGGGGCGGCGAGAGCATCCGCGGTCTGGCCGTCGCCCTCATCCTCGGTATCTGCATCGGAACCTATGCTTCCATCATGATCGGTACCCCGGTGATGTTCGACGCCACCCGCAAGGCGACGAAGAAGGCCTCTGCCAAGAAGTAAAAAAAGTTTTCAACAATCCGCGTCCGGCCCCAAAAAGGTCGGACGTTTTTTTTTATCTTTGCAATATGTCAGACTTCGTACATCTCCACGTTCATACCCAGTATTCCATCCTGGACGGCTTCTCTTCCATTCCCAAATTGTTCGACCGGGTGGAGGAACTGGGGATGCCCGCCGTGGCCATCACCGACCATGGCAATATGTACGGGGTCAAGGAGTTCTTCAACTGCGCCAAGAAGCATCCCTCGGTCAAGCCCATCCTGGGCTGCGAGGTCTATGTCACACAGCACTACGACCACACGCTCAAGGACAACGAGCACCGCAAGTACTACCACCTGATCCTGCTGGCCAAGAACGCCAAGGGCTACAGGAACCTGCTGAAACTCGTTTCCGCCGGGCACGTCGAGGGTTTCTACTACAAGCCGCGTGTTTCCCACGAGTTGCTGGAACAGTACTGCGAAGGGCTCATCTGCTGCTCCGCCTGTCTCGCCGGCGAAGTCCCCAAGGACATCATGGCGGGCGACCTGGATGCCGCGCGCAAGGCCATCGAATGGCACAAGCGCCTTTTCGGCGACGATTATTACCTCGAGGTGCAGTTGCACAAGACCGAGGTCCCCGGCGCCACCGAAAAGATGTGGGAGGTCTATCACCAGCAATGCAAGGTCAACGAGGCGATTTTCGCGCTTGCGGCCGAAACCGGCACCAAGGTCATCGCCAGCAACGACGCGCACTTCATCCGCAAGGAGGACGGTCCGGCGCACGACCGGCTCATCTGCATCTCCACCAACGAATACGTCGACGATCCCGACCGCCTGCGCTATACGCAGCAGGAATATATCAAGAGCGCCGACGAGATGGCCGCCCTCTTCCCCGACCACCCGGAAGTGCTGGCCAATACCCTGGAGGTTGCGGAAAAAGTCGAACAATTCTCCATTGACCGCGGCAACGTCCTTCCGAAATTCAACATCGATCCCGGCTTTATGCGGGACATCGACGCCTATCTGGAGAAATACCGGGAAGTCATCGACGAGGGCCGCTGCGACAAGGACGGAAATCCCCGCAGCAAGGACTTCTGCATCTCCGTCGCCTACCTTTGTCATCTGACCTATCTGGGCGCACACGAGCGCTATGGTGAACACCTGAACGAAGAGCAGCGGGAACGGATTGATTTCGAGTTGAAGACCATCTGCCGGATGGGCTTCCCGGACTACTTCCTGATCGTGCAGGATTACATTGCCGCTTCGCGTGCCGCCGGTTCCATGGTAGGCCCGGGGCGCGGCTCCGCCGCCGGCTCCGTCGTCGCCTACTGCTTGAAAATCACGAACCTCGACCCGATCAAATATAACCTGCTGTTCGAGCGTTTCCTCAATCCGGACCGTATCAATATGCCGGATATCGACGTGGACTTCGAGAACCTGCAGGTCGCGCACGAATACGTGGAGCGTAAATACGGCATGGACCACGTTTCGCGCGTGATTACCTTCGGCACGATGGCGGCCAAAAGCGCGATCAAGGATGTCGCCCGCATCAGCCACGTCAGCATCGAGGAATCCAACCGGCTCTCGAAAATGGTGCCGGACCGTCTGGCGGACGAGAACGGAAAAGACCTGAAGATTACGCTGGACAACTGTTTCAAGTACGTTCCGGCCTTCAAGAAAGAACTTGCCGAGGGGACGTCCCTGAACAAGGAAGTCCTCGATTACGCCCGGCAGCTCGAAGGCAGCATCCGTCAGGTGGGAATGCACGCCTGCGCCACCATCATCGGCCCGGGCAACCTAACGGACTATATTCCCATCTGCCTTTCCAAGGACAAGGAGACCGGCGAGGACGTCTGGACTTCGCAGTACGACGGCCACTATATCGAGGAGGCCGGTATGCTGAAGATGGACTTCCTCGGGCTCAACACCCTGTCCATCATCCACGCCTGTCTCCATTATATCAAGGAACTGCACGGCATCGACATCGACATCGAAGCCATTCCCATCGACGACAGGGAGACCTATGAACTGTACGGTCGCGGCGATACGGTCTGCCTCTTCCAGTTTGAATCCGACGGAATGCGTTCCTGGCTGCAACGGCTCCATCCGGAGCGCTTCGAGGACCTGATCGCTATGAATGCGCTCTACCGGCCGGGCCCGATGGATTACATTCCGGATTTCGTCGCCCGCAAACAGGGGCAGCAGAAAATCGAATACGACCTCCCGGATATGGAGGAATACCTGAGCGAGACCTATGGCGTCACCGTCTATCAGGAGCAGGTGATGTTGCTGTCGCGCAAACTGGCCGGCTTCACCAAGGGCGAGGCGGATACCCTCCGCAAGGCGATGGGAAAGAAGCAGAAAGCCGTGCTGGATTCCCTCAAAGGCAAATTCATGGACGGCGGAAAGGCCAACGGCCACCCGCTCGACGTCCTCGACAAAATCTGGAAGGACTGGGAGAAATTTGCGCAGTACGCCTTCAACAAGTCCCATTCCACCTGTTATGCCTGGGTCAGTTACCAGACCGGCTGGCTCAAATGCCATTATCCCGCCGAGTTCTTCGCCGCCAACCTCAGTTGCGCGGGCAATATCGAAGACATCAAGAAAATCATCGGCAACGCCAAGGCGCACGCCATCCAGGTATTGAGCCCGGACGTCAACGAATCCGCCCAGCACTTTGCCCCCGTCGGCAAGAAAAAGGGCCGTGCGGAAAAAGTGCGCTTCGGCCTGGGCGGCATCAAGGGTTTCGGACAGAATATCGTGGACCAGATCATCCGCGACCGCAAGGAGAACGGAGCCTTCGCGGACCTTTACGATTTCTGCGAGCGGCTGGCCGGCTCCCTGAACCGCAAATCGCTGGAAGCGCTGATCTACGCCGGAGCCCTGGATTCCTTCGGTTACAGCCGCGGCCGCTACTTTACGCCCGGAAAGAGCGGTGAACTTTTCATCGACGAACTGACGCGCTACATCGAACTCTGGCGCAACGACAGCCTGGACTCCTCCGCATCGCTTTTCGGCGAAATCGAAGAACTGAAACCCGTGCGGCCGGAAGTGCCCGAACTGATCGGCGAAGAAAATACCCTCGAATTCCTGCAGAAGGAAAAGGAATATGTGGGAATGTACCTCTCCACCCACCCGCTGGATGCGCATTCCTTTGAAATCAAGTACTTTACTTCCGTTCAGTTGAAAGACATGGACGAGGCGGTGGCCCGCTGTCAGGAGGAGAACAAGGGACGGAAAGTGCGCATCGCCGGCATCATCACCGACGTCAGGATGATTACCTCCCGCCGTGGAAAACAGGGCTGCTCCGTGACGATCGAGGACTATACCGGGACCTATGAACTCTCGCTCTGGGACAAGGACTATGCTACGTACGTCCCGCTGCTGAAACAGCACGCGCAGGTCTTTATCTGCGGGGAAATCAAGAACCGGAACAATTACCGCAAGGATGAAAGTTTGCCTCCGGAGTATAACTTCCGCATCAATGAGGTACATCTGCTCGGCGACATCGCGGCAAAATACCTCAGCGGCCTGCAGTTGACCCTGGAGAAAAAGCAGATTACCCCGGAACTCCGCAAGTCGCTATCCGCGCTGCTGAAGCGCTTCAAGGGAGAAACCCCGCTCTATCTGACCTTGATCGACGAAGAAAAGCGCTACCGAATTCCTTTCGTCTCCAAGAAATTCCACATCGGCGTTACCGAAGAGGCCTTGGACTGCCTCGACACCGCCGGCATTCCCTACGAGGTGCTGGTCAAGGAATAAGCACCACCGTCACGCTCCGGGCCGCCTGGGCGCCCATCACGAGCACCTGTGCGATATCGGCGGTCTTGGAAGGCCCGCTGATGAAAGTCCCGTAGCCGTAATCGTTCATTTCCATCCGCCTGTAGGCCTCGTGCATATTGCTGACGATTTCCTTCTCGGGAAGCAGGATGACCAGGTTCTCCGATATAAAGCAGACCGCCTTTTCCTTCATCGTCTGGGGGACCCAGATACAGGCGTTCTCCGCCACGCCGAAGACCCCGCGGATGACACCGACGTCGGTTCCGTTGAGGTCCGTGGCCTTCTCTACCGTATCGGGGTTGAGCGTGGCGCTTTTCACTTCCGGCAGGTTGCTGGAGATGACTTTGGCGTCGGGGAACAGTGCCTTCAGCAGGACATCCACATCCCCATCCCCGGGGAGCCGGACCACTTTTCCGCCCACCGCTTCAGTCGTGGCGATGAATTTCGCCAGCGGATCGGGATAGGTCACTGCGGCGATGTCGTCCAGGGCCGGCATCGCAAAACTTTCGCGCCGGGCCGCCCGTAGTTTTTTCAAAATGTCTTCCGCGTTGCTCATGGTCACTTCAACTTTTTGATTCTGGCGTGGAAAGGCTTCATGGGGGCCGTTGCCGTCCGGTACAGCGCCGGGTTGCGGTACACGAGGCTCATGGCGTCGCAGAGGACTTTCTTGGCCTTGTTTTCGGTCCCGTAACGGGGCAGTTCCTGCCGCCACTTGTATACCTGGTCCCCGAGGTCGATTTTCACGGGACACACGCTCTGGCAACTGAGGCAGAGCGTGCAGGCGGACACGTTGCCGGAATGCTCCTTGGGGGAGCGCAGCATCCCCAGGTTGATGCCGATGGGTCCGGGGATGAAATAACTGTAGGAATAGCCGCCGGAACGACGGTAAACCGGGCAGGTGTTCATACAGGAACCGCAGCGGATGCATTTCAGGACTTCCCAGTGCTCGGGATTGGCGAGCCAGTCGCTCCTCCCGTTGTCCACCAGGATGATGTGCATCGGCGCAGCGCCCGGGCGGGCTTTCCGGAAATGGCTGGTGTAGGTCGTGGCCATCTGGCCGGTGCCCGCGCGGCAGAGCATCCGCTGGAAAACCGCCAGGCAGTCGTAATCGGGAATGACTTTCTCCAGTCCCATCGCGGCGATATGCAACTTGGGGCAGGAGGTGGACATATCCGCATTCCCTTCATTGGTGCAGACCACGATGTCGCCGGTGGCGGCGATGCCGAAATTGGCCCCGGTCATCCCGGCATCGGCGGTCAGGAATTCATTGCGCAGACTGAGCCTTGCGCGATAGGTAAGGTAGGTAGGGTCGTGATTGCCCTTCTGGTCGGAGATGCCCTTTTCTTCAAACAACTCCCCTACGTCGTCGTGATTCAGGTGAATCGCGGGCATCACGATGTGGCTCGGCTTCTGCCCCTTGAGTTGGATGATGCGTTCTCCCAGGTCCGTCTCGACGACCTCGATGCCGTTCCGCTCGAGGAAAGGATTCATCTCGCATTCCTCGGTGAGCATCGACTTGGATTTGACGATTTTCTTCACCGAATGCTCCCGGAGGATGCCCAGCACGATTTCGTTGAATTCGGCGGCATCGGCGGCCCAGTGTACGATGGCCCCGTTTTTCTCCGCATTCCGGCTGAACTGCTCCAGGTATTCGTCCAGGTGGCTGAGGGTATGGCACTTGATGGCCGAGGCCTTCTCTCGGAGTTGTTCCCATTCGGGGAGGTCCATCGCCATCTTGTCGCGCTTGGAGCGGACGGACCAGAAGGTCTGGTCGTGCCATTGGGCGTATTTTCCGTTATGGAGAAATTCCCTTGCTTCTTGTCTGTGAACCTTGCTCATAATCCGCTGGCCAGTATTTCTACAACGTGCTTGCATTGAATGTCGAGCCCTTCCTTGCGGGCCATCCGCGAAAGGTGCATCAGGCAGGAGGCGTCAGGCCCCGTCACATATTCGGCGCCCGTGGCCGCGTGCCGGAGGATCTTGTCCCTTCCCATCCGCTGCGAAACCGCACTTTCCTCCACCATGAACATCCCGCCGAATCCGCAGCACTCGTCCTTGCGCTCGGGTTCCACCACTTCGATTCCCTCCACCAGCGACAGCAGGTCGATGATCTTGTTGAAAGGCGGGATATTGCGTTCGCTGGGGGCCGACAGTCCCAGTTCCCGCACCCCGTGGCAGGAATTGTGCACGCTGACCTTGTGTGGGAAGCGGCCCAGCGGCCCCTTCACCTGAAGGACGTCGTGCAGGAATTCCACCATTTCCATCGTATGGCCCGCCGCTTCGCATTCGTGCCCCAGCAGCCGGGGATAATTCAGCCGCACGAAAGAGGTGCAACTCACCGACGGGCAGACCACATAGTCATATCCGGCGAACTTGTCTTCAAACTTTTCCGCCAGGGGGATGCTCTGGCTTTCAAATCCGGCATTGGCCATCGGCTGCCCGCAGCAGGTCTGGCGGGAGGGATATTCCACATCCAGCCCGAGATGCCGCAGCAACTTCCAGGACGCCTCTCCCACCTGGGGATAAAGGGCGTCCACGTAGCAGGGGATGAATAATCCTATTTTCACGATTCTATGGGGTTAGGGGGTCGTAACAGGCAGTTCTACGCCTTCCGGCGTCACCAGCACCGTTCCCGTTTCCGGAAGCGCCAGGTGACCGATGATATCGAAAGTCTGGAAATCCCGGCGGAATTTTTCCAGTTTGAGGATAGGGACCGTAAACAACACGCGGAAATCCTCTCCCCCGTTCATCGCCGCACTCACCGGATCCGCATCGATGCTCTTGCCCAGGTCGAAGGAGCCGCCTTCGAAAGGAATTTTGTCCGCATAGACCTTGACGCCGAAGCCCGTGCTCCGGGACAGTGTCTGCATCGCCGCGGCGAGTCCCCTGTCCACCAGGCAGCCCGCGGAGGGATAGATGTCCGACGAAGCGAGCAGCGCGGGCAGTTCCGGCTGCAGTTCCGGCTTCAGGTAGGCGCCGACGAGCATCTTGTAGCGTTCCATTTCCTCGCTTCCCTGTGCCGCTCCCGCCTCGAAGCGGNNCCGCCTCGAAGCGGGTTTTCTCGCGCTCCAGCACCTGCAGGCCGAGATAGGCCGCGCCGAGGCAGCCGCTCACGCACAACAAGTCCTTGCTCTGGGGTTTGGGCCGGCGGGCAGCGTCGAGCGCAGGCAGCGTCCCGGTCGCGGAGGCGGCGATGAGGAAGCCGTTCCGCGAGGGCTGCAGTTTCAGGTCGAGGCTTTCGTAGTGGTACTGCCGGGCGGCGCTGACCACTCCGCTCCAGAACTCCTGCACCTGCGGAAAATCCAGTTTTGCGGAAATGCCGAGGCTGAGGCTCAGGGCCCTGGGCCGCGCGAGACGGGCATACAATGCTCCCGTCACTGCGACGACGGTCTTGAAGCCCAGGTGCTTCAGCGGAAAATAGACCAGGTCGAAATCGATGCCTTCGCTCATCAGCCGCGAGACGCTGACCACCTGTTCCTTGCCGGCGGCGGCAAAAACCGGCGCATCGTTGCCGCGTACAAAGCCTGAACCCTCAAAAAGCAGGTTCAAGGCCTCTTCCCGGCCAATCTGGGCGAATTTCCGTTCCTCCATCAAAGGCCGCGGAGGAGGTTGTTCATATTGACCTTCGCGTCGATCATCGCCTTCAGTTTGTCGATGCTGACGCGCTCCTGGGTCATCGTGTCGCGGTCGCGGACGGTGACGCAGCGGTCTTCGAGGGACTCGTGGTCGACGGTGATGCAGAACGGGGTACCGATGGCATCCTGGCGGCGATAGCGCTTGCCGATGGAGTCCTTCTCCTCGTACTGGCAGTTCATATCGTATTTCAGCAGGTCCATCACCTCGCGGGCGAACTCCGGCAGCCCGTCCTTCTTGACCAGCGGCAGGACCGCCGCCTTCACCGGAGCGAGCGGCGCGGGAATCGAAAGCACCACGCGGGAATCGCCGTTCTCCAGTTGCTCCTCCTTGTAGGAATGGCTCAGCACCGCCAGCACCATACGGTCCACGCCGATACTGGTCTCCACGACATAAGGCGTATAGGCGCGGTTCTCTTCGGGATCGAAGTACTCGATTTTCTTGCCGCTGAACTTCTGGTGGTTGCCCAGGTCGAAGTCCGTGCGGCTGTGGATGCCTTCGAGTTCCTTGAAACCGAAGGGGAAGTTGAATTCGATATCGGTGGCCGCATTGGCATAGTGCGCCAGTTTCTCGTGGTCGTGGAAGCGGTAGTTCTCAGCGCCCATACCCAGGTTCACGTGCCACTTCATCCGGTTTTCCTTCCACTTGGCAAACCAGTCGAGCTCCGTACCCGGCTTGATGAAGAACTGCATCTCCATCTGCTCGAACTCGCGCATACGGAAGATGAACTGACGCGCGACGATTTCGTTGCGGAAGGCCTTGCCGATCTGGGCGATGCCGAAGGGAATCTTCATACGGCCGGTCTTCTGTACGTTCAGGTAGTTCACGAAGATGCCCTGGGCGGTCTCCGGACGCAGATAGATGGTACTTGCGCCTTCCGAAGTGCTGCCCATCGACGTGCTGAACATCAGGTTGAACTGGCGTACTTCCGTCCAGTTGCAGGTGCCGCTGATGGGGCAGACGATGCCGCAGTCGATGATGATCTGGCGATACTCGGCGAAGTCGTTGGCCTTCTCCGCCTTCACATAGCGGTCGTGCACCTCGTCCCACTTGGCCTGCTCGCGCAGGACATTGGGGTTCGTGGCGCGGAACTGCGCCTCGTCGAAGCTCTCGCCGAACTTCTTGCGGCCCTTCTCGACCTCCTTGTTGATCTTCTCCTCGATCTTGCCGAGGAAATCCTCGATCAGGACGTCGGCGCGGTAGCGCTTCTTGGAGTCCTTGTTGTCGATGAGCGGGTCGTTGAACGCGCTCACGTGGCCGGAGGCCTCCCAGATGCGGGGGTGCATGAAGATGCAGGAATCGATGCCCACGATGTTCTCGTTCAGGCGGGTCATCGCGTTCCACCAATACTGCTTGATGTTGTTCTTCAGTTCAGAACCCATCTGGCCATAGTCATAGACGGCGGCCAGACCATCATAAATCTCACTCGAAGGGAAAATAAAACCGTACTCTTTGCAGTGCGCAACCAGTACCTTGAAAAGTTCGTCCTGTGTCATAGCCTGCAAATTTAACAATTTTTTTGCAAACCCGGGGTGGCACAATTCTTGGTTATTCTGCCGCATAATTTTTGCGTTATGAACAGATTGTTTTTCAGCCTTTTATCCCTGGCTCTTTTTGTAACCGCCTGTGTGCGGGAAGATATCATCACCGATCCGGAGAATCCCGAAGTTCCGGAAGTAGTTTCTGAAGAGGACGACAGTGAAGATCCTCTTTCCTTTGCCTCCACCGGAGATCCCACGTCCGACGACGATATCTCCAAGACGACCTTCGCCGGCCGGATAAAGATTACTTTCTCCGAAACGGAAGACGCCTCCGTCTCCGGGGACAGTTACGGCTATGTCACCGTGGACGGCAACGCCGTGACTGTGAACAACACGGGCGGCGAGGTACTCATCTATGAACTGACCGGGGTTTCCTCCAATGGCTCCTTCAAGGTATATGGCGCCAAGAAACAGGCCATTGTCCTCAACGGGGTCGGCTTGACCAACCCGGACGGCGCAGCGCTCAACAACCAGAACAAAAAGCGCACGTTTATCGTCGTCAAGGGCGTCAATTTCCTTTCCGACAGCGCCTCGGCCGCCTATGCCCAGGACGGCGAAGAAGACCTGAAGGCCGTCCTTTTCAGCGAGTCCCAACTCATTTTCAGCGGCAGCGGACAGCTCACCGTCAACGCGCTGAACCGGCAGGGCAAATCGGCCGTCGCTACCGACGATTACATCCGCGTAATGAACAGTCCTACCCTTAAAGTGAACGCGGGCAGCGGCGCCGGCCACGGCTTCAAGGGCAAGGACTATGTCCAGCTCACCAGCGGGACCCTTGTCGTCTCCACGGCCGGCGATATGAAAAAGGGCATCACCACGGACGATTACGTGCTGGTGGAAGGCGGGACGCACAGCGTCAGCGTAACCGGCGGCGTAGCCTGGGACGACGAGGATGCCGAATACAGCGGCACGGCCGGCGTAAAGGCCGACCATTACTTCGCGATGACCGGCGGCTCGCTCACCATCCGGAACAGCGGCAACGGCGGCAAGGGCATCAATGCCGGGAGTTATGACTTCGACGCGGAAAACCACACGCTTGCAGACAGTTATATCTCGGGCGGAACCCTCGATATCAGCGTATCGGGAAGCGAACAAAACGACGTTTCCGCGAAGGGCGTCAAAATCGGCTGGGTTACCAAGGAAGGCAGCGGAGACCGCGCCAAGGTCACGGGAAATGCGGGGAACCTGCTCGTCAGCGGCGGGACGATCATTATCAACAGTGACCACGGCGAAGGTCTGGAAGTCAAGGGAGACCTCCGCTTTGACGGTGGGCAGACCTATGTTTCCTCCACGGGCGACGATGCCGTCAACTGCCAGGGAGAACTGACCGTCAACGACGGCTTTCTCTATGCCTACTCCTCCCAGAACGATGCGATGGACTCCAACGGCGATACCTACCTGAACGGCGGATACGTAATGGCCGTCTGCACCAAGGGCACGCCGGAAGTTGCCATCGACGCCAATACGGAAGACGGCTACAAACTCTACATTAACAACGGCGCTACGGTGGTGGCCTACGGCGGCCTGGAGCGCGGCTATTCCGCCGCGCAGAGCGTGTACAGCATGACCGGGACCGCCGGCAGCTGGAATGCGCTGTATGGCGGAGGAAAATTCATCGCCGCGTTCAAGGCGCCTGCCGGCATTTCGACCTTCATCGTATCAGCGCCTTCGCTTTCCAGCGGATATAAAGATGTCAGCCTCTCCGGCGATGTGAAATGCAACGGCATCTGGGCCCCCGACGGGATCTCCGGCGGCTCCGCGGTCACACTCTCGGGCTATAGCGGAGGCGGCGACGGCCCCGGTGGCGGCGGTCCCGGCGGCCGTCCCTGGTAATTATAAAGCACGCAACTGCGTCTTTTTCAATTAAACGTTTAAAAATTTGCAACATTAAAAAATCTTCGTAGATTTGCAGCGTCATGTACGATGACAATGTTTGAACAAACCTATTAGCACCCCATCCCCAGTGGGGTGCTTTTTTTGCGTTTCACGAGTTCAAACATATTCTATTTTGCGGCAAATGGCAGCAGGGCTTCAGGGCTGTTTTTGGCCAAAAACTTGCAAGATTCAGAAAAATAAGTGATATTTGCAGCAGAAAAGACCTGTGCAACATGAAGTCTTAAGTTCCTACTTGAGCGGATTAGTAGTGTTGGCGGGGCTTTTTTTATGCCCTTATCCCCCGTTTTTCTGTCTGAACTCGGCTGCCAGGAACTTCCAGTGACGGTAAGGAATAATCCATCTGTCACGTGCTCCGTCAGGAAGCGTTGTCTTTGAAATATCAAAGTCTTCTATGCCATCCGCCTCTTTGATAAGTTCCAGAATATGGTTGAAGAGTGCTTCTTTTGCTTTTGTCTTGTGCCCAGGCTCCGTTGCTCCTTGCGGAATCACAAGATGCTTGTTGTTGAGACGAAAAGCAATGGCCCCCAGCACAATATCCATACACTGTTGGATACAATGCTTGTGTGAATCTATCTCTGCAATATCATCTGGGCGTATGACAATGCGGGCTTTTCGAAACTGCCATAGGTTCTGCAGATAAGCGATGTGTGCCTTGAAGGCGTCACTCTCCTGAATAGACACCGGCATCTTATCGAAATATAGTTTAAGGTAGACCGTTTCTCCAGCGGGGGCATCGTGACAGCGTAAACCAAACGCATGCTTGATGAACTGGTAATATAAAAGGTGATAACGGTTGACAATCTGGTCCTGATGGAGCGGGTCATAGGAATGACCGGATTCTTGGAACATGATGCGGAGTTTGACTTTGTTCTGCTTTACGAAGGAGAAGAACAAGTCCATCATCTGCTTATACTTTGCCAGATAAGCTACAGAAACTTTAGTCCACTTAATCTCTCCCGTCAAGTTCAGTTCCAATTTCTTTGCTCCCAATGCTGCATCCACTTCATTGAAATTGCGGTTCGTGACCAAGGCTCCTCCGAAGAAATCAGAGAAGAGTTCGCCTTTAGAAACGGATTCGTCACTATAGATGATGTACTCCATATACTCAATTTTATTGTCATATGAACCTGATATATACGAATTAACTTGTAAATTTTGCGGCGAATGGCAGCAGGGCTTCGGGGCTGCAGTGGAGGGCCCAGCTCAGGTTCAGCAGGGTCCGGGCCTCGGCCCTGGACAGATCCTGCTTCCCCTGCTCGTAGGCGCGGATCATCCGCAGGCTAACACCGGTCCGCCGGGCCAGTTCTTCCTGCGAGATGCCCAAAATCTCGCGGTATTCCTTGACGGGTTGCGGGGCGTCCCTGCAGAATTTCTCCAAACGTTCGAGCGCGACGTCCAGGAACTTGGTCAAATCCGCCTCGTGGTACGGAAAGAACATCTCCGCCACGCTTTCTATCGGCATACCGTGACTGTCTATATAGGAGAAGGTATGGCCGGTATACCATTGCAGGTACGCGATGGCCATGCCGGTCCAGTACTCCACCCAAGGGGCCCCCGGAGCATAGTCGTACGGGATGTTCCCCTCATAGCCAGTCTCCTCCAAAACCTCGATAGCCAATTCGATACCGGACATCCCGACCAGATACTTGGGGAAGCCGGCGCCGAACGCATCGGCGACCCGGCTGGCCAGAAAGCGGGAATAAAAGTCCCGAAGCGGCATCTTGCAGCCGTTCACCGCATAATCCAGCATTTGCCCGAGGGTATCCAGGGACGTTTCCAGCTGTTCCTCACTGTAGGCGTGCATCATCGTTGGTCCAATTTTGTCTGATCATATCCATGACGAAAATTCCGTTTTCCGGCTTCGTTTCGGCGGCGATTTTTTGAAATTTTCTCCGCGCTTCCTCATCCCTGGCCGCCCTTGCTGCGGCATAGCGGTCCGGAGACGACACAGCCGTAAGGTAAAATAGCCGACGAAAGGCCTTCTCGCTTTTGAGCACCACCTGTTCCCCCAGGTTTCCCAGTTGCATGGCCCGTTGCAACTGCTCCAGAGACAGTGAATTGTCCAGGAAATACCGGGCATATTTGAAGTAGGAGTCATCCGCCCGCCAACCCTTGATGATGTCGTAACCAGCATAATCCGGAAGGAAGTGGGACAAGACATAATCACACGCTCGCTTCTGGATGCCGGTCTGCATAAAAAACACCCGGTTCTGCAGCAAAATCGCCAGCCAGTTCAGGATATGATACGGCTTGCTGTTCAAGTCAAGGACCGATAGTCCTTCATATTCCAGATAATACTTGATGGCAAAGCCAGGCCTGAATTCCGGCCGTGCCCACTCGAGGGCTATGGCCAGGTTTTCCGTACAGTAAAACCCGGGGCCATAGTCGTTATGGACCTTTCCCCCGCCCGGATACGGATGCTCCACAATCCTGGGCGACCCGTGATACAATTCCCAATGCTTCTCCATAAACACTCACGTTATAGCGTCACTTTCACAAAGGTAATCAAATTTCACAAAAAAAAGGGGTCATTTGCATGATCCCTTTCTTGTTTATGTACTGCGAGGTTATCCGTTCATCTGGCCGACGACCATGAAGGCGGGGGTGCCGGAGGCATCGACGGTGAGGCTGTAAAGGGTGTCGTACACCTTGTAGTACAGGACGCCGTTGAGGGTCAGGGTCTCGTAGTAGTCGGGCAGCGAGTAAACGATGGCTCCGGCGGGCGGGACAACCACCTCGTAGCGGCCGTCATAGCGCTCTTTGTAGAAGCAGCCGTCGTTATAATAGTAATTTGTATTGGCGGCGCGGGCGATGGCGTTGCAGGCGGAAATCGTCGCGATGGTCTCCGCAAAGCGGCAGAGCGTGTAGGTCACGCCGGCCAGCGGACGGAAGACATAACCGACAGAATGACGGTGGGCCGGAGGCGGAGGCGTGGGCCGGTGGGCCGGGCGGTACGCCGGCGGAGGCGTGGGCCGATGGGCCGGGCGGTAGGCGGGATTCGGACGGTGAGCAGGACGGTGAGCCGGACGACCGGGGTTGTGTGAAGGAGCGGAGTTGTGGGCGACGGCGCCGTGGCCGGCGGGTTTGTTCGACGGACGGACATCGACGGACTTGTTCGAAGGACGGGCTGCGTCTTTTCCGGGCTTCGCGCTGTTCCCGGGCTTCGCGTCCTTGTGCGAAGAAGAAGAGGAGTGGCTGCTGCCGGAAACCGTCGTGTGGTGTCCGGGACGGGTGCTGCCACCGGGGTTGTGTCCGCTGCGGGACTGTGCATTGAGGGCAGGGGCAGCGAGCATCGCTGCGATAGCAACAAGAAGGCGGATGTTCGTTTTCATGACTTCAATGATTTAATGGTTCAACTTCACCCCCCTATATGGCAATAGCCGTGCCAATCGAAAAAAATCGTTAATTTTGCACCCGCTATGATTCGTTATTTTACGGAGGATATCCGGTTTCAATACAAAGGTAAACGGCTCACCAGCAACTGGTTAAAGAAAGTTGCAGAGCAGGAGGAAAAACGCATCGGCGGGGTAAGCATCATCTTCTGCTCCGACCCCTACCTGTTGGGCATCAACCGGGAATACCTCGGCCACGACTACTATACGGACATCATCACCTTCGATTACTGCGAGGGCAAACTGCTCGGCGGCGACCTTTTCATCAGCATCGACACGGTCCGCGACAACGCCGCCTTCTACGGCACAAGCTTCGATAACGAACTGCACCGCGTCATCGTACACGGACTGCTGCATCTCATCGGTTACGACGACCACAGCGACGCCGATACCGCCGCCATGCGCGCCGCCGAAAACCGCGCTCTGGCCCTCCTTGCAGCAATGCGCCAAAATCCGTAATTTTGCGGCGCGATGGAACTGCGCTATGATATCATTGTGGTGGGCGGCGGACACGCCGGGTGCGAAGCGGCGATGGCCGCGGCGACGCTCGGATCTTCCGTACTGCTCGTCTCGATGGACCTGCGCGGCTTCGCGCGAATGTCTTGCAATCCAGCCGTCGGCGGAATTGCCAAGGGACAGATTGTCAGGGAGATAGACGCGCTTGGCGGCTGGAGCGGCCGCATCACCGACCGCGCCACGCTGCAGTTCCGGATGCTCAACCGTTCCAAGGGCCCGGCGATGTGGAGCCCGCGCGCCCAATGCGACAAGCAGGCGTTCTCCGCCAACTGGAGGCAAGTACTTGAAAATCAACCGAATCTCCAGCTCTACGCCGACAAGGCGACGGAATTTCTGCTGGACGGCCGCCGCATCTGCGGCATCCGCACCCTGACCGGCGCCACTTTCCGCGCCGGCGCGGTCATCCTCACCGCAGGCACCTTCCTCGGCGGGAAACTCTTCATCGGACAGCACAGCTTCGAAGGCGGCCGCATCGGGGAACAGGCTTCGTACGGACTGACCGAACAACTGACGGCCCTGGGTGTACGCAGCGCACGGATGAAGACCGGGACTCCCCCGCGCATCGACATTCATTCTGTCGATACCGCGGCGCTGACGCTGCAGGAAGGAGACGAATGCCCGCAACGCTTCTCCTATCTGGACGAACCTTCGGCCATACAACGCAGCGGAAAACAGATGCCCTGCTACATCCTGCACACCAATTCGGCCGTACACGACGCACTGCGCAAGGGCTTTGACCAGTCCCCGCTCTTTACCGGGATGATCAAGGGCATCGGCCCGCGCTACTGCCCGAGCATCGAAGACAAGCTGCGGGTCTTCCCGGACAACGACGCCCACCAGCTCTTTCTGGAGCCCCAGGGTGCAGCGACCAGCGAGTACTATCTGCAGGGCTTTTCCTCCTCACTGCCGCTGGATGTACAAATGGAGGCGCTGCACCGCATCAAAGGCCTGGAAAACGTACGCATTTTCAAGCCGGCCTATGCGGTGGAATACGATTTCTTCGACCCCACGCAACTGGATGCCACCTTGCGGCTACGGGACCTGGAGGGTCTCTATCTGGCCGGGCAGGTCAACGGCACAACGGGCTATGAAGAAGCGGCGGCGCAGGGGCTGGTGGCCGGCATCAACGCGCATCTCGCCCTGCGGGGGAAGGATCCCTTCATCCTGAAGCGGAGCGACGCCTATATCGGCGTACTGATCGACGACCTCATTACCAAGGGGGTGGACGAGCCCTACCGTATGTTCACCTCGCGGGCGGAATACCGCATCCTGCTGCGCCAGGACAACGCCGACAAGCGCCTGACGGGCCTCTCGCACGCGATAGGACTGGCCACGGAAGAGCGCTATGCGCGTATGCAGCGCAAATACGAGGCGGCGGAGTCGCTGGAAACCTGGTGCAATACCACCAACCTCACCGCGGTGGCGGCGAATCCCTATCTGGAAAGCCGGGGCTCCGCGAAAATCACGGACTCGAGGAAAGTGGCCGACCTGGCTACGCGGCCGGAAGTCAATCTCTCCGACCTGCTCGAAATTGTTCCACGTGGAACAAAGGAAGCGGAGGAAGTCGTGGAGTCCGTTGAAATCAACATCAAATACCGCGGCTACATCGACCGCGAAATCCAACTCGCGCAGAAAGTCTCCCGGCTGGAGAACCTGGTGATTCCGGAGGGGTTCGATTTCGACAGCGTCAGCGGCCTGACCATCGAGTGCCGCCAGAAGCTCAAGCGCTACCGCCCCCGCACGCTCGCCCAGGCGTCGCGCATCTCCGGCGTCTCCCCGTCCGACATCGCCGTCCTCCTGGTCCGATTCGGCCGTTAACCCCTACACAACAGGGAAGTATCGGAAGTGCTTTCCGAAATGTTCCACGTGGAACAATCACCCTTTCGGGCTGCTATAGCATCTGAAGCGCTGCCTTGATGATTTCTTCGACCGAAGCCGCGGGGGATTTTTTCAGGATGGCCTGTACCGCCTTGGATACGGCTGGCTTGGAGAATCCGAGCATCTGGAGGGCAGTGGTCGCCTCGTCGGCTGCGGCATTGCGGTCCGCCGCTCCGAACAGGGCGGAGGGGGTTGTTTCGCCGTCTCCGCGGATGATTTTGTCCTTGAGTTCCAGCACCAGCCGCTGGGCTCCCTTCAGGCCCTGTCTCTTATACACATCT
>LXOW01090936.1_pt1 | contig 19423 bp, 11 predicted proteins | sample 1368591 | NCBI WGS metagenome assembly LXOW01 (sample SAMN04884650, study PRJNA319009) | bovine gut metagenome | isolation source: Cow rumen | host: Bos taurus | place: Italy: Legnaro (PD) | collected 2014-07-09
GTCGCAGCAAAATCCTTGTCTTTGAGTTTGAGTACGTCTCTGCGGATATACTCGTCCATGGCATCGTAGCCGCGTTTGTCACGCAGATAGACATACAGATCGTCTTTCGCAGCATAGTACTGCCAATCGTCATCCCACATCTTCGCCAGCGCCATGCCGATATACATCATCCACCCGAGCGACGCGAGCGGATAGTTCTGAAACTCACGCACTCCGTCAGGGATATACGCATTCGCAATCGTCTCCCATTTGCCTTCCACATCCGGGCATTCCGGCAGACGCTCGTCTATTTCATTCACGCTCAGCAAATACTGCTGCAAGTCGCTATGTATCTGTTCTTCTAACTTCTCCATTATATTGTCTTTTGGTCATGCTTATCTCAATAGTTTGCTTATCTGTTTGTCGGTCGCATACGGAAGGATGGTATGTAAGTGCTCGGTCATCAGCCGATACGATTCCTCCGGCGGACAATCAATGGAGCAAGCCTCCTTGCCGTATAAGCGTTCGGGAGTGGTGAGTAACGACCATCCCCAACCGTATTCACGATTATGCTTGTCACGCGGATAGACGAAATCTTCCGTCACCACGCGCGTTGCCATCTGAAGGCGCGTCACATAGCCGTCGAACTTACTCCGCATCTTCGGACCGGAGAAGCCGCACGCCGCACGCAAGTCCCGATTGATGATACTATCCTGTTCGCAGAGCGTCTGGTAGATGATGCCTTCTATACTGCCATCCTCCGGCATGGGATAGAGACTGCGACGCCAGTTGCAGAAATGCGGCCACCACGAGCGGCTGATAAAACCCGCCTTGCCGTTGAAGAACTTGCCATAGACGCAATCGCTCTCGTTGATGATGATACCTTTCCATTTCCATAACGGCCAATCCCATCCGCCTTCCGGAAAGACGACGTAACGGCATTCCTCATCCGCCATCTCCTCCGCCGAATAGCCGGATATGCCGCTTGCTAAAAGCGGCAGGAATCCGAGCTGCTGGATGAGTTCCATCATCTGCTCGCAACTATGTATCTCGTAGTGTGGCATGTCATTTATGTGCTCTCACCAACTCGATTGCCTCTTTGCCGCTCAGGTGGTCTATCTCCATGCAAAGTACTGCCACACGCGTATGGCTGATGCCGCCGGGCATAGCGACAGACTTGCCTATCTCGTGCTGCAAACCCGCATGGTCGCCGGGATTGTATTTCTCGCCCAAGAGACGCAGACCGTGAATCAGTTCTTCCATGCTCTCCAGCCGGTGAATCCGACCGAAAGCAATCACGCTGCGGAAATAAGAGGTGTACTCATCGGGATGTATCTCGTCTTGGTCGATAATCGTGAACGAGCACTTGTCTTCCTTGGCGATGGCATCCAACTTATGCCCTTCAACCGCCGAATGGAAATACAACTTCCCCTCTGCATAGACAAAACTCATCGGCACACCATACGGATAGCCGCCATCGCCCAAGACGGACAGCACTCCGGCTGTGGCATTTCTCAAAATCTTCTCACACTCCTCTTTCNNATCTGGTCAGTCGTCTTTCCATGACCATCCGACATGATGGCGTACGTTATGGCTTCCTCAAGCTTCATTGCTCCGGAACACGGGTAATCGTCCAATGATGCAGACCTTTTACCTTGAATAACTCGTATTCAATTCCCAACTCCGTCACAACACATGCACGTGGAGCAAAGGCAATGCCAAATTGATTGAATACAGCCTGCATGCGTTGGACTGCCTCCTCATAGGACAGAGACTCACCTTCGGTAAAACAAGCCAATATAGCGGAGCGGTATGCCGCTTCCTGCTTGTCATCTAATTGGCGTAGATTTGCCAATACAGTAGCTTTCGTTGTCGCAACCTTTTGCTGCTGCCGGTAGTACAAATCAATCAATCTATAATCTTCACTTTCCAGCTCTCTTTCGGTGAACTGAACATCTTCACCGTCCACAAAAGCCTTGTATTTCTCAACTAACTGCGGCCACGTAGTTTTGCGCACAGTCGGCTCTTTCTCCTTCTTGGCTTTCTCGGGCAAGTCGATACGATATTTGTCATAGTCCTGACCTGCCAGTATCTTGCGCAAATCATCCTCAAAGATGATACGGAAAGGCTTCCCTTCGGCTATCATGTCATGTGCCTTTTGCACCTTGGAAGGACCGGCTTCGCGACCAACAATAAGGAAGTTTGACTTAGCGCCAACGCTCTTATCAAGGTCGGCTCCCATATTCTTTAGAATAAGAGCCAGTTCTTCCCGGTCAATATCAAACAAACCAGTGATAACCACCTTTCGATTGTAGAAAGGATTAGCAGGATCTGCATTTGACAAGTCTTTGACGAGAATATCTCCTGACAAATTAGCGTGCCCCTCATAGATTACCGAATGAGAGAATGGAGTTTTGATATAATCGGGAATGTCCTGGTCTCGTACTTGGCTCTCTCCATTGACATAAGCGAGGTACAACTTAGCGCAATTTATTGCGTCATCTTCGCCGTCATGGTGTTTGGCTAAAGCAATACCATACCTTGCGCAAGCTAACTCTAAACTCTCTCGATTATTGAGGTCGCACGTGCAAATGTAGCCTGCTATGTGCGGGTGTTCTATGCCGTAATGATCTAAAGTGGAGCGCAGGACATTGATGTCAAAGTCTGCGTTGTGCGCAACAATATAAGCACCCTCAAAATAGGCTTTCACTTTCTCCCACACTTCAGGAAATGAAGGCTCATTTTCCGTCATATCCGGAGTGATGTGATGGATAGCAATAGCTTGCCGCATGTACTCATTGTCAATAGGACGGATCAGATGATTAACAGTCTGCACAATTGCCCCATCCTTAACAATGGCCATACCTATTTGGCATGGGTCAAGCGCCTTTGCTGTCTCAAAATCTATGGCTACGAAGTTCTGCATCAGGCTTGAAAATCAAACTAATGATTCTATTCGTTGGTCTTTTCTATAAGTGCCACATGTCCGGTGGATTGTTGTAGGAGCACTCGTCCGTTTTGAACAATACTTGTTTCGCCGCTATACGCATTCCGCACATGCTCGCCGTCGGCGAAAGGAATCGGTATTGCTTTCGCGGTTTGCGGGTTCAAAGCGATAACTATCGTATCTTCGCCAAAGGATCGTATTACCGTAGTGGAATTCAGCATAGTCTGTTTTCCTACTCCCACTGCCGAATGATCTTTACGAAACGCGCACAACTTCCGATAGTGCGCCANNCGCCACCTCGTCGCCATAGAAAATCTGCACCGCCCCGGGAGAGAGCAGGAAACAGGTAGCGCACCGGTCCATATGCGTCATGTCCGCGTCGCGGAAATAGGCATTGTTCAAGTACGAGAACGGATACCAGGCATAGCCTGCGGCCTGCCATACCACCATTGAATCGCTGTATGCCTGCCAAGTTTGCGCGATAGTGGTCAGGTCGCCATCCTTCGGGAAGACCATATTCACCATGCTGTTAAAGCCATTCACCTCGTACAAAGGCAAACGGGTGATATACGCGTCGTCGTAATCGCCGGTGAACATAACCTCGTCCGTCCACTTGGAAGCGGCTTGTTCGGAATGCTTGGCTCGCCAGCGGTTCAGCGCCTCGTTGCAGGCATCATGCAGTTGTTTCCAACGCCACGGGTGCACGTAACCGACGACATCGCAACGGAAGCCGTCTATGCCGAATTCCTCGACCCATGCCGCAATATAGCGTATGACGTAATCGTCCGGAGCCAGCGTCGTGTCCTTGCGCAAAGCTTTCATCTCAGGCCACGTCCATGCGTCATTATCGTTGCCTTCACGTGCCCATTTACGATGCAGGAAAGCCGGAAGGTTAACCGGCTCCGTCTTTTCGGTCAGATAATCCGGCAGGCCGTACAGGGTCATCTGATACGGATCGTCCGTCTCAGTCGGTCGGCGCAACCATTCGGTGGTGTACCAGTCGGGCTGGTCATACATCGTCTCCAGCCAGGCGTCGTAGTTAATGTCGCGGCGGTGTTCTACCGCTTCGACTTCCGTAGTGATGCCCGGCACAGGAGCAAAGCCTTGCTGCAAAGCGTCCAAGTACGTGGGATAACCTATGTCGTTGATGTTGGCGCCTTCCATGACACGTATGCCCTGCGCGTGGAGTGCGTCGATTAGGGCGCGGTACTCGGCAATCGTGCCGAAGTTCTTATCCATCTCGGTGTAGTCCAGCGGGTAGTAACCATGGTAGCCGTAGTGCGGGAAATCGTTCACCACCCAGCCGCTACCCGGAATCCAACCATGCACCTGCTCGTACGGATCGGTCAGCCACACGACATCCACGCCCAAGTTGGTGAAGTAGCCTTCTTTGGCTTTCTGCAAGAGCCCTGCGTAATCGCCGCCGTGGAATGTCGAAGCATTCATGCGTTCGCTGCCATAGTCTGTGCGGCGACCATACTGCTGGTCGTTTGTGGTGTCGCCGTTGCAGAAACGATCCACCAGCACAAAATAGACGGTGGCTTTGTTCCATGCAAACGAATCGGCGGGTTGTTTGGTACATGCGGGCAGGGAAAGTGTCACCAAGGCGAGAGCGATGAAAGTGAACGGTAAAAATCGGCCGGTGCGCCGGCAATAGGTTTCGTATTCCTCGCCGAAGTCGCGACGCAGGCGTTTCTCTTCGCTCAGCACTTGTACGAACATGATGGCCACGAAGATGACCCACACGAGTAGCGCCTGCCACGTCCACAGCCACACGATGTAGCCGGACAAATAGATGAATGTGCCGGTGAGCATGGGATTGCGATTGAGGCGATACGGGCCGTCGGTCATCAGGTGTTGCGTGCGCGGGCCTATCTCGTGGTCGAACGCGTCCATGGGATTGCCTTTGCCGCGGCGTTTCATATAGACAATGGTCCAGACACTAAGCGCCAGTCCGCCGAGGATCAGCACGCCCGTTATGGATGCGCGCAAGGCACCGATATGTTCCAATGCCGGCATTCCTGATGCCAGCCACATAATCGTCGGCAGCAGCACGACGAACATCACTCCGCCCAGCACATAGCCGGCGATTTCTTTCAGTGTTATCATTCGCATTTTGTCCTAATTCGGTTGCACGCAGTGTCGGCAGGCATCAGTCAATAACAACGGCTGTGCCGGAGATGGAGATCATAATCATGCTGTTCCCCTGCCCCATCGTTTCGTAGCCGAAGCTGACTCCGACGATGGCATTGGCGCCCATTTGTGCAGCGCGTTGCTGCATTTCTTTCTGCGCCGTCTCGCGTCCTTCGAGCATGGCGTTTTCGTAACTGTTGGTACGTCCGCCGAAGAAATCACGGAGCGACGCGCCGATGTCTTTGAGGAAGTTCATTCCGAAGATGACCTCTCCGGAAACAAGACCTTTGTACTCCTTAATGGTATGACCCTCAATGGTCGGTGTAGTAGTAACTATCATATCTTTAATCTTTAATATTCATTACTCGTTTAGCGTCCCGTAAAATCGTCTCATGGTCGAAAGCGAGTTTTGGCAGCGCATTCAGCGGCCACCATTGTGCAGCAGCGGCATCGTCGGCAGCAGTAGCTTCCGGCATGGTGGTCATAGCGGTATAAGCAGCCGTGATGACACGTCCACGTGGATCACGCTCCACGTCGGAATAGATACCCACCAACTGCATGCCGGTCAACACAATGCCGGTCTCTTCCTCCAGTTCGCGCTCGGCACAACGAGCCACCGTCTCATCCATCTCCAGAAACCCACCAGGAAAAGCCCAGCAACCTTTGTACGGCTCGTTACCCCGCTGAATAAGCAGCACGTATATCTGCCCGTCGCGCTCAGCAAAAAGCACGGCATCTGCCGTCACACTTGCTCGCGGATAACGATAGGCATACAGCCCGTCTGATGTTTTTGTGTAGTCTATCATGCTAATATACTTTTAAATGCGCTAACGTATCGTCAAAAACCGATATAAGATATGCTCTGCGATCCATGTTTCTGTTTGTTTGCGTCGTTAACGGCGCAAAGTTACAAAAAAAATTTTACATGAGCAAATTTATTGCGCGTAGGTTTATCGATTTAACAAAAATTAACAGAAAAATCTTGATTTTTCGCTCGCGTTAGGGATTGGAACGGGCAAACTTGGTACACAACGTGTGCGGAACCCCTGCAAAGCCCGACCGACGTAGCTCTGGAGAGGATGATCTGCAGAACTATGGAGGAACGCCCCAATAAAAATAGTCGAACAAAATACCAAGGTGCAAGTCGCGCCAAAGACCAAGCTGCCGGTGGTGCTGAAGATACGCCCGCCCGTCGGGATGATAGCCTGCAGCAGCATGGCGCAAAAAAACAGACCCTCGCTATGATAAGCGTGAGTCTGCTTAGGGAAAGAGAGAACTTGCGCAGTAGTACGCAAGTCAGGGATACTCTTTACTTAGCTACTACAAAAGCAGGTTTGAACGGTTCGGCAATGGTGCCAAGGTGGTCATCGTTGATGAAGCGGAAAGCGTCCTTGGCTTCGAAGAGGTTCTTGTAATGCGCGCAGTAGTAGCGAAGGGTCACCGATGATGGGTTACCGGTTACGGGAGCCGCTATATACAAGAAGAACAAGCCGTCTTGCGGTTGAGCCACGCCAAGGCAAGTCTCGCCGGAGAAAGCGGCAAGGAGATCGTTGACGCTAGGTTGCCAGTCGGCAGCTGTTTCCGGGTACTGCGCCTTGAGATCCACCTTGATGACCGCGGTCATGGAGGAGGTAATGTCACTCACTCCGGGAGCGGTCCATGTAGGACGTGCTACGTTGCCATTGAACGATTCGGGAGCGTTCTTATCCTTGCACCCTGCGAAAAAGACCGTTAGCACTGACAAAATACAGATTACATAATACAGATATTTTTTCATTTTTTCACAGATTTATCAGATTAAACAGATGTTAATTTACCAAGCATTCGTTTGAGTATCCCCTCCCCCAATAGGAGTGGTGCGTTCTCCGCTGGAACTGAGGAGGGAGGCTGTTTGCAGTACAAAAACTATTTCTGTACGCGGAGCGATATAGTGTTTCTGCATCATAGTTTCTGTCCGTTTAAAGAGAACGTCTGACCGTTCCTGATGATTACTAATTGTCCGTTGCGAAGAATAAGCCTACCTCTATCTCCTCCCTGAAGGGAAGAGGAATCAGCAGCCGTTTCATTGATAGCCGTAGGCGTAGCGACGATGCGGAGCATAGCGGGCATNNCATCATCGCCGTCCGAAGGCCAGTAGAGCTGGTTACCGCCGCCTAAGAAGAGATTGAGATGCTGCTCTGCTTCCGTTTCGTCATTGATATGCGTTTTGCCGTAGAACCCGGCGTAACTCACGTCGCCTGTACCGGCGTGGGAGGCATTATTGTCTTCGTCCCAAGTGATGTCGGTGAAATGCATGAGCGTCAGCACTTCGCCTGTATTGTCCCACTGGATGAGGTATGGTGTTCCGGCAGTAAGACCATTGGAGAGCACCGGCGTTATGTCTAATTGCAACGTACCATCCTCCACCGTGGCGGAAGTGAAGGTATAAACTTCTGCTCCGGAGAGGGGCGAAGCCGCTATCTCCGGTACGTTGAACGGCAGGGTGAGCGTATTGAAACATCCCGCCTTGCGGAGCGTACGGAAGATATCAATATCATTCTTCGCCGCATCCCTGAAAGACTTCAATTTGGCAGCTACGGTTTCTCGCTCGTCGTTCTCGTCGAGGTAGCAGAGACAGAGTTTATCTGTGTAGTTCGACCAGTTTGTTGCAGCTTTGTATAAGCCGAGCGCAGACACGCAGATCTGCAACGATTCATGGCAGTTTGTGAATCCGTCTGTACCCAGCAGCGCAGGCGGTGTCTGCGGACGACAGAGTACGCTGTGGAGGTTAGTGCAACCTTTAAAAGCCTCTACTCCGATCTCTGTTACCGAAGGAGGAATGACAACCGATGTCAGCGCCGTGCAGCCCTCGAAAGCCTTCGTGTTGATTACCGTAACATTATCGGGCATACTGATCTCCGTGAAGTCCGTGCGGTTGATGAACGCCTGCGAGTTAATCGTAGCCGGAGACGTCGGATCCGGGGAGGTGAGCCGCAGTTCCGTGCCCACAATCTCATACTCCATGTTGGTGCCACAAGAAGTTCCTGCAAAGGCTGTGCCTGCCGCTCCGATAAGCAGAGCGGCAAGGCATTTTATTATTTTATTATTTTTTACCATTTTCATTGATTTAATCGTTTACCGGTTACGTCATATCGTTCGCCACCGCGAATAATGACAACATGGTCGTTTTCAATCACTTTGCGGACACGGTCCGGCTCGCCCTGTTTGAGAATCACCGGTACTTTGAGCGAACCGGAGTGCGCATCAGGGGCATATACCATTTGTTCATTTGCCATTTCTTTATTCACTCCGTTCATACGATCTGCTTCGCCGTATGGTTCATTTATTTGAACATTGAGCCATTGACCGTCTTCGGTCTCGAAGCGGAGGGGTTGCCCAACCTTATCACTCTGGATCGTTAGGAAGTAGAGAGCCTCGCCATTGGTCATTGGTGATTGGTCAATGGTGATTGGTTCGGCAACACCTGCTAGTTCGTCTCCTACATATACTCTGACCTTTGTACATTGTACTTCGTCACTTTGTACTTTGGCAATCATGGTCATGTTGGAGGATGCTTTCGGGTTGGAGAACACCTCACCCCGACCCTCTCCCGAGGAGAGGGAGAAACGCTTAGCGGGAGCGTTCGTCTGCGGCTTGTTATAGAAGTTCACGGTGACAGTACCTTGTCCCACACGCCGGAAGAAGTATCCTTCGCCCGGACGCAGTGCAGTCAGGTCTCCCACCCAACGTTTGTCGGAAGAGAAAACCGCAAAACTGCTGTGCCCTTTGATGAGGTCTCCCGGCGAAGCGTAGTCGTAGTAGTCCGCCAGTGCTTCCATCACCGGCGTGGCTTCGCTCAGCAGGCATGGGAACGCGTTCCATTGTCCCTCGCCACGCAGTTGAATATGTTTCTCACTCTCTTTCAGTTGGTTCCCGTTCAGACGCATGATATTGGCGTTCTTGACATAGGCCATGTACATCTGTGTGTAGTCCAAGTTCTTTAGGGTTCCTATGAACTCATCAAGTGTCTCGGAATAGGTTGAGAACTGCTGTGAGGTCGGATTCTTGATCAGGTCACCTTCCTTCCATGGCTCGGCTGCGCTCATCACACTGTTCAGCAGCGATTTCTGAGGCTGCATATTGAGGTGGGTGGAGATCCAATTCCACCCTTCCTTAAGGGATATATTCTGCGTTTCGGAACCGGAGGTGGTGAAGATAATAGGATTATCGGCACCGCAGCCATAGACATTGCCCGGCACGAAGGTAATCTTTTCGCTCGTAGAGAGGTTAAGCACCTTGCCCGTGGAAGCCCGCCATAGCAGGAAGTTCAGGTCCTTGTCCTTCATTGCTTCGCTACCGTTAATGGTCATAAAGACTTCGCTGGTGTTGGTGGCGTTGCTGAAGTTCACATTCGTCATTCCGACACACTCGTTACGGAAGATGGCAATAACTTTGTCATTGCTATCTGTGTCATAGATGTCGTCAACAAGCACCTGTCCGCATAGAGACATGTTGAACGGATACCTGTTCTTGTCCGGTTCCTCGTACGGGCAAACGGCAGTAACATGATAGGTCACTTTCAGCGGTTCGGAGAGTCCGTTCTCGTCGGTTACATACACCATATCGGTATATTCGCCCACCGGCAAAGTGGTGTCGTAATAGAATCTCACGGTGTAGTCATCGATAGGCTGAATAGTGCCATATTGCTGCTCAACGGTGAGCCAGTCGGGCAAGGACTCGATGGTGAACTGGTGGCGTTTGCCGCTGTTGTTGACGATGCGCATATCGCGATAGTTGTAGTTGTCAAACTCCGAACCATAGGTTTGCCATAATTCCATTGTCCGGCTATCCCAAGTCAGACTGTTGCGGTCCACGTATGCCACCCACGTTACCGGCGAAGGCATCGGGTTACCGTTGAGATCCTCTACATCGCGTACGGTGACATAGACAGTCTGCTTGTTAATTTCGCGGTCATGCATAAGCAGGTTGATGAGCAGTTCGTCTTGGTTGAATGCCCAGTCGAAGTTGAGTTTCGAGAGCAGTGCGTTGCCTGCCACAGGAGCATAGTTTGTCTTGTCAGCCAATTCATTTACCATTTTACCATTTACCATTTTCTCATTTATTAGCGGCACCTCTTTGTCCACTATGTTCCCGTTCGGGTCTTTGAAGACTCGTTGGTCGTTGGGACTGAATACCAATTCAATGACACCGTTGGCGTTCTGCTTCTGCTCTTCAAAAGGCAGGTATGCCATCAGACCCATCTCGTCGCCTACCGGTGAATGGTTGCCGTATTCCTCAACAAGCGTCTTTGGCAGAGCCTGCTCGAAGATGGCGAACTCATCAATGTTTCCTTCAAAGCCGTTTCCGCCGAAGTACATTGCTCCGGTGATACCAGCCAGTTCGATGGCAGCAAAGGAGGCAGTCATTTTGCCGTCAAGGAATACTGACACGTTATTATAAGTACGGTTAACAGAGAGCGCAAAGTGGTGCCATTCGTTGTCCTTTATTTTCCCGACAGAGGTTATCAATTGGTCGGAGTGCAGCACGAGGTTGCCTTCCACTAATGTCAGCAGTGTACCTATTGAGTCATTGACTCTGCCGGCGGAGAAGATGTCTCCTGTATTGCTTGTTGGGCGGAACCAAAGCATCAGTGTCTCGTCATAAACCTTAGAGCGTCCGAGCAGGTTGCCGTTGAGTTGGACGCGCTCTCCGCTATTGATAGCAAGTGAGATGCCTTTGGGCAGATTCCACGTGGCGCCATGTAATGTGAGCGTAGCTCCTCCGGCTTTGTCGGTAAGTTGCGTCCCATGTCCCTCAGCCATCGGATAGTACGCTACGAGTTCGAGCTCGTAGCCGGTGAGATAGTGCAGGTTGGTGGCGGCTACTTCCTCCTGCGTGAGGGCTTTTGACCATAGGCGCAGTTCGAGCATGTTTCCGTCAAGTCCACGTCCGAACACGAGCGGTGCGCTGACATCATACGTCGTACCTGCCGGCAACTTAGCGGCATTAGGGTCAGTCATATCCATCGTACCGGCGAAGAAGCGTATCTCGTTTGTCTCGTGGTTATAAGTGATGCACACGCGGGTGAAGTCGAGCATCGTATCGAGCGGCTTGGAGTAGATTTGCAACGTACCAAAGCCGACCATTAGGCGGTTGTCGGCGGTCAGTCCGAAGCGCACGCCTGTGCCGTCAGTACCATGTTCAAAGAAAGTATGTTCCCTGTTGGCGGTTGTTGGTTTGACGAGCATATCGAGTGTGAACGAGCGTCCGCTGAGCGAGCGGCTCACTAGCGAGATAGCATAGGACTCTGCAGTGCCGTCGAAGTGGACAGACGCAGCGGTGGTGATACCCGTGGCGTTCGTCACACCTTTGATTTGGAAGTTATTGTCGGGATCAAGGTAGTTGCCGGCAATTGGTTCGTTGAAGCGTAGCTTGAGGTTGTCGCCCACGCCAAGGATGGCATTCACCGGTTCGGGTTCGCCAAAGACGCGCGGCGGACGGGTGTCTTTCGTTCCACTGATGACAGGTGAGGACTTGGTTACGAAGCCCGACCCGTAGCGGCAGAACGTTACAGCCCGCAAGTCATATTGTTGCTCCATCGGGTCACGCTCGCCATAGAAGCGGAAAGGCTCAATGCGTCCGTTGCGTATCATTGCCTTGTTGCCTGTGGCAAGGTTATAGAGACTGTCATCGGCGTAGAATGAACATTGGTTAACCCAATCGTCTTCAGATTGTGTTGAGAGTTTGTATTGGAACTCTATATGGTCGAAGTTCTTATGGTGAATATCAAACTCGTCAATCTCCACCGGCAGGTAGTAACCAACAGAGTCGTGTGCGGAGAGGGTGTTCATTATCCAGTTCTGACGCGGCATAGAGATAGACACATCGCTGGATACCGGCAAGAAATGCACGGAGAACTTCAGCATAGTATTGGTCTTGGGGCAGTCCGAAAGTGAAAAGCCGAGTGTGAGATTGTTGTAGTCATCGACTGTACCACGTTCTACTTCAACTGTTTTTACCACTGCCTGTCCGGGAACCAAGAACACGGGTATAGCATTGATAAGCGGTGCACCATCGACATACACTTTGGCTCCGTCGGGGTTAGAGTCTGCCCATAAAGCGAGGTTAAAGAGCGTACCTGCAGCACCTAAACCGGCTTGCACTTGTCCGTTGTTCATCAGCGTTACACGGAAGGTGGCTCGCTTGTCAGGTTGCACGCCTGTCTGCTCGTAGGTATCGATGGACATCTCAGGTTTGTCAACCCACTGTGTTTCGTTGTTCAGTATCGTACCCTCGTTGTAGAACTGCGTTTTCTCTTCTGCCTCGTGTGGACAATAAGTACTTCCTGCTACGGTATAGAATACGTACGAGCCATAGCGGAGATCATCGTTATCGGCTTCGCCTACATTCTCACGAATAAACTCTGTACGCGTGTCCCATACACTGTCGTATGGCGCGCGATAAACAGAAACGGTGATGTCGCCGTGACTATCTGCTCCAAGAGTGAAACCACTCGTCTTCTTGACCGTCTGCTCTTGTGCCGAGTTCATATTGTTATCATAGGAGAAGATAGGATTGTAGTCTAGTGAGAACTTTGACGTGTTGGTTTTTGTGCCGAGCGACTGCTGTTCTTCTCTGTCGGTCGGGTCTGCTCCAACACCTTGTCCTTCCGGACGTGCTAAACCGTTGATGGCTTGTGCAACCGTGGTACCAATCTGGTCTTTGCCCATGTCTTTGAAGAATTTGACTATGTTCTTCATATCTTTGAGCAGTTTCTGTCCGACTTTGGCGCTGTTGCTTGACCAATAAGACCCCACAAGGTCACCGCCTTGTGGCATCTCATTGTATTGCGCAGAAGCGTTATAAGTATCAGTGTGAGTGATGGTTGCACCACTGCTTACTGACCATGTACCAACCTCTGAACCAGCCATACGTGCCATCACTTTCTCTTTCTCGTTCTGATAGAGAATAGTAACCCACTGCGTAATCATATTATCTAATGCAGCAACGCGATTGATATAGGCATGGTCGGAATTGGTTGGTGTCAACATCTTGTAGGTGTTGTATGGCAGAGAGTCAATAAGACTTACCTTGTCGTCAGACGAATAATACCAATAAACCGGCTCGCCTGTTTGGTCGGCATAGGCTTGAGCTGCCTCTTCGCTGTCAAAATTCATAAGTAGGTTTTGACGCTCTAATGCAAGTTGAGGTATGAGAGTATTAAGGATATAATATTGTGTATAGACGAATGTGCCTGCCACAAGTGAACCGAGCACAACCTTCTGACCTGTAACCAAATAGTAGTGTTTGCCGTTGGAGTCTGTACCCTGTGAGAGTATTTTCATCAGTCCGGCATTGAAGGCAGGCTGACGTGCGATGAACATACTATCGCTGATGATGCTGACTGTCTTGGCTTTACCGGCTAACTGTCTTATGGTAGTGCCGAGGAAGACATCGCCATTACTGCTCACATTATCTTTGGCTTTGCTACTGCTGGTTGAGATACGGTCGGTGGTGGTAAAGGTATAGTTGTATTTATACCCCCATTTCCATTCATGCGTGATAGGAAGTGTGAAGCTTAGTTGGCGGCTGCTCTCGTATGTTGAACCAATATATGAACCTGCGCCTTCGGGTGCTGCCACAGCACCAATGTCCTGCGAGACGTTCACACCCCATTGGGGGGTCAGTTCGACACCTATTTTCCAATCGTAAGTTTCGGTGTATGTGTAGTTGTAGGTTGTACCGCTTTCGACCCATGCTGACGAGCCGTTTCCTCCCGGGTCGCGAACTATATCGAGTAACACTACTTCACTATCTGCTGAGGTCAGGTCGCCGTTCTGTATGTCAGTGCCACTGACAAAGGCTTGGAACACTTCTGTTTCCACATAGTTGCCTTCCACTTGCAGGGCGGTACTGACAGTTCTGAGAGCGCTCTCGCCACTATTCTCCGTGTCGATATCCTCTACTTCGAGTATAACCGACTTGTTCTGTCCTTTGCTGTCGAGGGTATAGTCTTGATAGGTGGTTGCAGATTTGAGTCCGTTATGCACTCTGACACTTCCGCCACGCTGCGGCACTTCGTCTAAAACACCCGACAGCGGGTCGTTGTTGTAGTAATAACGCTCAAACGCCTCTGCTATAAACTGATACTTACGATTAGCAATGAAAACAGGGTGTCCAAGCAGGTAAGTAACCGAGCCATCCGACTGTTTTTCATATAGACTTACTTTCTGTTTGTCCTGCAGGTTCAGACTGCTCACTTCCATCTCTTCCTCACCGTAGCCGGCTTTGTCCAAACCATACAGCACCTGCTTGAGAGTTACTACTACGGGCGAGTGATAGATGCAGTCATAGACAGCGTTGTAGTGTATTGAATCACCATCTAACAAGCCTCCTTGAGAGGCAATACCGCCGGTATAAGGATAGTTAGAAACAAATTGCTCGTCGTTTGATTTTTGTACCACTGTTATTGTTTCGGCTGTCTTATTGCATTTGCCTATATATTCGGTCAGAGGCGCATTAGTGAGGTCGAAGGTCTCGGAGCCTTGTCCGGTACCAAACAACGTAGCATAGCCGGTGGCTGTTGCCTGAATGACTTTGTATTTTACAGGGAAAAGGTCCACTTCAAACTCACCCGTTTCCGAGTCAGGGTGAATAGTGATGCGCTTTTTCTCAAAGAGCGTGTGGGTCGTACCGACTATGCGTTCTTTGTTAACTGCGAGCGAGTCGGTCAGATAGACGATGTGGGAAATGGTCTGTTGTATAGTGTCTCGTGAGAGGTCATCAGGGTCGTGGACGAGTTGCGCTGTATTGTCGCCCTCGAGTTGCAGCACGAGTTGCAGGTCGTCTCCGAGGTTGTTGGTTCCTAAACCGAAGCCGCGAGGCAAGTCGCGCTGGTCGTTACCGCCGGCTACGCGTCCTACAAGTCTAACTTTGGTCTGGTCGTAGAAACGCACACCGTCAAGTGCTTTAGCAAGCGCAAACTCTTCTTCTCCATCTTCCACTCGCAGGATACCATCGCCCTCGAACACGTGTCCGGGTTTGAACACTTGCAGTCGGCAAGGTTGGTGCAATGGCAGTATCAACTCAAAATTTCCGTCAATACCACTTGTAAGCGGCGTGTTGCCACGACGCACCGTGTCGCCGTTTAGCAGGAACATTGCTCCGGCAACAGGGATAGTGCTGTTTTTGTATAACACTCTACCTGTGAGCCTCGTGGAAGAGGTGTTCATAAAGTCTATTCCCGAGGCGACAGCATTGTTTGTAGATAGCGAAATGCTTGCCGTTCCGGCAGAGGAGCTGTTGAAAGAGAATGTACCATACTGGTGTGTCGGTACTACAACATAACCGGATAGGTCGGTGTTTGTGCATTGACATTCGGTTGGTTCAGTAGCAGTTGCACTGAAATTGATTTGATTGAGTATTCCTATTTGATAGTGGGTATATGAGCAGTCAATGGAGAAATGTCCAGTTACGGTAAATGAACTGATGGCACTGGAACAAAGAGGGGAAATGGATTGCACTTGCAAGACCGTACCTACCGCATATTCGTAAGTACCTTCATTCTTGCTATTCCAATCTTCCAACACATTGCCGTTCGCATCTAACACACGGAATTGAGTTTGTTTCTCGGGGGTATTCATGCCGAAATTGGAAGAGTATGTGATTTTGACCTTAGCCTTTTCGCACTCCAAGGCGGCGTACTCCAAACTATCGAACTTATATGCTCCGCTTGCGTTGGTAGTCATGGTGCGTATTGTATTGCCGCTGCCGTCTTGCAGTGCGACCGTTACGCCTGCCATGCCGGTGTTGTCGGGCATAAGTATAGTACCGCTTATTTCTCCGTATGGAGTGCGCCAGCCCTCTGCAGTAGCGTAGTTGCCTGTGCTCTTGCCGTTGCACACATACTGCGTCTGTATGGTATATTCGTAGTGAGTATTAGGCATTGCGCTACGGTCAATATAACTATTGTCGGTACCGTGATAGATCGTGTCAGCAGCCTCGTCGCTACCCACTGCCTTGCGCAGTAGTATATATTCGTCCACTGCATTACTGCTTGCCAGCCAACGCAGAAGCACACCTGCTTTCATTGCTGTTGTGGCATCACCCTGTGAGGCTACAAAACTTGTTATTGTGGCAGCCTCGTCGAAATAGAGCGACGGACCGCTTATCTCTATCGGACGTAAAGAAGCAGAGTCTTGCACGTGCAGGTCAGAACGCGATTGGTCAATTCGAATACTATATTTATAATGTGAGCACCCTTGGTTGGCAATGTCGCTATAGGTGGCAATCCATGAGCCATCAGCCTGACGGCGAATGCTGTCCTGAGGAATGATGAACTCCATCGTCTGCCCTGTTTCCTCGATTGTGCGCAGAAGGATGAGTTGAGCCGTCTTGTCCCACATACAACGACCATAATCTTCCGGTTTAACCTCACGAGGCATCAGTTTAATCAAGCTGTCTTTAACAGTGTATAAGAGGTTGCGTATCTCTGTTGCCACATTTTCGTCAACTTGCGATTGCGATGCTTTTACCATTTGGGCATCTAATTTGCGCTTGCCGCTTTGCGGATAGGCGTAGATGGTTATCTCGCACGATTCAGTGAGAATAAACGGCATGTAAAAAGTCCACTCAAAGTTTCCGTCTTCGTTGTTGTAGATATCCATACGACTGTTTTTCGGGAACTGGTACCAACCCGACAATAAGTACCTGCCTTGTGTATAATTCTTACCGTCTTTGGTGACAGAATAAGTAGTTCCGTTTTCCGGACTTGCCACATCGCCTTGCACTACATACTTAACATATACCTCCACATATTCGGAATCGTCAGTAGTAATAGAGGCTACGGTGTTTGATGATTGCACCGTGAATGTTGCTTCGAACATCGATGCGCCATGTGCAAAAGGTTCTGTCGAACAATCAATTACAGTATTACCGGTCAAGGTGTGTCTGCTTTCTTCGCCATTGTTGTAGCAATAGCCGTGAGTGTTTTTTACCTGTACGGTACTGTTCATCGGGAATTGATAAGTACCGGCATTAAGATATGTCCAATCTTGATACACACTACCATTTGCCGTTACCACTCGAAAACAAGTACTTCCTTCGGGATTAACCTTGTTGTAATCAGCTTCCAACATTGAGTATTTGATGGTTACGTTAACCATAGATTCTCTGAGCACTTTGTTGATATAGCACGACAATGTACAGTCATCTTTGTCGATAACGGCTCCGGTCGGTTCTTTATTCTCTATCTTGAAACGGAAATTAACCCTGCGATTATTTTCATAGTCAGCATCGAGGGTATATGGCTCTTGATTGTCAGCAAGCGGTGCAAGGAAATTCATATTCTGAAGCGTAGCCGTATGCACAAATTCGCTATCCCACCCCCATACAGATGCCGAAGCCCGGCGCACACGATAGAAAACGGGAACGGACGGCATCAGGATATGGTTAGACATCAGCTTGACGCTCAATTCAGCCAGTGGCTCATTGTTGGTATCATATAGCGTATAATGTGGGTCTGATACATTGTAATACCTTTCATCATACACCACATCCTGCGACTGAGCGTTGCCCGTCCAAGAACTTCGGTCGCTGTCGGTGTAGGTATAAACGCCCGATGAGTCGCGCTTCATCTGCACAATACTGATACGCTGTGCATCGCTAAAGTCGCTCTGCATAGCGCGTTGCAACTCAAAATAGTCACCATCTAAGATGTCTTTCAAGAAAGGATTTTTGATTGACCACCGAAGGATATTATTGCCGGTGAAGGTTCCGGTGCTGTCTTTTTCTGTCCTTGCAGCAAAGTTATAAATGCGGTGATAAGGCAGAATATCAACATCGGTGGTGGTTACCTCCATCGTTGATTCAGTGTCAGCATTGCGCACCACGGTGAAAGTGGCAGTGAGGTTTTTCTGCACCGTGTCGTTGGTCGGTATATAGATAGTACCAGAACGCTCAACATCCCTTGACACCACTTCTGACGGATTGAACGAAGTGTAGTAACTGACGGGGTCTTGAAACACCATATACGGCACTGCTGCATAGCCATAACCAGCCACACCCTTCTCGTTAAAAGTATATAGATATGGGGTGTATAATTGCGGTGATATAGTGTTTGTCTTACATGTCAGGTTACTTGCAAGCGTCCAAGAATAGTTATACCATTCATTCTTAGACTTCGACCAGCGAATAGACACTGTTATACCTACGCTGAAAGTATCTTTTTCTAAAGATATAGGCGGATACCAATCCAACTCAAGGAAGGTAACATGGTCGTTGCCGTCTGCCTCTTTCTGAACTACTATTAGCTTGTCAGACATAGTGCCATTGTCGTGAATATGATGGTTGACACCATTTGCCATCGAGGTAACGATGATGTCGCCCATGCCGTTTAATAGTTTGACGTGGGCTGTACCTTTGTCAGAGTCTTTCTCGTTTTCGTCATACGGGTCGGAGCAGAAATTGGCAAAGGTAGTTTTGGTATCACTACCTTTTTTTTGATACCAGATGGTACTTGACTCGTGGATATAGAAGTCGTAACTCTTTCCATACGCCCATACCGGCAGGACGAAATGTACACGATCTACTCCGGTCGGGTAGGCTTTGTAATGATCCTCTTTCTCCAAATAGTCATTAGCATACGCACCCTGCGGAGTGAACCACAAGGCACATAATATCAGCAGTGCGCCACATCCCTGTAGCCACCGACTTTTGGTGTTCGATAATAGTTTCATATGTTTATTTCTTTTTTGTTTCGCACATAAATCCGCACTTCACTGCACGCTTTTGTTCCGCTGTCGTGCCGTCGCTGGCGCGTTCGCTACTATAGGAGAAAATCTTGTACTCCGAGCCGTTCAGCTTGTAGTACACATACGACTCGCCCTGGTCGTTGGTGGATACATAGTAGTCGTATGCACCACGCGAGTAAATAGGTAACTTGAAATGCACTTTGTTCGCTCCGGCTGTATACGCCGAGTAGTGCTTTTCTAACTCCAAAAAATCATTTGCCTCGGCTCTGTTCACACCAATGAACAAGGAGCACAAAAGAAGGATAAGTAAAAACAGTTTGTTTCTCATATTTTGGTTGTGTTTTTATTTCTGCTGTTCTTTTAATACGCTAATACGTGCGCGCAAAAACCGATATAAGATATGCTCTGTGATCCATGTTTCTGTTTATTTGCGTCATTTACGGCGCAAAGGTACGAAAAAAATCTGACATACACAAGTTTTTTGCTGATATTCTATTAGAAATCATAATTTTGAAACAAAAATAGAAAAAATCTTGATTTTTTCGCCCGCGTTAGGGATTGGAAGGGCTACGGTATTAGGTACTAATGCGGAACTTGTGAACCCCTGCAAAGCCGGACGCTCGCAGGGTGTTGA
>LXOW01159486.1_pt1 | contig 19418 bp, 33 predicted proteins | sample 1368591 | NCBI WGS metagenome assembly LXOW01 (sample SAMN04884650, study PRJNA319009) | bovine gut metagenome | isolation source: Cow rumen | host: Bos taurus | place: Italy: Legnaro (PD) | collected 2014-07-09
TTATGACTTGTTATCGTTTGTTATGACTTGTTATCGTTTGTTATGACTTGTTATCGTTTGTTTGATTACTAATATAATTATCTTATAATTGCCCCTAAAAAATGCACTATGGGAAAAAACAAGAAAGACAATAGTTTATTACCGCTATTGGCGGTTGGCGGTGCGTTGCTGCTGATGGGTGGATCATCAAAGAAAAGCAAGTCGGGAGGTAACACCATAAATCAGCAACTACAAACAGGCAATGATACTAGCGAAACAGACAACGACGCTGGCGGTCTCTTGGAAGATCTTAAGGACAACCAGTTTGAAGTCAACAACGGCGTAAGCTCCCCCACTTCACAAGATATTATCCCCTACATAGTCCCATCCAGTTTTGTCGTAAAAAAAACACCAGAAAAATATTATTACTTTGAACGACCAGATAGCACTAATTATGATTATGAAGTTAAACGCTATACTTCAATAGCTAGAATTTCTTTTTTGATATGTATACAAGTGCCAGAAACAAGCCTTGGATCTCTGAAAATAGAAGATGTATTTTTCGACGATATACAGATAGTTAGATATATCAACGATCTGCAACAAAAATGGTATTCTGTGGGTGAATATCAGCTTGAAAAATTAGCCAATCAGTTTAAAGGTAAATATGTCTACACAGGCAACAACCTGTTTGAAATCTCTTTTGAAATTGGCGGAGTTAGTGATTTGTACATGCAAGATTATTCTTATGAAGCTATCAGTATAGGTTTTAACATTAAATACGAAGAAACGCGTATTGCCCACTGGCGTATGTTAAGCGCGTGGAACATTAAGGAAGATACACTTACAAATGAAGGTGTCTATCTTGGCACTAACACGCGATTCGGAATAGTACGCGACGCGAACAGCAAACCTAGAGACCAACGAGGACTGTTTTCAGAATGGTGGAACATTTACGTTCAAAACGGCTACAATACAAATATCACACAAATATCATCGGGTTATCCTGATTATTATTTAGGTTATAAAGATTAAAAGAAAAGGATATGAACAATGATATAATAATTTTCGGTATCGCGTGCGGTTTTTTCTATCTTGGCAACAGGTATAAAAAAACGTATGATCTGGCGCAAAAGCTTACTTTTTCGTTCAGAGAATTTAGCTATGATCAGCAGAATAGAGACAGTATAACACTGGCTTTTTATCTTGACGTGGAGAACCCGACAAACAAGAACATAACAGTTAAAAACAGCAATCTGAACTGTTACATTAACAGCACTTATGCTGGCCGCTGCTTCATCCCTTACACACAGGTTATAAGAGCGCGGACTACTACGAAAATAATAATAGCCACAACAGTCTATTATAAAAATCTTTTTAATCAGTGGTGGGAATGGTTTTTAAAAGCTTCAACTAGCGTTCATTTAACGATCGCTGGGTCTTTGCGCTTCAATGGCGTAATGATCCCGATCCCATCTATGACGGTGGCAGAATTTAATTTAAAGAATGCAATAACAAAAGCAGTAACTAACAATTAGCGTGTATGGATCAACAAGCTGACAACAAAAAAACGCTGTTATATAAGCGCGGACAAACTGATGACATAGTTAAATCAGTTGTCAGTGTCTTTAATGAAAGCTGGGATCAGATCATGGATCTGTCACAGACATTAAAGCGCGAAACAGTGAAAGACACATGCGCTAACATTGCTGATTTTGTGGTCACAAATTTTTCATACCGAATTGATCCAGATGGTGAGCAGTGGATCCGTACCCCATCGCGGTTGCTTTCAGATCGCGAGGCAGATTGTAAAAGCTTCAGCCTTTTTGTGTGTGCGGTCCTGTCATGCCTGGGAATTAAGAACGGTTTTCGCTTCGTTTCCTACACACCAGACAAACAGCTTACACACGTTTATTCATACGCCATCGACGAAAACGGAAAGAAGATCACAATAGACACAGTTGCCATGATACAGAAAAACGTTGCTTTTTGTGAAGAGCTTAAATATAAATACAAAAAAGACATTATGAACACTACAAGAATATCGAAGCTATCAGGAGTTGGAGAGGCACAGGAGGAAGAACGGATTTTGCGAAGTACTGACAGCGTGGCTGTTGTGTTTGTCAAAACGCTTTACTTCAAAGCAAAGCTGCTGAAAGACGAAAGACTATGCACGGCGTTACAGGTGCTAATCAGTGTGCTGCAGACATACAAGACTGAAAGAGATCTGCAGCTTGCTATGTACAAATGGGCCGATCTGTTTGTCAACGTTGAGGACACAAGCGCAAAGACACAGGAGGACATTATCAAGGCTTTTGTCAACAACGTAGGCAAGGAGCAAAGCAAGTACATGCTTGACGGATCTGTATTGTCAGATCCAGCCTATTTGAGCGTTGAAAACTGGCTTGCTGAATACGTCACGCCATACGCTTTTGAATATGTCGCTTCAGACACGGAACAGGCAGTAAGAGAACTTTATGATAACGCTTTCAACTTCATTTACCTGTTTGTGGATAACAGGTATCTTAACAAAGTGCAGAAAGCTAAAAAAGTCAATCAGGAGATACTACTTCAGACGATCATAGGGAACACAGCCATAAACTCACCAGCTGCAATGAATCTGATATATTGTTTCTCTATCATGGAGTTTGGCCGCACGCCTCACAACGTCGCGGCGTACATGTTCAAGAACATACCAGAACAGAAAGCGGAAATTTACATCGGAGACGCTGACAGCTTCGATTATGGAAGCCTGTCAACCGACCTGTTAAACGAAGAGCTGGAGAGAACACAAGGAAGCACGACGAAAAGCAAATCAGATACTATCCAAGGATGGATAAATACGGCTATTAATGCGTTTTCAAATGTATGGAAGACAATTACAGGGAATAGGACAACCAACAACCCTGTAACGCCTACCATACTGGACGGATCAAGCAGCGAAAGTAACCTGATGAACTATTTTCTGTTTGGTTTGTTGATCGTCGGCGGTGCTGTGATCATCAAGAAGAAAAAGAAGAAAGGAGGCAAGAAATGAAACGCACACGAATAGGTAACACGGAAGTGAACGAAAACAGCACTGTTTTCTGTTTCAACACGCCCATCTGGCAGATGAGACAGTCGGAGGTTAGAATTATGTCATATCTGGACGTGCTTCAGGAATGCGCCATCTATGCGACTATTGAGAGTGAAATATGTCGCATATTCAACGAAATGGATAAGTATTACTGCATTGCAAAGATCATTGAAAACCTAGGGGATAATGAAGCGTATCTGATAAATGCCTACTATGTCTATAACGAAGCTTTGCAAAGCGGCGTGTTCGATCATGTCTATACAGACGAAATAGAACGAAACAACCATGTCAACGAAACGGTATGCAACATTGTAAATGACAGCATTAATTACACTGTTTCAGACAGTGTTGTGATTGATCAGCAGCTGTGGGCATGGTGGCAAGAAAATATTTTGTCACAAAACTATTACACTGATCCCAGGACAGGCCAAAAGATGGACAAAAAACCGATGGCCAAGGCTGCAACTATTGCTGGCCCTGACTTCGATTTTGTTGGCAACTTCAAACAGTCAGCTGTCTGTTATGCCTACACAGCAGTAGGCAAAGAGGCTGTGAACAGTAGCAGCGCGGCACGACTGAAGAGGAAAAAGCAACAGGAAATCAGAAACGCTTTGGCCGCTTGCGACGTGCAGCTTGACAGCAGCGTGCAGAATAATTACATCAGATCAGGAATCATGGCCGCCACTGGTGGAGGAAGCCCAGAGGCTTTTGTAAATTCTGTTAAAGCAGCCGCAAAGGAGAAACGCGCACAGATCGGAATACCAGAGGCTGTAGCGGCGATCATCGTTGCTGCTATAACATTCTTAAGCACACTTACTGCAGCGGTGATCAACTACAGAAGTTCAAAGCTACAGGGTGAGGCCAGGACATCATTACAGAACGGTGACAAATACGCGCCGTCTGAAAGTGATTTTATGAACATAGATCTGGACGGAGACGGACGAAACGATTTGCCAAAGATCCTGTTATTAGGTGCAGCGGCTTTGGCGTTTATTTTATTCACTTAAAAATTTGGAATCATGGAAAATGTCGATTTTTGGCAGACTGTAGTGTCTGCGGTTGTTAGCTTCGTTTTTAGTATAGTAACAATCTTTGTTAAAAGGAAAGACGGAGGAAAGAAATAATAACTAAAAAATATAGAGTATGGCACGAACGAAGAAAACAGAAGAGGAAGTGACCCAACAGGAAACAACCCAACAAACAGAGATGGAGGCAACCCAACAGGAAGCACCCACAGAGGTAGCACCAACAGAGGAAGCACCAACAGAGGAAGCACCAACAGAGGTAGCACCAACAGAGGTAGCAACCGAAGAGGAAGCACCAAAGGAGGAAGAGCAAAAGGAGAAAGCCCCAAAGAAAACGAAGAAAGCGGAAAAAGAGGAAGCAGAAAAACAAGCTGCTGAACTGGACGCCACACTTGCTGGAATATTATAGATAATTAAATATTAACTTAAAATTGTGAAATCATGGTGAAACTTAAGAAATTGCCTAAAAAGCCAAAGGCTTCAGCTTCAATCGCCACAAAGGAAGCATTTTTGAAAAAAGTGGCAGAAATCAAGAAAGAGAATGCCAAGATCTTAGCGGACAGAAAGAAGTCAAAAGAGTTGGACAAAAAGATGGACGCTGCAATCAAAGGCTGCAAGTAAATAACAACTATAAATTATTACTGATATGAAATTCAATAAATCTAATTTCGACTTAATGGCAGTTGTCGGCGGTATTGCTGGCGGTGTCGTTGCTAGAGTGGTAGAAAATTTTACCACTAAAGAAGATCAAGAAAACAACTACCTCACCATCGGAGTTCAGGCTGTTGCTGGTGCTGCTTTGTCTGCATTAGTTAAAAACAATGCAATTAAGGCTGCTGGCGCGTCTATGGTGGGAGTTGCTGGTTACAATCTCGCAAAAGAGCTTAACATCGGTGACGGAAGCACTGATGACACAACTGTCACGCCTCCAGCTACCAGTGGAATAGGACTTTTGCCAGCTCAAATGGCTATAGCTTCAGCGACAAAGTATCGTTCAAAAGCTATCAAAGGCACTGAAAAAGAGCCTGTGAAATCAAACGTTATCTAATAACAATTTAAAACAATACGGATATGTTAAACGTTGCGAATATTCAATTTTTACGTTCTCGCTTTGAGAGGCCTAACAGCTACTACGGTAATAAAGGCCTAGCCCCACAGTTGTCAACACTTCGCATTGAAGAGGACCTAGTAAACGGAAAGGGCGTTTATGAGTTTGACCTGAAGAAACAAATTTTGTCAGGTTGCGAAAAGAATTTGAAAAGAAATGATTTGTTCATCACCTGTTCGATTGGTATTGCAACCAGAATCGAGGACGAGGACAAACCAAACATTTTGGTCCCAAATTTCAGCCCACAAATAGCAGATACAACTGCCAGCGGTAGTGCAGTGACTGTGAACGTTCCTGGCTTTGCCACTAATGACATCTACGCTTTGTATAATGGTTCAGTGTTCATTCAAACTGGTAACATCGTTAACTTTAGCGACCTGCCAACCGCTTTGTTCTTGAAGCAGCAGTCTGATGATACTACCATCATACCAACAGGAAAAGCGATCAGAAACAAACAGTTTAACTTTGAAAATGATTTGCGTACCATGGCAGAGGAAATTGTGTTCGCTGGAACACAGGATCACACGATCAAAGTTTCTTTCCCTACTTATGCAAGCGCTGACTATTCAGCTGCACAGGCCAAAGACGCAAACGGTGATGTGATTTCACACTACAAAACAAAGATCTGTTTGTTGGTTCTCGGTTATCGTATCGTAAATGGTACTAACGAGCAGTACAGGGATGACAAAGACAACCCATACGCTCCATTTATTTAAATTTTCCCTATTATCAAAAGCTCACAAGTGAGCAGATACAGCGGTCTGTTCTATAACAGTAGGAACGCCCAGAGCTTTTGATTTTGGTTAAACAAAAAGCTCACGCCCTAAACAAAAGAGTGTAAAGTGAAATCGTAAAGCGGAGATTTCGGGTAAAAGTCTGGTACTCCCCCACTCTTTTTTTAATTTTTTTGATTATGATAATTCAGAATTTAGACACCCTTTTTCTAAAAGTTACCCCAGAAACAAACGAAATCTTTCTACCTAAAGAAAGGTTTCTTGACGACAGAAAGGTAAACTATTTCATACCATGCTTTGAGCAATCAAACAGTGCTGCTGGAATCCATGTGTTTAACGGCGTGCCTGTCTTAGATGATACATTCAAAGACTGCATTTATATAGACATCTACGAGAAAGGAAAGGACTATAAGACTAAAAACCTGAATTGTGCATTTATTGACAGCGAAAACATGAATCGTTTTCCGTTTCACTGTGTCCTGGACTTTGATTTATCAGTGTTCAAGTTCAAAAGCTCGCCACTGACAAACAAGTATCTCCCACTGTGTGCTGTCTACACGGCTGACGCAAACAAGATAGCAACGCCAACCAGCAACAGCTTAACGCTGATAGCACAACCAGCTACTGCTGGTAAAATCAAGTTGGTTGACATCGGAGGCTATCAACTGGACGGACAGCTGATAAAGAAAATAGAGTGTGTAAACTCGGAGGATGTGTATTTGACGATACGCACGAAAAACAATGAAAACAATATCAGTGACATGCCACTTTATCTGTTAGACGCAGACAGGCAGTTTACTGATAACGACATATTTTTTGATAGTTTGTGGATCGACTGGGATAATTCATATTTGACGATTACACAGACAAAATCAACCAAAACAGTTTTAACTTTCAAATACTAGAATTATGTTAGCAGCTGGAGCAATCGGTAGAACCATATTGGCAAAGGCAAATACTAAAACCTATTTGCCCGATATTCTCGACCTCAAAGGAAAGGTTATCAAATATTTGGACTGTCTCAATGATTTGGCCGTACTGGATAGGGACGGTGTTACAATAACATCAGGTCAGCAGAATGATGTGTATATTAACCTGATGAAGTCGGAGACTAAAGAGATCTTCATTAAAAATGTCCCATTATCTAATTATCAGGTCAGTGAACGAAAAGGAATCAGGGATAATATATCAAGAGTGGTTGATTTTCCAAATAGCTGGGTTGAAAACTACACTAACAACGATATTGTTTTGTTCCTGGTCTTTTGGTATGATGACATTCAGATCTCAAATTTGTACAGTCCGAATGAACGGACCAACATAGAAAGCTTTGAAGTCAACCAGTTTAATACGACACAGCAGCGAATGTTATTTGATGAGGACAGAACACTTGTAAACAAAGAAATACAGGACTTTTATGTGTTCGACAATCAGGCCGCATTTATTACGCCGACAGGAAAAACAAGCGTAACAGGTGCTGACATAAAAAACAGTTATTTGACACTTGTAAAGGCAAATTTTGAGTTTGTGAAGAATGTCCCTTTGATCTTGTTTAAGAATAGCGACATGTACCAAAGAATCAAGCTGCAAAATATTGTATTTGATTTTTCTAATAGCTGGATCGACGTTCCGCAAACGACAGCCGCAAACGTGAACGGTAAAAGTTATTTCTTTAACATAGAATACAAGAATTAACGCATACAGAAAACTAAAAACTAAAAACGATGGTAAATAATTTTGAATACATAAAAAGATGGCTTTACGACATGGGGGTTAAAAAATTCTGTGTCTGGGAGGCTGGCAAAGGCAAGGACGAAAACGGCCGCATGAACGGCAACGCCCTGAAGCTTACAGGGGACGAGCCACTGGAGGAAAAAATACAGACATTTAATGATTGGTGCGACAATAACACAGGGGCTTTCATATTAGTACAACAGGACGGAAACAGCTATAATAGTGAACTGAAATTTATGTTACCTTTTCGAGGCCTTCCACAACCAGCGGCAATGCCAGCAACTATTGCTGGCGTGCCGTCTGGCTACTACTCGGAACGTGAATTTGAAGCGCGTCTTGAAAACGAACGTCTTAAAATGCGTTTGGAACGTTTGGAACAAGAAGCAAAGGAATATAAACAGGCAGCCCAGCAGAACAGCAGCGCTGCAAACGAGTTTTTCAAACAGGTTACTCCGTTTGTCGGGCCAGTGCTTCAGGGTATCTTTGGGAAACGTGCAGCGACACAAATAGGATCACTTGACGGACCTGAACAGATGGACGAACCAATCGAACCAGGAACGGAACAGGACGAAGAGCTGGAGATCCCAGACGAACAATTTAAGAGACTGACAGAGGATCTTAAAAGGTGGAAAGCTGACGATCCAGACTATTTGGATCTGATCCACAAGCTTAGCACACTGACAAAAGATCCAATGTATTCGACAGCAAAACAAATGATACTAGCACGCTAAAAACTTAATGCCATGCAGCAACTACCATCAGAATACATAGTAAGACAGATCACTGAAACAACAGGTCTGGACGAAAGACTAGCCAACAAGAAAGCGACAAAGCAGATTATCACTGTCGTTTCTTATGGAGACGGAACAGGACATGATAAGATCATAACCTACAATCTTGGTGTACTGACTGGTGAGACGGCAAGAGACATTGACGGAAATGTTTTGGTGCAATATTTGTACAATAACAAAGCATACTGGACAACGTTGGACGGCCTCAATCTGACAGGATCGGAAAAAAGTACATACATGCGCAAATCACAAAATGCGGCAAAAGTTCTGATCCAGTATAACAAAGCGGTCATGGAGGATCTTTTACTTGCTGCAGAGTTTGTGAAGAGATTGGAGGCAAAGGGCTACGACTGCAGCGCATATCGTAACGAGATCAAACAGCTGTACAGTAGATTTGACACCAGGCAAAACTATCTGATTGGCTATTCAGACAATCGGACATACGCAGATCCCAAACTACTTAGCAGCGCACTGCAGAACATCGTAAACGGCCAGGCCATCAGCATAGCTGTAACAACTATAATTGTTTTGACTGTTGTAGTTACTGCAGTTTTTGCCAGTCTTGCTTGGTATGTTTTTTATACCTACGGAGCAGAGGCAAGAAGCGACTGCAGAAAGAGTAAGGAATTGAACCGGATATTGTCAAATGTGGATCCAGCCACAAAGGAAGAGCTATACAAATACATAGATAAATATGCGGATAGTTATTACAAAAAGGCTGTAGCGCGTACCAAAGCGGCTAACCTTTGGAGCAACGGAAAAAGTTTGTTTTTGATTGCTGGAGGTGGCGCGCTTGTCTGGTGGCTGACAAAAGGAAAGGAGTAGCCTATGGGAAAACTATTTCTATATGATCAGATAAAAGGAGACGCGACAGAGAAACAAATCTTTGCCGAGAAAGTTGTTAAGTATGCTGACATGCTTAACACTAACCCTGACTGGCTAATGCTTTTGATGTACTTTGAAAGCAGACTGAACCCAGCAGCGCAAAACAGCACAAGCAAAGCGACAGGCTTAATTCAGTTCATGCCACCGACGGCCAGGTATTTAGGCACGTCAACCGACGAGCTAAAACAGATGAAAGGAAGCGACCAGCTGGACTATGTATATAAATATCTCAATTCTTACAAAGGAAAGCTGGGAACACTTACTGACGTGTATCTGACTATCTTTTACCCTTATGCGGTGGGGAAACCAGGAACGTATGTATTAGGAAGTCATCTGACTGAAGAGATAGCGGCAAAGATAGCAAAACAAAACCCCATTTTCGACTACAATAAAGACGGTCAGATTACTAAAGATGAGGTGATAACATACATAACAGCTTTTGCAAGACGGCAAGGATATACAGGCGATGTTAAAGAGACACCGCAAAAAAAAAAGTCAAAAAAAATATTTTTGCTAGGCTTGCTGATTGGATCAGCTCTTTTTTTAACTAAAAACTTGTGATCATGGACGAAAACGGAGTATTTGACAGACAAATTTTCTTTGACGATCTTGGCTACTTCACAGCTGGACAGATCAGAAAGATATTTAATAAGGTTGCACCGCAACTTTACAGAAACGTTGGTCTGATCTATCAGGAAACTGAAGTCGGCTACATTCTTGGCCTGTCCACCAACATAGAGGGAAAGGACAGCGAATTGAAAAACTATTTTTACAAAGTTGTTTTAACAAATCTATAATTATGAGTTGGAAAGCAAGCTACGCCACTAAGGTGATAACAGATAATTACACGATACAGCGCGACCAGTTTTCTTGTCTGTGTGTCGACAATGTAGGGGCAAGCCCTATAAAGGTTAACGGTATCTACATCGGTTCTGGATCTACTTTTCTACTTAATGAAGATCCAGGCACGATAATAAACACTGATTTTCAGATAGAGTTCATTCCGTTGAATCCTGGCGATTTGCAACTTGTAAATATTGTGATGACCTATTACAAAGAATATCACAAAGAAAATATATAAGTTATGGCTATAGATTTTAATAAAATAGGACTTGGAGGCGGCAAAAATTACACTTTCACGTCACCGGATAACACAATCATCATAAACGAGGTTGACGATGAAGTGCAGCTGCAGTTAAACAGACAGGTTGCATTCACTTTGCCTGTTAGCAGTGATCCAGCAATCGACAACGCAAAATATAATGACTTCGGACTGCTGACAGATAATGTGACTATCACCTACCCAGCCACAGAACCAGGAGAGGTTAAAATCTACTACGGAAAATTTCAGGTAGATTTGGACGGCCTTTATAGCGTTGACTTTGGTAATGATGTTATCTTAACTGGTGATACGGGAATGCACCCCTATTCAGTATATCTGTTTCAAATCGTGGGTAACTATGCAATATTAAAAGAAATCAGATACGGAGGCCTTAAAAACAAGATCATAGGCAAAGTTATAAGCGGATTTTCTGGAGATCATGTCGTTATATCAGTAAACAACGTAAATACAAACGTCTCTATAGGTGCTGATGGGTGGTTTTTCTATGATGTCGCGCCGTCGGTGACTAGCGTGAAGTTTAATACTGCAGACAAAAAAAATTTTGAAAAAATATATCTGGTAGATGTGAATGGTTTTACAAACTGTTCAGATATGTTTAACGGCTGCAGCGGATTAACCTCTATTGATTTGTCTAATTTTGATACTGATGAGGTAACAAACATGTCTGGTATGTTTAGCGGCTGCAGCGGCTTAACCTCTATTGATGTGTCTAACTTCAATACGGCTAAGGTAACACAAACAAATAGTATGTTTTTTGGTTGCAGCGGCTTAACCTCTATAGATGTGACTAATTTTAATACGGCTAATGTAACAAACATGTATAGAATGTTTAGCGGCTGCAGCGGCTTAACCTCTATTGATTTGTCTAATTTTGATACTGCTAATGTATCAAGCATAAGTCAGCTGTTTTTTGGTTGCAGCGGCTTAACCTCTATTGATTTGTCTAATTTTGATACGTCTAAGGTAACAAACATGTCTATGACGTTTATTAGTTGCAGTGGCTTAACCTCTATTGATTTGTCTAATTTTGATACGTCTAAGGTAACAAACATGTCTGGTATGTTTCAAGGCTGCAGCAAATTAACTTCACTTGATGTGACTAATTTTGTTACGGATAGTGTAACAAACATGTCTGCTATGTTTAACGGCTGCAGCGGCTTAACCTCTATTGATTTGTCTAATTTTGATACTGATGAGGTAACAGATATGTCTAGTATGTTTAACGGCTGCAGCGGCTTAACCTCTATAGATGTGACTAATTTTAATACGGCTAAGGTAACAAATATTACTTATATGTTTTACAGATGTAGCGGCTTAACCTCTATAGATGTGTCTAATTTTGTTACTGATAGTGTAACAAACATGTCTAATATGTTTAACGGCTGCAGCGGCTTAACCTCTATTGATGTGTCTAACTTCAATACGGCTAATGTAACAAATATAAGTCAGATGTTTTTTGGTTGCAGCGGCTTAACTTCTATTGATTTGTCTAATTTTAATATGAACTCTACTACTAATATGAGTACTATGTTTGCTAACTGCACTGGGTTAACTAATGCAAATTTGGATAATATAGTAATTGGTCAAAACACAAATACAAGTGGCATGTTTAACAGTTGTAACAATCTAACAGTTATATATCTACGCAACAGCGACACGACTACATATGATAAAATTAATGCCGTTAAACCAGCTGGCGCAACAATAGTAACAGCAGCATAAATAAAAAGCTTATGGGAGTAACAATAAAACAAGGATCAAACGGAACTGGCGGTGGAGGTGGTCATAAACAAACGCTAACCTCACCTAATAATACTATCGACGTACAGGTAACAAATACAGGCCACACAGTAGAAGTTAGCAGCGAGCTGCTAGATACGATAAACAACAAACAGGATAAAATGATCATCGGCGGCTTTCAGACAAACGCGCTGTTGTCTTTATCCCTACTAGAACGAAATAGCACGCCTGGAGGTATACCGCGCGCCGTTGGCCATTATGTGCCGCTTTTGGAGGTGCAAAGCTACAATATTGGAAAAAGTCAGTTTGAGTTTAGCGTTTTTTCGCGAGAAGATAGTATGAACTATTACGGACGCTATCTATTTACCAGCTGGGCTGGATCAACTAAATTTGAGTTACTAGACTATTGTAACGATAACAGTAATAATGTTTTCAATAATAATAGTATAGTAGCGTTTAAGATCTATAACAGTGCCAACTACACGCGCTATTTGATCTGTAAAAAGATGATAAGCACAGCTGGAATATTAGACGCCTATTTCTTAAACATTCTTTCGCAAGATATAGGCTTCTGCTACAGTAAAAAATACTACAGCCGTAACAAACAAAACTGGTATGATCCTTTAGAAGTGATCCAAATATCACAGAATTATACTACATGGTCCTGGAGGTATAAAGACGGCTGTAGCAGTCTGCAAGAGGAAAGCGAGCTTAGCAGCACCTACGATAAAACAGTAGATCTGACCACACTAACAGAGATTAAGCCCACGCCGTCCATCATTAAGCCGCTGACGATCGACGATGTACCATTCACAGGCGTAGAACCTCGCACGATCGAAACACGCGATCAGTACGCTACAGGCGTTGTAGGTTTAACGCCGCCAGCTGAACAGTATAAAGGTTTTCAGATAAACTGTACGATCTATACAGGAACAGAGATACAAAACTACACCTGGACTAACTACGCCTATTTGAATTTTGCGAGCTTCGACAATACTAAATGTTATATTGTCTATTGCTTCCTTAAAGGTGGCGTTACTTATCCTGGTTATATTATAGAGATAGCCAACAGCTTCTAATATGAAAAAGTACTTATATATACGAAGCCGCGACCGTAAGCACTTTACTAGGTATCTGATGTATCACTGCAGCGTATATGATCCTGATACAGACAGATTTGTGCTATCACTTTACAGCGCGTAGCGGTTATGTGTGTGAAAGTCTTTATAAATTCAGACAGGAAAACAAGATCATTAAAGTAACAGCTTTTTACAGTGATAAAAGCATAGAAGATTATTACTGCAGATGTGCAGCGCGTAACAGGCCCTATAATCTGATAACAAATAATTGTGAAAGCTTCGCTAATAACTTTGTAGGAAACAGGGCCAAAAGCCGACAGACAGAATGTTTACTGACATTATTATTTATAAAACTGATTAGCTTATGATAGGATATGTATTAACAGCAGCTTTCTTTTATTTGCTTAGCAAAAGCAAACGTAAACCTCAACTGGGCAAATTGCCAGGCACACGCATAACACGCAGTCAACTGATAAGAAAAATACGTCGTGGCGAAACAGGAGATGTTAACGACGGAGATTTTTATTTTGATGGTGGTTTTCTGTATAGTTTGTATGATAAAGAAGAGAAAGAACCAGGGAAAATATATCAGTCTGATGAAGAGTTAAAAAAGGCGATTTCCAAAACATTAGAAAAAAATCAAAATCATTTAAGAGCGGAAAACTGTGTGTCAAGGTTTTTTGACTATAATGAATATTTTGGGTTTGATAAAGATTATCCATCAGATGATAGAGAAGCATATTATTTCACTATAAGAGCTATTGCAAACGGTCAAAAATTTATATGGGAAGATCAAGGCGTTAGAAAAGGTTTGGAAAGTGAAATTTTCGGAAGAAAAAGCCCAGGAGAAAAAAAGTATTATAAGGGTATAATAAGCAAAAAAGGTACAACGATAGAAAGACTTAACGAAGATTATACACTTGAAAATGATTTCAGAGACGCTATAACAGACGCTGTTAAGGCTGCACACAATAGTAAGAAAGCAAAACAACTATTAGATGATGAATATACGTTGTATCTATATGATAATATAAGAAAAGCAACAGCATATAATGAAATTAATGAAGATTTACCATTTTAATTTTTAGTTTTTATAAAGTGCCTGAAAATGGCACTTTATTTTTTTTCTCCCCCACCCTAAAATTTTTTACATTTTTATTTGCAATTTTACTAATATAATATACCTTTGTAAAAAATAACCTGGTTTTGCTTCCTCTAATTTATATTATGTTAAATTAGAGTTAAGCCCCCAGGATCTTTAACTCTAATTTTTTTATAGTCAATGGACGAACTTTTTACAAACGTACTTATCAATTACTATTTAAGGGATGATAAAAGCGACAAGCTGGATAACTTGTCGTATGATCATTTTAGCCAGCTGTTAAAGTCTGGCGAATATTGTGTAAAGTTTTCCTGTTATCGTTCTGATCTGGCAGACGAACTGGTAACTGAATACACACTGTATAAAAAATATATGATATTTTGAAATTGAAATTATGTACAAACTTTTTAAAACATTTATGATTATGAAAGCACAAGAATTAGCGAGAAAGCCAAAGGGCTTTACTGTAGAATTTGACACGGTGAACAATCACTGTATCGACGACTTTAAAACGCGCCTGGGAAAAATTGTAACGGAAGAAATTAAATCTAAGAAGATCAGCACTACTGATCTACAGCGGCAGCTTAAAAGCTTCGGTTACAACTACCCTATTTATCGCGTCCTGGCAAATGACAGTATAGATCTATGTGTGCCATTTGAGGTTTACGGCTTGCTGATGGTATTAGTAGGTATTGATATATACCTGATCCCCAACGAGACGATAAACAACAGCAAGCGAAACGTTAAAAAAAGATCCAGAGTTAAAAATTATGTAAACTGCTAAATATATAAAGATATGGTTACAACATACAGAAGCCGAGCTAATAATGTATATCTTTTTGATATTACAAATGATTCGTATAAAATGAATTTATCACCTTTTATTTGGTGCATAAATGAACCCTGTAAAATAACGATTAATAGAGTGCACCATGATAATAAGATGGTGATAATAAGTGAAGAAAAATATTTTAATGAAAGAGTTTTTAAAGGAATTACAGGAAAACATTTAATAACATACGCCCCTACAGTTATCGAATAATCATTTTAATATTATGACGTACTTCTCCCCCATCTGGGTATTTAATAAAACGGTTGGCCGTATAGTGTGCGCTAATTGTGGTATCAAATGCCAGGCTTGCGACCACCGTTTCAACAAAAAAAAAAATGTTACACAGACAAAAAAATTTAAAAATGAAAATATCAGAAATAACTAATACAGAAGTGTCTTTTAAGTGTCCGGACGAATTTACGGTAATAAAAAAAATACAGCTTGTATTAAGTCCGGAAGAGTATATTATCATAGCTGATTTACTGCAGACAAAATTAAAGGTACTAGAAAACCGGTTAGATAAATATAATAAAATAATCGAATCCGGAGAAGAAACAGAGCAAGATAAAAATATTTTCGGTGAAACTCAAATACAGTTAGATACTGTAGAAAATTTCATAAGTCTAACAAATCACTTTCAAAGATCATGATACTAAGTTACAGAGATAGAAAAAACAATATTTATTTATGGAATACTTCTTTACATAACAATACGCTTATTTCAAGCTGGAAAATTTTTTACGAACATATTAAAAGCGAAGTATCTAAAACTGGCGGTTATATAGATAGTTTTAAAATTGAGTTAAACACTATCTGTAAAGTTGACAACAGACACCATTTACGAGATTTTAACGCCATGATACTTTTACCGGACAAACAAGAATAAACGTATGAATAACAAATTTTATGTATACGAGACGGAAAGCGGCAGCCGCTACCCACTCACCAGGAAACAATACGATCAACTGGTAAATACTACTGATCCTGATCACTATATCATTAAAATAGAATCAGGAGAAGATTATCAGAGATTTGTTTTTAAAAAACTCTAATTCACTAATTTGTTTCACAAACTAAAATCAAAAAATATGATAAAAAGAAAACGAAGCACAAAACAGCAAATGAAGCAGCGAAACGAACTGCTTCAGCGTCTGGGTATATCACAACAGACATACTACAATTATAGACAGGGCCGTACCCCTATCCCAGTTATTCTATATCCATATTTACAGGAACTAAATTTGCAACTAAAATGAAATCGGACAGTACAATTTTCTTTCGCGAGTTTATGGAGGTATGCGAGGGCTACCCATTAGAGACTGACCAGCTTAAGTTTTTAAAGTTGGTCCTGAAGTATGGACTGGGAGACGATAAGATCACAGTTGACAACGTACCACAGAAATTCAAGCCCGCTTTTATTATTGTTAAGGCTGTAATAGATAAGACAACCGAGAAATACAAGTCAATGCAGCGAAGCAGATCTGAAGCTGGTAAAAAAGGCATGCAAAACCGCTGGGGAGACAGAAAAAATTACACAGAAGAGGAAGAGGCCAATTTTATCAAAATCATTGCTGGCTGGAATGATCTTGAACTCACACAGGTAAAAAAATTGACGGAGGAAAGAAAGGAAAACCTTTCGACCATTTTGGAAACTTACAATATGGAAGATTTCACGAAAGTATATGAAGAGATAAGAAAAAGCGAGTTTCTGAAAGGTCATAATAAAGACATGTGGACTATCAGCTTCGATTGGCTGATAAAAGATGATCAGAACTTTACCAAAGTGTTTGAGGGTGGATATAGGACCAGAGATATTAATAATAATGAGATTGAAAAAATATGGAACCAAAATGGAACAAATAAGAACTGACAGAAAAGGACAGGTATACACAGAAGCTGTTAACCTGGATATACAGAGAACAGGCGACAAAAACAGACTGATAAAACAATTTTTGCCAAATGAAATATTTGAAAGTTATAAAGACTTTGAAGATCTGTTTATGATAAACGCTGATCATCATGTGCCAAACTACCAGCTGACAGAAGAAATTAAGATGATACTAATTAACGTATACAGACAAGTTACAGGTAATTATTTCTATAAAATTGATCCTGTAACAGGTAAGTATATAGAAGCTTTGGAGGCTGACAGACAAAAAGGCATTTTCATAGCAGGGCCAACAGGAACTGGAAAGACAACATTCTGCAAAATTCTATTCAGCACGCTGTCTAACAGTGTACTTAAATTTGCTTATTCTGATAAAGTGTATCAGTTTAATACAATCTGTACAACTGAACTACTAATTAATAAAGAGTACATGAAAACTGGAGATTTTCAGTATATGCAGAGAAGCAGTTTACTGATAGATGATATAGGCCAGTCGAAAGAAGTAAGCTACATGGGTAACAAATTAGATCCTATCAGGGAAATAATTACCGAACGTTACGACAATCTGAAATACACGTTTACATCTTTCACGTCTAACTATCCAATAAATCACCGTTCACTGGTTGATCAGTACGGCGAACGCGTAGCGGATCGGATCCAGGCAATGTGTAACTATTACATTATAAACTCTAAAAATTTCAGGAAATGAATGTGAAAATAGTTTACTAATAAACTAGTGCTCAATTTTAAAATTTATTACAGTGATCAATTAAGAGAATGAAAACTAAGTTTTTTATTGCTGGCATAATAATAGGATTCATATTAGCCAGAATAATATGTCAGATTATTTATATATTTACACACTAAAATTTTAATAATTATGAGTACGGAAATTGTTACAGTCAGAGACAAAAAGAAAAATCTTTATCGTGTGTTTACCGACATTTACGAAGCTTTGCGCTGGTGTGAAATGACAGGACGAGGAAAAGTGATGTTCAACGATCGTCACCCACTGGCTAGGATACCCAATAAAAAAGCTGTAAACTTTTTTGTTTGGAATTATGAAAAGAACGGCGAAAGTATGCAACACTATCTAACCGTTCAAAAGAAGTTTAACCAACAAAATATATGATTATGAGAAAAACAATTTTTAAAACATTCTTACTGATGCTGATCCTGTTACCATCATGTCATAAGGAACAGGAACTTGAAGAGACTAAACCAGATTATAGCAGCAAATTTAATTATGATGTGACAATCTGGTGCGACAATTTAACCAAAGATGAAGATGTTACACTGCAGCTTGTTTATTTAAATTCTTACAAAAGAGAGATCGTAAAAGCAAATACTATTTTTGATAGAACTAAAATTAACGCGCTGGAGCTTTTAAAATATTTCCATGTAGATATGTCCGATTCATACCTAGAAAACGGCGAAATAAGGTATTTTGTAATTTGGAATAAAGAGATAATAAAATATGGCAGACTAAATAGAAATGAAAATTTTACAGATATGATTATAACAAAGAATGATGATGGAAAATTAGAGGTATCAGGATCAGGGAAAAATCATTTAGATTAATACAATGGATATAATTACTATAATAGACAAAAAAAATAATGTATATAAAACCATTTACGACAAAACAGATCGCAATGTGTATGATCTGTTAGATGGGTTAATTGGAATTAAAAATTTTATATATGATAAAAATGTAAGGTTTATAACTGAACATATTTATTTCTCGACTGTTTTTATATTGAAATAAAAGAATTAATCAAATAAAACGGCCATCGCTTCACAGTGACGGCCGTTTTTTTATAGTATTTGTACAGAATTTTTTTCTGTCAAAAACAAACTTTTTAAAACATTCTTTATTTCACATATCTTAATCAAAAAAAATCTTGCTATAACGGCAAAAAAAGCCGCGTGGTTCGATTAAAAATCATCTACAATAGTAGAAATTAAGTAAACATTTGCTAAAAATTGAAAGCAATTCACAAACGTTTTTTAACCTGTTTCAATTCCAATATAGCAAGATTTGAAGCACAAAAATAAAACGATTTTCGCGCCGCGCAAATAAAAAATTTTTTTTAATCTGTTTTTAATCTGTTTTTAATCTGTTTTTAATCTGTTTTTAATCTGAAAAGCTACAAAAATTTCACCTTTTTTCACTACTATACTATGCTATTCTTTGCTATTCTTTACTAGTCTATGCTAGTCTTTACTACTATATTCTAATTTATACTATTCTATGTTATGACTTGTTATCGTTTGTTATGACTTGTTATCGTTTGTTATGACTTGTTATCGTTTGTTATGACT
>LXOW01330738.1_pt1 | contig 19412 bp, 14 predicted proteins | sample 1368591 | NCBI WGS metagenome assembly LXOW01 (sample SAMN04884650, study PRJNA319009) | bovine gut metagenome | isolation source: Cow rumen | host: Bos taurus | place: Italy: Legnaro (PD) | collected 2014-07-09
TGCTTGAGCATGCCCACGGGGTCAGGGAAACGGTCCTTTGCAAACTCATAGTCACACTGCCAGTCAACACCGAACCAGCCTGTATCGAAGTGGATGACGTCAGCAGGTATCTTATGCTTGCGCAGCTGACGGGCGATGTCGAGACCTTCCTCCTGCGAGAAATAGGTGATACGGCTCATCCACGTGCCAAACGACCACAAGGGCAGCATGGGCGACTTGCCCGTGATGTTGGTGTATTCATCGAGTATGTCCTTCGGTTCACCGAAGAACACGAAGAGGTCAATCTGCTCGTCGGCCATGAAGAGGCGCTGTGCACCGATGTAGCTCTGTCCGAAGTCAGCCGTGACAGGTGCCGAGGTGTGCATGAAGATGCCGTAGCCACGGTTGGAGAAGTAGAAGGGTACGGGCTTATACATGCCGTCAGTCTCCGGCCCTTGCGGGTCGGTGACGCTGAGGTGTACCTTCTGTCCCACCTTGTTCAAGGAGGTGAACGACTCGCCACAGCCGTAGATACGCTCACCGGGCGAGAGCAGGAACACGGGGTTCACGCTGCGCGAGTTGTCGCTGCCGCGCTTGATGAAGTTGAAAGGCAACAGCTTCACCTGTGTGGAGTCGTTGTCAATGAGGTGGCGCGTCTGGGTAAGGATGCGGCCACGCTTGTCCTTCAGCACCAGGCGGAAGGGATAGCGCTGCAGTTCAAGGGTACCGAAGTCCGTTTGATAGACAACGGCCGAGCCATTGTTTACGGAATGCCAGGGTGTTGCCTTGGCACGATGCTTGAACTGGTCGCAGAACATGGGGTCCTGCTGTTCGTTGTCAACGGGAACAATGGGTGTGGTCAGCATCCTGATGCGGACGCAACGCTCGCTGATGAAGTCTATCTTCAACGAGAGGTTGGGGTCGTTGTCATAGGCAGCATCGGGGAAGTCGAGCATCTGCATGCGCACGGGCCAGTAGCCGTTGAGGTTAAAGGCCTGACGGGGCGACAGCCGATAGCGTTTCCAGTTCAGCTGTCCTTCCCCCTTGGCCACGTCGAACGCGGCTAAGGAGTCAGCCAGGAAGTAGGTGTTGCTCAGGTCGCTGAAGTCGGTTGACACGTCCTTCGGCATGCACTGCAGGTACTGCACGCCGGCATTGGTCTGTATTTGTGCATGGGTTGCGGCAAAGCCACAACATACCAGACTAAATAACAAAAAGAGCTTTTTCATAATTGTATGGTTGCTGTTTTTAATCCTATAGCTTTGGCACTCAGGGTACCGTGTCCGTCAAGCACGACGAGGCAACGGCCGAAGAAAGCCTTGCGCTTGTTGTCCTTGAAACGCTCCATGGAGAACTGGCTGCCGTTATCGACACCGACAATCTGGACGCCACGCGTGGTGTCGAAGAACACCTGGTTCTCTGCCCACGGACAGAGGTTGCCGTCACGGTCAACCACCTCCACCCTGACAAAGACAAGATGACGGCCGTTGGCAGGCGAGTAGTCGGCATTCTGCCTGTTGCCGTCGTAGTCAACGGTCAGCCGCAGGTGGTCAGGCTGTCCTGCCGTACACATGGTCTTCATGCCCACCACCTGGCCACCCTTACGGGCCACCACCTTCGCCTCACCGGGCTCGAACTTCACTCGCCAGCCCACATGGAATGGAGAATTGAGCGTTGATGATTGAGAATTATGAGTACTGATTTTCCTGCGTGTGCCCTGGCTTTCACCGTTGATGAACAGCTCCACCTCGTCGGCATTGTTGTAGTAGCACCACAGGTCGATTTCCTGTCCCTCGAGCCAGTTCCAGTGGGGGAAGAGGTGCAGCACGTTCTTGTCGGTCCACTCGCTCTGGTACATATAGTACACATCCTTCGGCTGACCACTGAGGTCGATGATGCCGAAGTAGCTGGAGCGTGCGGGGAACCCGTAGGGTGTCGGTTCACCCAGATAGTCGAAGCCCGTCCAGATGAACTGTCCTCCACAGTAGGTCGTGTTCTTCACCGCGTACCAGTTCTGTTCGTGCGTCGTGCTCCACGAGGCATGCATGTTGTCGTAGGCAGAACACATGAACGACGGGTCGGTATAGGGCAGCCACCACTCCTTCGGGGCTTTGTAGATGACGTCGGACGGCATCTTGTAGAAGCCGGTGGTCTGCAGGGCGCTGACGCTCTCGGTCATGATGAACGGCCTGTCGGGGAAGTTCTTGGGTACATCCTTGATATAGTCGTGGTGGTAGTTGAATCCGATGATGTCGATGCCCTTTCCCTTCCACAGGTGGTTGTTCGGGTTGGGTTCGTTACATCCTGCCGTGATGGGGCGTGTGGTGTCGTAACGGCGCACAATGTCAGCCAGATGGTCGCAGAGCAGCGTATTGACGCTCATCTCACCTTCGCGAGCCAGTGTCGAGGCATCGTGTCCGGCATTCAGTATGAGGTTTGCCTGCTCCAGGGTGAGCGTGTCGGCATCAGCGCTGGACCACTGCTCCAGCACCTCGTTGCCGATGCTCCACATGAGGATGCACGGGTGGTTACGGTCACGGCGTATCAGGTCGGAGAGGTCGCGCTCGTGCCACTCGTCGAAGAAGCGGGCATAGTCGTTCTGCGTCTTCCGGCGCCGCCACATGTCGAAGCTCTCGTCCATGACGATGAATCCCATCGTGTCGCACATGTTCAGCAGTTCGGGAGCCGGCGGGTTATGGCTGGAGCGGATGGCATTGACGCCCATGGCCTTCAGCTTGGTCAGCTTGCGGTGCAGGGCATCCTCATTGAGGGCAGCACCCAGACAGCCGAAGTCGTGGTGCTCGCAGACGCCGTTCAGCTTCATGTTCTCTCCGTTGAGCCAGAAGCCTGTCCGCGCATCGAAGCGGAAGTCGCGGAACGCCGTGGTGGTCCATACCTCATCGACCAGTTTGCCTTCGGCATAGACACGCGTGCGTACCTTATATATATTAGGATGCTCCGGAGACCACAGGCGCAGTTTCTTGGTGTTCACCTTGAGTGTCGATTGCTTGCCCGACGACTGATCGACGGCAGCCCCGCTCATGTCGAACAGCGTGTTCTGCACATCGCCCTTGCCACGCACGCTGACCGTCACCTGGGCACGTCCCTTCTTCGCGTCGGTCACCACGTGGACGCCCCAGTGGTTCACGTGTACGGCACTGGTCTCTATGAACCACACATGGCGGTAGATGCCACAGCCGGAGTACCAGCGCGAGTTGGGCTGGTCGCTGTTGTCCACACGCACGGCAATGACATTGTCGCCGGTACGCAGGTACTTGGTGATTTCGTACTCAAAGCTGCTGTATCCGTAGGGGCGGTTGCCGAGTTTCTCACCATTGATATAGACCGTGGAATTCATATACACACCGTCGAACTCCACGAAGTAACGCGCCACCTCGCGGATGCGGAAGTGCTTGCGGTACCACCCCACCCCGCCGGGCAACGCGCCACCGCCGGCACCGCTGGGGTTGCCAGCCGAGAAGTCGCCCTCGATGGCCCAGTCATGCGGCAGGTTCAGGCGCCGCCAGTGGCAGTCGTTATATTCGGGTTTCGACATCTGGGCAGAGTCACCCAAAATAAAAAGCCAGTCAGCGTCGAAGTTCCGACGCTGACGGGCTTGTGTCTCTATTGCTGTCAGTCCGCAGAGGATGCAGAGCAGGCAGAGTACTTTTCTCATAGTTTCACACTTACGGGTTTACCATTATATTGTACGAGTGTGCCCTCGGGATTGTCGAGGTTCAGCGGACGTGCGTTATCTTTCGTCACGAGCACCACATTGAACTGGCGCTGCTTCAGCATACCGGGGAACTGTCCCTTGCGCTGCGAGAAGCTGACGGTCTTATCCTCGTCGTCATATTCTATGTCGATGGTGGCATACTTGCCCTTCTCATAGTTGTAGTTTGTTCCCTCGTCCTCGTAGAGCTGGAACTTGCCGTCCTGACCGGCATAGATGTAGAGGTTGATGAGCTCAGCAGGCTTCTCGTCGCTCCACTCCATCTCGGGACCGAAGGGGATGATGGCTCCCTCGCGGACAAAGACGGGAATCTGCTCGTAGGGTGCATCGACCACAAGCGTCTGTCCGCCCTCGATGCACTCTCCTGTGTAGAGGTTGTACCAGTCGCACTGCTCGGGGAAATAGACGCTGCGGTTGCGTGCCTTGTAGTAACCCACCGGACAGGCCATCAGCGCCGGTCCCAGCATCCACTGGTTGCCGATGTTCAGCACGTTGTCGTCGCCGTTGAAGTCCATCACCAGGGCACGCATCAGCGTGTAGTCCTTGAAGTGTGCCCAGCCGGCCAGCGAGTAGAGGTAGGGCATGAGGCGGTAGCGCAGGCGGTCGTAATAGACGAACGACTTGTAGGCGGGATGCTCGTCAGGCGCTATGTTCCATATCTCACGCAGCGGCCACTGGCCGTGTGAACGGAACAGGGGGATGAAGGCACCGAACTGGTTCCAGCGGGTCTGCAGCTCGCGCCACTCCTTCAGGTCCTCGTTCTCCACGCCGGTGCGGTCGTACAGCTGCTGGGCAGCCACATAACGGTTCTCCACGCAGAAGCCGCCCTGGTCCATACCCCAGAAGGGGATGCCTGACATCGAGTAGTTCAGGCCTGCCGTCATCTGGGCACGCATATCCTCCCAACGCGTTCCGATGTCGCCGCTCCACGTTGCCGTAGAGTAACGCTGCTCGCCGGCAAAACCGCTACGTGTCAACAGGAACACGCGGGGCTCGGCAGCATTCTTTATTTTCTTCCAGGTGTTACGCTGTCCGTTGTAGATGGCGTCGGCATTCACCGTAGAGTAGGCATTGAAGTACTCCGTCGAGGTGCCCAGCGCCGTGGGGCCGCAGAGTGCCTTGCGGTACCACATCGGCGTACAGTCGCGGACGTTGGGTTCCGAGGCATCCATCCACCAGGCGTCAATAAGCGATGAGAGTTTGCTACCGCCGTTCTTGAGGGCCAGACCGGTATAGAGCGCGTCGTCCATCTGCTGCCAGAACATCTTGCGGGCACCCTCGTCATAGGCATCATAGAAGCCGGCAACATAGCCGGGACCTACCCAGTCGTGTATGTCGTCCTTCACGGCCTGGGTGTACATCCAGCCCTTCGCGTCCAGCTTCTTGTAGTTGTCGGTATTCACGTAGAACTTCGGCCACACGCTGATCATGAAACGTCCGTGCATCTGGTGAACGCTGTCCAGCATGGCCTGGGGGTTGGGATAGCGCGAAGCCTCAAACTGATGACTGCCCCACTGGTCCTCGGGCCAGTAGTTCCAGTCCTGCACAATATTGTCGATGGGGATGTGGCGCTTGCGGAACTCGCCCAGCGTCTCCTCAATCTCCTGAGACGTCTTGTAGCGCTCACGGCTCTGCCAGAAGCCCAGCACCCACTTGGGGTACAGGCTGGCCTTGCCCGTCAGGGTACGGTAGCCGCTGATGACCTCGTCGAAGTCCTCACCGCTGATGAAGTAGTAGTCCATGTCCTTCGCCATCTCGCTCCAGATGGAGAGCTGGCCGCGCTCCTCGTCGCTGCGGGGCTGTGCCACACGCAGACCGCAGTAGGCCTCGGCGCCGTCGGGCTGCCATTCTATGCGCAAGTGTGACTTGTGGCCCTTCTTCAGCGCCACCGTGAACTTATAGCTGTTGGGGTTCCATGCCGTACGCCAGCGCTCAGGCACCACCTCCTTGCCGTCCATATACACCTTCACATAGCCGGAGTAATACAAGATAAATTGATAATTGATAATTGATAATTGACAATTATGATTACCTCGTGCGCCATGATGACAGCCCCCGTTGTTATCACAATTCTCCATTCTCAATTCTCCATTCTCCATTGGTTCAATGAATCCCTCATACACCACGCTGGCACCGCCCAGGTTGAAGCCCTGCGGCAGGTTCTTCAGACCGCCGTTGTCCGTCTTGCGGGCAATCTCCGACACCAGCGGATAGGCATATTCATAGTAGATAGAGTCCTCATTGCGCACCAGCTTCTGTCCGTCCTTGGCGGTGTAGGTACCCGTCAGGTGCCCCTCGCGGCCCTGTCGGTCATAGAGCTTGAAGGCACGGTTCAGCTGCAGGTACTCGTCGGGCTTGCCGAAGCGGCAGTATGAGTAGGAGTCCCACAGGATGCCATAGTTCTTATTCGAGAGCACGAAGGGAATGCTGACCTTCGTGTTATACTGGAACAGGTCCTCGTTCTTGCCCTTCATGTTGAACTCCTCGCTCTGGTGCTGTCCCAGACCGTAGAAGGCCTCGTCCTCGGGACTGTCGAACACCATCTGCCACGTCAGTCCGTGCTTCATATCCTCGGTAATGGCAGCAGCATTGCTGAGTCCGTACTCCCTTTCAGGCACGGTGAAGTCCCAGAACTTCTTGCCGTCCTTGGCCTCCTTGGTCAGCAGATTGCCATCCTCGTCGTAGAAAGCCACGGCGCCCGTAGCCTTCGTCACCACAGCCTTCACGTTCTTGGCTTTCACGGTCACGGTGGCAGCATCCTCGCTCACCTCGAACTTCGGTTTTGCGGTCTGCGGCACAATCATCAGGCTCTTGGGCTTCTCGGGCAGCGCATCTTTCGATGTTGCCTGTACACGGATAATGTTGTCGTTAATCACCTGCAGTCGTACCACCTTGGCCTGACCTCCGTCGGGTATCACGGTCACGCAGTTGCCCTGCTGCTTCACGTCAGCAGCCTGTACCACTGCGGTAAGGCCCAGCAGCACAACTGATACACATAGTCTCGTAAGTTTCATTTGTTATTGTTGTTTAGTTATTAGTCGAAAAATTCTTTGCAAAGATACAAATTTTTCCCGACACTGCCAAATAATTACTCAAAATTCATGTCTCACAGATAATACTTATCCGTGTCGGGCGTATCATTAAGAAAATATTGATTTATCGGACATTTATGTAATATGAAAACCCAACTTTATTATTAGTCGGAGTGTCTCAAACGCAGAATTGCGGTCATACTCTTTTTCTGATTCAGGCAGGTTCTCGTAGGGCATTAAGCAAGGATGTGTCCTTTCAACATCATTGCGTTCTTCTCCCCATGTCCAGCCTTCCTTAATGCGTCCAGCAGACCAAACCTCATGCACATTCCTGGCTATCTGTTCACCAAGGGCAACCAACTCCTTTGGAAGTTCAATGTCAGACGTGTCAATCGGCTGCGGAATATAATTACTTTTACTTTTCATCTTCATTTTCTTTATTAAGAATTCTTGGTATTGCCAACATCAAAAAACTGTCAAATTTCAAATCTTCAGGATTAATCCGGCGTAACTCACGGTAAGAGCAAATATCAATATGCGCTGGATTCATAGGGTCTTTCTTCAATTTTTTGAGGAATTGCTTTTTCTTCGTTATATCAAAATATAGACTCTCATAGTCAAAGTGTTGCTTTTGATTTAACGGACGATACCCCATGATGAGCTTTTCAACAACCCAACGGACATGCTCGCTTCTTGAAAGACATTCATTATTCTTTTTCCATAATTGCCACTCATTAATATCAGTGCCATTGATCATTAGTTGAATAGACATCGCCCTCGACTTGAAACAGTCTGAACAAAAGATATTAGACAGCTTTTCTTTCACTTTACACATATCCTCGTAAATACCGTTACCGAACATTGGCTCTGGCTTCTTTTTTAATTTCTCATATTGAAAAACATCCAATGCCAAAGCATAACGTTCGGCACAATGGATGTCTTCTGATGGTATATTATTAATCTCATCACCTAAATCATACATTCTTGATGCATATACAGCCCTGCGAGTATCGATTCCTAAAATAGCATCACCTCTTGAATCTCTAAAAGCAGAAAAGCCATCATCAGAAAAGACTAAATCACAGGTTTCTAAATTATCCTTTACAATATGTATCTCAATGTCAAGAAATGAATCATTATTCTCTATGGTCGAATCCTGGTTCACAAACTTGCAATAATCTGGCAGATTACCAAGATACTCTTCTCTTTTCAATTCCGATTTAATGTTTGGATTTTCGCTAACCAACCATATCACAGTCCGATTTTGAGGCTGCTCAAAATCATCTCCTTCGTAAAAATTAATATAATGGGCCGACAACGCTACTTGTCTTACCACAGACAGCATTTGAGGACTGTCACCCTTTACGACCACTTCCAAATGGGCCTTTGAATCTGGTCTGAAGGCGATATCCTTCAGTTTATCCAAAACATATTCACGGGCAATATACCAATTATCCTTGATTGACTGATCAAAGTCTTCACCAGTCTTTCTTTTCAGATGATCAAAAGGCTTTTCTTTAAAAACACTCATTTTCATTACTCATTTCTGTATGTAGCAGGTTTATGCGGTATAAATATAGTTCTCGAGCTGGCATCGTAGCTGGATGGAATCTGGAAAAGGCGAAGCCCAAACCATTCTAACGATTTCATAATATGTTCAATGATAGCAGATTGTTGCCACTCAAAAGCTGCTGAGCTACTATCTGTGATAAAAGCATAAACCTGTAGAGGCATTCCACTTTCAGTTTGTTCCATCCATCTAACTATCAAGTTCGGATGTTGCGAGACATGTGGATGATTCATGAGCCAATGGAACAAATATATTCTATACAGGTGAGCATTTGTCACACCTTCGTTTATCATCTCTTTCGGCAGATATTGAACGATATCATTTGACTGTTGGAGACGAGCTGCTTCTTCTTTGGAAATGGCATGAAACCAACCCGTATCCAAAATGAACGTCTTTATCATTCTGTGGCCATAAGTCTTGCCCTCCAACATCTTTTTCAAATTTATAAAATGGTCTGTATGCAAAACGCTTGTCGGAATGGAAGATGTTGTCGTATCCCAATTGTAGATAGTTACAGTAGTTAAAGTCACACGTTTGACCTCTCCATCAACATGATATTTGGGAATCTGTATCCAGTCTTCAATACACAACAGGTTGTTTAACCGAAGATGAATAAAGGCAACGACACCTTTGATGGTATCTTGAAAAATCCAAGCTAATAAGGTTCCGGCTATTCCCATTGCTGCTGTATAACGAGGATAATTTCTCATGTCAAAGATAATCAGGAAACCAATAATCCAGCAACCGATTGCAATCAAAATGGAAAGCTGACACCATGTAATCCCCGCCTCTTTCTTGCGTAAACTAAAAATATTCGTCAGTGTTCTGCATGCTGATATTGCCAACCACACAGAAAGCGTCAAGAAAAACAATTGACACCAGTGGTTTTGCAAAACAGCCAATACAACGGACGTGTCAACAAACGTATAGAACAAATCAGCAATGAATATCACCATTGCGACTGCAAGCGGTGCCAGGATTAAGACAAGGAGCCACCACTGCTTAAGAATTGNNACCTTTCTGGAATAACGGATAAGACGTTGTAACTCATAATATCTCGTTTTCTCGGGTACAAAGATAAAAAGAAGAATTGGACTATGCAAGTTTTTCTAAGAATCATTTGGTATTTCACTCTCTTTCCTTCACCCATACTCGATGCCAGAGGTCTGTCTCTCACACAGTTGGACCGCCCCGCTCCACTTCGACGACTACATTGAAGATTTTGCGTGGTAATGATGACGATTATTTGCCTTTGTCCGTGTCGGGCACAACTTTAAATCTTTTCTCCAGCCACGACCGTAGCCTCTCAAACTCACCATAGACTACGGCTTCGCGATCGTTTTCCTTGAATTGTACTGTTTCCAGATTGTTTCCGTTGGCTATGTACACATATATACAAGCCCAGCACAATGACGGCCATTGCCCATTATCTGCCTTATAAAAATCCTCAAAATATCCTCGATTCACTGTGCTAAACCGTCCAATTAACTCTTCATCCCATTTTGACAAATCTTTCAAATCTTCCAATTCATTCCATTCTTCAGTCTTCTCGAGCGTATCGTCTGACCAATACTCCTCTTTCTCACAATAATAATTTTCGATTGGAAAATCCCAGTCTTCTGTGGTATATCCAATGGAGTATTGATAGCCTATGATCTTCTCTGTCTCAAAATCATCGCCGCATTTCTCTCTCAGCAATAGAGGGATGTCCTTTTTAGATATGTTCATATTAACCATGATAATGTTTACTATATGTTGTACTCTTCCAACATTTTAATAATTGTTTCTGTGGGGAATTTCGACAGTCTAAGGGGATAGGAATTCCACGTGTCAGCATAGTCATACTCGTCTTTACTGGGTTTGCGTTCTAACAGGGAATATTCCTCCCACATGTGTCCAGTCTCACGAGTCCATACCTTTTGTCTGATACAGCAGTTCTCCAGTCCGCAAAGCAGTTCTTCACGACTGATACGCTCGCCTTTTTCGCCGACTCTCGATTTCATCAGAATGACATCCTCCAGATTCAGATACCTGATGTCGGCAGTTAGCCTTTCCTTCTCTCCAGGTGCCCATTTGTATTCAACCCATATCGGTTCGCAGTCCATCCCAAGAGAACTGTCAAGGACACTCTTAACCTCGGTTTTTATCCGTTCATAGAATGTCCTGGCACCTGATGTCGTCCTGGCGCCGAACATTTCCATCCTAACCATCTCCAATTCCCTCTCTGTTAGCATGACTGTGTAGATCTGTTCTCCAGCGTATATCGGCTCTTTAGGGTGTGAAAGCCCTCGTCCCGACTCATGGGGATTTGTCAGGTAGCGGATGTGCAATTTCAACGGGTGCATCCTCAATGGCTTCATCAAATAATCCACCACAGCCTTCCAGTCGGGGAATCGCTCCGAACCAAAATGTATCCATTCACCCTTGAATTCACTGGTTCCGTTCTTACCACGGTCGTCAATCAGATAGTCACCCTCGACAAGGTCTTTACGGTGAGTGATAATCATTCGTTTATGGAAAACATCATCAAGGTATTGGGTTACCCACGTCACCTTGTCTGACCAAGCAGAAGGGTTCTTCCAAGGAGCTGTGGAGAGGATAAACACATCATACTCTTCTGCCAGAACATGAACGGCTTCAATGGCTCCCGGCATTGGATCCATCTTGCCAAACAAGCCAGGAATCTCATCCAACCGGTCCTTGTCGCCAGACCACCTTGCCCTATACTTGTTCTTGGTTTCTTCATCAATCTTGTCAAGTCCTGATTGGAAATCAACCAGCACATTGTCCATATCAAAGAACAATCGTTTCTTCATATTCCATTATGTTTCTTTGAGTATACTATCAATATTACCTATTAAACTAGTATTCGTCGTCATCAGATATTTTATCTGCAATTCCATATAATCTATCTAACTCGTTCTGGCAAGCATCAACTTTAGCATCATTCCCTTCTGATTCTGCAACTGACTTTTCATCTTCGATTTCTTCTATTCTTTTACCTAACCAGTACAATAAATCATCTTTTGCTTCACGAAGATCTTTTTCATGCTGTTTTTCCTGTACTCTATTCATTTTACCTGTAAACACCTCCTCTAATCTTCGGTAATTATTATAACACTTCGTGAATTGCATTNNGTATATATCTGCTCTTTCTTACTACTATTTGCACATGATAGTATCAGCATTGACACCATCGAAATAATTACAAAATTCATTTTTCTTCTCATATTTATTTACCCTTAATCCGTGTCGGGCGCAACTTCTGATTTTTATTATATCTATATCTAGATGGCAACCACTTCACCCACGGTCAATCCGCCAAGAGGTGCAAAGTCGGCGGCGCATCACCATAGCTTTTCGAAATGTCCAAGTCATAACNNGACTACAGCCAAGCCATCAGAGAAAGCCTTGGCATCTTTCCATTTGCATGGAATTACCAACTTTCCTGATTTGTCGATATAGCCATATTTCAATTCATCATCTTGAACTTCGACGACGCCCTCTTCATCAAAGAAAGTGCCTATATTATTCCATTTACAAGGAATTACAATTTTACCCGTCTTATCAACGGCTCCCCATTTCCCGTTACCATCCTGAACTAAACATAAATCATCCTGGAAAAGACCAATAAGGGTCAATTGGCACGGGATTAACCAATTACCCATCGTGTCCATCAAGCCCCATTTATCATTGTCATCTTTAACTTGTAGGATAGTACCCATATCATCGAAATAGCAGACATAACGCCATTTAATGGGAGTAATCATCTTTCCCGTCTTGTCAATGACACCATATTTTTCATTGTCGTCTTGGACAATAGATAAACCATTCCTATCGAACAATGTATATTCTTTCAATGTGCACGGAATGATTAATTTTCCAGTCTTGTCAATGAACCCGTATTTATCATTGTCATCCTGGACTTGGGCAATCCCCTCATTGAACGGCCATGTCCCTTTCCATTTATAGGGAATAACTAAACTACCTGTCTTGTCGATAAACCCGCATTTATCATTGTCATCCATAACAGGAGCCAAGCCCTCGCTAAAAGTACCGGTCCCTTTCCATTTGGACGGAATAACCATTTCCCCGGTCTTGCCAATAAACCCGCATTTATCATTGTCATCCATAACAGGAGCCAAGCCCTCACTAAAAGAACCAGCCCCTTTCCATTTGCATGGAATAACCATTCCCCCGGTCTTGTCAATAAATCCACATTTACCATCCTCATCCACTACAACAGCCAAGCCCTCAGTAAAAGGTCTGGCTCCTTTCCATTTACAGGGAATGACGATATTTCCGGACTTATCAATAAACCCATATTTATTATTGTCATCTGCAACTACTGCAAGACCTTCTTTATCGAAGGGACCCAGATCCTTCCATTTAATCGGAGTGACAACCTTGCCTGTCTTGTCAATGAACCCAAATGTCTTCTCATCTTCATCTCGAAGATAGGCATAATCTTCACCATTAAAGAAGATGTATTGATCTGGCATTTTACAGGGAACGACCATCATTCCTGTTTTGTCGATGATTCCCCATTTATTATTGTCATCTTGGACTATTGCTCCTCCCTTGAAAGGATAAGCATCTTTCCATTTGCATGGAACAACTATCTTTCCTGTTTTGTCCATGCCGCCCCATTTCATATTTACATCTCGTGCAATAATTAAGCCTTCGGTGTTAGAATAGATATAATCCCATTTGCATGGGATGACCACATTACCAGTCTTGTCAACGAATCCCCATTTATCAGAATCATCTTTTACCATAGAAATCCCTTCTTGGAAATCTTCTATGTATTCCCATTTGCAAGGGATGGCCAATTTTCCTGTTTTATCGATGCCTCCCCATTTTTTATTATCATCTTGCACTATTGCAATTCCCTCATGGAAATCCCTAACTTTATTCCATTCGCACGGAACAACGACTTTACCAGCTTCATCAATGAAGCCATATTTCCAATTGTCGTTTCTGACTAATGCCAAGCCTTCAACATAATCGCCCTTTTTTGTCCATTGTGCTATACTACAAATCGGCATAAGTAGGGATATGATTACTAATAACAGTTTTTTTCGTTTCATCGTTTTCTATTTTGTTTTAGAATATCTGCAAATGGTCTTTAGGGGACTAAACGCTCTATCTATGGTTCATCAGAAAGGATTAACTATAGTATGGTCTTTTTGGACCTTTTCCAATATCTCCTGGTAAAAGACTATAGCTTTACATATAAACAATTCATAATACTTCAGATTATAATTAAACAATACAATTACTATTAATCCTCATAATTCTTATCGAAATACTTCACTAAAAACCTGATTCCGAATATTATCAAGGCCGGAACGAATAGTGCACAATAGGCACGAATAGCAGGATGCTGCACTAAAAAGCGGTCAGTATAGAAGTCCCAACCCACATAAAATAGCACAGGATATAACACACTGGCCAAAGTCATGATCTTATCAGACACAGGAGCATTCTTTCTATACTCCTCATTGCAGGCAGTCAGGAGGTTTCCTACAGCCAATGCCCACACTATCCCAATACATGCAGCATAAAACAACTTACCTATCAGGAAGTCGTACTCATAGTTAGTAAAACCGAAGAAACCGGCAATAATGAAAGCCAAAGCAGCTCCACCGAAAATAATCATTCCTCCTTTGTTGTCTTGAATATAAGGCTCTTTACTCATACAAACTAATTTTTAAGGTTATAACATATTTTTTTAAAATCTCATTTTTCCCTTTGGTATCTATTCCAGATTATATTTTACTTTCTCTTCCTCCGTTAGTGGGCGATCTTTGAAACGCTCTACAGTTTCGTCTATGAGTTCTTGGAGCGGAGGGAAGTCCCAGATGTATATGCTTTTCTTTCTATATGCAAGGATTTTTCTTCCATTGGCACTAAATGACAAAGAACTATAAGGAGAGGAATAACTGTTCCAGGAGAAAGCCTTTTGACCTGTCTGTACATCCCAAACAATGACGTTTTTGTCTGTCCCAGTGGATATCAGACATTTCCCGTCAGGACTAAATGAAAGAGAATTTACGCCAATGAGATGCCCTCGGAATGTTTTGACATTGTTTCCCGTCAAAACATCCCATAATATGATGGTTCCATCCTCAGAAGCAGATGCGGCATAGTTCCCTTCAGGACTAAAGGCAACATCTCTCACACTACTGGAATGACCAATCAATACCATCAAGCTGGTATATGTTTCTACATCCCACAATCTCACTGTATTATCAAGAGATACAGACGCTATGATTTTACCATTAGGGCTATAACATGATTTGATTACTGTATTCTTATGACCCTTTAAAACACTTACTATTTCCCCCGTATTCACATCCCATACATACACAAAAGAACCTGACGCAGATACTACATGCCTCCCATCAGGACTGAAACGAGCAGAAGAAACCAAATCCGGACTTCCGTTCAACGTCTTTTTTAAGCGTTTCCTACTTGTATCCCATATTCTTATTGTTTTTTTGAAATAGGACGCAAATACAAGATATTGTCCGTCAGGACTAAAAGAGACTGATGTGACATCATCCTTTTCTTTACCGATAGTGTAGAGCGTTTTACCGCTTTTAGCATCCAGCACCCAAACACCTTTATCCATAGCAACTGCAACAGTATCGCCTGACGGACTAAATGTAACGTCATAGATCAAATCATCCAGTTTATAAGTCTTGCTGTCGGGGGCGACCAGCAAGTCTTGGAGCCAACCACCATTGTCCGGGGAAGATAATGCAAGAAAATTGTTATCGGGAGAAATAGCGGCACCTGTAAATATTTTTGATGTTCTTTGGGTTGCCAATTCACCATCAGTGCTCATCAACTCTTTTCCATTTTCAGAATTCCAGATTGTAATGCCTTTATCCAAAGATACGCCAAGGATGGCTTTCCCATCCATCATAAAGGCAGAAAAAATCATCATCTGCGGGTGCTTGTTTTTTAAGACAAACAGATTCTCTCCTGTTATAGCATCCCAGACTCTCACAGTACTGTCCAACGAGGCATAAACAATTTTACTGCCGTCCTGACTACAATTAAAAGACAGTATTATATTATCAGAGCCGCCTTTTTCCCCTCCCAATCGGTACAATTCTTTCCCGGTTTTTGAGTCCAAAGCGACAACCGGATTCTTATCACTCATTGTATTAAATACGATTTTTGTTCCATCAGGACTATATTGGATGTTCCAGGGAATAAAATCTTTGCTCTTATAAATCGGAATGATTTCACCTGTTGCAGAATCCCATATACGGATTGTCAAATCACTAGCAGTAGAAACGATTTGTTTTCCATCTGGACTAAAAGCAGCAGACATACAACGAGCGGGTATATGAATAGTTTCAAGTAGCTTTGCCGAATGAGCATTCCAGATTCTTATCGTGCTGTCAGGAGAAGTCGTGACGACAACTTCCCCGTCTGGACTGAACGATGCAGATGACACATTCTTGGAATGACCTGTTAAGGTAGTAATCACCCTTCCTGTCTTTACATCCCATATTTTCGCGGTTCCGTCTTCAGAAGATGAAATTAAACGTTGATTGTCAGGACTGAAAGACATCGAGCCGATCCTTCCACTATGACCACGCAATTCAGTACTATTTCCCATCATCGCTTTCCTTAATGCCATCTCGGCCTCCAATGTGTACGGAAGATTTGGTGGTAATGCTTGTACTGCTAACAATCGCGCGAGATAAGAATCACCTTCATCAACCAATGCCGAAGCTTTCTTGGCTATGTTTCTTGCTTTTTCCTCAAGATATTTTGGTTCCAATTCGTTTGGCAATGTAACGGTATAATATAACACCTGATTGGGGGCAATCGTATCTGTTGTCAGATAATACTCGGCAGAAGCAGAACATTTTAAGAGATAGTTGCGATAACAGACACCCTCTTCCTCCAGATCCTTATTGACGTCAATATGAGTATACCATAAATTATCATTAATCTTGATAATTGGCTCGTTAGGGTCCTCAGCTGTGCAGACTATACTCAGGTCTTCTATACTGCTATCAAAAAAGACAGTCGCTATACCATTCTTGGTAGAGCGATCCACTTTTGATTTGTCAGGACTTAAGGTTACCTGCAACGTCTGAGCCTGTAATCGTCCATANNACTTTGTTTCATATATTTTAAAGTCTTGGAGACGATACTTGTCCTGTTCCCTTTCAATATTGTCTTTGGGTTGCCAAGTCCTAACGTGTATGGTCGGCATCTTCTCTGAATGCTTGAAATCAATCATCAGAAACACGAATCCTGGCATCTGGCTTTCCAAATTATCCCCTCCGTTTTGATCTTTCCAAAGCTGGGTAAAGTTGACGCCATATATTTCCGGGTATTTTGCATGCTGCTTAACCCTCTTGCCTGCAATACTCAATTTGATGGAGACGTTAGAATCAAATATGGTTTTCAGTCTTTTGATGTACTGCTTACGATTTTCAACAATGGTATGGTAGGGGCGCGTCTTCTGAGTGGAAGGTATGATTTCTTTACTGCCTGTGGGCTTTAGTTTTTTGGTCTCGGTAATGATGAGCGCATCATCACTGAAGAAATTAGAGATATATTCTATCTCCTTTTTCTCGTAAGCAGCCTCGTATGTGGCAAGAAAATCCTCTATGAACGCACGTCTTCTTGCATCTTTTTGCTCAGCGGTTTCCTGTGCAGAAACCGACANNAGTCTGAGACCAGCTCCCTTTCTATTCACAAATGGAGCATCAAAGTATCTGGTAGTTGTCTTCATGTCGTAGAGATTGTCAATACGGAAATCTCCCCCACGAAGTACACGATTGGTTCCTTTGCTGGGTCCTTCAGGATTCACGCCTTTTTCTGGCGAATAAAGATCGAAGTAGTCGCTACACCATTCCATGACATTTCCCGTCATATCATATAGGTCTAACTCATTGTATCGCTTTCCACCAATTTCATGTGCAGAAGTCAGTTTCTCAAATGAGGTCCAGCCGACTTCCGTAGCATCATCGTTACCGGAAAAGATATAATGATGCGTCTTTGTACCCCCTCTTGCAGCAAACTCCCATTGAGCCTCAGTAGGTAACGCGAATTGAAGTCCGGTAATTGCAGACAGTGTATCAGCGAACGCTTTCGCATCTTCCCATGAAAGCATGTCCATGGCCGTATTCTCACCATCAGCGATACATTTACCTTCTGTTGGCATAAAAGCGCTCCATTGTTTTTGAGTTACCTCATATTTGCAGATATAATAATTGTCCAAATCTACTTCATGAGGATTGACGCTAAGACTATCCTGTTCTGTCAAGTAGTCAGCCATTTCTTCCGTATTACCCATCATGAAAGTTCCTCCATCGACTAACACCATATCATCTAAGATAGATGTCAATGCATCTTCCTGAGATGACGAAAGACCTTTCAATTTAACATGCAATCCTAACCTGTCATAAGTGTAGGAATGCACCCGCTCAGCAATAATCGGGTAAAGAACAACAACCAGCGCAATTAATATAACTGCACTTAAACCTATAGTTATTGCTTTCTTGTAATCCTTTTTGGGGGGGCGTTCACCTGCAGGCNNGTTCACCTGCAGGCGGTGGGTCAATTATTTTTCCAATAGCTTGCGCCACGGCAGATACCAAATCATTAAATTTGGTTTTATAGTCAGGATATGCATCTATCCAATGCGTTTTATTAAGCATAACCCGGTTCTGACCTTTCATTGGCGTATTGTCAAGTCTGAAAGGTATTATTGTCTTCTGCTCTTCAAAAGCAATGTTTAGTTCACCTTTTACCCACTGTGAGGAGGCTGCTGTTTCCGAAAAAATAACAACAACTACTTTACAGGATTTGATTGCCTCTTCAATAACATCTCCATAGTCTGAACCTGGGGGAATGTTACGAGGCGCCATCCAGCATCGTATTTCATTTTGCTCAAGTGCATGGCAAATGGCTTGTGCCGCCTTCATGTCTTGGCTGGAGTAGCTTATGAAAACATCATGATTCATCATTGTGTATATAGTTTTCGGTTATTGGCTACAAAGATAATAACAAAATTTGAAAAAAAAGGCGTATCAAATAAAAAAATCAAAAAAACCGAGGGTTACGGGAATATGATGTGGCGGAAAATATTATTCCACCAAATTATTGGGAGTAAAGTTATCGGTTATCAGTTATCGGTTATCAGTTCTTGAACACAGAAGGGTCTCCGCTGTGCACTCATTAATTTAANNAGTTCGTTCGTCACATAATTTCTCATATATGGATGAGGTATAGACACGATCTATTGCTTCTTCCAAGGTGTAGCCCTGTTCTTCGGTAAGAATCTGTATCATACGAGCTGTTACCTGCTCTTTCAAACGCTTGAATTCCTGTGGTGTAACGTTCATATCTTTGTCAGTTTTGCTATAGCACGCTCCGTTCCGAAGAAATACTGGAATGTAACACCTTTCATGTATTTTAAATTGTTGAGGAACTGATCAAGTGTAATGTCTCCCGCCTCGTATTTTCCAATCTGTACTCCCACACGGTCGTTGGCTATTGGTCCATATACAATGTCATAGTCGTGCGCAGGAGCTATAGATTTATTGTTTCGATTGAGAAAGATGAATTCTGCCCACTCGCGGCTATAACCCTCAAAAGTTAGTACACGTAATACACCTGAAGACAGTAACTGTTCATCAAAAAGATAGGTATTCATCACAGGGGATCCTCCCTCTGTAAGAGCTTTAAACTCACCCATGCGCCATGCTTGTTCACGGTCAGCAGAAAGATAAAAGCCACACCCAAAGTCTTTGTTAGGACGTGACTTTGTTAAGTCAATACGTTCAATGTTGACTGTTGAACCGTGATAGAGTTCTATCATAGTTGTCCTCCTTTCCTTTGGCAGTAAGAAGCCATGCTTTGTACCATGTCATCAAAAGACTGGGTATGCATCACATCATAAAAGTCATGTGCCACCTTTATTGCTCCATATTGGTTCAGGTAGCGGTAAGCCTCTGCGTCGGTCATTTGGTAACGAGCGGCGAAGGCGGCAATAAGTAGCACGATGTACTCCGATATGTCCTTGATACTAAACATAAACTTTTTCTTCCTGCTGCAA
>LXOW01017420.1_pt1 | contig 19409 bp, 17 predicted proteins | sample 1368591 | NCBI WGS metagenome assembly LXOW01 (sample SAMN04884650, study PRJNA319009) | bovine gut metagenome | isolation source: Cow rumen | host: Bos taurus | place: Italy: Legnaro (PD) | collected 2014-07-09
GTTTCGGTCAGACGCGCAAACGACCAGAGATCGATTCCCGCCTCGGGCTCGTCAAAGATCATCACCTTCGTATCGCGAGCGAGTATCGTCGCGATCTCGATTCTCTTGACTTCTCCGCCCGAGAGGGATGCGTCGACTTCTCTGTCAACGTAATCTCCGGCGCAGAGACCGACGCGGTTGAGGTATTTGCAGCACTCGGCGGTTGAGAGCTTCTCTCTGCCCGAGGCGATCCTGAGCAGGTCTCTGACCTTCAGCCCCTTGAATCTCGGAGGCGCCTGAAAGCCGTAGCTGACGCCCGCTTTCGCCCTCTCGGTGACGCTCAGTCCCGTAATATCGGAGCCGTCAAGGAGTATTTCTCCCGACGTAGGAGTGACAAGCCCCATTATGCATTTTGCGAGGGTGGTCTTCCCTCCTCCGTTAGGTCCGGTGATTACGACAAATCTACCGTCTGCGATTTTCAGCGACACGCCGTCGAGTATCGTCTTTTCTCCCTCTCCGGGGCGCTCGGGGTCCGCCGCTTTGAAAGTAAGGTTTCTAATTTCGATCATTGAGTTCGTATTCCTCAGATATAGAGTTTCAGAGTTTTTTCAAGCCAGTATACGTATTCGGGTCCGGGATTGTCCTTCTCGAACTCCTTCATTTTCAGATAGAGCGGCACGCCGTCCGACGGATCGTGCCAGATGTCGCAGAAGACGGTATCGTACTCTTTCATTCCCTTCGACGCGAAGTCGAAAGCGTCGGATTCGACGATACGTATCTTGTCTTTGCGGCGGAACTGCGGGAGGATCCATTCTTTGAAGAAGGAAATCACGTCGGAGGATCTTTCGACGACCGTGACCGATTCTACAGAGTCCTTCTCCGCGGCAGACCAGGCAAAATATCCGAGTCCGAGGCCGAAGGTCAGCACCCGTCCGTGCGCCGCTTCCACCGCAGGCCTTGTCGTGACCGTTTCGTTCGGCATAAGCGTCATCCACTCGCGGCCGCTCTCGCTGACCGCCGGATAGCGGTATTCGCGCTGGAAGAAGCCTATCTGCGGGATAACGCGGAATGAGCCATCCGAAAGACGTGTCACTTTCGGATCGTCCCTTACGAAGCATTCGTAAGCCCTGCAGACCTTCGTACCGAAGCTCCATCGGCCTCTGTCGCCTTCGGGAAATTCGATATTGCGGTAGTATCCGTCGCTTTCGTAGTCTGCGTTATTCTCCTCCCTGAAGCAGGGGAGAAAATACTCGGCGAAGAAGCGTCTGTCCGCCGAATTACCTGAGACGTCGACGCCGCATGCCGCGGCAGCGAGATTCGCAAGCGCGAAGGCCGACATGCCTTCGGTCCCCGCGGTCATCTCTTCCATCATTTCCGGAGTCACGTAATCCGGCCGGAGGTTGAGAAAGACCGCGAGTATTTCGAAGAGCCGGCGGTTGTCGCCCCTGTACCATTCCGCAAAACGCGGAAGCGGGGCTTCGTTAAGAGTCATCGTCCGCCGTCAGACCGCGTCGGCCGAATAGAGGAAGAGAGGCAGCGGGAACCAGCTGCGCGGCGCCGACGGAAGGCGTTCTTTTTCGGGCCTGAAGGGAGCGAAGAGCAGGTTCATCGCCTCGATATGCGACAGTTCGACGTCGGGTTCGAGGTCGGTCGGCTCAACCGACGGGACGCCGTCCTTGACAGATATCAGCAGCGTCTCCTCTTTCGCGTATCCGTCGATTTTTACGACGAATCTGCCGTCGCAGAGTTCTGAATAGGTCGCCTTGAGCTTCATGAAGGCGCGCGTGACCTTCTCGAAATCGAGAATGTTGAAGGACTTCTGCGGCGCGACGTCGTAATGCTCTCCGATATCGATGAGCGTCTCGATATATGCGCTGAGATGGAGCGGGATGCAGAGGACGAGTTTCCCCTTGCCGAGATACTTGAAGAAATCCCGCACGAGTTCGGCAAGCCATGGACGGTAGACGTCGTCAATCAGGAACTCGCTGACCGAATAATCGTCGGCGACGAAGTATCCGGCGAAGCGGCCGTCCTTTTTGAAATAGGCGGCGTAAACCTTTGTCTGCCAGCTGACGAGTATATCGTAAAGCATCTCGCGGGGACGCTCGCAATGCAGGAGCGAAGATCCGTACAGCTTTGCGATTCCGTCGAGCGATTCTGTGTCTTGCGGTCCGACGCGTCTGAAGTCAAAGCAGGGCTCGAACGAGGTTCCGAAGGTGTGTCTTATATTGTCGTCGTTGATCGACATCGAGAATCTCGAGCCGAGCTTGTCGAAGGAGAAATATCTGTATCTCTGGCGGCGCCCGCCGAGAACCGACATGGCGACGCCCTCTTTGACCATATCCTCAAGCGCGAGATTCATCAGTTTCTTCATAAAGCCGCGGGAGCGCTCGTAAGGATGCACGGCGACGTTGCCGATGCCGCGCGCCTTGAGCGTTTCGCCGCAGACGGTCAGATCGTGGTCGTATGCGCCGACTGCCGCCTTGATTTTACCGTTCTCAACGGTCACGTAGGAGTGTCCGGCCGGATCGAGCTCGGGCTTGTAAAGCTTCGGGAGCAGTTTTTTGAAATCGTGCGAGTTTCCGTTGAAGCCGAATACGTAGTTGATGAAATCCATGTATTCATCGAACATCGCGGCGTTTCCGAGTCCGTGGTAGATGTTGTTTTCGCTCATAGTCAAAAGTCCTTTCGGATTATTGTTTCTTAAGATTTACTCCTTCCGCGGCGAAACGCGTAAGGCAGAGGAAGGCATCTTCGAAGCGCGATTGCATCGCGCAAAGCGCCGTGCGGGCGGTTTCTTCGTCCGCAAAAAGACCGTATACCGCCGAACCGCTGCCGGTAAGAGCGGCGAGCGGAGTATATTTTTTCAGTTCATCAATCATCTGCCTTGATTCGGGGCAGAGAGATGGCAGACATTCTTCAAAGACGTTGTAAAGGCGGTGCAGCCTGCCGTCAGCAAGTGAGAATTTGTCCGACTCGTCGGGTCTCGGCGCCGCAAAACCGCTGAAGATTCTGTCGGTTTCTGCGAAAGCGGCGCCTGTCGATATTCCCCTCTCCGGCTTGGCAATCAGTACGAAACTGCCGTCGTCGGCAAGCGGCGTTGAGAGCGCCTCTCCGACGCCCCTGCATATTCTTCTTCCTCCCTCGAGGCAGAAGGGCACGTCGGCTCCGACGGACAGGGCGCATTTTCTTATCGCTTCGCTACGTACGTCGGTTCCGGTGAGCTCGCAGAGACAGGCGAGAACTCCCGCCGCGTCTGCGCTTCCTCCTCCGAGTCCGGCCATGAAGGGTATTCTCTTTTCGACCTTGATTCTGATATCGAGCGGACTGCCGTACGCCTCGAGAAAGGCGCGCGCGGCGTCCCGGGCGGTGTCTCCTCCGCCCTGAGGAACGAATTTGCCGCAGTACAAAGTCTCTATCCTTGATTCATCCGTGGAAGATGCGGAGACGGTTACGACGTCGGACAAACCGACCGACTGCATAACCGTGGACAGGTCGTGATAACCGTCGGGTCTTCTCGACAGTATATCAAGATAGAGATTGATCTTAGCGCGGCATTCCGCCGAAACTGTCTTGTACTTCATCATTCGTTCCGCCATTTCAGTCTCCGCTCCCGGGAAGGTACAGGGCGCTCTCCTTCGCAAAGGTTCCGGCAGGGCAGGGACGCGGAAGCGAAAGGCAGAAGAGGGCTTCGGCTTTGACTGCGAATCCGAACTGCTTCTGCGCATGTTCTCCGTCGGGTATTCCCCTGACTCTCGCAACGACGGGAATCGATATTCCGGCGCCTGACGCGAGAATTTTGCGTCCGTCGGGTCCGGCTGCGAGCAGCCGCGCGTACGCCGGGCGGGAGCGCAGATCTGTGTATCCGACGCCCGTCATTCCGAACCAGACTGCGCGGCGCAGCCGTGCGTTCGTATATTTCTTCGTCGCCGCGATTTCGATCATTTCATCGAAAGTCCGGGCGGCGAGAGCCGCTTTTCTCAGGCGCCCGGCAACTCCTCCGCCGCATTCGGCGCATACCGAGACGGCGTCGGGATCGCACAGACGCCAGAAAGCGAGTGCCGCCTGTGAAAGGTTATCCGACGTCGCGGGGCATCTGCCGGCTGCGGTTTCGGATTCGATATACGCCCGCGACGCGTCTGTCACGTCGTGCGGGCTTCCGCCCTGCAGGAGTGTCTCTCTTATCGCGGCAGACGACGCATAAACTCCGCCGCTCCCGGGTTCGGTCGACAGATGGCTGCCCTCCCGTTTGACGGCTATCGCCCTCAGTCCGCCGCCTGTATTTTCAATCGCTCTGAGATATTCAACCGCAAGCACGTCGTTCGGCAGCATCCGAGGGTAAGCCGAGGCGCTTCCCTGCCCGGCGTCGGCCCGGACGCGCGGCGCGGCCGCTGCGGCTTTGAGCGCTTTGGTATCGCAGCTCTCGCTGCCGAAGGAGATCGAATCGCATCCGAGCGAACGCAGCATATATACCGCGGCTTCTGCAAAGAATGGCGCGCTTGCCGCCGACCAGGGGTATGGCAGCTCGAACACCGCTGCGGCGCCGGCTTCGACGGCGGCCGCGGCGCGTCCCGACGGCGGCATGACAGCGGGTTCTCCCCGCTGCACGAAGCATCCCGACATGACGCAGACTACGCTGCCGCCGGTCTCTGCCTTCACCTTTTCAATCAGGTGTCTGTGCCCTTCGTGAAAGGGATTGAATTCGCAAACGATTCCGGTTCTTGTCATTTTCCGCTTATCATATCGCCGACGCGCCTGACCGTTTCGTCGTCGATTTTCTCGGCTCCGCCCGAATATCTCGCGGCTTCGTACGAGGCAAAGAGCAGGTGCTCCTCATCTTCCGTCGCGAGTTCCCTGTCGAGCTCTGATGGAGTTCTCGACGGGCGCAGACGGTATCCGTCCCTGATACGCCCGACCATATATTCGATAAAGTAGTATCTGATTTTCTCTTCGTTTTCCTTCTGGTCCTGCCAGTAGAGGGGATTGTAAACCTTTTTTCTCTTTCTGCCGCGGCGGCGTCTCTCGCCGAAGACGAAGTCCTTCTCGTCGCTTCCCCATCCGTGCAGGGTATCGAGGCCGAGCGCTTTTTTGATTCTTCTGCCGAGCCGCGACATGCGCTCGCCGACTCTGTCTGTGAAGCGCATGAAAGCTCCGTAGAGCTTTTCTCTCGTCTTCTTGTCAAACAGGCGCTTGAGCGATCTGATTCCGAGCAGTATCGAGCCGACAAATCCGGCGATGGCAACCGCCTGAACCGGGTAATTGCCGAGCGAAGACGTGAAGGTAATCGCCGACCAGGACATAACGAATATATAGACGAGCGTGAAAATGACGCGCGGCGGCGAAAAGCCCCGGCTGCCGGTCAGATATACGATTATCTTCTTCAGAGTTTTCATACAGTTTTTCCGTCGTCTTTCGGGAGGCAGGCCTCGGCCCACTCCTCGTCGATTTCGTTAAGCACAATGCTTCTTACGTTGTTTCCGAGCTTTGACAAAGCGGACAGCATCGCATCGGTCCGCTCGGAGGGACAGAGAACGATCGAAACTATCTCGCAGTCGGACGTCCCCGCCGCGATCGCCTCTTCGAGAAGCATCGGGTAGGACGCCCCGTCTTCGGGCATAATCTCGGCCATTCCGTCGAATATTGCAATCATATGCGAGCGGCCTCCCCCTACCGGGAAGCGCAGCGCCATCGAACCGTCGGCCTGTTTGCAGTTGCAGACGAATCCGGCGGCGAATCCGAGTTCGATCGCCTCGCGTATCAGCGCGGCCGAATAGGACAGGCCGGCTTCAACCCTCGCTGAGTATTTTCTGCCGTCGATACCGCTGTCGCGTTCGAGGTGGAAGTCCATAAAGACGCAGAGCCGGCGGTTTGAGCAGAAATCGCGGGCGTTGACCTTGAGCGGCGACGACGATATCGTTCCGGCAAACCAGGTTTTCGCGCTCGCCTTGAAATTGACCGAGCTCATGCTGTCGCCGAAGCGGTAGTCGCGCACTCCGGCGTTCGAGAAGGGATCGGTATAGAGCTTTATGCGGCTCTTTTCGTCTCCCTGCATTCTTCCCGCGGCGTCTGATATCGCCGACGAAGGTATCGGGAAGGGATAGACGCGGATTTCGGCGGGGCTGTCGAAATAGTACTCGCCGAGACGCGTGCGCGCGGCGACGCTCGCCACTCGATATACGCCTCTGCGCAGGCACCTGATTCTGTGCCGGCGGCGTATACGCATATATGGCCAGAGAGTGAATCTCTCGGTCATAAGCTGCATGCCGTCCTTCTTCGGCGGATCGAACCCCGATATGCGCAGCTCGTTGTAGAGATAGGCGTCGACGGTCAAACCGATCATCGGAAAGAATCCGTGATTTGTCACCGTCTCGATCAGCTCGACCTCCTCCCCGGCGTAGACTCCGGCGAAGGAAAAGCTTCGCTCAAAGGTGACCTGGCCGAGGTGCGCGTCTCTTCCGCGCCGGTATAGCTTAACCGCGACGACCGCGAGAATAATGAAGAGCAGGATCCCGAGGACGACGGGAGCCGCCGGCGAGAGCAGAAAGATAAACAAAAGCTCTATCGCGCGGTTGAATACTCTTCCGATACCCTCGAAGAATTTCACGTTGCCTCCGCGAAGACCGCCTCGGTCGGGACGCGAGCCGCCGATACGACGTTTTCTATAACCTCGAAAGCGGCCTCGCTCTTGATGCGCATTACCGATTCAAGCAGCAGTCTGTGATCGAGCACCGGATGCGACGCCTTCTTTATATCGTCGGGGATCACGTAGGAACGGCCGGCAAGAGCGGCGAATCCCTTTGCCGCCTTCATCAGCGCGATGGCTCCGCGCGGGCTGACGCCGAGCGTCACCTTCGGATATTTTCTCGTCGCCTCGCAGATCTCGGAGATATAACTCATAAGCTCCCGGCAGACGTAAACTCCGGGCAGAGCGCGGATCGCTTCGACGAGTTCGTCTTTTGAGACGACAGACTCGAGAGTGTCGAGCGGGCTCGATTTGTCGAATCTTGCGAGTATCTCGACGCTCTCTCCGTGAGAGGGATAGTTCATGCTGTCCTTCATCAGGAAACGGTCGAGCTGCGCCTCGGGCAGCGGGAAGGTGCCGAGCGTTTCGACCGGGTTCTGCGTCGCGACGACCATGAAGGGCGCCTCGATCGGGTATGTCTTGCCGTCGACCGTCGCCTGCGCCTCCTCCATGCACTCGAGAAGTCCCGACTGCGTTTTCGGAGTCGCGCGGTTGATTTCGTCGGCCAGCAGAATATTGGTGAAGACCGGTCCGGGTACGAACTCGAACTCGCTCTTCTTTACGTTGAAGAAGTTGATGCCGGTGATATCCGACGGAAGCAGGTCTGGCGTGAACTGTATGCGCGAAAAGTTGCATCCGACCGACGCGGCGAGCGATTTGATGAGCATCGTCTTGCCCGTGCCCGGGACGTCCTCGAGCAGCATGTGTCCGCCCGCAAGGAGCGAAACTATCATTCTGTCGACCGTTTCTTCCTTGCCTACGATGACCTTGCCTACGTTCGCTCTTATTCTGTCGGCGACGTCGGTTATGATTCTGATGTCTGACATTTTCTTTTCTCCGGATTCCTGTAATCGCTAATATTTATTGGCTGTTTATTTAATTTTCACAAGCTTGTCGATTCCCTCGCGGACGGCGGAGGCGATAATCTCCGCGTCTTCCTTTTCCATGGCGGGCGAAAGACTGATTCTTATCGTGCAGTCGGCGTCCCTGTCGGAGAGTCCGAACGCCTTCAGCGACGGGCTGATTTTCCTGTCCTTTGACGAACAGGCAGAGCCCGACGAGACGTATATTCCTTTCGACGAGAGGAATGATAGCATAACCTGACTCTTGATTTCCGGAAGCGTCGCGCTGATTATATAATCTGCGGCGCGCTGAGGCCGGTTGACGCGGCAACCCGCCGACGTCAGCGCTTCGATGAAGGCAAGAGAGGTCTCACGCATTGTAGCCGCGAACTCCTGTCCGCGCTCCGACCAGACGCGAACCGCTTCGGCGAATCCGGCGATCGAGGCCGTGTTCTCGGTGCCCGAACGCAGTCCCGACTCCTGTCCGCCTCCGTATATAACCGGAGACAGCGCGCGGCGGCGCAGCAGATCCTCGCGGATAAAGAGCGCGCCGCATCCTTTCGGCCCGCCGATCTTGTGCGCGCTGACGGATATCATATCCGCGCCTCGCGTCAGCGGGATTCTCATAAACCCCTGAACCGCGTCTGTGTGGAAGAGCGCTCCGGGGCAGATTCGTCTGCAGAGCGCCAGCGCCGCCGGAATATCGTACGTGGCGCCCGTCTCGTTGTTGACCGACATAATACTGACAAGCGCCGCGCCTTTTCTGAGTTCGTCCTCAAGCGCGCCGAGATCGAGCTCTCCCCTCTTCGTCGGAATCCTGACGGTTTCAAATCCGAGACCCTCAAGAGATTCTGCCGACGCCGCGACCGATGGATGTTCGGAATCGCTGATTATTATTCTTTTCGAGTCGAAATGCTTCCCCGAACCGCAAAAACCGCGGATCGCGAGATTGTTCCCTTCGCTTCCCGAGCCGCAGAAAACGGCCGCATACAGCGGGCCGAGGCCCGAAAGCCCGGCGACTGCCGCGCGGGATTCGGCGAGCAGCTTTGACGCCGCGATACCGGCAGAATGGAGCGACGAAGGGTTTGCGTATGTTTCAAACGCGAGACGTATCGCCTCCGCCGCCTCGGGCAGAAGGGGCGTCGTCGCGCTGTTGTCGAGATAGAGTTCTTTCATTGTAATGCGCGGGTTTCCCGCAAAGCGTCATTTGAATCTGACGTTCTCGATAATCTTTTCGACGTCGCCGAGATGCGTTTCGTAATTGTCTGTCTCGGCAGTATACGTGAAGATATAGAAGTTCAGTCCTCTGAAGGTCACCGCCTGAAGGAAGCGGTATTCCTTCCCGTCGGCCGTCGCGCGGTATTCGAAGCTTACCGCGTTCTGACCGCACATCGTTATCTCTTTTCTCTCGGAAATGCCTGAATATCCGGTGAGAGTCGAAGCGAAGGAGGCGTCGGCCTTCTCGATATATTCGTCGAAAGTCGACATATCGCCTCCCGCGACCATCGCGATGAAGCTGACGTTCGATTTGTCCGACGTCGAATAGAAAGCCGAGGCGGTTCCGGTGCCGTTGTTTACCGTCCAGCCGTTCGGGACGAAGAAATCGAACGAGTCGGCCTCGACCGAAGCGCGGATCATTCCGTCGGGCACGTCTGACGAGCCGCATCCGGCGGCAAGCAGCAGAAAGAGGGCTGCGAAAATTATCGATAATACTTTTTTCATGACTTTATCTCCGGGGTAATTGTTTATCGTTTTTTATTCAGCGCGTCTTCCGGCGCGGGCGGCGGCGCGAAGGACGCCGTATTTTCCGCTTTCATAGGTGAGTCCGCCCTGCATGAAGGCGGTGTAGGGTTCGCGAAGCGGCCCGTCGCATGAGAGTTCCGACGACGCTCCCTGAACGAAGCATCCGGCCGCCATAATCACCTCGTCCGAATAACCGGGCATCGGCCAGGGTTCGGGATCGACGTATGAATCTACGGGCGAGCCGCTCTGGATTCCTCCGCAGAATGCGCGGAGCGCCTTTGCCGAATGCGTGATTACGGTCTGTATGACGTCCGCTCTCGGCTCGTTCCAGGCCGGAGAGACGTCGTATCCGAGTTCGGAGAATACGTAAGCGGCGAAATGCGCCGTTTTCAGCGCCTGCGCAGTGGTGTGCGGCGCGAAGAAGAGCCCCTGGAACATATTCCGGTTCTGTCCGAGCGTGCAGCCGACCTCTCCGCCCGTCCCGACGGTCGTCAGGCGGTAGGACGCGAGCTCGACTGCTCTTTTCGTTCCGGTAAGGTACCCGCCGGTCAGCGCGACGCCTCCTCCCGGATTCTTAATCAGCGAGCCGCAGAGCAGGTCGGCCTTCGGCTCGACGTCGCAGGTGAACTCGCCGTAGCAGTTGTCTACGACGACGAACACGTCCTCTCTCAGCGCGTGAACAGCCGAGTATATTTCGTCGATTTCCGCCGGCGTCAGCGTCCTGCGGCCTAAGTAGCCCTTCGAGCGCTGTATGAAAACCACTCTGATTCTTTTTTCGCGGTCGGCGGCAAGTTCGGAGCAGACGCGCTCCTTGTCAATTCCGCCGTCCTTCATCGGTATCTCCGCATATTTCACGCCGAAATCGGCGAGAGATCCGTCGCCGTTGGCTCCTTTGATGCCTATAACGCCGTCGAGCGTGTCGTAGGGCTTCCCGGTGACCGAGAGCAGGACGTCGCCGGGTCTTAGCAGGCCGAACAGCGCGGTCGAAATGGCGTGCGTGCCGTTGACGAAATTGTGTCTTACGAGAGACGCGTCTGTCCCGAAAACCCGGCTCCAGACGCGGTCGAGCGTCTCGCGTCCGCGGTCGTCGTAACCGTATCCCGACGTCCCGGCGAAGCAGGCGTCGCTCAGGCGCTCCTCTCTGAAGGCGTCGAGCACCCGCGCCGTATTTCTTTCCGACGTCGCCTCGATCTCGGAGAAGATCGGCCGCAGGTCGGATTCGGCCCGCGCGGCAATCGCGGTTAATTCTTCGTTTGTCATTTCGGTTTTCACAGCCGTCAGAGTCCGCGCGCAGCGGGCCTGACTGCAGTCCTCCAGAATTTTTCGCACCCGTCGCCGCCGAGGAATTCTATCCTTCCTCCGTCCTGCGCCGGGTTCATAAGGCCCCTCTCGCCAAGGAGCCGCCTGACCTGTCTCGCGGTCCCGAGCGCTCCGTCGAAAACCGGTATTCCGCCCGACGCGCGCTCGACGATCCCCGATATGAACGAATAATGAGTGCATCCGAGCACTATCCCGTCGGGGCGCGGGATTCCGGGCGCGAACATCGGCTCGAAGTAGCTCTCGCTCGCAGTTCCTTTCTCGACCATCTCGGAAAGTCCCGTACAGCCGACTCCGTAGGCGTATCCGCCGTATTTTTCGGAAAGCCGCGTAAGCAGCGCCGAAAATCTCGCCTCCGACACCGTTCTCGGCGTCGCAAGCACCATAACCCTTCTGCATCCGCTCTCGAAAGCGGGTTTGAGGGCCGGTTCGATTCCGATAACCGGTACTTCGGGGAAACGCGCTCTGAGCGTCTCGACTGCGGCAGCGGTCGCCGTGTTGCAGGCGACGACTATCGCCTTGCAGCCCGAACCGAGCAGCGTCTCTGTGTTTTTCAGGGCGATACTCACGACCTCGTCGTGCGTTTTGTCGCCGTATGGCGCGTTCGCGGTATCGCCTAAATAGAGATAGTTTTCACCCGGCATCAGCTCGGTGAGGAAGGACAGGACCGACAGTCCGCCGACTCCCGAATCGAACACCCCTATGCTGTCGAATCGGTTCATCTGACGAACGCCGCGGCAAGCGTCGACGCGGCTTCGATATCCCGCATATCGGCAATTTCGCATCCGGTGCGCGCGTTCGACACGGGGATTGTCAGAGCGGCGGATTTAACGCCGGTTCCGCTTGCCTGAACCGCCTTCGCGTCCGACGCGCCCGACGTTCTCAGATCGTAGAAGAATCTGACGCCCGATTCGCGCGCCGCCGCGGTCAGGTCGTCGACAAGACGCGCGGCGCTGATGACCGAATCGTCTCTGACGAGTATTCCGACTCCGTCTCCGGGCAGCGGTGACTTCTTTCCCGTTCCGGTCATTTCTCCCGCCTGAGCGGCTTCTATCGTAATCGAAAGATCGGGGCGTATTCCGTACGCAGCAGGTCCGGCTCCGCGCTGTCCGACCTCTCCCTGAACCGGGAAGACGAACCAGACTTCGTCGTCTGTTTTTCCGCGCGAGGCAAGTTTCTTCGCCGTCTCAATAAGCGCCGCGCATCCCGCTCTGTTGCAGAGCGGTCTGCCGGCGACGAAGTTGCCGCCCGCAAGCTTGAATAATCCTCCTGCGATGACGCATCTGTCGCCCGGCTTTACGAGCTTCTCGGCTTCTGCCCTTGTGCGCGCTCCGACGTCGACTCCGAAGTTTTCGAATCTGAAATCAGACTGTTTCGTTCCGGGGTCGGGCGAGAGCATTCCGCAAAGGCCTCCTCTGAACGAAACCTGCGTCCAGGCCGCGGCGACAGGATCGGTCTGTCCGACCGGAGCTATCCTGAGCCGGCCGTTTTCCTCTATGAATGTCACGACGAAGCCCGTCTCGTCCATATGAGAGCAGAACATTACCGAGCGTCCTCTGCCGCTGCCGCGCCTGTGGCAGATCAGATTGCCGAGCGCGTCGGTATACCGCAGATCGCTGTAGGGTTCCATAAAGTCCGAAATCATAGCCGCGATGTTCGATTCATCGCCGGGCGTGCCCTGAACGAGGCAGAGATTGTCAAGAAGTTCAAACATTGTCGTCACCTCCGGCGCTCGCCTTCCGGGCGCCTTTTGAGAAATCGTATTTTCTGAGGAATTCGGGAATCAGCCGAGCGATGGCGCGGTAATCGGATACCGCGGCGACGCTGCAGGGAGCGTGCAGGTATCTGACCGGTGCCGAAACCGCGAGGCAGCGGACTCCCGCTCCCGTTTTGTGTATCTGTCCGGCGTCGTTGCCGCCCGAGACGTACTTTTTGATCTGCGCGGGGATTCCGGATTCGGCCGCGATTTTCATGCATCCGTCTACCATGTCGCGGTCGTATATCGTCGAGCGGTCGAGAAGCGATATGACTCCGCCTCCTCCGACGAGGGCGACCTTCGAGTTTTCGTCTACGTCGGGCAGATCTCCGATGGCGGTCGATTCAAGAACGATCGCATAGTCGGGAGAAATCCGCGACGCGACCATCCGCGCGCCCGTCTTGCCTATCTCCTCCCTGACCGTAAAGCAGCAGTAGAGGTCGAAGGGCAGCGCGGTTCCGCTCTCTTTGAGCGCTTCGGCGGTCAGGATGATTACAGCGCAGCCGAGGCGGTCGTCTATCGCCTTCGACTTGATGAATTCGCGGTTCTCTCCGAAGAGCGCAAACTCGGTGTCGAAGGTTCCGCTGTCGCCGACCGAAATATACTTTACGGCGTCCTCGGCCGAGGTCGCGCCGATATCGATATACATCGCGTCGGCGGGAGTGCTCTTCGATCTCTCGTCGCGCGACTGCAGATGCACCGGCTTCGAGGCGATGACGCCCTGAAGTTTCCCTTCTTTTCCGCGGAGAATCACCTTTCTGCCGCAGAGCACGCGCGGATCGATTCCGCCGAGACAGGCGAATTTCAGGTATCCGTCGGAGGTGATTCCGTTGATGATGAACCCGACTTCGTCCATATGCGCCGAGAGCATCACCTTCACCGGATTTTCGGGATCGTATCCTTCGCCCGAGCCTTCAATCTTAAGAATAAGGTTTCCGCATCTGTCGCGCTCGGGAGCGAAGCCGCCGGTTTCGAGACGGCGGGCGATTCTCTCGCGAACTCTCTCCTCAGATCCCGTAGGGCCGTCGATTTCGCAGAGGCGCCTCAGAAGCTTGATGTGCGATTTTCCCTCCGGGACGAACCCGGCCGTGTTTTCGTTTTTCATATTGCCTCGTACACCTCCTTCGACGTTACGAACAGGCGGATAAGTCCCGAGAGCGACTCGGCGTCGTCGAGGGAGATCACTTCTGCCGCCGTATGCATGCTCTTGAGCGGAAGTCCGACGTCGACGACCGGGACTCCGCCGCACGCGGTATTGATTACGTCGGTGTCGGTTCCCGCGCTCCTCGAAAGAACACAGTACTGATATTTGATCCCCTCGGCGTCGGCGGCCGCTGCGAGCGCCTTAGTCAGCGCTCTGTCGGTGAAAGGCGCCAGCGTCAGCGACGCTCCCTCTCCGACGGCGACGGTGTCGGTCTTCTTCGTGTCGGGCGTCCGTCCGAAATTGACGTCGGCGACGAGCGCGCAGTCGGGTTTTATATACTCGGCGGCGGTCAGCGCGCCGGTCATGAAGCTTCCGTCCTCCTCGAATATCGCGAAGTTGAGGTAGACGTCGGAGGTCAACTCGCCCCTCGGAATCTCGGAGAGAGCGGCGACGGCGCAGGCGCAGCAGGCCTTGTCGTCGAATCCCTTTCCGGCGATCATTCCGTTTTTCAGTTCGGTGACGCCCGGCATGAATCCTACGGGCGTACCCGGCCTGACGAACTTCGAGAGTCCCTCTTTGCTCCATCCGGTGTCGATAAGAAGCTCTTCGACCTTCTTGAGTTTGTCCGCTTCTCCGGGTTTCTGCAGATGCGGAGGCGTCGAGCAGACGACGCCCGGGACGACCTTGCCCGATCCGGTTTCGGGATCGAATCCCCATATGCAGACCTCGCTCGACTGCAGAATACGCGTGTCGAGGCCTCCGACCGGAGACACGCGGAGGAAGCCCCCGTCGAGTATCCCGGTCACCATCATGCCGATTTCGTCGTAGTGCGTATCGATCATTATTCTTTTCGCGTCGGGGCGTCCGCAGCGGCGGATGAAGAGAATGCTGCCGCCCGGGAGCATCCGGCACTCGTCGAAATAGTCGCCGGCGCGGTTTGCGAGCGAATTGAGATCGTATTCGGTGCTTCCCGAGACCGACATGAGTCCCGCGAAGTCGCCTATCATCTTTTTGAATTTCTTTCTGTCCATTTATCTTCCTCAGAGCAGCGCGACCGTTTTTTTGAACAGCCGTCCGCGTTCCTCAAAATTGGCGAATCTGTCGAAGGAGGTGCAGGCCGGCGAAAGGATCACCGACTCGCCCGGCGACGCCAGCGCCGCGGCTTTTCTCACCGCATCCTCGAAATCGGGTTCTCTGACCACCCTCAGCGACGCGCCTCCGTCGCTTCTCGACGCGGCCCTCTCGCGTATCGCGTCCTCGATCTGTCCGGCCGCCTCGCCCGTCAGCACCACCGCAGACGAGTGTTCGAAGAGGGCGTCGGCAAGCGGCAGGAAAGACAGATGCTTGTCCCGTCCGCCGCAAATCACGACGGTGCTTCCCTTCACCGCCGACAGCGCGGCGGCGGTTCTGCTCGGCGTCGAATCGATCGAGCTGTTGTAATATTTCACTCCGTCCTTCTCCCTGACGAACTCGAGCCGATGCTCGACGCCGGGGAAGGTCCGCGCAACCTCGCGTATCGTATCCTTGTCGGTATATTCACCGCAGAGCGCGATGGCCGTCATATAGTTTTCGACGTTGTGCGTTCCGGGCAGTAGTATATCCCGGCGGTCGAGCATCTTCTCGCGGCTCTTTCCGTCGGTCCGGAAGATCGCGTCTTCGTCGAAGTAGTAAAGATCCGAATCGGGTCTGCCGCCCGTCAGCGACTCGAACGTGTCTTCGGGTGTATTGGCCGCCGTAAAGAAGGACGCGTGCCCCGGAAACAGTTCCGCCGCGGCTCTCGCCGGACCGTTCTTCGCGTTGAGGACGAGTCGTTTCGTCCGTGTTCCGAAAACGTTGTATTTGGCCCGGATATATTCGTCCATTCCGGTGTGCCAGTTGAGATGATTCGGCGTGATATTCGTTATCGCGGCAAAGTCGGCCGGTCCCGCCATCGTCATCAATTGGAAACTCGAAAGTTCGAGCACGGCCAGGTCGTCTTTACCGAAGTCTCCGGCGCAGTCGAGAAGCGGAGTGCCGATATTTCCTCCGACGCGGCAGAGACGTCCGCTGTTGACCGGAGAACGCGACAGCAGAAGATGCGTAAGCGTGGTCGTCGTCGTCTTTCCGTCGCTTCCGGTTACGGCGAAAATCCTGCCCGCGGTCGACGCGCAGAAGCATTCCATCTCGGACGTCAGAACCGCTCCTCGTCTTACGCATTCGGGAAGTTCGCCTCTGTCGGGCCGGATACCCGGGCTTCTGAATATAATCGTGCCCGACATATCGCCTTCGCGCAGAATCCCGGCGCAGGGATCTTCGCCGCCGATAATCTTGATTCTTCCGCCGAGAGACGCCGCCCGCGACGCGAGATCATCCGCGCTTTTGTCGTCGCGGATTTCGCATTTTGACGCGTATGGCGTGCGGCTGAGCAGAAGCGCCAGCGGCAGATTCGAAACGCCGAGGCCGAGTATCACGGCCCTGCCGTCTTCGCGCGCCAGTCTGTCCGCTATAAGATCGTCGAAAAACATAGGCAAACACCTCTCACGATAATCATTTATATATTATAATATATTTTATGGGTTTTTACAACCTTTTTCTTCCCTTCAAGGCAATAATTATTCGTCATAATGTTGACAACCGCGCCGCGGGATGATAAAATAATTTATACGCAAAGCCGAAACGCACGGACGGGACGTCCCTGCGGCCGGCAAACGACGGAAAAAAGAGGTATAAAAATGTCCAACGATAAATATCCGGGATTCAGATTCCAGGCGCACAGAGGCGACAGCGCCCACTTCCCCGAAAACACGAGCGTATCCTACAAAGCCGCGATCGACGCCGGCTACCACGTGATCGAACTCGACAACAAATTCTCGAAGGACGACGTCTGCATCTGCCTGCACGACGGCACGGTCAACCGCACCTGCCGCAGGCCTGACGGCTCCGCCTTTGAGGAAAAGACGCCCTCCGACGCGCTCACACTGGCCGAACTGAAAGAGCTCGACGCGGGACTCTTCAAGGGCGAACAGTTCGCAGGAACGAGAATTCCGACGCTCGAGGAGGCGCTCTCGCAGATTCTCGGCGGAAGCACGCTTTCGGTCAAGCTCGACAACGTTTTCCAGTCATTCAACGAGAAGCGCTTCGAAATATTCTGCTCTGTTCTGAAGAACGCCGGAAACGAAAAAAGAATAGGGCTCACCTGCAAGACTCTGCCCTACTTCATATATCTCGCGGAAAAGTTCCCCGAGGCCGAAATGCACTACGACGGCAGTCTGACGCCCGAGGCGCTCTCATTTATCAAGAGCAACACGCGCGAACGCACCGTCATCTGGATTCCGTTTGAAAACAAGTCGACTGCCTGGTGCCGCGAGAGAAAGGCCGATAAGGAATTCTGCTCTGCTCTTCACGAATACGGCAAGGTCGGAATCTGGCTTCTGAACGAGCCGGACGAGCTGAAGAAGGCCGTCGTCGAATTCGGCGCCGACATAATCGAAACGAACGGAACGCTCCGCCCCGACGCACTTGACCTGATCTGATATACGAAAGAAAAAATGATGAAAAAACGTAATATTTATTCGATACTCTGCGTTATTCTCACAGCGCTCACGCTGCTCCCGCTTTTTGCAGCCTGCGGCGGCGAACCTGCCCCGGCGGAGGAGTCGACGACCGAAGAGACGACCGAGCCGGTCGAAGATGTGCAGCCGGTAATCTACGCCGGAGGCGAGCATGAATACGCGATTATAAGGCCCGACAAAGCGAGCGACGAGATTACCGACGCGGCTCTGACGCTCCGTGCGAGCATACAGAACAAGACGAAAAAAGAGACCGCTCTGCGCACCGATCTCATAGCCCCGAAAGCCGGATACGACGACACGCCGTACGAGATCGTCGTCGGCGAAACGAACCGTCCGGAGACGGCCGAGGTTCTGCCGACGCTGCTCTACCACGACTTCACAATCTGCCGCAAGGGCACGAAAATCGTGATCCTCGGCGGATCCGACGCCGCGACGGTATTAGGCGTTTACTATTTCATTTCAAACTTCCTCAACGCCGAAGGGGTATTCGACGGCGAGGATTTCCTGCAGAAAGGAACCTATTCCGTAAGTTCGATTAAAATCAACGGGACCGACGTCTCCGAATACACACTGGTCTACCCGCAGAAAAACTCGAGCACGTATCTCGAAGCCCTGAACGTGCTGTCCGAGAGAGTCGCGCAGCTCTGCGGCGTCAGGTTGAAGACCGCATCCGCTAACGTCGGAAGCATGTCTCACGAAATCAGCGTAGGCGACGTCGGACGCGGTCCGGCGGCAGGGGAAAAAGTCTCAATCACCGAGATGATGACTGCGGTTTCGGGATCGGAAATCGGTATTCTCGTCGATTCGATATTCGCAAACAGAGCCGTCGAGAGTTTTGCCGACAAATATCTGCCCTCCGGCAGCAAGGGAGAAATAAACGTTACGATTCCCGACGGACGCGTCACCGAAGAGGTGCCGAGAATCGAGAGTCTCGCAGACGGCGCCGACGTGCGAATGATGACGAGCAATATGCTCTTCGACGAGACGCTCGCGTCCCGCGCCTCTCTGATCGTCCGGACCTATACCGGCCTTCTTCCCGACGTTATCGGAATCCAGGAGTGCAACACCACCGGACATTCCGCGGTGCTGAACAAACTCAGAGGACTCTATACCGTCGTAGGCCAGACCATCGCCGGGACTTCGAGCACCTGCTGCACTCCGATAATATTCCTTACCGAAAAATACAATCTGATCGATTCGGGCACCGGACTCTTCGAAGCGAGATGGCCGAAAACCGATTCAAAATCATACTGCTGGGTCGTACTTGAGCGCAAGAGCGACGGCAAACGCTTTGCATTCCTCAACGCCCACTGGGCGATTATCCTCGGCACCTACGACACCGAATCGGTATTCGGACGCAAGTACACGAACGGAGCCGAAGGCGCAGAATGGAGAGAGGACAACTCGGCCGTCATAATCGCCAAGCTGCGCGAGATCAGAGAGAAATACGGCGCCGATCTTCCTGCATTCATCACCGGCGATATGAACGCCTCGCCTACGGCGAAATCGGTGACGATGCTCGCGGTCGACGGAATGAAGAACTCGATCGGACTCGCAAAAGACAAACGTACCGGACTTGCCAGTTTTCACAGCAGCCCGGGACAGTATCCGGGCTCGGGAAATCCGATAGACAACGTCTTTGTTTCCGAATCTGCGGTGACGGTATACAGGCACAGGATATTCGAGACCGATCTCGGAATATCGATGTCCGACCACTGCGCGGTATACGTTGATATTAGGTTTAACTGAGAGTTTTCGTGAGCTGGCGGTTCCGGGTGCGGGAGATTTGGTTACTGAAAACTTAAAACTGAAAAATGAATAATTAATAATGAAATGGCGCGTAGAGTATAATGATTGCTATACTCTACGCGTCATTTGATACTGTAGGGGCGCCTCATCGGGCGCCCGCCCCGCAGGTGCGCACAATCGATAACAAATACGGAATCGTCTTTATGACGTTGAATTGACGTATATCAGAAAAATACTCAATCTTTGAAATCGTTCCTGCCTCCCCCTCGGGGCGGGCAGCCCGCAACATTTTCTTCGAAAATGTGGCGCCCCTACAGTGTTAGTGGTCAAATCAATTAGAAAGCCGATGCGGAGTGCGTATCGATTCTTGCGGGCCGAACCCTTTCGCTGCGCAAAAGGGCTTCGGCCCCTACGGATGGTTTCCAATGATTTGAATTTGTTATTTGCCTCTTTTCTCGTCCGGCCTCGCCGGACATATCGCATGCCGCGAATGCGGCATATATCGCATACCGCATAAGCGGTATAATCGGGTAGGAGGTCACCCATTAATTGAGTGACCGACCTCCCACACCACCGTGCGTACCGT
>LXOW01117104.1_pt3 | contig 19381 bp, 17 predicted proteins | sample 1368591 | NCBI WGS metagenome assembly LXOW01 (sample SAMN04884650, study PRJNA319009) | bovine gut metagenome | isolation source: Cow rumen | host: Bos taurus | place: Italy: Legnaro (PD) | collected 2014-07-09
CCCGCCGAGGAGCGGCCGCAGGTCTGGGCCCTCTACAAAGAGGTCCAGCAGTACTACGACCTGGGCCTGCGCGTGCCCGACGACGTGACGATCCTGCTGTCCGACGACAACTGGGGCGACGTCCGCAAGCTGCCGACCGCCGAGGAGCGCAAGCGCAAGGGCGGCTGGGGCATCTACTACCACGTGGACTACGTGGGCGCGCCGCGCAATTCCAAGTGGCTGAACATCACCCCGATCCAGAACATGTGGGAGCAGCTGCAGCTGACCTACGCCTACGGCGTGGACAGGCTCTGGGTGCTGAACGTCGGCGACCTCAAGCCGATGGAATACCCGATCGACCTCTTCCTCGCCATGGCCCGCCGGCCGGAGGCCTTCACCGTCGACAACCTGCTCGACCACACGCGCGCCTTCTGCGCCGCCGCGTTCGGGGAGGACCAGGCGGACGAGGCCGCGCGCATCCTCAACCTCTACAGCAAATACAGCGGCCGCACCACGGCCGAAATGATGGACCGCACCACCTACGACCTCGCCTCCGGCGAATTCCGGCGCGTCTGCGACGACTTCGTCCGGCTCGAAGCCGAGGCGCTGCGGCAGTTCCTGACCCTGGACCCGGCGCGCCGCGACAGCTACCGGCAGGTCATCCTCTTCCCGGTGCAGGCCCTCTCCAATCTCTATGAAATGTACTACGCCCAGGCGATGAACCACGACCTCTACGCCAAGGGCGACCCGGCCGCGAACCGCTGGGCGGACCGCGTGGAGCAGTGCTTCGCCCGCGACGCCGCGCTGTGCGCGCAATACAATAAGGAAATGTCCGGCGGCAAGTGGGACGGCATGATGACCCAGAAGCACATCGGCTATCGCATGTGGAACGACAACTTCCCCGCCGACCGCCTGCCGGAGATCAAGCGCATCGAGGACGTCACCCCGGGCGGCTTCTCCTTCGCCGCCGACCCGCGCGGCTACACCGCCATCGAGGCGGAGCATTATTTCACGGCTTCGCCCGCGGCCGACGCGGCCTGGACCGTCATCCCCGACATGGGCCGCACCCTCAGCGGCGTGGCGCTCCTGCCCTACACCGTGGCGACCGACGGCGGCGCCCTGAGCTACCGCGTGGAGCTTCCCGCGAACGCGGGAAATGTCAAAGTGCACGTGATTACCAAATCCACCCTCGCCTTCAACAACACCGGCCATCGCTACGAGGTCGAGCTCGACGGCGCGAAGCAGGTGCAGTTCTTCAACGAGCGCCTCAACGAAGACCCGCGCAACATCTACTCCGTCTACTACCCGACCGTCGCGCGCCGCGTGGTGGAGACCGTCTCCGAACTGCCCGCCGCGGGCGGCTGGACGACGCTCACGCTGCGTCCGCTGGACCCGGGCATCGTGTTCGAAAAGGTCGTAGTCGACTACGGCGGCTACACGCCGCAATTCCTCTTCGGCGAGGAGTCATCGGCCTCTCGCGGCACCAGATGACCGAAAAGTAACCGTTTTTGAGCGAATCCGGGGCTTATTGTCCCGGATTTTCTGTATATTTGCTAGACTGGATAATACGATATCAAACTATAACCTATGTCCAACAATCCGAATGAAGCCAAGGGCTTCTACAAACTGAGCTGGATGCAGCGCATCGGCTTCGGCGCCGGCGACATGGCGCAGAATCTCATTTATCAAACCGTCAGCATCTGGCTGCTCTTCTTCTACACCAACGTGTTCGGGCTCAAGCCCGGTCCCGCCGCCCTGATGTTCCTCGTCGTGCGTCTCGTGGACGTGCTCTGGGACCCGGTGGTCGGCACCATCGTCGACAAGGGCAACCCGAAGTGGGGCAAGTACCGCTCCTGGCTCATCCTCGGCGGTATTCCGCTCGTGGGCCTGGCCATCCTCTGCTTCTGGAACGGCCTCGCCGCTTCCTCCGACACGGTCAAGCTCATCTACGCCTACGTCACCTACGTCGGCATGTCCATGTGCTACACCCTGGTGAACGTGCCTTACGGCGCCCTGAACGCCTCGCTCACCCGCGACACCAACGAGATCACCATCCTGACCTCCACGCGCATGTTCATGGCCAACCTCGGCGCCCTGTGCGTGAAGTCCCTCCCGATCATCATCGCCATCTTCGCCCCGAAGGTCCTCAACGAGGAGACCGGCAAGATGACGGCCGTCTATAACACCCCGGAAGCCGGCGGCGCCTGGTTCATCACCTACGCCATCTTCGCCGTCGTCGGCCTCGCCCTCCTCTTCTTCTGCTTCACGCAGTGCAAGGAGAAGGTCGTCATGGACGCCAAGGAGTCCGCGAACGTGAAGGTCAGCGACCTGTGGATGGAGTTCGGCCGCAACAAGCCCCTCCGCATCGTGGCCTTCTTCTTCATCACCGCCTTCGCGATGATGAGCGTGAGCAACGCCGCCGACGCTTACTTCATGAGCTACAACGTCGAGGCCACCCCGCTGCTGACCACGCTCTTCATGTGGCTCGGCACCATCCCGGCCTTCATCTTCATGCCGCTCGTGCCCGCCATCAAGCGCAAGATCGGCAAGAAGGGCATGTTCTACCTCTTCCTCGGCGTCGCCATCGTGGGTATGGCCCTGATGTACACCTTCGTGTCCATCCCCGCCACCAAGAGCAACTTCGTGCTGCTGTGCATCGCCCAGTTCGTGAAGTCCACCGGTATCATCACCGCCACGGGCTACATGTGGGCCCTCGTCCCTGAGGTCATCGCCTACGGCGAATACACCTCCGGCAAGCGCATCGCCGGCATCGTGAACGCCCTGACCGGTATCTTCTTCAAGGCCGGCATGGCCCTCGGCGGCGTGGTTCCCGGCCTCGTCCTCGCCTGGGTCGGCTTCAACGCCGACGCTGCCCAGCAGACCCCGCTGGCCCTCCAGGGTATCCTCTGGCTGGTCTGCGTGATTCCGGCCATCCTGCTCCTCCTCGCGATCTTCATCATCAGCAAGTATGAGCTCAGCGACGAGAAGATGGATGAGATCAACAAGGAAATCGAAGCAAGACAACTCAACGCTTAAGCAATATGGCAAAGAAAGTTCAGAAACGCTACCTCTTCCCGTCCGACTACATGGCGGATCCGTCCGTGCACGTGTTCGACGGCAAGCTCTACATCTATCCGTCCCACGACTGGGAGTCCGCCGCGCCGGACGACGATTTCGGCAGCGAATATGATATGAAGGACTACCACGTCCTCTCCCTGGAAGGCCCGGATCCGATGACCTCCCCGGTCAAGGACAACGGCATCGCCCTCGACATCAAGGATGTCCCCTGGGCCCGCCGCCAGCTCTGGGACAACGAGGTCGTGAAAGGCCGCGACGGCAAATACTACATGTATTTCCCGGCCAAGGACAAGACCGACATCTTCCGCTGCGGCGTCGCCATCTCCGACAGCCCGACCGGCCCGTTCAAGGCCCTGCCGGACCCGATCCGCGGCAGCTACTCCATCGACTACGCCATCCTGCACGATGACGCCGACGNNAACGGCACCTCCTACCCCGCCGACGGCCAGCCGGCCGTGCCGGGCCGCGTGGTGAAGCTCGCCAAGGACATGCTGCAGTTCGCCGAGGAGCCGAAGCCCGTCGTGCTGATCGACGAGGACGGCAACCCGATCAAGGTCGAGGACAACGAGCGCCGCTTCTTCGAGGCCAGCTGGATGCACAAGTACAACGGAAAGTACTACTTNNGACACCCACAAGCTCTGCTACGCCATCGGTGACAACCCGTACGGCCCCTTCACCTACAAGGGCGTCATCCTGACCCCGGTGTACGGCTGGACGACGCACCACTCCATCGTGGAGTTCGGCGGCAAGTGGTGGCTCTTCCACCACGACAGCGGCATCTCCAAGGGCATCAACCGCCTCCGCAGCCTCAAGGTCTGCGAGCTGACCTACCGTCCCGACGGCACCATCGAGACCATCGAAGGCCTCGACGACTAAACAATACACGTACTAAAACCAACGCAACGGGGACCGCTCAGTGCGGTCCCCGTTTCTATTTGTATTTCCGTCATTCGCCGGCTCCGACCGGCGAATCTCTTAGAACGCGGCGATGAGTTCCTCGTTGGTGTAGGCGTCGGCGCCGTAGCAGGTCTTCAGGTAGGCCAGGCCGCCGAGGTAATCCTCTTCCGTGAAGGCGTTGGTCGCTTCCTTGGCGACGACCACATCGTAGCCGAGCATGTAGGCGTCGGCGGAGGTGTGGCGGCAGCACATGTGCGTGTGCAGGCCGGTGATGATCACGGTCTGGACGCCGAGCTCCTTCAGCAGGATGTCGAGGTCGGTCTGGAAGAAACCGCTGTAACGGCGCTTGGGCACGACATAGTCCTTGTCGCAGAGACCCAGCTCGGGAATGACCTCGGCGCCGGGCGTGCCCTTGATGGCGTGGTCGCCCCAGAGCTTCAGCTCTTTGTCGATGCCGGGCAGATGGCAGTCGTTACAGAAAATGACGGGCACACCCTTCTCGCGGGCGGCATTCAGCAGGGCGGCGGTGGCAGGGACGATGGCCTGGCCGCGGTCGCACGCCAGGGAGCCGGTCACGAAGTCGTTGAGCATGTCGACGACCAGGATGGCGGGATGATTGAGCTTGTTCATTATAACACTACTATTAATAAAAAGTTGTTCTAACCGTTTCTACAGGTTTTGGTACATTTACGGAGGGCAAAGATAGGTATTTTTTCCTAACTTTGTCTTTGACAAAAAACGCTCAGACATGGAAAAAACCTGGAGATGGTTCGGCCCGTCCGACAAGATCACTTTGGAAATGTTGCGCCAAATCGGCGTGGAGGGCATCGTGACCGCCCTGCACCAGTACGCCCCGGGCGAACTGTGGCCCGAAGCCGACATCCGCGCCCTGCAGGACTACATCGCCGCGGCCGGCCTGCGCTGGTCCGTGGTGGAGAGCCTGCCGGTCAGCGAGGAGATCAAGTACGCCGGCCCGAACCGCGACGCCCTCATCGAGACCTACAAGCAGAGCCTGGAGAACCTGGGCCGCTGCGGCATCCATACGATCTGCTACAATTTCATGCCCGTGCTCGACTGGGCGCGCACCGACCTGGAGCACCCCATGCCCGACGGCACCACGGCGCTGTACTTCGACCTCGTCCGCTTCGCCTATTTCGACATCAAGATCCTGCAGCGCGAAGGCGCGGAGAAGGATTTCGCGCCGGAGGTGGTGGAGAAAGTCGAGGCGCTGGACCGCACGATCACCGAGGCGGAGAAGGCGCAGCTGGTGGACGCGCTCATCGTCAAGACGCAGGGCTTCGTGAACGGCCCGCTGGGCGACGGTGACGGCTCTCCGGTGGCCAAATTCCGCGCCCTGATGGAGCCCTACAAGGGCATCGACAAGGCGCAGCTGCGCGAGAACCTGCGCTACTTCCTCGAAGCGATCATGCCGGTCTGCCGCGAGTGGGACATGCGCATGTGCGTGCACCCCGACGACCCGCCCATGCAGATCTTCGGCCTGCCGCGCATCGTCTGCAGCGCCGACGATATCCGCTGGATGCTGAATGCCGTGGACGATTTCCATAACGGCGTCACCTTCTGCGCCGGCTCGCTCTCCGCGGGCGCGCACAATGACGTGGAGGCCATGGCCCGCGAGTTCGCGCCGCGCACGCATTTCGTGCACCTGCGCACCTGCAGCCTGCTGCCGGGCGGCAACTTCGTGGAGGCGCCGCACACCAACGGCCGCGTGGACCTGGTGGAGCTCATCCGCATCTTCGAGCGCGAGGGGCGCGACCTGCCGATGCGCGTGGACCACGGCCGCACCATGCTCGGCGACGAGACGCGCGGCTACAACGCCGGCTACAGCTTCCACGGCCGCATGCTGGCCCTCGGCCAGGTCAGCGGTATGATGGCAGCCGTCCAGAATGAATTCAAAAAAGAACGCAAGATATGAACGAACTCTATTCCGTAGCCGGCAAGGTGGCCGTCATCAGCGGCGCCGCCGGAGCCCTGGGCGGCTCGCTCGCCCGTCATTTTGCGGCGCAGGGCGCCGATGTCGTGGCGCTGGTCCACCGTCCCGAGCAGGTCGAACCGACCGTGTCCGCGCTCAAGGCGCTGGGCGGCAATCCGATCGGCTATGCCTGTAACGTGATGGACACCGCCGACGTGGCGCGCATCGCCGACGAGGTGGTCGCGAAATTCGGCCGCGTGGACATCCTCATCAACGTGGCGGGCGGCAATGTGCCCGGCGCCACCATCATGCCCGACCAGAACTTCTGGGACATGAAGCTGGAGGACTGGACCAAGGTGCTCGACCTCAACCTCAACGGCACGGTCTATCCCTGCCACGTCTTCACGAAAATCTTCGCGAAGCAGGGCTACGGCTGCATCCTGAACATCTCCTCGATGGCCGCCTACGACGCCCTGTCCCGCGTGGCGGGCTACGGCGCCGCCAAGGAAGGCGTGTCCAACTTCACCCGCTGGCTGGCCGCCGAGCTGGCCATCAAGTACGGCGAGAAGATCCGCGTGAACGCCCTTGCGCCGGGCTTCTTCATCGGCAAGCAGAACCGCGCCGCGCTCCTCAACGAGGACGGCTCCCTGACCGAGCGCTCGGTCAAGGTCATTGCCAAGACGCCCATGCGCCGCTTCGGCGACCTCACGGAGCTCAACGGCGCCGCGCAGTTCCTCTGCAGCGATGCCGCCTCCTTCGTCACCGGCGTCATCCTCCCGGTTGACGGCGGCTTCAGCTCCTTCAGCGGAATCTAGGAAAGATTATTACCGGAAATACTTCGCGAGCCAGGCCTGATCGACCAGGGCAAGACCCTGGACGGCGTCGCGAATCTGGGGATTGCGTCGGAGAATGCCGGCGCAATCTTCGTATACGTTGAATCCGACGGCTACGAGCTCCATCTGGCCGCCTTCCGGGTAGGTGAAGGTCATTTCCCCGTCGGCGCCGTTCAAGCCCGCAAAACGCAGCGAAACGTCCTTTTTCAGCTCCTGGCAGGTAACGAACTTGCACATCTCGATGATGAGGTCGTCCAGCCCCGCGTCGAAAATCTTGATTTTCTCGATCAGATCCCCCACGCTGCGCACCTGGCGGCCCGTATAACCCTCCTGCAGGCCCTCGGCGCCCAGCGGCGTCTCGGAGAGCACGAGCATCAGGTGTGCGGCCGGGTCGTGGTACAGGAACGGCAGCGACAGCAGGTTCACGGCGCCGCAGTGCGGACAGGTCCAGGTGAAGAGCTCCCCGCTCCGGACCTTCTCCTTCAGGTCCGGATCCGTCGCGGCATTCACGCTCTGCGGGATCTCCACTTCGTATGTCGCACCGCAGCGGGTGCAGCGGGCTGCTATCTTAGACATTGAAAAGGAAATGCATTATATCGCCGTCCTGCACGACGTAGTCCTTGCCCTCGATGCCCATCTTGCCGGCGGCGCGCACGGCCGCCTCGGTCTTGTATTGGACGAAGTCGTCGTACTTGATCACCTCCGCGCGGATGAAGCCCTTCTCGAAATCGGTATGGATCACGCCCGCGGCCTTGGGCGCCTTGTCGCCCTGATGGATGGTCCATGCGCGGCACTCGTCGGCACCCGCGGTGAAGAAAGTCTGCAGGCCCAGCAGGTGGTAGGCGCCCTGGATCAGGCGCACCACGCCCGACTCGTGCAGACCCATCTCCTCGAGGAACATCTGCCGGTCGTCGTAGTCCTCCATTTCAGCGATCTCGGACTCCGTGCGGGCGGAGATCACCAGAATCTCAGCGTGCTCGTCCTTGACGGCCTCGCGCACGGCGTCCACGTAGGCGTTGCCGTTCACGGCGGAGGCGTCATCGACATTGCACACGTACATCACCGGCTTGTTGGTCAGCAGGAAAAGGTCGTGCGCCATGGCGGCTTCCTCGTCGTTCTGCGGGACGACGCTGCGGCAGGACTTGCCCTGCTCGAGGGCGTCCTTGTAGCGGAGCAGCAGGTCCAGCAGCTTCTTGGCCTCCTTGTCGCCGCCGGTCGTGGCCTGCTTCTGGACCTTCGCGACGCGGGCGTTCACCGTCTCAAGGTCCTTGATCTGAAGTTCCAGGTCCACGACTTCCTTGTCCCGGACCGGATCCACGGAGCCGTCCACGTGGACGACGTTGCCGTCGTCGAAGCAACGCAGCACGTGCAGGATGGCGTCGCACTCGCGGATGTTGGCGAGGAACTGGTTGCCCAGGCCCTCTCCGCGGCTCGCGCCCCGCACCAGGCCGGCGATGTCAACGATGTCGACCGTGGCCGGGATCGTGCGCTGGGGTTTACAGATATCGGAAAGCACCTCCAGGCGCTTGTCGGGGACATTGGTGGAGCCGAGGTTCGGCTCAATCGTACAGAACGGGAAATTGGCGCTCTGGGCCTTCCCGGAGCTGACGCAGTTGAAGAGGGTGGACTTGCCGACGTTCGGCAGGCCGACGATACCGCATTTCAGGGACATACAATCTTTTCTTTGGTGGTGCAAATGTACGCAAAAATCGCCATATTCGCGGTATGAAACGAACTATGATACTTCTTCTTTTGCTGCTGGGACTGTCTCCCGGCGCCGCTTCCCAGGACCGGGATTCCCTGCTGGTCGTATTCTGGAACCTGGAAAACTTCTTCGACTACCGTTCCGACAACAAGCCCCAATACTGGACGAAAGGCCGTTTCCGGGCCAAATGCGACGCCGTGGCGAAGACGCTGCTGCGCATCGCGGACCGCTACGGGCGGCTGCCGGACGCGGTCGGCTTCGCCGAGGTGGAGAACGCCTTCGTGCTGCGGCAGCTCACGCGCGAAACGGCCCTGCGCAAACTCGATTATCAAATCGTGCACTACGACTCCCCCGACCACCGCGGGATCGACTGCGCGCTGCTCTGCCGGGCGTCCACGCTCCCCCTGCGCGCGAGCGCGCCGAAGCACATCCCGGACAGCGCGGGCGGGGTGCTGCCCACGCGCGACATCCTGCTGGCGGAATTCGACCGCCTCGCGGTGCTGGTGAACCATCACCCTTCGCAGATCGGCGGCAAGGCGGAGCGGCGGGAGCTGGCGCAGGCGCGGCTGCGAGCCCTGACGGACTCGCTGCACGCCGCCGGGGTGGCGCGGACGCTGGCGGTGGGGGATTTCAACGAGGATCTGTGGGGCGGACCGGGAACGATCAAGTATAACGGGAAATGGGAGAAGATCGACGGGGGCTTCGCGGAGGGATTCTCGCGCGTACGGGAGGAGGTGTTCACGGACCCGGTCCTGCTGGAGCGGGACAAGAGCTTCGGCGGCATGAAACCCCGCCGGACCTTCGTCGGACCGCGCTACACGGGCGGCGTCAGCGACCACCTGCCTGTTGTCTTTATCGTTTATTTTTGATACATTTGTGGTTACGACAAACCAAAATACACCACATACCATGGACAACATGCTGAGCAGCATTCACGAGAAATTCCTCTCCATCTTCGGCGAAGGCGGCACGATGTACGCCGCAGCCGGACGCATCAACCTCATCGGCGAACACACGGACTACAACGGCGGCTACGTCTTCCCCGGCGCCATCGACAAGGGCATCGTGGCGGAGATCCGCCTCAACGGCACGAAGACCGTCAACCTCTTCTCCCTGGACTACAACGCCGTCACCGGGTTCGGCCTCGAAGAAGAGGACAAGCCCGCCGAGGCCTGGGCGCGCTACGTCTTCGGCGTCTGCCGCGAGACGCTCAAGCGCGGCGGCCGGGTGGAGGGCTTCGACGCCGTGTTCGCAGGCGACGTGCCCCTCGGCGCCGGCCTTTCGTCCTCCGCGGCCCTGGAGAGCTGCTTCGCCTTCGCCATCAACGACCTCTTCCAGAACGGCATCGACAAGTTCGAGCTCGCGAAGATCGGCCAGAGCACGGAGCACAACTACTGCGGCGTGAACTGCGGCATCATGGACCAGTTCGCCTCCTGCTTCGGCAAGGCGGGCAGCCTCATCCGCCTGAATTGCAAGACGCTTGAATACAAATATTTCCCCTTCGACCCGAAGGGCTATAAACTCGTCCTCGTAGACTCCTGCGTGAAGCACGAGCTCGCCTCCTCGGCGTACAACTTCCGCCGCCAGAGCTGCGAGCGCGCCGCCGCGGCCATCAAGAAGAATCACCCCGAAATCGACTTCCTGAGCGACTGCAAGCGCGTCTGGCTGGACGAGGTCCGGGACCAGATCTCCAGCGAGGACTTCATCCGCGCGGAATACGTGATCGGCGAGGTCCAGCGCGTGCTGGACGTCTGCGACGCCCTGGAGCGCGGCGACTACGAGACCGTCGGCGAGATGATGTACCAGACGCATTTCGGCCTGAGCAAGCTCTACGAGGTCAGCTGCGAGGAGCTCGACTTCCTCAACCGCCTGGCCCGCCGGCTCGGCGTCACGGGCTCCCGCGTGATGGGCGGCGGCTTCGGCGGCTGCACCATCAACCTGGTCAAGGACGAGCTCTACCTGCCCTTCGTGGCGGCCGCCAAGGCGGAATTTACGCTCAAATTCGGCCACGCGCCGAAGATCTACGACGTGGTCATCTCCGACGGCGCCAGACGCCTGTAAAACCGCCTGAAAACAACGAAAAAAGCCTGCCGGTTTCGGCAGGCTTTTTCTGTCGGTCCTGCTTCGGAGCGAAGCGACCTGGGGAGTCTGAGGGGAACGCCCCTCAGTCATAGCGAAGCGCCGGCTTCTTCTAGTCGCGTGCGACTAGAAGAAACGTTCGCGGTTATCCTTGACGTTGTCGTAATCCTGCATGACAGGGACGATCATCTGGGAAACGTACTGCGCCTTCTGCATGGCCAGGTTCTTGGCGTCAGCCTCGCTGTAGAAGCTGCCCGTCGCCTTGTTCGCGACGCGCACCACATAGGTGCCCATCACGCCGGCCACAGGGCCGTAGATCTCGCCTTCCTTCGCAGCGGCGATGGCACCGAGCAGGGCCGGCTCCACGCTGGAGGAACCCAGCGAGAGAGCGTCGCGATGCTCCACGGTCACGCCGAGACGCTCGGCGACCTCCTCGATGGAGGAAGCACCGGCGATCTGCTCGGCGATCTGCTTCGTGCTGGCCTCCTGCTGCTTGCGGGAAAGGAGCAGCTGGTAGATCTGGGAAGCCATCTTCTGGACGGAGGCATAACCCTCCTTGTTGGCCTCCTTGAGGGCGGCCACGAAGAAGTAGTTGTTGTCCACGGTGATGATGTTGGAGGACTTGCCCGGCTTGGCGTCAAAGGCCCAGCGGGTCACTTCCTTGGCGTTCTCGATGGCACCGAAAGCGGAAGTCGCCTCGGTGATGGTGGCCGGGTGGGAATAGACCTTGGTGGAGTCCAGGGCCTTCTTGTAGCCTTCGTAGGTGCCGCCGGCGAGGGTGGCGAAGGTGTTGGCCTGGGCGTAGAAGCTATTGAAGGTGTCCTTGCTGGCCAGGGCGGTCTTCTCGAGGATCGCGACCTGCTTCTTGGCCACCGGCTTGGTCGTCGCGCTCACGAGCACGACGTGGGTGCCATACTGGGTCGTCAGCACGTACGGGGTGCCCACCTTGGCGCTGAAGACATCCTCGAAGCCCGGAACCATGTAGGTCTGGGTCATCCAGCCGATGCTGCCGAGCTCGCCGTCAGCGGCGGAACCCTGGTCGGCGGAATACGTGGCGGCGAGGTTGGCGAAGTTGCCACCCTTCTTGAGCACGTTCACGAGGCTGTCGGCCACCTGCGCGGCATTCTCGCCCTGCAGGAGGATATGCTTCACGAAAGCGGAATCCGGCAGCATCTTGCTGGCCATCTCGCGGCCTGCGTAGAAGGTGTTGCCGTCGGTGATGATCTGGGTCAGCTTGTTGCCGCCGAAGATCTGCTCGTCCAGCTCGGCGTTGACCGTAGCGAGCTCGCCGGCCTTGTACCAATAGTTGTCCAGGCCGCGGTCGGAGTTCTTGAGCAGGAAGGCGCGCATGTTGTCCGTCGTGGCGAACTCGTCGAACGCCTCGCTCATCTCGGTGCTCGCGGCGGCGACATCCTCGGCGGACGGGACCACCTCGAAGACCACGTACTCGATCTCGCGGTTGGCCTTCTGCTTGAAGAAGTCCTTGTGGGCCTTATAGTAGGCACGCACCTCGTCGTCGGAGACGGTGATGGTGCTGTCGGCATCGCTCATCGGGTAGAACACCATGCAGTAGTCCACATCGGCGGTGGTGTTGCCTTCCTGGACGGCCTGGGCGAGCTGCAGCGCGTTTTCGCTGCCGGCAGCGGTGAACAGGGCGCCGTACTTGGCATAGTACTGCTGGTTGTGGACGGTGTTCTGGACATAGTTCCAGTAGGTGCGGAGCTGGCCGCTGTCGTCAGCGTCCACGTTCTGGATGAAGGCCTTCAGGCGATCCGCGGAGAACACGCCGTTCTCATCCATGAAAACGGGGTTCTGCACCAGGACCGGGGAAGCGTACTCCCCGCCCATCAGGGCCAGTATCTCGTCTTCACCGACGGTGATGCCCGCCTCCTTGGCGTTCTTCACGAACAGGTATTTGTCGATCAGTTCCTGCCAGGCAGCGTTGCGGATCTGCTTCTGGCTTTCCTCGTCACGGCTGGCGCCGAGGAGCTCGTTGATCGTCGTGTAACGGTCCACATCCGCCTGGAAATCCGTGTAGGAAATGCTCTTGCCGGCGATCTGACCGACGTCATACTTGGAGGACATCGAGTTCAGGGCCGACTCCAGCGTGCTGGGATCGATAATGAAGGAAAGGAGGGCCAGCGCGATGATGATCGAGATCGCGAGGCCGAACTTAACGCGTATTTTTTCAAGTACCGCCATAGTTATAATTATATTTTAAATTTTCCGATAAGGGGCTGCGAAGATAGTTAATTTTTTGGAAACGGCCCAATAAAATTCACAGAATCAATGATTACGGCCGTACTGTCCTGCACCACGACACCGTAGCCGTCAAAGGGACGGTACAGGATGGAGTTGCGCACGTGGTCGTCGGAACGCATCCCGAAGCCCTGCAGGAAGCCCTGCCGGGAGTACAGCTTGACGTAGCAGTCCGTGTAGATCTCCCGTTTGACCTGGTCCCAGTAGACCGTGTCCGTCTCCATCGTCTCCTGCTCGAGGACGTTGTGCATGATCACATTGCCGAAGGCCTCCCAGATCTCGTCGCGGCCGGCCCGCTTGGGCACGATGTGCCGCGCGTCGTCCGCCACGATAATCGACTCGAGGCGGCCGTCCTCCGCATAGCCATAAACCGAAATCCCCTGCGGGAAAGCGTCATACGAGACGGTGTCCGCGTCGTAGTGCTCCATCAGGGGCGATTCCATGCGCATCGAGACAGCGCCGTTGCGCGTCTGCACGGCGAAGACGTCGTGCGTGCGCTGCGTAGGCGTCTGGCTCAGATCCAGCTTCTCCGCTTCGCCGATGCCGCTCCGACAGGAAACGACAATGCTGGCAAGCACGAACGTACTTGCCAGCACTTGAAGTCCGAAGTGTCGCCGGGCGCCCAATTTATCTGGTGCGCACCGTCGTCGTGGCGCGCATGCCGCCGCAGACGACCGTATAGGACTGACCCTTGGTGATGTCGTACATGAAGGCTTCCGCCGTCTCCGGGAAGTACACGCTGTACTGGCTGATATAGCGGTTGGCCTCGTCCGTCAGGGACGGATCGGCCGCCTTGGCCTTGGCCATGTAGTCGCAGGCCACCCAGTACGGGGCGCGGCGGGCGATCTCGTCGCCACCGCAACGCGTGGAACCCCAGATGTTGCCGATGAGGAAGTAGGCCTTGCCGGCCAGGGTCTCGTTCTCGGCAGCCACCTTGCTGGCATACTCGAAGGCGTGGCCGCTGTCGCCGTTCTTGAAGCAGAGCGTAGCGAGCTCGTAGGTCCAGTCGGCAGCCTTGGTGTCACCGGCCTCGAGACCGGCGATGGCGCTCTCCAGGTAGGAGATGGCCTCGGCATAGTTGCCGCGGGCGCCGTGCAGGCGGGACAGATAGTAGGAGCTGCTGGCGGACGGATCCAGCTTGTTCATCGTGGTCACGGCAGCCAGGAAGAGGTCGTTGTTGTCGCAGTTCTCGGTCATGCTCATCGTCTTCACGATGGCCTGGGCGAGCTGCAGGTTGTCCGGATCGGCCGCGAGGCGCGGGGTGTAGAGCTCGACGAGGTTGTCGCAGCTGGCCACCTTGCTGCTGGCGAAGAGGCTGCCCATGTCGTTCTTGACATTGGCGCCCTGGGTCTTCTCGGTGTCGTTCGCGAACTGCATATTCTCCAGCAGGTCGTTGTTGCGCTGGTAGATGTTGATCACGGTCTCGGCATCCAGTTCGCCGGCCTGGAAGAGGTCGATGGCGGACTGCAGGTCGTACAGCAGGGTCGTCGGACGGACCTTCTCGCCGACGCGGCTGATGATGAGCTCGAAGCCGTCATAGAGCCGGCGGTTGTTGTCCTTGACATAGTTGTGCAGATCCTGGCCCATGTTGTTGTAGGTGGTCTGCGCGTTGTTCGGGTAGTTGTTGGCACGGGTCTCGTGCAGCGTCATCAGGGAGTCCACCAGCGCCTTGCGGTAAGCGGCGTTGCGGGCGTTCTTCTGGATGAGGTGACGGATCAGGGTCGTACCGTCGATGAGCATCGTCTGGTTCGCCGTCGGCGGGCAGAAACGATATGCCTGGCGCCAGCTGGGCAGGGCCTCATCGTAATTCTTCTGCTTGAAGTACTCCTTGTAGAAGGAGAGGTTCGTCACACATTTGGCGCTGTCCGCGCCGTACTTGCCCTGGGCAAAACCATTGGTTGCCAGAAGCATAGCGGAGAGTGTCAGGATGACAAGAGTAATTTTTTTCATATCGCGATAGTTTTATTGTTATTCGTACTGAGGCTTGCGGAACCAGATGTCATAGAGATTGAATCCGATCGAGATATTGAAATAGCGCTCGCGGATCATCTCGCCGCCCAGGGAGCCGCGCTGGCCCAGGTCGAGGCCGATGGTGAATCCGTTGTAGAAATTCACGATCGGAATGGTCATGCCCAGGGTGATGCCCGTCGAGGCCACCTGCTGACCGGCCAGCAAATAATATTCCTTCTTGTGATATGCGCCCACGCGATAGGCCGCGCGGTTGAAGTAATAACGGACGTCGTTGCGGTTCGGCACGATCTCGAAGCCCGCGCGGAAGCTCTGCGCCGTGCTGGCGGAGAAGAGCTTGCTGGCGGTAAAGCCCCGGGCGCCGTCCAGGCCGCTTCCGCGCCAGTCGGAACGGGAATAATCGAACGTGGCGACCCAGCGGCCGCGCTCCTGGAAGGAGACGCCGACGGCGATTTCGCTGGGGATCTGGACCTTGCTGTCCACGCCGAGCCGGTCCGCCTTGTAGTAGAGCGTATCCGAGGCGGCGGTGCCGGCGGAATAGCGATAGGACTCCATCGAACCCTTCAGGTTCACGGGCAGCGAGTAGGTCGCGCCGACCGTCAGGGCGTACTTGGTGCCGACGGGCTGCTCATACTGGACGCCGAACTTGAAGCCGTTGCCCGTAATTTCGCCCGTGGTGCCGTTCAGGATGCCGTTGTAGGACGCGTCGTTGAACGTGGTGGTGTACGTCTTCTCGATCTTGCCGAAATAATAGTTCCACTGCACGCCGAGGGACAGGCGCTTGAACAGCGTCACGCCGGCGGCGGCGAAGGCCTTGTAGAGGCTGCCGGTACCGGCCGCGGCGTAGGTGATGTTGTTGGTCTGGCCGATCAGCTGGGGATCCGTGTAGTTGAAGCTGTAGCCGAAGCCCGTGTCGCTGAACGGCATGACGCCCACCATCATGGCGGACTTGCGCCAAATCGGGAAGGACATCGCCAGATCGTTGATGTTGAACGTGTTGCTGGCAGAACGGATACCGTCCTGGTTGAACATCTTGTTATCGTTGTAGAGCGAGAAGTCGGCCATGAAGGCCAGGCTGTCGCGCGCCGTGACGGCGGCGGGATTGATCAGGTTCAGGAAGCGGTTGTTGCGCAGGGCCACGCCCGTGCCGCCCATCGTCTTGCTGTAGGCGGAGCCGGGCTGGCTCAGGTCGCCGACCCCGTAGATGGAGAACGGCGTGTATGTACCTGTCGCCTGGCCGTGTGCCGGCACGGCAGCACCGGCCGCCAGCAGGGCGGTCAGGAGGATACTATGCAAGGTTTTTCTTAACATAATCTTCGGTTATCAAAGCCAGGCCCATCAAAACCAGATTGCAAACTGCAAATATCGAGTTTTTCATCTTCTTGGCAAAATAAATTGCATCTCCACCCGTAAAAATGACGATATTTTCCGGTCGGAGCCTGATGTACCCTTCAATTTCAAACATTATGCCCGAAATGACGCCGGACTCGATCGAGCCCTGCAGCGACTTCCCTTCCGGGAGGATTTTTTCGGGCGTATCCACCAGCGGAAGCGACTTGGAATAGCGCTCCAGCGCCTTGAAACGCGTTCTGCAGCCCAGCGACACGTTGCCGCCCAGGTAGCGGCCTTCACGGCTCAGGAAATCCACGGTGAGCGTGGTGCCGAAGTCGAACACGGTCACGGGCTTGTCCCGGAACAGGAAGGCGGCGGCCACCAGCTCCGCGGCGCGGTCATAGGACAAATACTCCGGGAAATCCTGCCGGATCAGCAGGTCGGTGTGCGAGCGGTCCAGAATCAGCAGGTGCCCGCAGCGCGGCCGCAGGAGGGCTTCCTCCTCCGGCGTGACGCCCAGCGCAGAGGCCACCGTGAGCACTTCCGGGCGCTCCTTCTCCAGCAGCGAGAGGAGATAATCCATCATCTTCTCCCCCTGGTACCGAAAGGTCTTGCCGAGGGTGGTTCCCTCGGCCCAGGCCGCCTTCAGCGCCGTGTTTCCTGCTTCTACCAGAAGATTTGCCATATCCGGGCAAATATAAGCATTTTATCTCAATTTGCTTAAAATGGCGTGGGCGTCTTTGAGCGACGGCACGCCGCGCACCACGATCTTGAGTTTGCTCTCCGCCTGCTTGAGTTCGTAGCGGGGCGACTCGGAGGCCCGCTGCAGGATGGTCGCGAAGGTCTGCGATTTGTAGTACGGGGACATCTGGTTGGCGATGAAGAAGGCGATCAGCAGGCCGTTCTTCACGATGATCTTCTCGAAGCCCAGCGACACACCGAGGTTGCGGATCTTCACCACCTCGAAGAGGTTGCCGATCTCGGCGGGGAACTCGCCGAAACGGTCGGAAAGCTGCGAGGCGAAGCGGTCGATCTCCTTGTCCGAAGCCATCGCGTCGATGGTCCGGTAGATGCGGATCTTCTCGGCCGTCACGTCGATATAATCGTCCGGGATCATCGCCGGCTGGTCGGTCTCTATCGTGCATTCCGTCACGAACTTGCCGCGGTCGTTCTTCGGGATGATGCCCGCCTCGACGCCCAGTTCCTCCATCGCTTCCGCGAGGATTTTCTGGTAAGTCTCGAAGCCCATGTCCATGATGAAGCCACTCTGCTCCGCGCCCAGCAGGTTGCCGGCGCCGCGGATGTCCAGGTCCTGCATGGCGATGTTGAAGCCGCTGCCCAGGTCGGAGAATTCCTCGATGGCCTTGAGGCGCCGGCGCGCATCGTCGGTGATGCTGACGAGCGGCGGGACGATCAGGTAGCAGAACGCTTTCTTGTTGGAGCGGCCCACACGGCCGCGCAGCTGATGCAGGTCGCTCAGGCCGAAATTCTGCGCCTGGTTGATCAGGATCGTGTTGGCGTTCGGGATGTCCAGGCCGTTCTCGATCAGGGTGGTGCAGAGCATCATGTCGTAGTCCCCGCGGATGAAGTCCAGCATCTTGTTTTCCAACTCTTTAGACTCCATCTGTCCGTGCGCCACGCAGATCTTCATGTCGGGAATCAGGCGGTGCAGGATGTCGTAGATCGCGGGCAGTTCCTCCACCTTATTGTGCAGGAAGAAGACCTGGCCGCCCCGGTTGAGTTCGTAGTTGATGATGCTCCGGATCTCCTTCTCGTCGAAGAGGATGATTTCCGTCTGCACGGGGATGCGGTTGGGCGGCGGCGTATTGATGATGCTCAGGTCGCGCGCGCCCAGCAGCGAGAACTGGAGCGTACGCGGAATCGGGGTCGCGGTCAGCGTGAGCGTGTCCACGGAGGCCTTGAAGGAACGGAGTTTCTCCTTGGCGGCCACGCCGAATTTCTGCTCCTCGTCGATGATCAGCAGGCCCAGGTCCTTGAACTGGAACTCCTGGCCGAGAATCTTGTGCGTGCCGATCAGGATGTCGATCTGGCCGGCGGCCAGCCGCTTTTTGATGTCGCTGATCTCTTTGGCCGTCCGCAGGCGGCTGACGAAATCGATATTGCAGGGCAGGTTCTGCAGCCGCTGCTTGAAGGTATTGTAATGCTGAAGAGCCAGGATGGTCGTCGGCACGAGCACGGCCACCTGCTTACTGTCGCAGGCAGCCTTAAAGGCCGCGCGGACGGCGATTTCCGTCTTGCCGAAACCGACGTCGCCGCAGATGAGGCGGTCCATCGGGCAAGCGTCCTCCATGTCCCGCTTCACCGCTGCGGTGGCCGTCTCCTGATCGGGCGTATCCTCATACATGAAGGAAGATTCCAATTCCTCCTGGAGATAGGTGTCCGGCGAGAAGGCGAAGCCCTTGGAGGCGCGCCGCTTGGCATACAGNNCTTGTTGATCTTGGGCGGCTCCCCGTCCTTGGAGCGGAAACGGGAAATCTTGTGCAGGGCGTGCACCGACACGAACACCACGTCGCCGTCCTTGTAGGTGATCTTCACCACCTCTCGCAGCCGCCCGAAATCGTCACGCAGCCGGACCAGGCCGCCGAACACGCCCACACCGTGGTCGATGTGCACGACGTAGTCGCCGATATTGAAGGAATTCAGGTCGTTGACCGTCAGCTGTTCGCTCTTCTCGACGGTGCGCCGCAGGTTCACGCGGTGGAAACGGTCGAAAATCTCGTGGTCCGAGTAGCAGCAGATCTTGTCCTGCGCGTCGATGAAACCGTTGTGAATGTTCTTCCCGCTGACGAACTGGGGCTGCAGGCCGCCGTTCTGGACCAGGATGGAACGGATGCGTTCCAGCTGCTGCTCCTTCTCGCCATAGATATAGACCTGGTAATTGTTCTCCAGGTGCGTGCGGATATCCTCCGTGAGGAGTTCGAAGTTCTTGTTGAAACTGGGCTGCGGGGAAATCTTGAACCAGACGAAATCATCCCCTTCGTAGGAGAGCGGCGGATCCAGATAAACCCGCTTGAAGGGCTGCAGGGCCTCGAAAAAGGCCTGCTTGTGATACATATCCGAAGAGTCCAGCCAGATACAGCTGTCCTTCGGGAAAATATCCGTCAGGGGCTGTCCCTTCACTTCCCCGCCCCCGACCACGTCGGACACGATGTCCGCCTGGTTCACCTGCTCCTTGGACAGTTGGGTATTGCAGTCGAAAGAATGAATCTGCTCGATTTCGTCGCCCCAGAAGGAAATACGGAAAGGATAATTCTCCGAATAGGAGAAGATATCGACGATGGAACCGCGGATGGCGTACTG
>LXOW01302927.1_pt1 | contig 19366 bp, 14 predicted proteins | sample 1368591 | NCBI WGS metagenome assembly LXOW01 (sample SAMN04884650, study PRJNA319009) | bovine gut metagenome | isolation source: Cow rumen | host: Bos taurus | place: Italy: Legnaro (PD) | collected 2014-07-09
AGATGTGTATAAGAGACAGTGCTGGTACACTATGGTGGCGGTTCCGCACGCCGTTCAGGCTTGCTCGACCGCACGTTTGCCACATTGAGCGAGGCAGGAATCCCCTATATCGAACTGGGCGGCGTGGTGCCCAACCCGTTGCTGACGAAGGTGCGCGAGGGCATCGACCTGTGCCGCCGCGAGCAGGTGGACTTCATCCTGGCCGTGGGTGGCGGCAGCGTCATCGACTCGGCGAAAGCCATCGGCTATGGCGCGTGCTACGAGGGCGACGTGTGGGATTTCTGGACTGGCAAGGTCAGTCCCGCCAGGTGCCTGCCCATCGGTGTCATCCTGACCATTCCTGCCGCAGGCAGCGAGATGTCGAGCAGCTGCGTCATCACCAACGACGAGGGAACAGCAGCTATCAAGCGCGGCATTAACAGCGACCTGTGCCGTTGCCGCTTCTGCATCATGAACCCCGAGCTGACCTATACCCTGCCTCCCTACCAGACGGCCTGCGGATGCACTGATATCATGATGCACACCATGGAGCGCTACTTCTCGAAATATGAGGACATGACGCTGACCGACTCCATCAGCGAGGCCCTGCTGCGCACGGTGAAGAACTGTGCCTTGGAGGTACTGTGGAGGCCGAACAGCTATCGGGTGCGTGCCCAGATTATGTGGGCCGGCTCGCTGGCACACAACGACCTGACGGAGTGCGGCACGGAGAAAGACTTTGCCACCCATCGGCTGGAGCATGAGCTGAGTGCGCTGTTTGGCGTCACCCATGGTGCCGGTCTGGCAGCCCTGTGGGGTTCGTGGGCACGCTTCGTAATGGCTCGTCATCTGAGCCGCTTTGTGCAGTATGCCGTCAACGTGATGGGGGTAGCCAACGATTTCGCCCATCCTGTAGATACGGCATTGAGGGGCATCGAGGCCACGGAGCAGTTCTATCACAGCATCGGCATGCCCACCAGCATCCATGAGCTGATAGGCCGAGACATTACTGACGAGGAGATTGAATTGATGGTGAAGCTGTGCAGTCGTGACAATACCATCACGGTGGGAGCCATGGAAGAGCTCAGTGCTGCCGATATGAAAGCCATCTACCAGATGGCCAGATAGGCGAACAGCAGGAATATGAGAACGATTGGCAGCATCATCCTGGCCGTAGCGGCCATTGCGTGGACGACAGCCTGTACGGAACGTGAGAAAAAGCCCGAAGGCAGTGCCCAGTACCGCACCATGCGCGTGGAGCTGAGCGACCAGACGCTCTTCTCCTCCTATCCGGCACGCCTGACGGGCAGGCAGATCGTGGAGATACGCCCGCAGGTGTCGGGTGCCATCACGCGCATCTGCATCAACGAAGGCGAGCGTGTCAGTCAGGGTCAGCCGCTGTTTGTCATCGACCAGGTGCCTTATCAGGCTGCCCTGCAGACAGCTTCGGCCAATGTGAAGAGTGCCGAGGCGCGGCTGGAGACTGCCCGGATGGAGTATGAGAGCAGTGTGACGCTGAAGGAAGGGCAGGTGGTGTCGGACTATAGCGTGCAGACCGCCTTAAACACCCTGAACGAGGCCAAGGCGGCATTGGCACAGGCCCGTGCCCAGGAGACGAATGCCCGCAACAGCCTGGGCTATACCGTGGTGAGAAGTCCGCTCAGCGGCTCTGCATCGATGATTCCCTACCATGTGGGGGCCTTGGTGAGCAGCAGCATCAGCGAGCCGCTGGTCACCGTGGCCGACGACCGCCAGGTGTATGCCTATTTCTCCATCACCGAGAGTATGGCCCTCGACCTCATGGCCCAGTATGGCACCCTTGAGCAGTTCATTGCCCAGGCCCCCGAGGTGGAGCTGAAGTTGGGCAACGGCAGTGCCTACGGGCAGAAGGGGCGCATCGATGCCGTCAGCGGCACGGTGGAGGCTTCGACGGGAGCCGTCAGCCTGCGTGCCGTGTTCGACAATCCCGACCGGTTGCTCCTCAATGGCGGCAACGCAACGGTCGTCGTGCCCTCTTTCCGCAAGGACTGCATCGTCGTCCCGCAGGAAGCCACCTACGAATTGCAGAACCGCGTCTTTGTCTACAAAGTGGTAGACGGCAAGACGAAGGCCGCGCCCGTCGAGGTGTTCCGCCTGAACAATGGCCGCGAATACATCGTGGAGCACGGTCTGGAACGTGGTGATGTCATCATCAGCGAGGGTGCCGGACTGCTGAGAGAAGGAATAGAAGTGAAGGTAGAATAAAGAATATGAGTGTCCGCACGTTCATCGACCGCCCCATCCTGGCATGTGTCATCTCGGTGCTCATCGTCATCATGGGAGTCATCGGCCTGTCACGGCTGGCCCTGGAGCAGTTTCCCGAGATTGCCCCGCCCACGGTGCGCCTGAGTGCCAACTACACCGGTGCCAATGCCGAGACGGTGCAGAAGAGCGTCGTCGTGCCGCTGGAGGAGGCCATCAACGGCGTGGAGGGCATGATGTACATGTCGTCGTCGGCCTCGAACGCGGGCAATGCCAGCATCTCCGTCTTTTTCCGGCAGGGCACCGACCCCGACATGGCCATGGTCAACGTGCAGAACCGTGCCGCCACCGTGCAGGGCCGCCTGCCGAGCGATGTGGTGAAGGGCGGACTGACCGTGCGCAAGCGTCAGACCAGCAACATCAAGCAGATGACCGTCTACAGCCCTGACGACTCCTTCGACCGTACGTTCCTGGCCAACTATACGAAGATCAACATCGAGCCGCGCCTGAGCCGTATTCCCGGCGTGGGCGATGTGAATGTCATCGGTTCCGACTACTCCATGCGCATCTGGCTCGACCCGCAGAAGATGGCCCACTATGGGCTGACGCCCGCCGACATCGGGAAGGTGCTCGACGAGCAGAACGTGGAGGTGGCCACCGGCACGCTGGGTGCCGACTCGAAGAATACCTTCCAGTATGTGCTGAAATACAGGGGCCGCTATGAGGAGGAGCACGACTACGAGCAGATGGTTGTCCGCTCGCTGCCCAATGGCGACGTGCTGCGCATCGGCGACATCGCCCGTGTGGAGCTGGGCACGCAGAACTACAATTACATTGGCGAGACCAACGGCCATCCTGGCGTGAACATCATGGTCAACCAGATCAGTGGCTCGAATGCCAATGAGATTATCAAGCAGATTGACCGGGAGGTGGACGACATCCGCAAGTCGCTGCCGCCGGGCATCACCATCGAAGACCTGGAGAGCAAGAAGGACTATCTCGACGCCTCCATCACCAGCGTGCTGGAGACACTCATCGAAGCTCTGCTGCTCGTCATCCTGGTGGTCTATGTCTTCCTGCAGAACTTCCGTTCCACATTCATCCCCGCCTTGGCCATCATCGTGTCGCTGGTAGGTACGCTGGCGGTGCTCTATGCCATTGGCTTCTCCCTGAACATGCTGACCCTCTTCGCCCTCGTGCTGGTCATCGGCACGGTGGTCGACGATGCCATCGTCGTGGTCGAGGCGGTTCAGGCACAGCTGGACAGGCAGTCGGATGCTTCCACCAGCAGGCAGGACGGACGCGGGGTTGCCTACCAGTCTACCATCGATGCCATGCACGGCATCACGTCGGCACTGGTCACCACGACGCTGGTCTTCATGGCCGTGTTCGTGCCCGTCTGTTTCATCGGCGGTGTCACCGGCACGTTCTATACGCAGTTCGGTCTGACCATGGCCATTGCCGTGGCTATCTCGCTACTGAACGCGATGACTCTCTCGCCCGCCCTGTGTGCGCTGATCATGAGACCGTATTCATCAAGCCGTTTCCACAATGCCTTCGATGCCGCCTTCTCAGCCCTTGTCGCCAAGTACAAGCGGGCAGCCAGCGTGCTGTTCCACCGCAAGTGGCTGGCCGTCGTGCTGGTGGTAGGGGCTGTGGTGGCCTTGGCCGCCCTGATGAAGTCGACGAAGACGGGCCTGGTGCCCAATGAGGATATGGGTACGGTGTTCGTCAATGTGCAGGCATCGCCGGGCAGCACCCTCCAGCAGACCTACGGCATCATGGAGCAGGTGGAGCAGCGCATCAAGGACCTGCCCCAGCTGCGCACCTATTCGCTGGTGGCAGGCACCAGCGTGGGCTTCGACCAGTCGGCATCGAACGGAAACTTCACGCTGAAGCTGAAGAAATGGGGCGAGCGCAAGGACAAAAGCGACCATGTGCAGGCCGTGATGGAAGAAATCTACCGTCGCACCGCCGACATTGCCAATGCGAAGATTCAGGTGAACACGCAGGCCATGATTCCCGGCTTCGGCCGCACCAACGGCTTCGAGCTGTATGTACAGGACAAGAAGGGCGGCACCATTGAAGACCTCCTTGCCTATACCAACCGCCTGATTGGCGCGTTGAACGAGCGGCCCGAAATATCGCGTGCCTTCACCAATTTCTCGCTCAAATATCCGCAGTACCGGGTTGAGGTCGATGCTGCGCTGTGCAAGCGTCACGGCGTGTCGCCCAGCGAGGTGCTGAGCACGCTGGGCGGCTATGTCGGCGGCTCGTATGCCTCTAACTTCGTGCGCTTCACCAAGCTCTACCGCGTCATGGTGCAGGCCTCGCCAGAATACCGCCTTGACACGGAGTCGCTGAACAATATCTTCGTGAAGAACAGCCAGGGACAGATGTCGCCCATTGGCCAGTACCTGAAGCTGACGCGCATCTATGGCTCGGAGACCCTGTCGCGCTTCAACCTGTTCCCAAGCATCTCAGTCAGCGGCACGCCTGCCGACGGCTACAGCACCGGTCAGGCCATCGCCGCCATCAAGGAGGTGGCGGCCGAGCAGTTGCCCGAGGGCTACGGCTATGAGTTCGGAGGCATGACGCGCGAGGAAGATTCGGCGCAGAACACCACCACGCTCGTCTTTGTCATCTGCATCATTTTCATCTATCTCATCCTCTGCGCCCTCTACGAGAGCCTGTTCGTTCCGCTGGCGGTCATCCTCAGTGTGCCGTTCGGCCTGGCCGGCTCGTTTGCCTTTGCCAATCTGTGGGGGCTGGAGAACAATGTCTATATGCAGACGGGACTCATCATGCTCATCGGCCTGCTGGCCAAGACGGCCATCCTCCTCACGGAATATGCCTCGGAGCGCCGCCGTCAGGGCATGAGCATCACGGCGGCTGCACTTGATGCCGCCGGCGTGCGCTTGCGTCCCATCCTGATGACATCGATGACCATGATTTTCGGCCTGCTCCCCTTGGCGCTGGCCACGGGAATCGGCGCCAACGGCAACCAGTCGCTAGGCGTAGGCACCATCGGAGGCATGTTCATCGGCACCCTTTCACTCCTGTTCATCGTACCCGTGCTCTTCATCATCTTCCAGGGCATCGAGGAGCGGGTTATGGGTGTCAGGGCTTCTCGAAATGCTGGTAATCCTTGACCGTGCGCCAACTGCCGCCCCAGATGAAGCCATGCTGTAGGAACAGGCGGTGGCACAGGTCGCCGCGCCTGAGCCTGTACGGCGACGGCTTGCGGCGGTCGGCGTATGGGATGCCGTCCTTTGGCGTGATGTGCACGCTGCCGTCAGGCCGCTTGCGCACGCAGGGGTTGTAGAGGGGGTTGATGTCGACGGCCAGGCCCTGGGCATGTTTCGACAGCTTCTTCGAGCCTTCCACGGTGCGGAAGCAGAAGGATGAAGTGTTGTTGGCGGTCATGGAGGTCTCGTCGTCGGCACCATAGTCGTCGATAAGCTGGATGCGCTCAATGGGGTAGTGAGCCTCGTAGAGCTGCTGGAAGATGTCGAGCAGGTCATCGGCAATGCGCTCGTGGCATATCAGCTCGCCCTGGCAGACGGAGTCCTCGGCGTTGCGGTGCAGCACGTGCAGATGGCGCAGCTCCTGGCGTGGCACTGTGCAATGGGCGGGGAACGACAGTCCCTGCATACGCTGGAACACAGCATCGCTGATAGTGTCGATGCGGAACGACTGGGCACTTGCGGGGCAAGATGACCCATGTAAGACAATCAATGACAAACCGAGCAACAGCCCTCTGCTTCTCTTGGCAAGCATCATGTTCATAGTCACACAATTTTCTGCAAAGGTACGAAAAAACAAGTGAGAGGCAAAAGGAAATTCTGTTTTTCAGCAGCGAAGGACAGAAATTGTCATTATTTCTTCTTTTCCCTTGGTCTTTTGGATTCTTTTCTGTAATTTTGCATACGTAACAAAGAACTGCAAGCATATAGGTGCTATGAGAACAACAACCAGAACTACGAAGGAACGGGCAGCCATGCTGTTGCTGGTCTGCCTCTGCTGGCTGACGGCAGCGGGAAGTGCGAAAATGCAAAAGCTGGTTTCTCCCAGCGGGAAACTGGAAGTGACGGTGACCACCGACGGCCAGCGGCTGACCTGGGAAGTGAAGAGCGGCGACCGGCAGGTGCTGGCTCCCTCGGTCATCCAGGCCGTGGTTGACGGAAAGCCGCTCATCAGCGGCACGGGCAGCGTGAGCCGGAAAGAGCAGGTGAGGTCGTCGTTTGCCACCCCTGTCTACCGCAAACAGACGGTGGACGACAACTACGGTCTGCTGGTGATGAAGTTCGCACAAGGAACCACCGTGGAGTTCCGTGCCTATGATGACGGTGCCGCCTATCGCATCGGTATCGGCCGGAAGAATGCCGTGCAGGTGGACAGCGAGACGGCGGAGTTCCGTTTTGCCGACGACTATCAGGCCTTCATCCCCTACGTCAACGACCAGCGCAGCGGTGAGCGCTACAGTTTCTCCTTTGAGTCCTATTACGATGAGCAGCGGCTGTCGCAGATGTATCGCGACTCGCTGGCCATCACCCCGCTGTGCGTCTGCCTGCCTGATGGGCTGAAGGCCGTGGTGATGGACGGCGGACAGGAGGACTATCCCGGCATGATGCTGAGGAAGGGCGAGGGAAACAGCCTGACGGCGGAGTTCGCCCCCTACGTGCTGGAACAGAGCGTGGTGGGCCGCGGGCTGAACATGATAGCCGACAAGCGTGCCGGTTTCATCGCCAAGGTGCAGGGGCCGCGAGCGTTGCCTTGGCGTGCCGTGGTCGTGGTCGACCGTGATGCCGACCTGCTGAACTGCGACATGGCCATGCGCATGTCGCCCGCCCAGCGCATAGCGGACACCTCGTGGATACGTCCTGGCAAGGTGGCGTGGGACTGGTGGAACAACACCAACGTGTGGGGTGTGGACTTCGAGTCGGGCATGAACACTGCCACCTATAAATACTATATCGACTTCGCCCGTAAGAACCACCTGGAGTATATCATCATCGACGAGGGTTGGAGCGGTCGTGAGTCGCTCATCGACGACCTCAACCCCGACATTGACCTGAAGGAGCTGGTGAGCTATGGCAACAGCCGGGGCGTGGGTATCATCCTATGGAGCAGCTGGCGCAACATGATCGGCAATGATGCCCTCGACGGTCAGGCGGCCATGGAGCGCTATATGCAGCACTATCAGGACATGGGCATCAAGGGCTTCAAGGTGGATTTCTTCGACCGCGACGACCAGCAGGTGGCCTCGTCGGCCTACCGCATGTCGGAGTGCGCTGCCCGCCATCACCTGCTGATGGACTACCACGGCTTCAAGCCCATGGGTATGCACAGGGCCTATCCCAACGTACTGAACTACGAGGGCGTGAAAGGCCTGGAGAACTCGAAGTGGGAGCCGCGCGACGGACAGGGGCCTGTGCACGACCAGCCCCGCTATGATGTCACCATCCCCTACCTGCGTATGCTGTGCGGGCCCCTCGACTATACGCCGGGAGCCATGGACAACGCCATGCGCGACAATTTCTTCGGCAACAACAACCACCCCATGAGCCAGGGCACCCGCTGTCACCAGATGGCCATGTACGTAGTGTTCGACGCCCCGCTGCAGATGCTGGCCGACAGTCCCACGAAATATATGCGTGAGCAGGAGAGCACCGACTTCATCAGCCAGATTCCCACCACTTTCGACGAGACGGTGGCCCTGGGCGGTGAGCTAGGCGAATGGGTGGCCATTGCCCGTAGGAAGGGCAGCACCTGGTATGTAGGAGCCATGACCAGCTGGACGGCGCGCGAGGTAGTGCTCGACTTCTCCTTCCTCGCGGCAGGAAAGCCCTTTGAGGCCAACATCTTTGCCGACGGCGCGAACGCCCTTACAGGGAAGGAGGCCATGGACTACAAGCACTCACGCCGAAGCCTGAACGCCGGCGACAAGCTTAGCGTTAGGCTGGCCCCCGGCGGCGGATGGGCTGCCATCGTCACAGGCCCGTCGTTTTGAAGCTGACCAACCCTGTCTGTGAGGAAAACACACGGCGGAAGTAGTAGTGTAGTCTTGACATGCAATAAATAAAAGCGTGCGAACTAAAAAAATATTCCAATAATAGCAGATTAGTTCGCACTTTTTTGTTATCTTTGCAGCCTGATTCGAAATTATAACGTTATAAAGTAAGAAAAGCTATGGCTGAAACGAAGAAGATGAAGACGGCACTCATCTCGGTCTTCCATAAGGATGGGCTGGACGAGCTGTTGAAGAAACTCAATGCTGAGGGCGTCAGCTTCCTGTCGACAGGCGGCACGCAGCAGTTCATTGAAGAGCAGGGCTACCCGTGCCAGAAGGTGGAGGAGGTGACAACCTATCCCAGCATTCTGGGTGGCCGTGTGAAGACGTTGCATCCGAAGGTGTTCGGAGGCATCCTGGGACGCCGTGACAACGAGGGCGACCGGGAGCAGATGAAGCAGTATGACATTCCAGAGATAGACCTGGTCATCGTGGATCTGTATCCCTTTGAGCAGACCGTGGCCAGTGGTGCCAGCGAGGCCGACATCATCGAGAAGATAGACATTGGCGGCATCTCGCTCATCAGGGCAGGTGCCAAGAACTTCAAGGACGTGGTCATCGTGCCCTCGAAGGCTGAATATGGCGTGCTGCTGGACATCCTGAACAAAAAGGGCGCACAGACCGACCTGGAAGACCGCCGCATGTTTGCAGCGCGTGCCTTTGGCGTCAGTTCGCACTATGATACTGCCATTCACGAGTGGTTTGTCAATAAGAAATAAAAACAACTTGAATTAAGATATGGGAATTTTTAGGAAAGAGCTGGCCATGGACCTTGGCACAGCCAATACGATTATCATTTGCGGCGACCAGATTGTCGTCGACGAGCCATCGGTGGTGGCACTCGATACGCGCACGGAAAAGATGATTGCCGTGGGTGAGCGGGCAAAGATGATGTATGAAAAGACACACAAGAACATTCGCACCATCCGTCCGCTGCGCGATGGTGTGATAGCCGACTTCTCTGCCTGCGAGCAGATGATGCGCGGACTCATTAAGATGGTTCACTCGGGCCATCAGCTTTTCTCTCCCTCACTGCGCATGGTTATTGGCGTACCCTCGGGTTCCACCGAGGTGGAGCTGCGTGCCGTGCGTGACTCGGCAGAACATGCCGACGGCCGCGACGTGTACCTGATTTTCGAGCCTATGGCAGCCGCCATCGGTATTGGTATCGACGTGGAAGCTCCCGAGGGCAGCATGATTGTCGACATCGGCGGCGGCTCCACGGAGATTGCCGTCATCTCGCTGGGCGGTATTGTGAGCAACAACAGCATACGTACTGCAGGTGATGACCTGACAGCCGACATCCAGGAGTATATGGCCCGCCAGCACAATGTGAAGGTGTCGGAGCGTATGGCCGAGCGCATCAAGATTAATGTGGGTGCCGCCCTGACCGACCTGGGTGAAGAGGGTCCCGAGGACTACGTCGTACACGGTCCTAACCGCATCACGGCACTGCCTATGGAGGTGCCCGTATGCTATCAGGAGATTGCCCACTGCATCGACAAGACTTTGGTCAAGATTGAGAACGCCGTGCTGTCGGCCTTGGAGCACACGCCTCCTGAACTGTATGCCGATATCGTGAAGAACGGTATCTATCTGACGGGTGGCGGCGCACTGCTGCGTGGCCTTGACAAGAGGCTGACCGACAAGATCAACATTCCCTTCATCGTGCCCGAGGATCCCTTGCATTCCGTGGCAAAAGGCGCAGGCATCGCATTGCAGAATGTTGACAAATTCTCGTTCCTGATGAGATAGTGCCATGCACAACCTGCTGGCGTTTCTTGTCCGCTACTACCACTGGCTACTGTTCCTGTTACTGGAAGTAGTCAGTGGAGTGATGTTGTTCCAAGGGAACAGCTATCAGGGCAGCGCGTGGATTTCGTCGTCGAATGTCGTGGTGGGCAAGGTCTTCACCTGGCAGTCGTCAGTGGAGCAGTTCTTCCAGCTGCAGAAGCGGGCACAGCAGTTGTCACATCGGAACGTTGTGCTGGAGTATGAGCTGGCAAGCCTGCGTAGTGAGCTGCAGGAACTGAAGAAGGACACGACGGAGGTTGACAGTGCCTATCAGTTCGTGTTCGACAATGTGACGATGCTGCCTGCCAAGGTAGTGGGCAACTCGCTGAACCGCCCCGACAACCTGATTACCATTGACCGTGGAAGTCACGACGGCATACAGCCCGACATGGGTGTCGTCTGCGGAACCGGGCTGGTGGGCGTGGTCTATATGGTGGGTGACCACTATTCCGTGGTGCTCCCTGTGCTGAACACCCATTCGCGCGTCAGCTGTGCCATACGCGGCAGTGGCTATTTCGGCTATTTGCAGTGGGATGCCAAAGACCCCATGACGGCCTACATCGAGGATGTGCCCCGTCATGCGCAGTTCGAGGTGGGCTCGTGGATAGAGACCAGTGGCTATTCGTCCATCTTCCCGCCCGGCATCACCGTGGGGCGTATCACTTCCATCGCTAATTCGGCTGACGGACTGTCGTATCGGCTGAAGGTGTGTCTTTCCACGGATTTTGGCTGCCTGCGCGATGTGTTTGTGATTACCGACAAGGACTTTGTGGAGCGCTTCCAGCTGATGTCTGAGGCACGCGACTCCATTGCCCAGACGAATTAGAGGATATTAAAGGAGAATAGGAATGACAGTAGACCTGTTGCGGCGTTTGATAGTTTTTTTTGCACTCATCATGGTGCAGGCCCTGGTGCTGAACCGTATCCAGCTGTTTCATTGCGCCATGCCGCTACTGTATGTTTACTTCGCCGTGATTTTTCCGCGTGGCTATCCGCGCTGGGCGGCACTCCTGTGGAGCTTTGTCATGGGCGTGACGGTCGATATGTTTGCCAACACGCCCGGCGTGGCCGCAGCCTCCATGACGCTGGTTGGCTTCCTGCAGCCGTTCCTGATAGAGCTGTTTCTGCCACGCGATGCCGAGGAAGACATTCCGGCATCAGCCAAGAAGCTGGGGTGGGGGCGTTTCGCCTGCCTGTCGGGCATCTTGGTGGTGATCTTCTGCCTGGTATTCTTCGCCCTTGAGTTCTTCTCCTTCTTCAACTGGCTCTATTGGCTGGCGTGTGCCATTGGCAGCGCCCTTCTCACGTTTGTTCTTATCATGTCGCTTGAAAGCTTAAGGAGTTAGAAGGGTTGGAGAAGTGAAGGGGTCTGACCAGGAATACAGGAAATATGTGGTTGGTGGCGTGGCCGTATTGATTGTGGTCATTTATATCGTTCGTCTGTTTACATTGCAGCTGATGAGCGACGACTACAAGAAGAATGCCGACTCGAATGCCTTCCTGAAGCGAATAGACTATCCTTCGCGCGGTATCATCACCGACCGCAACGGTGAGCTGCTGGTGTATAACCAGCCTTCCTACGACATTATGGTCGTGGAGAATGAGGCCCGTGGCCATTTCGACACGCTGGAGTTCTGCCAGACCCTGAATATCACCCGTGAGGAGCTGAAACGACTGATTGCCGCCATGCACGACAAGCGCCGCAATCCCGGCTACTCGCGCTATACACAGCAGCAGCTGGTCAGTCAGCTCTCCGACCACGACTTCAGCGTTTTCCAGGAGAAGAGCTATCGTTTCCCCGGTTTTTATGTGCAGCGTCGCAGCGTCAGGCAGTATGAGTATCCGTTTGCGGCTCATGTGCTTGGCGATGTGGCTGAGGTGTCGCAATCAGACGTGGAGGCCGACGACTATTACCAGCCTGGCGACTATATCGGCAAGCTGGGCGTGGAGCGCTCCTACGAGCGTCAGCTGCGCGGCGTGAAGGGTGTGCAGATCCTGCTGCGCGATGCCCATGGCCGCATTCAGGGCAGCTATCAGAACGGTGCCTTTGACCGCAAGCCCGTGCCGGGAAAGAATCTCACGCTGGGCATCGACAAAGACCTTCAAGCCCTGGGCGAACGCCTGATGCAAGGGAAGATAGGCTCGATAGTGGCCATTGAACCCGCCACGGGCGAGGTGCTGTGCATGGTCAGCTCACCGGGCTACGACCCCCGTATGATGGTGGGGCGGCAACGCGCGAAGAGCCATCACGAGCTGGAGCAGGACCCCTGGAAGCCGCTGCTCAACCGCTCTATCATGGGACAGTATCCGCCAGGCTCCACGTTTAAGCCCACGCAGGGACTGACGTTCCTCAGCGAAGGAATCATTACCGACCAGACGGCCTTCCCCTGCTATCATGGCTTTGTGTTCAAGGGGCTGCGCGTAGGTTGCCACGGACACGGCTCACCGCTTCCGCTGGTGCCTGCCATCTCCACTTCCTGCAATGGCTTTTTCTGCTGGGGACTCTATCACATGATCAATAATACCTCGAAATACGGGACGGTGCAGAAGGCTATGAACACCTGGCGTGACTACTTGGTGTCGATGGGCTTCGGCTATCCGCTGGGTATCGACCTGCCGGGCGAGAAACGCGGACTCATCCCCAATGCACAGTTCTATGACAAGGCCTACAAAGGCTCCTGGAACGGCCTGACCATCATCTCCATTGCCATCGGCCAGGGAGAGGTGAACGCCACACCGCTGCAGATAGCCAACCTGGCAGCCACCATTGCCAATCGGGGCTTTTTCGTCACTCCCCATGTGGTGAAGGCTGTCGAGGGTGAGCAACAGGACACGCTATTCACCACGCGTCGCTATACGAAGGTTCCCCGGCAATACTATGAACTGGTGGTCGAGGGTATGCGCTCGGCCGCCCTGGGAGGCACCTGCAAGGCATTGTCGGGCTATGACTTCATGCCCTGCGGAAAGACGGGAACGGCCCAGAACAAAGGCCACGACCACTCGGTGTTCATGGGGTTCGCACCCATGGATGACCCGAAGATTGCCGTGGCTGTCTACGTGGAGAATGGCGGCTGGGGAGCTACCTTCGGTGTCCCTATCGGCGGCCTGCTGATGGAGCGTTACTTGAAGGGCGAGCTGTCGGAGGCCTCAGAGCGTCGTGCTACGGATATACAGAACAGGGTTATCGATTACGGTACCGACAACAGATAGGAGAAAAGATATTGAAGTATGGCAAAGGAAGAGAAAGGCGTGTTGCGCTCGCTCGACTACTGGACAATATTAATATATGTGGCTTTGCTTACGTTTGGCTGGCTCAGCGTGTGCGGTGCCAGCTACGACTATGGCAATACCGATATTTTCTCGCTGTCTACACGTTCGGGTATGCAGATTGTGTGGATCGGCACATCGCTGGTGCTGGGCTTCGTGCTGCTGCTGCTTGACGACCGTTACTACGATTCCTTCGCTTTCCTGATTTTCGGGCTGTTGCTTATATTATTGTTCGGCACCATCTTCAATACACATACCATCAAAGGTTCGCGGTCGTGGCTGGTCCTGGGACCTGTGCGATTGCAACCGGCCGAGTTTGCCAAGTTTGCCACGGCCCTGGCCTTGGCCAAGTTCATGTCGCGCTACGGCTATGACATCAACAACTGGAAGGACTTCCTGAAGACCATCACCATCATCCTGTTGCCGATGCTTTTCATCGTCATGCAGCGCGAGACGGGCTCGGCACTGGTCTATGTGGCTTTCTTCCTGATGCTTTATCGCGAGGGAATGACGGGCAGCGTGCTGTTTACGGGCGTAGCCATGGTGTTCTACTTCGTAGTGGGCATACGCTATGCTGAGGTTCCGTTCTTCGACACGCCCACCCATGTGGGGCGCTTTGTGGTGCTCTTGGCCATACAGGCGTTCTCTGCGGCGATGGTCGGGGTCTATCTCCGTGACTGGCGGCAGGCATTCATATTGTTCGGAGCATGTTTTGGCGTTACCCTGGTCAGCTTGGCCTTTTCGCTTTATGTCATACCGTTCGACATCTACTGGATACAGCTTTCCATGAGTGCCTTGCTGATAGCATGGCTGTTGTGGCAAGCCATGCGCACCCGCCTGCTTCCCTATTTGTGGATAGGGTTGTTTGCCGTCGGCTCAGTCATTTTCTTCCACGGAGCCAGCTATGCGCTGAACCATGCATTGCAGGATCACCAGCGAACGCGTATCAACGTGCTGCTTGGACTGGAGGAAGACCTGAAAGGAGCAGGCTATAATGTGCATCAGAGTGAGATTGCCATCGGCTCGGGCGGATTGGAGGGCAAGGGTTTCCTGAACGGTACGCAGACGAAGTTGAAGTATGTGCCCGAGCAGGATACCGACTTTATCTTCTGTACCGTGGGCGAGGAGGAAGGCTTCTTGGGTGCCGCCACCGTGCTGTTGCTGTTTCTGGCACTGATATTAAGGCTCATCCATCTGGCCGAGCGGCAGCCCACCGCTTTTGGCCGCATCTATGGCTATTGTGTGCTGTCGGTATTCCTGTTCCATGTGTTCATCAATGTGGGCATGGTGCTCGGACTGACACCAGTCATCGGCATACCATTGCCGTTCTTCAGCTATGGCGGCTCCTCTCTTTGGGGCTTCACTTTCCTGCTTTTTATCTTTTTGCGCATTGATGCCGGCCGGAATCTGCTGCATCAATAGGAAAAGGCCGTCGCCGCAGTGAGCGGTATGAGCCTATTGTACTGAGCTCTCAGAGAAATAAAACTCTCTGAGTGCCTTTTTTATAGGTTCACCCTTCAGAGTCACGGTCTGTTGCAGCCTGATGTCGGCAGACGAGGAGCCAATTTTGACGAGGAAAGAACCCGGGCAGATGTTCCACTGGCGCTGTCCCTCATGGCTGTAGTAGCCTAATTGCTCGACATAGAGCTTCGTATGAATGGTTTTGCTTTCGCCCGGCTGTAGTGCGATACGGGCAAAACCCTGCAGCTGGATGGGCCGAATGTGCTGATTGCCGTCAGCTGGCGACAGATACACCTGGGCCACTTCGTCGGCTGCCATGCTACCGGTGTTCTTGACTTCAAACGAGAGGTTGATGCACTGGTCGCCCGTTGACGCTTCGTGGTTGGCCTGCAAGTTGCCGTATTCAAATGTGGCGTAGCTCAGTCCATAGCCGAAGGGCCACTGGACATGGGCCGCAGCTTCCTGGCCTTCGTCGAAGGTGTTGTAGCATAGAGGCTCGTAGATTTCTGTATCGGGATAGCTGACCGACAGCTTGGCCGATGGTGACACCCTGCCGTAGAGAATGTCGGCTACGGCATTGCCGCCCTCTTCACCTGGATACCATGCCTGGATGACGGCAGCACAGCGTTCGGCAAGTCCAGAGACCACCTGTGCCCTGCCGCCAAAGATGACCAGCACCACGGGCTTGCCCGTGCTAATCAGTTTTTCGACATACTCTTCCTGCCTGCCAGGCAACCGCAGCCCCTCGCGGTCGCGGTTTTCACCACACAGCATCACGTTCTCGCCTACGGCAGCGATGATGATGTCGGCCTGACTGGCCATGGCGAGGGCTTCCCTTTGGTCGGCTTGCTCGCCGGATTCCACTTTGCGGTGCAGAATGTCATATTCCCAGGCACGCTCGTCGCCCAGTTCTCCGTATTTGGTCTCAATATCCTCTGTCCAGTCGCAGCCGCGAGAGTAGGTAATGCTCACCCCTTCGGGCTTGCGCTTTGTCATGCCTTCCAACAGTTTGACGATATGGGGATTGTCGCGGTCGGCCACATCCTCCACCTTCTTCCAGAAGTACGACATGGCCGGGTAGGTGTAGTCGCCGCACATGGCCCAGATGGAGTTGGCGTTGGGACCGGTGACAAAGATGTCCTTAACATCTTTCAATGGCAGCACGCCGTTGTTCTCCAGCAGCACGATGGACTGCGTGGCGATGTTGTAGGCTGTCTGACGCTCTTCAGGAGTGTCAAGCACGATCCTCTCAGTAGAATAGAGGTAGGCATCTTCGTCGAAGAGATTGGCACGGAACTTCTGGCGGAGCACGTTCTTGACAGCACGCTCCAGCACCTCAGGCTTCACCAGCCCCTGGTCGATGGCCTCCTGCAGATACTGGTAGTTGGCACCGAAGGGGAAATCCACGTCGTTGCCGCCATTAATGGCAGCCGCTGCCTTCTGCACAGGCGTTTCCAGCTCGGGCAACTGGTCGATGGCGGTATAGTCGCTCACTACCATGCCGTCAAAACCTATATAGCCGCGCAGGATGTCCTGTAATATCTCGCTGTTGGCCACACACTTGGTGCCATGCACGGCATGGTAGCCAGGCATGACAGCCTTGCTGCCGGCCAGACGGATCATTGTCTCATGGGGCATCAGTATTTCCTCCATCATCTCCTTCTCGTCGGTATCGCCACCACCACCGTAGCCAAGGTAGTGCTTCGAACAGGCTCCGACGCCCTTGCTCAGGTCTCCCTGCTGCAGACCCTTGACGAAGGCCACCCCCATGACTGCCGACAGGTATCCGTCTTCACCATACGACTCTTCCAGACGGTTGAACGATGGGATGCGGCACACATCGACCATCGGCGAGAGGGCCAGCACGCCGCCCATCTTTCGCATCAGGGTACTGGTCTGGCGCGTCTTCAGCTCGGCCAATTCTGGATTGAACGAACAGGCTTGTCCAACTTGCTGAGGATAGATGGTGGCCCCCAGGGTGTTGACACCCGACAGCACCTCCTCATGAAAAAGTGCCGGGATGCCGCTGGGCGTCTGGTGTATCAGCCAGTCTTGAACGGCAGCGACACGGTCGCGAAGCTCGTTGGGGTCTCTAGGCTGTTGCATGCAGAACTGCGAGAAGTGGCCGATGCCGTTGGGTATCATTTCGCGGCATTTGGCTGTGTCCAGCTGCCCATGCTCGTCAAACAGCTCATCCATATACATACTCCGAAGCTGCGCGATGCGCTCCTCCTGCGACATCTTGTCGTAGAGTTCATCAATTCTCTGTTCCATGTCCATTGTCTTGTTACAACCTGACAGTGCTACTGCCAAGCCAGCTATTAACATTGTTTTTGCTCCAATAAAGGATTTGTAATATTTCATATCGGTTTTTATTATGACATGGCAAAGGTAAGCAAAAAATCTGAGATATTAACCCTTTTTGGCGAATATTTTTCATATTGGACAAATACGACTGCTAGTTAATATGAAAGTAAACTGTGATTTGCTGAAAATATGTGAAAATAGGGAATGATGTAAGTCAAAAAGTTGCACAATCGCTTTTGTGTGTGCACACAGGAACGAGATTTTTGCCAAAAAACTTGCGTAAGTGAAATAAATTGTGTTACTTTGCACCCGATTTTCAAGAGTTCATTTAATTACGAACCTAATTATTAACACTTAAAAGAGAAAAATCATGTCAGAAATTGAAAGCAGAGTAAAGGCAATTATTGTAGACAAACTGGGAGTTGACGAGGCTGAGGTAAAGCCCGAGGCAAGTTTTACCAACGATTTGGGTGCTGACTCACTGGACACCGTGGAGCTGATCATGGAGTTTGAGAAAGAGTTTGGTATTTCCATTCCCGATGACAAGGCTGAGAAGATTGGCACCGTTGCCGATGCAATTGCCTATATTGAGGAAAACCAGAAATAAATTATTCTGAATGAAGAATGAAGAATGAAGAATGAAGAATTTGCTTCCGCAATATGGGGGAGGCAAATTCTTCATTCTTTTATTTGTCTGGCTTAAGCACAGCAAAGATTCTTCATTCTTCATTCTTCATTTTTCATTCTTCATTTTTAGTATGGAACTGAAAAGAGTAGTAGTTACTGGGCTGGGCGCAGTCACTCCTGTCGGTAACACGCCTGAAGAGACGTGGAAGAACCTGCTTGAGGGCGTGAGTGGCGCAGCACCTATTACCCAGTTTGACACCTCCCTGTTTAAGACCAAGTTTGCCTGTGAGGTAAAGAACCTGAACGTCAATGACTATCTTGACCGGAAGGAGGCCCGCAAGATGGACCGCTATACACAGCTGGCCATGATTGCTGCCCGACAGGCTGTAGAGGATAGCGGCATGGACTTGGAGACGGAAGACAAGAACCGCATCGGTGTGGTCTATGGCGTGGGTATCGGTGGCATCAGGACTTTTGAGGACGAGATTGCCTATTATGGCGCACATCGTGAGGAGGGCCCGAAATTTAATCCCTTCTTCATTCCCAAGATGATTGCCGACATCGCTGCCGGACAGATTTCGATTATGTATGGCTTCCACGGCCCCAACTATATTACGGCGAGTGCATGTGCCTCTTCGTCGAACGCATTGGCAGATGCCTTCAACCTGATTCGCTTGGGTAAGGCCAATGTCATTCTTGCCGGTGGTGCCGAGGCTGCAATTTGCGCAAGTGGCGTGGGCGGCTTCAATGCTATGCATGCCCTGTCAACGCGAAATGATGAGCCAGAGAAGGCCAGCCGTCCGTTCAGCGCTTCGCGCGACGGATTCATCATGGCCGAAGGTGCCGGCTGCCTTATCCTGGAGGAACTGGAGCATGCCAAGGCTCGCGGTGCGAAGATCTATGCAGAGTTTGCCGGTGCCGGCATGAGTGCCGATGCCCATCACATCACTGCATCACATCCAGAAGGGCTGGGTGCCAAGCTGGTGATGCAGAATGCCTTGGAAGATGCAGGCATGAAACCCGAGGACATTGACTATATCAATGTGCACGGCACGTCGACCCATGTGGGCGACATCAGTGAGGCCAAGGCCATTAAGGAAGTCTTCGGAGATGCAGCATTCAAGCTGAATATCTCTTCAACTAAGTCGATGACCGGTCACCTGCTGGGTGCTGCCGGAGCCGTGGAGGCTATGGCCACAGTACTTGCCGTACAAAACGACATTGTGCCACCGACAATCAACCATGAAGAGGGCGACGAAGACCCTGAGATTGACTATAACCTGAACTTCACGTTCAACAAGGCACAGAAACGCGTTGTGCGTGCCGGACTGAGCAATACTTTCGGTTTCGGAGGTCACAATGCCTGCGTGGTGTTCAAGAAATACGAATGAATGAGTTAGGAGTTACGAGTTACGAGTTACGAGTTAGGAGTTAGGAGTTGGGAGTTAGGAGTTTAGAGTTTAGAGTTGAGTGTTGAGAGACTTTAGTTTCCAAACGTCCAAACGACCAAACGTCCAAACGACCAAATGACCAAACGTCCAAACGACCTACTCCTAACTCCTAACTCGTAACTCGTGACTCGTAACTCCTAACTCCTAACTCCTAACTCAAATGAGA
>LXOW01160507.1_pt1 | contig 19362 bp, 16 predicted proteins | sample 1368591 | NCBI WGS metagenome assembly LXOW01 (sample SAMN04884650, study PRJNA319009) | bovine gut metagenome | isolation source: Cow rumen | host: Bos taurus | place: Italy: Legnaro (PD) | collected 2014-07-09
TCAACACGCAAAATGCAAAGGCCTTGTTTGAGGCTGGAGCGGATGTGCTGGTGGCGGGCAACGCGGTGTTCAAATCAGAGAATCCTATGGAAACGATTAGGGAGTTGAAAGGCTGAGAATGCTGTTAGCAATTAGCCATTAGCTGTTAGCCTAATAGCTGCCAAGCTAATAGCTAACGGCTAAAAGCCAAACAATAAATCTTGAAATTAGAAATCTTGAAATATTAAATCTTTAAATCAACCAACTATGAGTAACGACATTCTGAAATTAAAGCCGGAAGGCATTTGGAAAGAGTTCAACGGCATCCTCGGTGTGCCGCGTCCGTCGAAGAAAGAAGCCAAAATGGTGGCTTACCTTGAGAAATGGGCGAAAGACCATAACGTGAATTACGTCAAGGAAGAGTGCGGCAACATCATCATGACCGTGCCCGCCACCAAGGGTATGGAAGACCGCCAGACCGTCATCCTGCAGGCCCACATGGACATGGTGTGCGAGAAGAACAGCGACAAGAAGCACGACTTCGAGAAAGACCCCATCGAGCCCGTCATCAAGGGTGAGTGGCTGCATGCCAACGGTACCACCCTCGGCGCCGACGACGGCATCGGAGTGGCAGCGGCTTTGGCCGTCATCGCCGACCCGAAAGTGGAACACGGTCCGCTGGAGTGCATCTTCACCGTTGACGAAGAGACCGGCCTCACGGGTGCTGAGAAGCTCGACCCGAAGGACTTCACAGGACGTATCCTCCTCAACCTCGACTCGGAAGACGAAGGCGAAATCTTCATCGGCTGCGCCGGTGGTATGGACACCATCGTTAAGGTGTGGTACGACCTGGAGCCCGCTCCCGAGGACAGCACCGCCTACCGCATCACCGTCAGCGGCCTGAAGGGTGGCCACAGCGGCGACGACATCAACAAGAACCTGGCCAACGCCAACAAGCTGTTGACCCGTATCCTGTGGCAGGGTACCAACTGGTTCGACCTCGCCCTCTATGACTTCCAAGGCGGCAACCTGCGCAACGCTATCGCCCGCGAAGCTACCGCAGTAGCCTTCATCCCGAACGACTGCATCGAGGACTTCCTGCATTATGTGAGGGATATGGAGGGCCACTTCAAGAAGGAATATCAGGTTACTGAACCTGGACTGAAAGTCACCGCAGAGGTGGAAGCAGTACAGCCTGATGTCGTCATCGACGAGATGTCGCAGTACGAACTGCTGAACGGCCTCAACGCCTGCCCGCATGGTGTTATCGCCATGTCGCAGACCATCCCGAACTTCGTGGAGACCTCCACCAACCTCGCCTCGTGCAAGAAGAGGGAAGGCTATTTCTTCATCCAGACCTCACAACGCAGCTCCATCGAATCCTCCAAGCAAGACGTCGCCGATATGGTGGAAGCCGTGTGGAGCCTTGCCGATGCCGATGTGGAGCACACCGACGGCTATCCGGGCTGGGCACCCAACCCCAACAGCGCCATCTTGGACATCGCCGTGAACTGCTACAAGAAACGCTTCAAGAAAGATCCTAAAGTCAGAGCCATCCACGCCGGACTGGAATGCGGCCTCATCGGCGACAAGATTCCGGGCATGGACATGATCAGCTTCGGTCCCACCCTGCGTGGCGTACACTCGCCCGACGAGCGTTGCGAAATCCCTACCGTCCAGATGTTCTGGGACTTCATGTGCGACATCCTGAAGAACGCGCCTGTGACAGGTGAGCCTAAGGCCAAGAAGGCTCCGGCGAAGAAAGCTGCTGCCAAGAAAGCTGAAACCAAGAAGGCTCCAGCGAAGAAGGCTGCAGTCAAGAGCACACCCGCCAAGAAGGGTAGCAAGAAATAAGGCTGCTTAACGTTTAAGAAGAGAAAAGCCCGCCGGTTTGGCGGGCTTTTTCTTATTCATACAACTTTTTCAAATCCTCGGTGGTCAGGCCGTTGAAGTCGCCGCTGCTCATGAAGGCACCGATGACGTTCTTCCGTTGGCCTTGTTCCAGCAAGGCCACCAGCTCGCCTTTGTTGTGAACCACCTTCAAGTCCTCGCGACCGAAGCCCTGGATGATGCGCTCATCAGGCATCAGTTCCAGCTTCTTGATGGCAACGGCATGCGGGTCGTAGAAGACGATTGCGGTATCGGCCAGCTTCAAGGCATCGCGGTAGTGGTCGATGAAGACCTCGCTCAGGCTGCTATAGGTGTGCAGCTCGAAGACGGCGATGAGATGCTTCTCGGGGAACTGCTCACGCAAGGCCTTCACGCTGGCGTTCACCTTTGAAGGCGCATGGGCAAAGTCGCGGAAGACGAAGTTGTCGCCATTGTCGAACAAAAGCTCCAAGCGACGCGCTGCGCCCTTGAAGGTGGCAATAGCCTCATAGAACTGTTCGTCCGTCACGCCCAACTGTCTGCACACCAAGCGGGCCGCGTTGACGTTCTTCATATTGTGGCTGCCAAACACGCCCACTTCCCTCCTGCTGCCGTCAGGCAACAGCAAGGTGGTCTTCAGTCCGTCGCTCTCAAAGGGATGCACCCCATAGCCAAAAGTCTGACACGAGGCATCTTGGGCAATCTTCTCAGCTTCCGCATCGGTCTGGTCGTAGATAAGGCAGCCGCCTTTTTCTATGGTGCGGACAAAGATACGGAACTGTTCCAGGTAGTTGTCAAAAGTCGGGAACACGTTCACATGGTCCCAGCCAATGCCGCTGATGACGGCGATATGCGGATGATAATGGTGGAACTTCGGCACACGGTCGATGGGCGAAGTGAGGTACTCATCCCCTTCCATCACCATATAACGGGCCGTCTCGCTGAGGCGCACCATCACGTCGAAGCCCGCCAGCTGGGCACCCACCATGAAGTCCGTCTCGATGCCGACCTTTTGAAGCACATGCAGGATCATCGAGGTGATGGTGGTCTTTCCATGGCTGCCGCCGATGACGATACGGGTCTTGTCCTTGCTCTGCTCGTAGAGGTACTCGGGATAGGAATACACCTTCAGTCCCAGCTCCTGTGCGCGCACCAGTTCGGGGTTGTCGATGCGGGCATGCATACCGAGGATGACGGCGTCATACGTCTTGTCGAGCTTCTCGGGATACCAGCCCCATTGTGGAGGCAGGATGCCTTCTTTAGCCAGTCGCGACTTGGAAGGCTCGAAAATCTCGTCGTCCGAGCCGGTCACTTCATAACCTTTGCGATGGAGGGCGATAGCCAGATTGTGCATCGCGCTGCCGCCTATAGCGATAAAATGGACTTTCTTCATGGTTATTATTTCAAAAAGCTATACTCCCTACCATACTTCAGGTGCTGTTCCAAGAAGTCGGAAGGATAGTCCACGCGGTAGTCCACCACCTGGCCATTCTCAACAACGGGGACGATTTCAGGATTGATGAAACCGCCGTAGGGCTTCAGACCCAAGGCGTTGTAACGTTCCTTGACTTCCTTGTGCAGCGCGAGGTCGACCTTCACGGCATATTTCTCCACGATAGCCTTGCCTGCGGCATAGTCGCCTTCGCTCTTGATGCGCTGTATCTCAGCCAGCAGTTCGCCAAACAGTCCACGCAAAGCCTCAAAGTCGTTGACGACGAAGTAGGTCTTGCCGTTCTCCACCTTCTTCTCGATGACGTTGGCAGCCTTGCCCTTCTCGTAGCACCATTCGGAAATGAGCTTGCGGTTCTGCATGTGCGACTCGGTGACGTCCTTACCCAGCTCCACGCGGGCCAGCTGCGACATCATGCCGTTGCGGATATAAGAACAATACTCAGCTTTGTAAGCCTCGGCATCGGGCATCACGCCCAGCTCCACCATCTTCGGGTCGGCCAGATAATACAGGCCGAAGAGGTCGGCGCGGGCTTCCTCCAGCGTCGAGCTGAACTCCTTCAAGGCGCCAGGCTGGGTGCCAGGCAACAGCTTGCCTGATCCATGACCCAGACATTCATGCAGGTTGGTATGCACCACATCGGCATCCGAGCCGTACTTCTTGCAGAGGTCAACCTCTTCCTGCGAATAGGCAAACTCCTTCAAGGCACTCTTCGGGCTTTCGTCAGCAGCCTTGTCGTAGGCTTCCATCAGGTTGGTGATGGTCACCGACTTGGAGCCATAGTCCTTACGAATCCAGTCGGCGTTGGGCAGGTTGATGCCAATCGGAGGTGCCGGGAAGCAGTCGCCACCCAAGGTGGTGACGATAATGCTCTTGGCCGAGACGCCTTTGCACTCCTCTTTCTTGAAACGCGGGTCGACGGGTGAATGGTCCTCAAACCATTGTGCATTCTCGCCGATGATGTTGGAACGCACGGTAGCTTCACGGTCCTTATAGTCAACGACGGATTCCCAAGTGGCCTTCATGCCCATCGGGTCGCCGTAGTCCTCGATGAATCCGTTGACGAAGTCGATATGGGAGACCGAGTCCTGCACCCAAGCGATGTTGTACTCGTCCCAAGTCTTCAGGTCGCCGGTGGTATAGTAGTCAATCAGCTTCTGCGTGTAGACGCGCTGGATGTCGTTCTCAGCCACCTCATTGGCCTTTTCCAACCAACCGATGATAGCGGTGATAGCCTCGCCATAAAGTCCGTCGGCCTTGTACACATCCTCGTAAATCTTGCCGTCTTTCTTCACCAGTTTGGAGTTCAAACCGTAAGAAATCGGGGTGGCGTCGTTGGGTTTGCGCACCTTATTATAAAAGTCTTCCACCTCGGCCTTGCAGATGTCGCCCTCGTAGAAGTTGACCGCCGAATTGGCGATGATGTCCTCCTCGCTGCTGCGGCGCATCTTGTAAAGCTCCTTGTCGAAAACCACAGGGGTAAGGAAAGCGACAAAGTCGTCCACCGACTCCCCTTCCGTCAAAGGAAGCAGGTTGGCGTCGCTGCCCTTCACCAACTCAGCGAAATAAGCCTCGCTGATTTCGGGGAAGAACTTGTCCTCGGCATAGTGGTGATGGATGCCGTTGCTGAAGAACACGCGCTTGGCATAGACCACGAAGTTCTGGAAGTCTTCGCTTTCGCGGTCGCCTTGATACGAGTTCAGCACAGCCTCGATGGTCTTGCGGACCTTCAGGTTGTACTTGAAGTTCTGGTCGAAGAGGATGTCGCGGCCACATTTGGCGGCTTCGCCCAGATAGTAGATGTAGCTTTTCTGTTGCAGCGTCAGCTGGTCCCAGTCGGGAATCTGATAGCGCATGACTTTCAAGTCGGCGAACTCGTCCACCAGATACTTGAACTCCTCTTTTGGCTGGTCCTGAGCGACCGGCTCCTGTTTTGGTGCGCAGCCTACCAAGGCGGCAGCCATTCCAATACAAATCATCAGTTTTTTCATTTTTATCGGTTTGTTTCAATACGATGTCTCGGTTCCCGCGTCCTCAGTCCTGAAGTCCCGCGTCTATAAACAAAGAAGGGTAAGCTACTCATATCGCACCGCTACGACCTCCTACCCTTGCTACATTCCTGTCCTGGGGGATTTCAGAGGGAGCTGGTCGTATAAGACTTACCCGCTGCAAAAGTACGGACTTTTCTTGAATTGACAAGCGAAAGTGAGATTTTTTTGAAAAAACACTATCTTTGCGCAAATTTTTAGGCAATGAAAAAAACAACCACACTCATCCTTATTCTCATCATGACAATTACAGGTTATTCACAGGACTGGTTCCGTTTTAACGACTACAAAGCTGACAACGAACGGATTATCGCTAACAAGGAATACCCCGAGGTGGTGTTTATGGGCAACTCCATCACCGAGAACTGGGCTTTCTTCCACCCCGAGTTCTTCACCTCCCATAACTTCCTTGGAAGGGGCATCGGGGGACAGACCTCTGCCCACATGCTGGTGCGCTTCAAGACCGACGTCATCGACCTGCACCCTAAGGTAGTGGTCATCATGGCAGGCACCAACGACGTGGCGCACAACGACTTCTGGGTGGCTCCCGAACAGGTGGTCCACAACGTGATTGCGATGTGCATGCTGGCCGAGTCCAACGGCATCGTGCCCATCATCAGCTCCATCCCACCCTGCGCTTCTTTCGTGTGGAGACCTGAAATCGAGAACGCCGCTCAAACCATCGTCGACATCAACAAATGCCTGAAAGCCTACGCTGAAGCCAAAGGCTTCGTCTACGTGGACTATCACGCCGCCCTTGCCGATGAGAACAATGCCTTCCAGCCATCACTCAGCAATGACGGATGCCACCCCAACCCCGACACGTATGACGTGATGGAGGAGCTGGTGCTGCAAGCTATCAGTAAGGTGTTGAAATAAGGACGCTTATTCGTTAGGATAAATCTCGCCCTTGGCGGCTTTCAAGGTGTTCTGCAACAGCGACACGATGGTCATGGGACCTACGCCACCGGGGACAGGGGTAATCTTGGAGGCTACCTTGTAGACCTCGTCGTAATCGACATCACCCAGAATCTTGTAACCCTTCGGGCTCTCTGGATCATCGATGCGATGGATACCCACGTCGATGACAACGGCACCGGGCTTCACCATATCGGCAGTCACAAAGCCCTGCTTGCCGATAGCAGCCACCAGAATGTCGGCATTACGGCAAATCTCGGGCAGGTTCTTGGTGCGGCTGTGGCAGAGGGTGACAGTGGCGTCGATACCCTTGCGCGACATCAGGATGGCCATAGGCGTACCCACGATGTTGGAGCGACCCAAGACGACCACGTTCTTGCCTACCGTCTCGATGCCTGAACGCTTGACGAGTTCCATGATGCCGTTAGGCGTGGCGGGGATGTAGCAAGGATGGCCCAGCTGCATACGTCCGGCGTTGACGCTGGTAAAGCCGTCCACGTCCTTGGCGGGCTTGATGGCGTTGATAACCTTGTTCTCGTCGATATGTTTCGGCAAGGGCAGTTGGATGATGTAGCCGTTGATTTCGGGGTCGTTGTTGAGGAACTCAACCAAGTCGAGCATCTCCTTCTCCGTCGTTGTGACGGGCAGACGGTAGACCGATGAGGTCATACCCACCGAGTGGCAGGCTTTCTCCTTCGAGGCCACGTAGGTCTTGCTGGCGCCGTCGTCGCCCACGATGACTGCTGCCAAATGCGGGGCAGCAATGCCTTTGTCAATCATTCCAGCCACCTCAGCGGCGATTTCTTTCTTGATTTGTTCGGCAATGACTTTGCCGTCGATTATCTTGTTATCCATAATGATATTGTTTGTCATTGATTTGCGGCTGCCTCAATGTGACAGTCCTACGGTTATCTGCGTTTCATTGCCCCTGCCATTCTCATGAGCTTCTTTCCTCCGCCAGTGGTCATCATACGCATCATTTTCGAGGTCTCCTCAAACTGTTTGACGAGACGGTTCACTTCGACGATACTGGTGCCGCTGCCGTCGGCGATACGCTTGCGGCGCGTGCCGTTGAGCAGTTTGGGGTTCTCGCGCTCCTGAGGCGTCATCGAGTAGATGATGGCCTCGATGCTCTTGAAGGCATCATCATCAATCTCCTCACCCTTCATGGCTTTGTCCATACCAGGAATCATGCTGGCCAAGTCCTTCAGGTTGCCCATCTTCTTGATCTGCTGGATTTGCTTGAGGAAGTCGTTATAGTTGAATTCGTTCTGCGCGAGTTTCTTCTGAAGTTTGCGAGCCTCTTCTTCATCAAACTGCTCCTGGGCACGTTCCACGAGGCTGACGATGTCACCCATGCCGAGGATACGGTCGGCCATACGCTTGGGATGGAACACATCGAGGGCGTCCATCTTCTCGCCGATACCGACAAACTTGATGGGCTTCTCCACCACCGTGCGGATGGTGAGGGCCGCACCGCCACGGGTGTCGCCGTCCAACTTGGTCAGCACCACGCCGTCGAAGTCGAGACGGTCGTTGAAGGCCTTTGCCGTATTGACGGCATCCTGACCCGTCATCGCGTCGACCACAAACAGGGTCTCATGCGGATTCACAGTTTCCTTGATGTTGGCGATTTCGTTCATCATCTCCTCGTCCACAGCCAGACGGCCTGCGGTATCGATGATGACCACGTTCTTGCCTTGTGCCTTAGCGTGGTTGATGGCGTTCTGGGCAATCTGCACAGGGTTCTTGTTGCCTTCCTCGCTATAGACCTCCACTTCCACCTGTTGACCCAACACCTTCAACTGCTCGATAGCAGCGGGACGATAGACGTCGCCTGCCACCAGCAAGACTTGCTTGCTGCGCTTACGCTTCAGATAGGAAGCCAATTTGGCAGAGAAAGTAGTCTTACCAGAGCCTTGCAGACCCGCGATGAGGATAATGCTCGGCTGACCTTTCAAGTTGATGTCGACAGCCTCGCCTCCCATCAGTTCGGCCAACTCGTCATGCACAATCTTGACCATCATCTCACCCGGCTTCACCGAGGTAAGTATCTGTTGACCAAGGGCTTTCTCCTTGATATTGTTGGTGACATCCTTGGCAATCTTATAGCTGACGTCGGCATCCAAGAGGGCGCGACGGATTTCCTTCATGGTGTCAGCCACGTTCACCTCAGTGATATAAGCCTGTCCCTTAAGGACTTTGAATGATCTTTCTAGTTTTTCGCTTAAACCTTCAAACATAATTCTCTAAATTTTGGCGCAAAAATAGGAAAAAAAATAGTTTCAGTGAGGTACGGCACAGAAATTGTGCCTATCTTTGCAGCATAAATCATCGACCGCTGCGAGGCGATGGTAAACTCATAAATCATGATTAAGGAAAACTTGGAGAAAATCAGGGCGACGCTGCCCGCTGGTGTGACCTTGGTGGCTGTCAGCAAAACCAAGCCCGTCAGCGACTTGCAGGAAGCATACGACGCTGGTCAGCGTGCCTTCGGGGAGAACTACCCCCAAGAGATGCGCGACAAGCATGAGGTGCTGCCACAAGACATTCAATGGCACTTCATCGGTCACTTGCAGACCAACAAAATCAAATACATCATCCCCTACGTCACACTCATCCACAGCATCGACAGCGCCAACCTGCTAGAGGCTGTCAACAAGGAAGCCAAGAAACACGAGCGCGTGGTGGATTGCCTGCTGCAATTCCACATCGCCTTAGAAGAGACCAAATTCGGTCTCGACCTCGATGAAGCCTGCCAACTGCTGGATTCGGAAACTTTCAAGCAGATGAAGAATGTGCGCATCTGCGGCGTGATGGGTATGGCCACCTTTACCGATGATGAGGTTGAAGTCCGCAAGGAGTTCAAGCATTTGAAGAACATCTTCGATACGCTAAAGAAGGACTATTTCGCCGAACAGCCTCAATTCAAGGAAATCTCCATGGGAATGTCGGACGACTATCTGATGGCCATTGAGGAAGGCTCGACGATGGTTCGCGTGGGAAGTAAGATTTTTGGTGCAAGACATTACAACGTATAAATGAGCTCAATCATACCTTTATTATTACTTGTCGTCGGTTTCTTTGCGTTGATCTTTGGTGCGAACTGGCTCGTCAACGGCGCCACCAGCGTGGGCATCCGGGCAAAGCTCTCTCCCCTCATCATCGGCCTGACGATCGTGGCTTTCGGCACCTCGTTGCCTGAGATGATTGTCAATGTGTTCTCGTGCGCCAAAGGCAGTCCAGGTCTCGCCATCGGCAACATCATCGGAAGCAACACGATGAACATTCTGCTCATCTTAGGCGTCAGCGCCCTCATCTATCCCATTGATGTAAGCCGCATCTCCATCCGTCGTGATATTCCAGTAGGTTTCCTTGCCACCCTTGCCATCACACTGATGGTCAATGTGTTTTACAGCGAAAAAGCCCATACCATCAATAGCATTGAGGGGTGTGCCCTTCTGCTGTTGGGATTGGCTTACCTGCTGCTGACTGTGCTAAAGAAAGGCCCGAAGGAAGAAAACGACGACGCAGAGCCTCAAACGGCTATGCCCTGGGGAAAAACCATCCTCTCCATCATAGCAGGCATCGCGGGATTGTATGTCGGAGGAGAGCTGGTCTCACGCAACGCTCAAGTCTTGGCCCGCGTTTGGGGCATGAGCGAAAGTGCTATCGGACTCACGGTGGTCGCTACCGCCACCTCCCTACCCGAGCTTATCACCTCCATTGTGGCGGCATCCAAGAAAAACTCAGGCATCGCCATCGGCAACGTGCTGGGCTCTAATATCATGAACATCTTTTTCGTCTTGGGAGTCAGCTCACTCATCACACCCTTGCCCTTCGAGCCGGCGATGAACCGTCAGCTCATCGTTCTCTTTGCCGCCAACGTGTTGATGCTGATGTTTGTCTTCACAGGAAAAGGCCACAAAATCTCCCATTTTGAAGGTGCCTTACTGACCTTGGGCTACATTGGATTTCTTTGGTTCTCCCTTATGATGCAATAAAGGAAGAACCTCATAGTTTACCACACTTCTATCTCATCCACAAACAGCCAGGCCGGATTGCCGAACCCGTTATGGTCTTCAGGCAAATCATAACCTTCGACCACCAATTCGACATAACGGGCCGAAACGGTCTCGAATTCCAGCTCATAGGCCATCACGCCATCCCTGTCATTCCATGTGGTGATCGGAATCTCTTTCTGCGCCACTTCATGGAAATTCACACCATCACGCGACACCATCACCTTCACCTTGCTGGGATTGTAAATCCACGCGCCTTTATTGATGAGACAATGGAAACGCAGATGGCACATATTGGTATTGTGCTCAAAATCAACAACGGCATCTAAAGGATAGCCGCAGAAGCCTAACCATCGGCCCGAGTTATAGGCGCCCCTCCCTCGTGTACCGTCGTTGAGGACCTTTGCACCGTCATAGCTGTATTTCTCAGCCGGTTGTTGGCGTAACGTGATAGGCTTGTGGGTAGCTAGATTAGATTCCACAGTATCCGTCCAAGTCTGCGGGTTGAAGATATGCTTGGCGTAGTTGTAATGATAGAGGTCATATAGTTGTGTCATCTTGCGGCAACGTTCCACAAAAGCATCAAAGTCGCGCTCCGCAGGATTGTTCCATTGTATCTCGGCCAAGGCATCCATGCGTGGCATTGCCATATACTGCACATGCTGGAACGAAGAGATGTACTCCGTCCAGATGTTGGCTTGCACACCGATGATTTTATCTTGTTGTGCATAGGTCAACTCTTTAGGCAGGGGTTGGAACTCATAGACACGCTCCACAGGCAGATAGCCACCGATGCATTCAGGTTCGCTGGCGATGTCTTCGCTCTGGTAATAGTCGAAATAGAGGTGCGTCGCAGGAGCCATAATCACATTGTGACCCTTGCGTGCTGCCACGATACCGCCTTCGATGCCGCGCCAGCTCATAATGATGGACGACTCTGAGACATCGCCTTCCAGAATCTCGTCCCAGCCAATCACGCGTCTGCCACGAGACTCTACCATTTTGGCCATGCGGTTCATCACATAGCTTTGCAGGTAGTCCTCCTTCGAGAAACGATCATCTCCCTTGATGCCCAGTTCATCGATTTTGGCCTGGCACTTGGAGCATTGCTCCCAGCGCACCTTGGGACATTCGTCACCACCGATGTGGATGTAGGGCGAGGGGAACAAATCCATCACCTCATTCAGCACATCCTCCACAAACAGCATTGCTTCTTCGTTGCCGGCACACAGTACGTCTTCCGAAACACCCCAACGCTTCCACACCTCGTAGGGACCTCCCGTGCAACCCAATTGGGGATAGCATGCCAAAGCCGCCTGCATGTGACCAGGCAGGTCAATTTCAGGGATGATATTGATATGACGCTCGGCAGCATATTGGATGAGGTCGCGCAGTTCCTCCTGGGTATAGAAGCCTCCGTGACGGATAGTGTCATAAAGATTACCATTATGTCCGATAACCGTGCCGCTACGGTAAGCACCTATCTCTGTCAACTCAGGATACTTCTTGATTTCAATACGCCAGCCCTGGTCTTCGCTGAGGTGGAAATGGAACTGGTTCATGTTGTGCAAAGCCATCATGTCGAGGTAGATCTTCACCGAATCTAATTCCATGAAGTGGCGGCATGGGTCAAGGTGCATCCCACGATAGCCGAAGGTAGGCTTGTCAACAATCGTCACACAGGGTAACAGTACTGCATACTTTGAACTGTGTATATTATGTTTTTTTACCGGCAGACTCTTGCGAAGAGTCTGGATGCCGTAGAACACTCCGGAGGCATCGGCGCCACGCACCTGGACCTGGTTCATTGAAATGCTGATACCGTAGGATTCAGGGGTGTAAAACTTTTCGGGAGCCAACTCTAGTACAATGCCGTCCTGCTGATCACGGTATTCTTGCAATTGCAAAGGATAGCCCATGATGTCTTCCACATACTCGCTAAGGAACTGGGCCTCACGCTGCAGGCCATCTCCATAGTAGACAGTCGTCTCATGATTCAACAGAAAAGCCATTGATTCATCGTCAGCCATCTGCACATGCTTGGGTTGCGGGATGACGTCGTATGAGGCTTGAGGAAGTTGCTTGGTACAGGCAGCAATAAATAATACCGCGATGTAGAGAAAGTACTTCATAATCGTGAGGTGCTAAAGATTCTGCCTGCAAAAATAGAAATTTTTCCTTTACAAAAAAAATTTGCATCAAAAATCTAGAACTTAAAAAACTTTTTATACTTTTGCAGCCGATTAATTATCATTGTTTAATCTCATATAATATTTAATATGAAGATTTTTGTCGCCAAATTAGCGTTCAACACCACCACGGACGATCTGAGAGCCTTATATGAGCAGTTCGGTGAAGTGGAGTCATGTAAGGTCATCATGGATCACGAGACAGGGCGTTCGAAGTGTTACGGTTTTGTCGAGATGCCTAACGAAAACGAGGCATACAAAGCCATCGTTGAGACCGATGATACCGTCTTCATGGGCAACGAGCTTCAGGTGAAGAAGTCGCGTCCACAGGAAAGCGCTGCCAAACCGAAGCCTGAAAAGACGATGCGTCCACGTCGTCCACGCAAGCCATACGNNCAACAGACTGTAAATCTGTCCGGGAATCCGTTCGGTGGTTCGAGTCCACCCTCCCCCACAAAGATGGCCTGGTAGCTCAGCTGGATAGAGCAACAGCCTTCTAAGCTGTGGGTCTTGGGTTCGAATCCCAACCGGGTCACTTTCGCAAGGACTTCCAAAATGGAGTCCTTTTTTTCTTTCCTGTAATTGAAGAATAATCTGTATTTTTGCAGCCAATATCCGCAAACACATGATTCAAGCAACAGGCATTCATAAATCATACGGCAGCCTTGAAGTGCTCAAGGGCATCGACCTGCATATCTGCAGAAATGAGATTGTGAGCATTGTGGGAGCCTCGGGAGCCGGCAAATCAACGCTGCTCCACATCATCGGCACCCTAGACAAAGCCGACAGGGGACAACTCTTCATCGATGGCACCGAGATTGGCAAACTGAACGACAGCGCCTTGGCCAAGTTCCGCAACCAACACATCGGCTTCGTGTTCCAGTTCCATCACCTTCTCCCCGAGTTCACTGCCATCGAGAACATCTGCATCCCAGCCTATATTGGCGGCATGAGCAAAAAAGAAGCCATCGTGAGAGCCGAAAAGCTGCTGGACTACCTGAACCTTACCGAAAGGAAAAGCCACAAACCTTCCGAGCTGTCGGGAGGCGAGCAGCAGCGTGTCGCCGTAGCCCGCGCCCTCATCAACCAACCCGCTGTGGTGCTCGCTGACGAGCCCTCAGGCAACCTCGACTCAAAGTCGGCCCAAGAGCTTCACAAGCTCTTCTTCCGCCTCCGCGACGAGATGCAACAGACTTTCGTCATCGTCACTCACAACCCAGAGCTGGCCAAAATGTCGGATCGCATCATCACGATGAAAGACGGAAAGATACAACAATAAAAACAGCGTTTGTCCGTTAGTAGTTGATTAAGAATATCAAGATGAATAACAAACTCATTTTTTCCTTGCTGTTTGGTGCCGCGCTGGCTTTAGGCGCCAGCGAAGTGCAAGCCCAGAACGCCGAGTCATTCGAGTCGCTGATGAAAAGCGGTAACGACAAATACAACGCAAAAGACTACATCAGCGCGAAGACCTACTATGAGATGGCCCTGAAGCAAAAGGCGAACGACCCTACCGCAAAAAAGAAGCTGAACGAAACCCTCAAGAAAATCCAAGAGGAAAATGCCCGCCAAGAAGTGTTCTATGCCCACCTGGATGCCGGTGACCAGCTCTATAACCAACAGAAATATGAAGAGGCCCTCGCCGAGTACGAGCAAGCCCTTAAGGTGTTCCCTGACGATAAATACGTCGGCGAACAAGCCGAAGCNNGGAGAAGAACTTCTGGAAGAAGAGAACTACGACGCCGCCATCTTCCAATTTGAGACTGCCGCGGATATTTTCCCCAACGACAAGCTTCCCAAGGAGAGACTGGCCGAGGCCAAACAGCAAAAACAACGCTACACCGAGAAGATGACACTATTTGACAAGACGATGGAAGAGGCACGTCAACAGGGCCTGCGCAAAAACTACGATGCCGCCATACTCAAGCTCGAGCAAGCCCTCGAACTCTTCCCCAACGATGTACAGGCCAACACCTTGAAGAACGAATACCAGGCCGCCAAAGACCTCAATGACCGATACAACAGCATCATCGCCTTAGCCGACCAATGCTACGAGAACAAAACCTACAAAGAAGCCAGGATACACTATCAGAACGCCTTGTCCGTAGTAGCGAGTGATTCCTACGCCACTGAAATGATTGCCCGCCTCGAGCCCTTAATCGCCCAGCAGGATGCCGAAGAGGCCGCACGTATCGCTGCCGAACAGGAAGCCGCACGACTGGCCGCCGAAGCCGAAGCCGCAAGGCTGGCTGCAGAGGCTGAAGCCGCGCGCATCGCCGCTGAAGAGGAAGCGGCACGACAAGCCGCCCTGGCCGAGGCCGCTCGAATTGCAGCGGAAGAAGAAGCGGCAAGGATTGCTGCACAACAGGAAGCGGAACGTCTGGCCGCCGAAGAGGCCGAGCGTCTGGCTGCCATTGAACAGGCAAACAGACTGGCTGCTGAAGCCGAAGCGGCGCGCATCGCCGCTGAGGAAGAGGCCGCACGACAAGCCGCCCTCGCCGCTGCTGCCGAGCTACAACAGCATTTCGATGATGAGATGAATGCTGGCAACCAAGCCCTGTCTGAAGAACGGTTCACCGAAGCTATCAGCCACTACCAGTCTGCTTTGACATACAAACCCGAAGACCCTGAGGCTTTGGCTCAACTTGGTGCAGCTGAGAAAGCGGAGAACGACAGGATGACAGCCCTTCGCAACCAATACAACAGCTTCATCAAGGAAGGCGACGCCCAATTCAAGAGCAACACCTTCGACAAAGCCATCGAAGCTTACACCAAGGCTGAAGAGTTAGGGATAGCCTCCTATCCAACCGAGATGATTAACCGCATCAGCGAGATTATCGAACAGAACAAACTCTATGAGTTGAACAGCGATTATATCACCTTGGCAGCCGGCGAAGCCCACCGCTTTGAGTTCAATAAAATCAATGTAGCCGTACGCCGTTCTAACTATATTATAATAAAGGTGCGCAATCCACAGCCCGACAAGACTTTCCCAATGATTGTCTCCTTCGGTGGCTCTGGCGGCAAGAATGGTGGCTTCGTGCTACCTATCATGGACACCGAGGAGGAGAAGACCTTCATCTTCCGCATCGGCGCACAATACAAATGGTTCAGCGAAGACAACACCTGGATTGAAATCATCTCCGAGAACAATCCTATCGAAATAGGTAAGCTGGAAGTGTCAAGAGGCAGCTGACCATCAGAAGAGCTCCACGCCCTCCGGAGGTAACAGTGTCGGATCGTCAATCGGTTGGGAGATAGACTCAACAGAATACACACTGTCGACCACATATTTGCTCATTCCCCTCCAGGGCAAGGTTCCGAGGTATTCCTTGTAATGCAGCTCCACATGTTTTCCAGCGCAACGTTCCAACTGAGCGGCCACCGACTTTTTCTTCACCGAGAAATTAAACTCGTTGCTCTGGATGGTGGCATTGCTGTTCTGTGAGTTGTAGCCAGCCTGGATGAGTCGACCTTCGTAGGTCTTGAACACATAGCCCTTGTAGACAAAGAAATTCAGCTCGCCGGCTTTCACACCGCTGCCAAAGACGAAATAAAACTTGAAAAACACGAAGCATACGGCAGCCAGCACAACTATGATGCTCAGCGTTCTCAGGATTTTACTACCAATGCCTCTTTCTTTTTTCTTTTCGGTGGTTTTAGTATAGTCTTCCATAGCGTTCAGAGATTAAAGTCTTTCGTTCACTACATCCCAGTCCACAATCTGCCACAAGGCGGCTAAATGGTCAGGACGGCGATTCTGATAGTCAAGATAATAGGCATGTTCCCACACGTCGAAGGTCAGCAAGGGCCGCAGGCCACGCTGAATGGGGTTGCCGGCATTGGTCTCCTGCGTGATGACCAGTTTACCGTCAGTGTCAACAGAGAGCCATACCCAACCCGAGCCAAAAAGGGTCGCACCTTTCTTGGCAAACTCCTCCTTGAATGCCTCAAACGAGCCAAACTGCTGGTCAATCCATTGCGCAATCACTCCAGTCGGTTTGTTGTCAGCCTTCGGGGCGCAGAATTGAGTGAAGTAAAGATTATGGTTCAGGATTTGTCCTGCATTGTTGAACACGCCGCCCTCCGAGTTCTTCACGATGTCCTCAAGTGACATTTCCTCGAATTTGGTGCCGGCTATGGCAGCATTAAGGTTATTGACATAGGCTTGCAGGTGCTTGCCATGATGGAAACCCAAGGTCTCCTTGCTGATTACAGGTTCCAATGCGTTGGCCTCATAAGGCAGTTGGATAAGTTCGAATTTGCTCATAGTTGTCTCAATTTAGGATTTGGGTGCAAAGTTACACAAAAAAACATGTGCGATGTGCTAAGAGAAAATTTTCTTGGATAAAAAATCCTTCCACTTTCCTAAGTTTCTTCATATCTTTGCGGCTGGTTATCAATCCTTTCTCATATAAAACTATTTCCTTAAACATAAAACAATGAAAAGAGCCCTCTTAATTGCCACGCTAATCCTCACCTGCTGCCTCAACAGCTTTGCGCAGAACAGTAATCTCGTCCTTCGTGAGGACAACATCGAAGAAATATTGAACGCTATGACCATCGAGGAAAAAGTCTCCTTGTTGGTTGGTGGTCCTGGAAATCTTGTGCCAGGTGCCGCTGGTTATACCCGTGAAATCGAGCGTCTCGGCATCCCGATGACGGTACTCGCCGATGGTCCTGCAGGCCTCCGCATCCAGCCAAAGCGCGAAGGTACCGACGAGACCTTCTACTGCACAGGCTTCCCCACCAGCACGCTTCTCGCCAGCTCGTGGGACCCTGAATTAGTGGAAACCGTGACTACCGCAATGGGCAACGAAGTATTGGAATACGGCGTTGATGTGCTCCTTGCTCCTGGCATGAACCTCCACCGTAACCCGCTCTGTGGTCGTAACTTCGAATACTACTCCGAAGACCCGCTACTTTCGGGAAAAATGGCCGCTGCATACGTGCGTGGCATACAAAAGAACGGTGTAGGCACTTCCATCAAGCACTTCGCCGCCAACAACCAAGAGATCAACCGTCTGGAAAACGATGCTCGTGTCGGAAACCGAGCTTTGAGGGAGCTCTATCTGAAGAACTTTGAGATTGCCGTAAAGGAAGGCAAGCCTTGGACGGTGATGTCGTCGTATAACAAACGGAACAGGTTCGGGCGAGGTGAACACGACCCATATCGTCAATATGCAGGAGGCCATGCGTGAGCCAAGTTTCTCTTTTATAGGAGCCTTTACTTTGGACGAGAACCTGGCCGAGTTTTACCGCCAGTATGTCGCCTATCAGCAAAGCCTCGAAAAGATGGAGAAAACCAACCGTTGGAAAAACCGCAACATCCGTGAGGAAGTCCCCATTTCGGCTAAAGCCATAAGGTTACAGGCTCTTGACAACGATGTGGCCGTCGTCGTGATAGGTCGTAACGCAGGTGAAGGCACCGACCGCACCCTGAAAGACGACTTTGAGTTGAGTGCCACAGAGCGCGAGTTACTCCAAAACGTTAGCACAGTATTCCATGCGCAGGGCAAGTCCGTTATCGTTGTGCTGAACATCGGCGGAGTCATCGAGACAGCTTCATGGAAACATCTTGCTGATGCCATTGTTTTACCGTGGTCGCCTGGACAAGAAGGCGCTCATGCCGTTGTTGACATCCTGACGGGCAAGGTGAACCCCTCGGGCAAGCTCCCCATGACCTTCCCCCTCGACTATATGGACATCCCCTCGTCGTGGAACTTCCCCTATTATTGGGACATGACCAAAGGCAGAAAAGGCGAAAGAGAGAATGTGGACTTCACCAACTATGCCGAAGACATCTGGGTGGGTTACCGTTATTTCCAGACCAACTACAAGGAAGTTTCCTACCCCTTCGGCTATGGTTTAAGCTACACGACATTCAGCTACACCAAACCTACTGTGAAAGCCGACATGGATGGCTTTACAGCCACCATCACGGTGACCAACACAGGCAAGCAGGCTGGTCGTGAAGTAGTGGAACTCTATGTGCCTGCCCCTTCGGGAGGTTTAGAGAAACCCCTCCGCGAGTTGAAGGCCTTCGCAAAAACAAAACTGTTGGCCCCAGGTGAGTCCGAGACCTTGACAATGAAAGTCAGTGCCTACGAAATGGCCTCCTTTAATGAAGAACACTCCGCATGGGAAACCGCCGCAGGCCGCTACGAAGTGCAGTTTGGTGCCTCCGTAGCTGACATCCGCGCCACCGCCAATTTCAAACTCAGCAAGGCACAGAGCTGGGAAGTCCACGATGTGCTGGGAAAACCAGCCGATATGTAAGTTTGTTTTATTGACATTATTACCGTATGTTTCCTAAAAATTTGTATTTTTGCACTTATTATATTGAATAACAACTTATACCATATTAAAATGAAAAAGACAATTTCTATCCTTATTAGCTTGATAGTCAGCTTATTCGCAACGGCTCAAACCATCGAGCAAACCTATTACCTTGATCAGCCTACTGTCAGCATGATACAAGGCTACGAACAAATCCAGTTCCCTGACTGTATGCAAAGCGCCCTCGCAGGACAGCCCTCGCTCCCCTGGCACAGCGTCAGCCTGATGCTGCCCCAAGGCACCGAAGCCCTTGCCATCGATGTGGAACTCTCTGACTTCCAGACCATGGAAGGCTGCCACAGCCTCTATCCCTACCAGACGGCCCTCACCTACTCCGACCCCGTGCGCAAGCAGATGGTGAAAGACGAGGCTCTCTACGCCTCGAAGAGCGTCTATCCCGCCCAAGCCTGCGGCAGCCTCAGCACGCATTACCTGAACGGCGTAGGTTTCGCCTTCTCGGCTTTCACGCCTGTGCAGTATGTGCCAGCCACCGGCGAAGTGAGATATGCCACCAAAGCCACCATAAGAGTCACAACAGGTGCCGCCAA
>LXOW01445716.1_pt1 | contig 19362 bp, 15 predicted proteins | sample 1368591 | NCBI WGS metagenome assembly LXOW01 (sample SAMN04884650, study PRJNA319009) | bovine gut metagenome | isolation source: Cow rumen | host: Bos taurus | place: Italy: Legnaro (PD) | collected 2014-07-09
AGGTCGGGGGTGATGCCCATGAAGTAACCGTCACTCTGGTTCTGCGTGGTGCCGGTCTTGCCGGCGATGGGGTTGTTGAGGTTGTATTTGTAATGCAGGCGCACACCGGTGCCGCTCTGCACCACGCCTTTCATCAGCTCAACCATCTTGTAGGCGGTGACCTCGCTCATGGCTTCCGACTCCTCGGCGGCGAAACGCTCGATGACGTTGCCGTTCTTGTCCTCGATCTTGGTGATGAACATGGGCTTGATGTACACGCCCTGGTTGGCAAAGGTGCTCATGGCCCCCACCATCTCGATGAGCTTCAGGTCGCACACGCCCAGACAGATGGCGGGCACGGGGTCGATGGGCGACTCCACGCCCATCCTCCGGGCCAGGGTGATCACAGCCTGCGGACCGAACCGGTTCATCAGGTAGGCCGAAATCCAGTTGTTCGACTGGGCCAAGGCCCATTTCAAGGTCACCTCCTCGTTGATGTGCTTGCCGCCTGAGTTGCGGGGCGACCAGAACTTGCCGTCCTCCAACTGGATGTTGTAGGGGATGTTGGGTATCTTGGTGCAGGGGGTGTATTCGCCTTCCTGCATGGCCAAAGCATAGAGGAACGGCTTGAAGGTGGAACCCACCTGACGCTGGGCCTGGGTCACATGGTCGTATTTGAAATAACGGTAGTCGATACCGCCCACATAGGCCTTCACATGTCCGGTGTGGGTCTCGATGGAGACCAGGCTGGCCTGCAGGAACCATTTGTAGTACATGATGGAGTCCCAAGGCGACATGATGGTGTCGATGGGTCCGTCCCACGAGAACACCGTCATCGGCACCGGGAGGTCGAACACCCTCCTGATGGAGTCGGGGTCCATGCCCTGGCTCTTCAAGACGCGGTAGCGGTCGCTGCGCTTCATCGAAGCCACCATGAGGGCTTCAATCTGATCCTTGTCGTTCAACGAGAACGGGGCGTTCTTGCGGCCGTTCCAGTGCTTGTAGAAACTGGGCTGAAGGCTGCCTCCCACAAACTCCCTCACAGCCTCCTCGGCATAACGCTGCATGCGCGAGTCGATGGTGGTGTAGATCTTCAAGCCGTCACGGTAAATGTTGTAGGGCTTGCCGTCGGCACGGTAGTGGGTTTTCGACCATTCGGTGAGTTCCTTGCGGAGCTGCTCACGGAAATAGGTGGCCTGGCCGCTGTTGTGGTCCATCACCCCGAAATGCGACATGTCGATGGGAATCTGCGACACCGAATCGTAGACCTCCCGGGTGATGTAGCCGTTCTTCTCCATGGCCTTCAACACCAGGTTGCGGCGCTGCATGGACCGTTCGGGGTTGCGCACCGGACTGAATCGGGTAGGGGCGTTCACCACACCGGCCATCAGGGCCGACTCCTCCAGGTTGAGGTCCTTCGGGTCCTTGTCGAAAAAGGTCTTGGCCGCCGAACGGATGCCGAAGGCGTTATGTCCAAAAGCCACGGTGTTCAGGTACATGGCGATGATTTCGTCCTTCGAATAGTTGTATTCCAGTTTGGTGGCGGTGATCCACTCCTGGAACTTGCGGAGCACGAGCTTCATCTTGCTCAGGTTCTCCCCGCGGGGAAACAGGTTCTTGGCGAGCTGCTGGGTGATGGTGCTGCCACCGCCTTTGCTGTTGCCGCTCAACACGCCGTAGGCCACGCGGAACAACGACTTGCCGTCGATACCGGAATGGCTGTAGAAACGCTCGTCCTCGATGCTCACCAAAGCCTGGGGCAGGTAAGGCGACAGCTCGCTGTAGCGGACGTTGGAACGGTTTTCGACATAATAGCTGCCCAACACCTTGCCGTCGCACGAAATGATCTGGGTGGCCAGGTTGGTCTGGGGATTTTCAAGTTCCTCAAAGCTGGGCATGGTGCCGAACAGGCCTTTGGCCACGCAGAGGAAGAACAAGACGGTCAGCACGATGCCGATGCCGAAGATGCTCCATAGCACCCGCACGGCCTTCCTCCCGTTGTCACCCTTGCCGGCGCCCTTCTTTTTCCCGGAACTGTTTTTCTTTTTTTGAACTTGCATAGCTTATGGTTTATGGTTGCTTCTCAATAAACAGCCCCACGTCGGAGATCCCTTTCAGCACAGGCTCGCGCATGGCTTGCTCGATTTCGAAATGGTAGGTCCCAACCAAAGGAAACCGCATGGCGGGGTTCAGCGTGATGCGCAGGTCGCGCATGCTGCCGCTGCTCTTCCCGACCCATCGGCCGTCAGGCGCGGCCAACAGGCATTGGATGGTGTCGCACATCCTATTGCCGTTGGGGAGGGTGGTGTGCAGAAACACATACAGGTTGCTGTAACGGTAGTTCTCCATGTGCCGCAGGCTCATCCCGAAGGAATAAACCCCCAACGTGTCGTTCACCGTCACGTCGAAAGGCACACGTTCCTCCATGGCCCACTTCGCCTCGGGAATGATCACCCGCTGGTCGAAGCCCTTGCTTCCGCATCCTGCCAGTGAAAACAGCAGCCCTACAATCGCTATAGCCAGGATCTTCTGTCTTCTGCCTTCTGTCTTCTGTCTTCTCATCAGTCACTCATCTTGTTAAGGTCCTTCTCACTGTATCCCTCGTTGGTATGCTGCTCCTTGGTCACGGCATAGTCTTCCAGCTTCTCCGGCTTCTCGCCTTTTTTGTTCATCTCGATGATCTCCTTCACCTTGTCGACGGGGATGGCCATGATGTTGCCCTTGTCGGTGGTGTAGGAATACCACATGATGCCCTTGAAGACGTCGTTCTTCTGGTGGATGGCGTCGCCGTTGGCGAATTTCAGGACGATGTTTCCGTCGGGGAAGGCCTTCAGGGCGTCGGCATAGGCCTCATATTCGTAGTTGAGGCAGCATTTCAGCTTGCCGCACTGCCCTGCCAGCTTCTGCGGATTGGGCGAGAGCTGCTGGATGCGGGCCGCACCGGTGGTCACGCTTTGGAAGTTGCTGATCCACGAGGCGCAGCACAACTCACGTCCGCACGAGCCCATGCCGCCCAGTTTGGCCGACTCCTGCCGCACGCCGATCTGGCGCATCTCCACGCGGATATGGAACTCCTCGGCAAGCTTCTTGATGAGCTCACGGAAGTCGACACGGCCGTCGGCGGTATAGTAGAAAATGGCCTTGGTCTTGTCGCCCTGGTACTCGATGTCGTTGAGCTTCATCTCCAGTCCCAGGTTCTCGGCGATGGTGCGGGTGCGGTACAAAGTGCTGTCTTCCAATGCGATGGCCGCTAGCCATTTCTCCACGTCGTTGGCACGGGCGCGACGGTATACCTTGCGCATCTCCTCCAATGGGGTGCGGTAACGCTTGCGTTTCATCTGTTTCTCCACCAGGGGGCCCACCAGCGTTACAATGCCGATGTCGTGCCCGATGGCAGCCTCCACCGCCACCAGGTCGCCCTCGTGGAGGTCGAGCTCCTCAGGATAGGTGTAGAAATCCTTATGGTCGTTCTTGAACCGTACCTCGGCAATCAAAGGCGTGCCTTCGGGCCTTTCGCCTTCGTAATCCTTCATCCAGTTGTATTCGTGCAACTTGCAGGCGCCACGGTTCAGCACCTGCTGCCCCTCCACAAACTCTCCCTTCATCTTGCAACAGCCTCTGTTGAATATCGGATCTTTTAAACTTTGTTTCATCTCTTTTTTCTTAGTAATTACCTCTAACCTCTAACCTCTCAAAGCGAATTGTAGCTCCCCGAAAACGTATCCCCTTGGTTCACGTCGCCAGTCCTCAGCCCCTTCTTCAGCCAGCGGGAGCGCTGCTCCGAGGTGCCGTGGTTGAAGGTCTCGGGCATGGTGCGGCCGTAGGCCTGTTTCTGCAGGTAGTCGTCGCCGATCTTGGCCGCGGCATTCAGGGCTTCCTCAATGTCACCGTCCTCCAGCGAGCCGAACATCTTGTTGTCGTGGTAGGCCCACACGCCGGCATAGAAGTCGGCCTGCAACTCCAACCGCACGCTGGTTTGGTTGTAGCCCTTTGAATTCTTGCCATAACGGGCCATCTGCTCATGGGCGGCTTCCAAGGTACCCAGCAAATACTGCACGTGGTGACCCACCTCATGGGCGATCACATAGGCATAGGCAAAGTCGCCGTCAGCCCCGATTTCGTCCTTCATGCTCTTGAAGAACTCCAGGTCGAGATACACGGTCTGGTCGGCCGAGCAATAGAAAGGCCCGCTGTCGGAAGTGGCACTGCCGCAACCCGAATTGACCGCTCCCGAGAAAACCACCATCTTGGGTGGCTGGTAGGTGCGACCCATCTTCCTGAATTCCTGGGTCCACACATCCTCGGTGCCTGCCAAAATCTGCTTGCAGAACGTCATCAGTTCCACATCCACTTGGCTGTAATCCTGTCCGTCACTGGCATATTCCGTCCCGGCTCCTTGCGTCATCTGCTGCAACACTTGGGTGTCGGGGGCATTGCCCGTCAATAACCATATCAGTCCGACAATGATGATACCGCCCAAGCCGATTCCACCGACTTTGGCGCCACCGCTCATGCCGCGGCGGTCTTCCACGTTGGTACTCTGTCTGCGTCCGTCTAGTTTCATAGTGCTATAATTCTTNNATCAAATCTATTGTATAATTAAATACATTATTTATGATAGTTTACGTCAACGACACGCCCGTAAGGACCTACTACGGAGCCAAAGTGAAATCCGCTGTGATGGCCTATTTCAGAGACCATGACATTCCCCAGAAAACCGCCGTCAAGGAGGTGAGAGACGCCTATGGCAACCTCATCGACATGAGCGGCTCCATTCGTGCCAATTCAAAAATCTATATCAAAATATGAAAAAACACCTTCTGATCATTTTGGCCGTCGCTCTCGGCCTGGCCAGCTGCCAACCCAAAGAGACCAAGCTGTATGTCGCTTCCATCAACGACATGCACGGCAATATCGACAACTTCCCCAAACTGGCCTATGTGCTCGACAGCCTCCGGGCTGTCCACCCCGACCTGCTGCTGTTCTCGGCAGGCGACAACCGTTCGGGCAACCCCATCAACGACCGCGATTCCATCCCGGCCCGTCCCATGTACGAACTGATGAACGCCGTTGGCTTCGACCTCAGCTGCTTCGGCAACCATGAGTGGGACTCAGGCGTCGAAGCCCTCCGTACCGTGATGAATATCGCCAAATTCCCCTTTGTGTGCGCCAATGTCACCTTCGAGGATAGTCTCAACATGACCAGCAAACCCTATGTGATCATCGAGCGTAACGGTCTCAAGATCGGCGTCATCGGTGCCATCCAGCTGGGCCTGAACGGTCTTCCCGACTTCCATCCCGACAACGCCGGCGGCAGCCATTTCCGCCCCGCCGAAGAGGTGCTGCCTGAATACATGTTCCTCCGCGACGAATGCAACGCCCTCTTCCTGCTCTCACACCGCGGCTTCGAGGAAGACATGGAACTGGCCCAACAGTTCCCCCAGTTCGACGCCATTTTCGGTGGCCACAGCCACACCTTGGTCAACGACAACACCTTCTCCGACGGTGTGTTGGTCACCCAAGCCCAAAATAAAATCAAATACCTGACGCTGAGCACCTTCACTTTCGACAAAAACGGAAAGATGATTGCCAAGGAAAGCCATAACATCCCCGTCAACACCATCAAGCAGAAGGACGAAAAGATCAAGGCCATGGTGGCTGAGTTCAACAACAACGAAGCGTTTCTGAAAGTGTTGGGCCATAACGACGCTGCCATCGAGGATTGCTACGAATGCCTCGGTAGCCTTATGGCCGATGCCGACAGAATCCTCGCCAAAGCCGACATGGGATTCCAGAACTTCGGCGGTGTGCGTTTCGATACCATGGCGGTCCGTCCCATCCTCCTGAAAGACGTCCTCTCGCTCGATCCATTCGACAATGAGTTGATTGTCTTCCAAATGACCGGTCAGGAGATTGTCGATTTCCTCGGTGTATCGTTCTTCACCGACCACGGCCCGAACTATTGCTCAGGCTGCACCTATACCTATTCGGTTGACGAAGAAGGCCAGATGAAAGACTGCCAGGTAACCCTCGACAACGGCAAGCCCATGGACCTGAAAGCCACCTATAAAGTGGTGATGAACAGCTACATGTCGTCAGCTTTCGACTTCCCACATGCTGATCCAGGCACCTCCACCTTCCGCACCTCCAACGAGGCTTTGCTGGAGTTCCTAGCCGCCAATCAGCATATCGACTATGCCGGAAAAATCAGGCAATTCAAGAAATAAAAATTCTTGGAACGGTATTTGCAACCACTTCGATACGAAGTTTAACCCTTAAAAACTTAGCATTATGAAAACCAAGAAATTCTTTATGACTTCCCTGTTAGTGATGGGGATGATCATCGCCAAAGCAGCGAACGGCTATCCGCCAGAATTAGTCTTGGTCTCACAACCCGTGCTGACCTACGACTACAACTCGGTCACCATCTACTATGATATACAGAATATCGGAGACTACACGTATCGCGGAGATCTTTGCATATATCTCGATCCCGACAACGGCTACTGCTACGCCTCAAAGTACATGAGGATTGGCCCCGGTCGCATCAAAAGAGTCGAAGTCAGCATCCCGGCCTATCGCCCGAACCCCTCGGTAGCTTACACGGTGATGCCCTACTACGAACTCAACGACGACCTCTACAGCTTCACCACCTTTGAGTACTTCGAACCGGTTCGCTTCTGCTGGTACGGCTATCGCAACGAGCCTTGGGTGGTCATCACCGTCGGTCCCCGCCCGCGCTACTATCACCGTCCTGGCGACTATCGCTTCTACTACGACGGTTACCACCCGATGCTGCCGCCGCCACATCACGGCAAACCCCTGCCGCCCCCCGATCCGATGCATCACACCTATGGCTACCACCACACTTGCGGCGGATATCCGGCCAACTTCTACCCCGATCACCATGTTCCGGGTTACAACCCTCCAGGGGACAAGCCTCACGACAACCCCAGCGGTCCCGGCCACAACAACGGAAACCCCGGCAATAACGGTAGCTCCAGCAGCGCCACCGTCCGCCCCAACGGCAACAACACCGCCGGCAGCATGAGCAGCAGCGGCGCTGGCAACAGCAACTCCAACAATAACAATGGAGGCAGCAGCGGTGCCACCGTCCGTCCGAACACCAACTCGAACGGTAACAGTGGAGCCACCACTCGCCCGAACACCAACTCGAGCAACAATAGTGGAGCCACCACCCGCCCAAGCTCAAGTTCCAACAGCAACAGCGGTACCACCGTCCGCCCCAACACGACCTCCAATAGCTCCGGATCGACTTCCCGCCCGAGCTCCAACAACAGCGGCACTGTGAGTCGCCCCAGCTCCAACAGCAACAGCTCAGGTAGCGGTCGCTCGGGAACCAGCTCTGGCAGCAGTCGCACTTCAAGCTCCTCTAGCTCTTCCCGCTCAAGCAGCAGCTCTTCTTCAAGCTCTTCGAGGAGCTCAAGCTCGACAGGAGGAAGAAGATGATAGAAAGAATCATCAGTACCATCAACGGCTGGGTGTGGAGCCCAGCCTTGGTGGTTTTATGCCTAGGCGCCGGACTCTTCTTCTCGTTCGGCACCCGTTTCCTGCAAGTGCGCCGTTTCGGTGAGATGGCGCGCTTGCTGTTTTCAACCGACAAGTCCCAAAAGACGGGCATCACCTCGTTCCAGGCCTTTGCCATGGCCCTGTCGGGTCGTGTGGGCACAGGCAACATCGTGGGTGTGGCCACCGCCATCGGCTATGGCGGTCCAGGTGCCATCGTTTGGATGTGGATCATCGCCTTCCTTGGAGCGGGTTCGGCCTTCGCCGAAGCCACCTTGGCCCAGATCTTCAAGGAAAACCACAAAGGGGAATACCGTGGCGGTCCGGCTTATTATATCGAAAAAGGCCTGAAAGCCAAATGGCTGGGTGTCGTGTTTGCCGTTTGTGCTGTGGTGGCCTGCGGCGTGTTTCTGCCCCCGGTGCAAGCCAACGGCATCGCCATCTCGTTTGCCAACACGCTCAGTATTCATCCTGCGTGGGTGGGTTTGTCCGTAGCCTTGCTCATCGGCATTGTCATCATTGGAGGTGTGAAGCGTATTGCCAATGTGGCCCAGGTTGTGGCCCCTTTCATGGCCATTCTATATATCCTGCTGGCCATCGTCATTCTGATTGTTCACGCTGGAGAAGTGCCTGCCGTTTTTGGCGACATGGTCCGCAACGCCTTTGGCATGAATGAGGTGCTGGGCGGCATCTTGGGCAGCACCATCGCTTGGGGTGTGAAACGCGGCATCTATTCGAACGAGGCAGGACAAGGCACGGCCCCCATCGTGGCCGCTGCCGCCAAAGTGTCTCACCCGGTGAAACAAGGCATGGTGCAGGCGTTCTCGGTATATGTCGATACCCTATTGGTATGTACCGCCACCGCCGTGATGATCCTGGCCTGCAAGACCTATAACGTGTTCGGCCCTAACGGTGAACTGCTTTTCACTTCGCCAGTGGCCCAATTGGGGGAGCCGGACGTGTCGTACACCACCGCCGCCATCAGCACGTTGCTGGGAGGCAATATCGGGGGTCTGGTGGTCTCGATTTCCCTGTTTTTCTTCGCCTTCACCACCATCATGGCCTATTACTACTATGCCGAGACCAACTTGGTGTACCTGTTCGGCAAAGGTCGCAAAGAGCATGCGCTAATCTGGGTGCTGAGGGTATTGCTCATCATCGCGGTGTTCTACGGCTCCATCAACAAGGCCAGCATGATTTGGGCGTTGGGCGACATCGGCGTGGGCACCATGGCTTGGATCAACATCGTCGCCATCCTGCTGCTCTCAAGGATTCCCTTCAAGGCGCTTCGGTCGTACGAGCAGCAGAAGAAAGCTGGCCAGGAACCAAAATTCGATCCCGATGAATTGAAAATCGAAAATGCGGATTTCTGGAAGAAAAATTCGTAATTTTGCCGCTTCAAAAACTCTAACCTCTAACTTCTAACCTCTAACCTCCCATGACAGTCAGAACTCGCTTCGCTCCAAGCCCCACGGGCTACATGCATATCGGCAACCTCAGAACGGCTTTGTATGCCTACCTCTTTGCCAGATCACAAAACGGTAAATTCGTGCTTCGTATCGAGGACACCGACCAGAAACGCTATGTGGAAGACGCCACTCGCGTGATTTATGAGACCCTCAAGACGGCCAACATCCACCACGACGAAGGTCCGGATGTGGGCGGCGACTACGGCCCCTATGTGCAGAGCGAGCGCAAGGCTATTTACAAGGAATATGCCCTGAAACTCATCGAGAAGGGCGCGGCCTATTATTGCTTCTGTGCCAAGACCGAAGAGGATGCCGCCGAGGACGAAGAGCCCAAGGAGAATCCCTTTGAGAGCACCTGCCACTGCCGTGACTTGAGCGCCGAGGAAGTGCAGCGCAACCTCGCCGAAGGCAAGCCTTACGTGATTCGCCAGAAGGTGCCGCATGAGGGTACCACTACCTTCAACGACTTGGTTTATGGCGAGATTACCGTGGAAAACGAGACCCTTGACGACCAGATCCTGCTGAAGAGCGACGGTATGCCGACCTACAACTTCGCCAATGTGGTGGATGACTACCTGATGGGCATCACGCATATCATCCGCGGCAGCGAATACCTCTCGTCCAACCCGAAATACATCTTGCTGTATCAAGCATTTGGATGGGAAGTGCCTTGCTATATCCACCTGCCTCTGATCAATGGCAAGAACCCCGACGGCACAGTGAGCAAGCTTTCCAAACGCCATGGCGCCGTGAGTTTCCAGGCGCTGGTGGAAGAAGGCTATCTGCCCGAGGCCATCATCAACTACATCGCCCTGTTGGGTTGGTCGCCGAAAAACGAGCGCGAGATCTTCAGCATGGACGAGCTTTGCGAGGTGTTCTCGGTGGCGGGTCTGCACAAGAGCCCTGCAGTGTTCGACTACCAGAAGCTTGATTGGGTCAACGCCCAGCACATCCAGGCCATGCCGTTCGAGGAGTTCTCGAAGATTGCCTTCGGGTATTCAGGCGTGAAAGGCACCTTCCTTGAGGAGAAGTGGTGCAAGCTGGCTTCCTTGCTGCAGCTGCGCATCAACAAGTTCTCGGAGATTCGGTCGAAGATCCAGTTCCTCTACGAAGTGGCGCCCTACGACGTGGAGATGTATGTCAACAAGAAGAACAAGTCCACGTTGGAGAGTTCCATTGACATCCTGAAGATTACCATCGACGCCGTGAACCAGATTGAGAACTGGGACGAACAGACCTTGAGCGACGCCTTTGCCAAGGTGGCTGCCGACAATAACATCAAGTATGGTCCGCTGATGTGGCCCTCACGCATCGCCATGTCGGGCCTGCTGGCCACTCCAGGTGGTTCCACCGACATCATGTACCTGATTGGCAAGGAAGAGACCCTAAAACGGCTGCATGCTGGATTGGAGCTGATCCAATCAAAGTTGGGTTAAAAAAAAGAGCTGGCCAAACGGTCAGCTCTTTTGGGTTGATAATAATACCGTTCCATCAATAATAATCATAATAAATCGAATAACGATAACTAGACTCACCAGCGGCATACATCGTCATTTGGGAGGGATAGTTGTCGTTGTAGTATTGATAGGTGGCCAATACGGTCTCACTATCGCCATCTGTGTCGGACAGAGTGACTTGAATGGGATTGTTCTTGAAGAGGCTGGCGCTGCCATATTGTCCAAGGAAGAAGCCGTAAACAGGGAAGTTCTTGTTGTCGTACTGGAGTGTGGCAGTAATCATCTCACCCATTCCGGAACCGACAAGCTTGGTCGGATTGTCGCCGTCCCAGGTCATTTCGATAGTGACGTTGTAAACATCGTTGCCGTTACGCTGTTGTGCGACGTTGTGGAAGAATGTGATAAAGCTGTCTCGTAAGGGGTTGGGAAGGAAAGGCTTGAGAAGAAGATTGAAATCGATGTCCTGTTTTTTTGTAAAGTCGTCATCGTAAATGGTGACGTTCAGCAAATGGATATTACCGTCTTTGTATGAAAAACCGCAAGAGGCAATCCAAAGGTCAACACCATTGTCCTTGTAATAGAGGTCCATCTTGTCCAGCATGTTGTTGCTTTCATTATAAGTATAGGTAAGGAACAGGTTGTATTGGAAGCAGTCCATGCGGCTGATACGGTTGCTCTCGTCGTAGGAGAAGTTGATCCGTAGCATCATAACGTTCTCCTCATCATAAACATCGACCGACTCGAGCAAATTGTTGTTGTCCCAATTCCACTGAAGGACAGGGATTCTCCCGGAATTGTAACTTCCACTTTGTTCAGAGTAGTAAACCGTTTTGATTTTCTTTGTGATGGTAGGGAAACTACCGCCACCGCCGCCACCACCACTGTTTTCACAGGTCACGATAGCTGTGTACTTGGTTTCCGAGCCGTCTTGGGCTGTCACTGTGAAGACTACGGGATTGGTGAAGTCGACAATGGTGCCTGAAGCGGGGGAGACTGTGGCTTTGTCAGAAATGGCGATCACGGGAACCAAGGTGGTGAGATCAGTGCCCCAAGGCATGTTGGCATTAATGGTCTTTGCCTCTTCATTAATGGTGGCTATCACCGCAGGTTGGGCAAACTGGAAACTGATGATTCTCTTTTCGGTGCTTTCTGGTTTGCAACTTGCGAGAAGCGCTACAGAGGCAAGCACTAGACACAGGGTTTTAAATGCTTTTTTCATGGTATATAGGGTTTTAGTGGTAAGATTGACGCAAAGATAGCAATTATTTTAAAAACTGGTTAACTGTTTGTATTTTACCAGATTCAACCGATACTCGATACGGCTGTCGCTGAGTTCGTCGCGGCTGTTTTTGAGCATCGTTTGCGCCTCAAGCAGGTCCGATAGCGTCACGAGTCCGGCCTCGTAATAGTCTTGTGCGATTTTGAGGTTGGCCTCGGCGTCGTTCAGGGCGGTTTGGGCCATGCTGATGCGGAGGCTGCTCTGCTGTAGGTTGAACCAAGCCTGATTGGTCTGCATTTCCATCAACTCGGTAAAGTTCTGCCGGTTGTTTTCGGAGATTTCCGTGTCAAGGTCGTGCTTTTTCAGCTTGTAGGAGGTTTTGTGCCAGTCGGTAATGGGCACCTGCAGGATGGCGAACACCATGGCGTTGGGCTTGGTATGCTCGAGCACGGTGTGGTAGTTGACGCTTCCGCCTACCAACAGGGTAGGAAGGGCCTCGCCGAGGGTCATCTTTTTTTTCAGCCGTTCGGCTTGCAGGGAGAGGTCGAGCAGATGCGATTCGTTACGATGGGCGACAGCGGTAGAGGCTGCTTGGTAATGGCTTAAGGGATCGGTGTCTATCTCCAAGGTGTCGCTGAGCACCATCCTTTGCCAGTCGACGCCGATGTATTGTCCTAGTGCCATTTTCAACAAGGTGATGCCGTCTTCCACCTTTTTTCGGTTCAGACGGCTCTCGTTTTTCTTGATGGTGACTTTGTATTGGTCGGTGGGCAGCATCAGCCCCGCTTCGATGGCTCCATCCAGGTTTTTGTCCAAGGTGTCGAGCAGTTGGTCGAGTTGGTCGAGGGTGGCGATCTTTTCCTCCAGGGAAACGATTTGCCAATAGAGGCTCTCGGTTTGCAGGCAGATTTCGTCTTCCTTGATTTTGGCCTGGTATTCGGCGGCTTCGATGCCAAGTTTGGCGAGCTGGTTGCCATGGTAGATGCGGCCTCCGGCGAATACCGGCTCGATGGCCATCGCGTTGAGCATGATACCGTCCTTGGCAAACGAATACTCTTTCTTTAGCCCAAGGGCGGCGCCATATTGGGCGTAAAGGTTGTAGAGTGTTTGCCGTACAAAGGCGTTGCCGATGTCATCGATGCCGAAGCTGAGCATGGGGTTCACGGCGTCGAAGGCCAGGGCTTGTGCCTTGACGGTGGGGAAATAGGCGGTTTGCGCCTCTTTCTTGGTGGCGCGTGCTTTTTCGATTTCCAGCCGGTCGTTTTTCAGCGTGATGTTGTTCTGCAAAGCCAGGTCGATGCAGTCCACTACGGTGAGCCGGAAGAGAGAGTCACTTTCCTGAGCCGTCGCATTCAAGCCCAGACACAACATAATGAGGATGATGAGACGTGTTTTCATGCGGCTTCAGGTTGGGGTTGGATGTTTTTCTTGCTTGAATGGAAGATTTGCCAATACATGATGGGCATGACGGCGAGGATGATGACCATGGAGAGCACCACGCCGAAGCAGATGACCACGCCCATGGGCATCCAGAGGGGGTTGCGGGTGATGATCATGGGAAGCACGCCGAGTGCCGTGGTGGCCGAGGTGAGGAAAATGGGCCTCATGCGCCGGCTGCCGGCTTTCATGGCGGCCTCTTTGGCGTCGAGACCCTCGTCGGTACGCAGGGTTTCGGCGTATTCATACATCACGATGCCGTTGCGCACAATGATGCCGATAAGGCTGACGATGCCCAGTACGGAGGTCATTCCGAAGTCGAGGTCGAAAAGCCATTCGCCGAAGAAGGCGCCGAACATGCACAGGGAGCTTGAGCAGAGCGTCAACAGGGCAAGGTTGAGTTTCTTGAAATAAGCTACCAAGAAAGCCAACAAGACGAGGATGGCGGCAATCAAGCTCTCGAGAATCTGGGGAATCACCGTGGTGTTCAATAACGAAAGGCCGCCGTAGTGAATTTCTACGCCTTCGGGAAGGGTGGGGCGGACCTCGGTGTCGATGAAGTGCTGGATCTTTTTCATGCTGGCGGCCTGGCTCTTCCAGAACTTCATGTCGGCGGCGATGGTGATGTTGTTTTTGCCGTTATGGCGTGTGATTTGGGCAGGGTGCCAATCGGGGCTGATGTCGGCCACCTGGCGGAGCGGCACGCTGGTGCCTGGAATCATGGTGGGAATCAGCTGGTTTTTGACCGACTCGTAGTCGTTGGGGTTGTAATTCTGCTTGGAGTAGAGCTTCACGGGAACACTGTGGGAGCCTTCCCAAACGGTGGTCAGGGGCTGTCCGTTGAGGGTGGAGGCCAAGTTGAGAGAGAGGATGCCCTTGGTGATGCCCAAACGGGCGCATTCTTCGGGTTTCATGGTGACCTTCACCGAGGGCAACTGCTCGTCGTAGTCGGAATGAACCCAACGCAATTCGCCATCGAGGCTGAGCATGAAGTCCTTGATTTGTTTGGCTACGGGAGCGGTTTGGGCATAGTCGTCGCCGAAAACGAAGATCTCAATGGGAGTGGAAACGGCTTGGTAGTCGAGTTGACGGAAGCGAACATGTGCTTCGGTGAAATAGTACGAATAGCGGTTGTCCATCTCCTTCAAAAGGTCTTCGGTGGCTTGCTTCGAGGTGGTGTTGACGATGAGCTGGGAGAGGTTTTTGGCCGGTATGCTGGGGGCGTAGGTTACGTGGAAACGCGGCGCGGTCTCGCCGATGAATGCGGTGACGGAGGTGACACGCGGATCCTGGAGCATGAGTCGCTGCAACGAGTCGCTGATGCGGGTAGTGGCTTCAAGGCTGCTGCCTTCGGGAAGGCGGATCTCCACGGCGAAACAGTCGCGCTCGGCATTGGGCATCATCTGTACGTTGAGGGCAAGAAACATCAGCACTCCCAAGACGATGGATCCCAGTCCCATGCCGATGGTGAAGTGGGGGTGCTTGAAGCATTGGGCCTGCATCCGGTCGTAGAGCCGTTGCAAAAGGCTGAAGAAACGCCGTTGCGCGCGGATGAAGCCGTTGTTGCGGGGCTTGTCGCTCTCAGGCTTGATGAACATGATTTCCAACGAGGGGATGACGAGCATGGCGTAAGCCAGCGAGCCCATCAGCGAGAAGGCCACGGTCCAAGGAAAGAGCTGCACGAAGTCGCCCAGAGGCCCTGTGATGATGCGGGTCATGGGGAAGAACATGGTGGCGATGGCCGCGGTGGCGATGAGCATGGGCATGAACAACTCCTTGGCACTGCTGACGGCGGCCTTGAAAGGTTCTACCCCCTGACTCAGCTTGTCGATGTATCCGTCGATATTAATGATGGAGTCGTCGACAATCATGCCCAAAACCACAATTAATGCAGCCAAGGTGACGGTGTTCAGTTCAATGCCGAAGAGGTACATCAATCCGATGCTGAAGGCCGTGCAGACGGGAAGTCCCGAACTGGCAATTAATGCAGTGCGGAAAGGAAAGAGCAGCAGCATGACGGCGATGACGACAATCATGGAGATGACCAGGTCGCGGAGGAAGGAGTTGACGGAGCGTTGCACCACCTTGGGCTGGTCGGTGATGCGGTAGAGATGCACGCTGTCGGGCAGTTGTGACTTGAACTCATGCAACGCCTTTTCCACTTCCTGTCCGTAGGCCACAATGTTGTAGCCCTTGCGCATCTCCACGGAAATGATCAGGGCGTCGTGGCCGTTGAAGTTGACCACCTTGGAGGTGGGAGCCATGCGGCGTTCCACGGTGGCCACATCCCGCAGGCGGATGGTGTTGCCTACAGCGTCGGAGTAAATGATTTGATTGGCAAGCTCTTGTTCTGAAACCACTGGATTCTGGATGTGAAGAGGCAAGTCGAAGTTCTCGGATTCCATGTCGCCAGCGGTGGTGAGAAGCCCTTGTGAGGCGTATTGTAGCATTAATGTGTTGGGGCTGATCCCGTAGAAGGCCAGCTTCTCCTTGTCGACAATGACGGCAATCTCCTCGGTTTGGTCGCCCAGCACCCGCACGTTGCCCGTTTGTGGGATATCGCGCAGACGATGCGAGAGGTGGTCGGTATACTCCCGCATCTCACGGTAGGTTTTGTCGGCCGACTCCAAGGCGATGAGGAGCGATGAAGTGTCGCCAAAATCGTCGATGACGGCAATGGCAAGCACGCCGGCAGGGAACCCCAAGGCCTTGGCATCGTTGATTTTCTGTCGGATTTTGGCCCAGGCCTTGGCGTAGTCGGATACCATGTCGATGTCGAGCATCACATAGATGTAGCAGATGCCCTCCTTGGTGACGGAATAGGTGCTCTTGCGGTTTACCTCAGGCAGGGTGAACAGAATCTCTTCCAAAGGTTTGGTGAGTTGCTCCTCCACCTCTTCCGAACTGGCTCCGGGGTATACGCCTGCCACAATGCCTTGTGGGTTGGAAAAGGCCGGGAATTCGTCCTTCTTCATGTGAATGAGCGCATAGATGCCGAAAGCAACCACTACGGCCACCACAATCCACACAATCTTGTTGTGGCTGATGCTGCCGGCGATGATGCCTTTTGGGAGCCGTTTCTTTTTCTTATTGTCGTTGCTCGCTTCCATTGACCTTCATTCCTTCGCTGACTTTCTGATAACCTTCCACAATGACGTGGTCACCGCATCGAAGTCCCTCGCTGACGATGACGCCCGTTCCCGAATAGCCCGCTATCTGGATGAATCTCCGAGCGGCTCTTCCGTTTTCTTCAACCCACACAAACTTGCCCTCTTTGTTGATGAGGATGGCGTTGGCTGGTACGATGATACCGGTGCTGGAGTCGGTCTTCAATACCACTTTGCCAATCATGCCGGGGATGAGTTCCTTGTCGCGTGTGTCGATGAGCACCTTCACGGGATAGCTGTGCGCGAGCAACGAGGCGGTCATGCCTTTTTCGGTGACTTGACCAGTATATTTGCGGTTTTCCAAGGCGGGGATGATGACTTCTGCCGAGTCGCCGATGTGGATTTTCCCGATTTCGTCTTCAGGGACCGAGATCCTTACCGAGAGTTTGTCGGCGTTGATGATGCTGACCACCGGTTTCAAGGGAGGGATGTTCTCGCCGACTTCGGCGTTGACCGCGATGACGGTGCCACTGAAGGGTGCTGTGAGGCTGTTTTCAACGATCATGGCTTCGGCCAGGTCGTAGGCGGCTTGGGCCTTCTCAAGATTGGCCTCCATCTCTTTCCATTTGATCTCTGGCAGACTCCCGTTGTCGTGTACTTTCTTCAACCGTTGGTAGGCGTCTTGGGCTTGAAGCAATGTGGCTTGTGCCGAACGCAGTGAGTTCTCGAGGGCGGGCGACGAAACGACGGCCAACGGCTNNAAGTTCAACAGACTGTCCCTCTTCCAAAAAGCCTGGATAAGTGTTGCTGACAATACCCTCGACAGGGTCGATGCTCAAGATGCCGACCGGGATGACCCTTTCTTCGGAAGCACCGCCGATGAGGCGCTCCTTCAGCTGCTGAGGGTCGACGTCGGAGCAGCCGACGAGCAGCAAGGGCAGCAACCATAAAAAGTGTCTTGTCTTCATGGTTTTCATCAGTTTCTAGTGGCCGCCATCCGTATGTCGTTGCCGTAAAGCGAGTAATCAATCAGGTTGCTGTGGGCTTCTCCTTGATACGTCATGTTGATAATCAGCGTGTTGTCGTCGAAGATTTCTCCTTGTCCACTGACTTGCAGGTCTTTATCCATGAAGAGGTTGTCCAAGTTGAAAGACCGGTGGGATTTCACAAAGTCGCGAAGGAAAATTTGGTTTCCGTCACAATAGGCATGAGTGACGATAACTTCGCCTCCCAGCGTGTTCATGACCACAAGAACGCTGTCGTCATCGCTGTTCAAAGCACTGATTTCCAGCTGTCCTATCTCGTTGGGCAATGTAACTGTAAAAGAAGTGGGTTGAGTGCTGTCGCCTTCGGGAAGGATTTTTTCCACGGTCATTGTTCCCGAAGTCTTGAAGGAATAATCGCCCGAAAAACGCTTGACGCTGCTTTTGCTGCAGGCGCAAAGCGCAAGGAGGCAGATGATGGCAAGTTTTGCTTTCTTCATGGCATGAATTGTTATTGGGCTGCGAAATTACGCATTTTTACGACGAGGAAACCCCTCCAATCGAAAATTGTTGTAGTTTTGCGCCAAATACGCATCCTCATGGAATCGCAAGCCTACACTTACAAATATCCTCACCCCGCGGTCACTACTGACTGCGTGGTGTTCGGACTCGACGGGCATTGCCTCAAGGTGCTGTTGATTGAGCGGGGTGGCGAGCCCTTCAAGGGATGCTGGGCCTTCCCCGGCGGTTTCATGAATATCGATGAAAGCGCCGAGCAAGGCGCTGTGCGTGAATTGGGCGAGGAGACAGGCTTGGTGGNNCCGCCGTGGACCGCGATCCCCGTGAGCGGGTCATCACCATCGCCTATTACACCCTGACCCAGACGTCGGTCGTTGAAGGCGGCGACGATGCCGCCAAGGCCCAATGGTTTCGGCTCGATGAGATGCCCAAGCTCGCCTTCGACCATGACCTCATCCTGCAAAAGGCCTTGGAACAGCTGAAGAAAGACCTTTATTTTGAATCTTGCGGCTTCGAGATGTTCGACCGTGAACTTGTTGCAGAAATAAAACAAATATTATTATGTTAAATCTTTTTACTGGTTCTGGCGTGGGCCCTACCATCCTTTATTTGGCTGTATCGGTTTTTGTGGGATTGCTTTTGGGTAGGATTAAAATCGCGAAGATTTCATTGGGCATCACATGGGTTCTTTTTGTGGGTATTGCCCTCAGTGCTTGCGGCATTTCGCTGAACCACGACATGCTCCATATCATCAAGGAGTTCGGACTCATCCTCTTTGTGGTCGCCGTGGGTCTCCAGGTGGGACCGGGCTTCTTCCGGTCGTTCAAGAAAGGCGGTTTGGCCATGAACCTGATGGCGCTGGTCAACGTGGCCGTTGGCGTGTTGATCACGGTCATCATTTCCCGAGTCGCCCACCAGGATCTGGCCGACATGGCTGGGGTGTACACGGGTGCCATCACCAATACACCGGGCCTCTCGGCCGCCCAGCAGGCGGTCAGTGACCTAGGGGTGGAAGGTGGCGCCGACCGGCTGGCGGCGGGTTACGCCGTGACGTATCCGCTGGCCGTGGTGGGCATGATTGTGAGTTGCCTTTTGCTGAAGGCTTTTTGCCGTGTCGACTTGAAGACAGAGCCTTTTGCCGACACCTCCCTCGAATCGAATCCCGAGAAGCAGGCCACGCCTACTTCACTGCGCCATAAGGTGAATCTCATCCCCATTTTCGTCATCATCGCCTTGGGCATCATCGTGGGCTCCATCCCGATTCCGGTGGGGATGAAAGCGCCCATCAAACTCGGACTGGCTGGGGGACCGTTGGTGGTGGCCATCATCGGAGGCTGGCTCGGCGTAAAGAAAGGCTGGTTTACCACCGAATTCACCGACAGCCACGGCGTGTGGATGCTGCGTGAGGTGGGCATTGCCCTTTTCCTGGCCGGCGTTGGCCTGGGCGCAGGCGGACAGTTTGTGGCGACCGTACAGGAGCATTACATGTGGGTCGTCTATGGCGTCATCATCACCATGGTGCCTCCCATGCTGGTGGCCACCTTTGGACGTTTGGTACTGAAGATGAACTATTATACCCTGATGGGCTTCATTGGCGGTTCGCACACCGATCCGCCGACCTTGGCCTTTGCCAATACCGTTGCCCCTGAAGGCTGCAAACTGCCC
>LXOW01090235.1_pt1 | contig 19355 bp, 9 predicted proteins | sample 1368591 | NCBI WGS metagenome assembly LXOW01 (sample SAMN04884650, study PRJNA319009) | bovine gut metagenome | isolation source: Cow rumen | host: Bos taurus | place: Italy: Legnaro (PD) | collected 2014-07-09
AAGAACAGCATCGCAGGCAGTCCCTGTATCGCCAGACTGACTCCCGCCCAGGCGCTGAACTTCCGATAGACGGTCTTCGCCTTCGCCTCCTCTTCCCGTCTGGCGTAAGGCATCATCAGTATCAGCTGCGAGGTCACCATCTTTGAGAAAGTGTCGGCTGCCAGCACCATAAACGCAGCACAATAGGCAGGTATCGAAATAATCGTGGCTGCCAGAAGCAGTTCNNCCAGTAATCAGCAGTCTGACGGCGATGGCGAGCAACACCGTCACCGTCATCGGCAGCACCAGACTGCCGAAATAGATGACGACTCCCATCGCGCCACCCGTGAGCCAGCCCGTCAGCGGCCAATGCTCCACCACCGTCTTGTAGCACTCCTTCGGCGGCTCGTGCAACCGCCAGAACGGCAGCCGCGTGAAGAAGATAAACGCCGCCCAAATGCGGTCGTACCACTTTGTCTGATCAATACTCATCTGCATAATGGTGCAAAGATAGTGCAATTCGCGCAAAACACCAAATTTTACTTGAGTTTTTTCGTGAGCACTCCGCCTTTGACGCCTGCGTGATATGACTTTAGTGCCTGCATGATAGGCTTTTTGTGCCTGCACGCTCTGTCTTTACTGCCTATTCTCTACGTCTTTACTCCCTTCAAACTATAAGGTTGACTATAGTCGATCACTTGGATGACATAAGTCAACCACTTGACTGACTACAGTCGTCCATGTGACTGACATAAGTCAACCATATAGTTTCATGCCACCATCGAAGGAGTAATCTGCCTGCATCGAAAGAGGAAGCACCCTCCATTTTATGACTGAATAAAAGATTTATCCAGAAACTGTTGTCAGTTTCATATTAGCTTCAAATTATTCCCAATCAGTACTTTTTCTCTTGAAATTGTTTGTCTTTCAGAAAAAAGTTGTATATTTGCAGCAAAATCGGAATTAATTATGAACAATGCAGACTTTTGGGCTTCCGTCCACACCATCATTGCAGAGGGCTTTACGTCTGAAGGCCTGCTAAAACTTGATAGTTATGCAGAACAATTCATTAGCGGACGGTTGGTTTATCAACGATTTTCACCGCAGGAACAGCATGGCTGCGCAGCGGGAGGTGCAACAAATGTCATTGCATCCCTGCTCGCGGGAGCAGAAGCTGGCTCAGATAGCCAGGATTCGTCAGCACTCAGCGACTACCAAAGAGAGTGCCAACTTGGAGCGCAGCAAGAAAGCGTAATTGAACGATGGGCAAAAGCCGTCGGAGTATGGACCGATGGTGTAGATGAACAATTGCCCAAAGTTCTTGGTGAACAGATTGCCGAGGGAGGCGAGGCAAAGGTTTACGATCACGGTTCTACGCTGATTAAATCTATCGGCCTCGATTATTTTATCCAGCCTATTTTTGCCCTCGACCGCATAGCACTTCACAATACCTATTTTCCTGAGACACGACTGACTGTTCTTGGCTTTGGACGCAACAAGAACGGAGATTTTAAGATTATCGTTGAGCAACCTTTCATCGATGGACAGCCTGTGAGCGATGAAGAGATTGCAGACTATATGCGTCAAATGGGCTTCGCACTGAAAAATCCTCGCAATTGGACCTATGCCACCCCTGATATTTACCTTAGCGATATGCACGACGAGAATGTAATTCGCTCCAACAAGTCCAACACCATTTTTGTTGTGGATTGCGATATCCGAATTAACACGCCAGAGTTAAGACAAGGAGGTACAAGAGTACTTTTGAACGAAGTCATCTGTAAATAAACCAGATTCGCGAGCCCTCGCTGAAAATAGGCAGAGAATTGAGCCGTCAACTGAACATCGCCCCTGCTGTGGTGCTGGGAGTGTGAGAAGTGATTATTAGAGACCCAGTGATTCAATATGCCCCAATTCATTAAAAATGTTAATGGGGTAATGATTTTTCTCGCTAATCGGTATATTAGTTAAATACAAAGTGACGTAAATGCCAGACAGAGAAAAACAATTCAAGGAACTATTCCATTTGGAGTACGGCAGGATGTATAAGACTGCCTACATCCTGCTGGGCAACGAGGAAGAGGCGAAGGATGCTGTTCAGGATGTCTTTACCAAGTTGTGGGACGGGAGTACCCCATTACGTGAGGAATCACAGAGAACGTTTCTTTTGACTTGTGTACGTAATCGTTGCCTTAACATCATTGCAAGAAGACGGAATGAACACGAATTGAACGAATTATACGAATTATGCAAACTCGAAGAGTCGGAAAGAGACGAAGAACTACTTGAAGCTGTCAATCGCTATGTTGACGAGAAACTGACTCCTCAGACTAGTCGCATCATCCGGATGCACTATGATGAGGACCAGTCGTATAAGGAAATCTCAGATTCTCTCGGGATTAGCCTCTCGGCCGTAAATAAGCACATTGTACAGGGATTGAAGAAGTTGCGTTCCAAGTTTAAGAACTGGCATACAAGGAGTTGGATTGATATCGCGGCAGTTGTCATTGGCGTGCTGATGATTTCAGGCATTGTATATGCAGCCTATCGTATGGTGATAAACGTCAATAACATGGAAGAGGATTTAGTTTCTCCGAATCAGGAAATGCAGATTGATAATCCACAACAACAAAATTTACAAGAGGTCCTAACTGACAGCATCCCACAGACTCGAATCTTCGAGAATATGACGCTTGATAAAATAACTCAAGAACTAGCCTTATATTATAATAAGGAATTGGATATTCAAAATCCCAAGGCCAATGAATTGCGACTTTACTACAAGTGGGAATTGAAGGATGAGTTGGAGAGCGTTGTCAACGACCTGAACCACTTTGACCGTGTGAACCTCGTTATTGAGGATAACAAACTGATTGTGAAACCTTAATTGTCCTTTGCCTGTGATAAATAGAATTTATATTCTACTGCTGTTTTGTCTTGTAGTCAGCATTAGTCAAGCACAAAGAATCACACGTAATTATCAGGAACAGTCGTTGAGCCAGGTACTCTTAGACCTGAATGATGCAACAACTCACCATGAGATTTCTTTCGTTTATAATGACTTAGAGAACTTTACAGTTACTTGTCACCTTGAAGATATTTCTCTGGAAGATGCATTAATGAAGGTTGTAGGCTTTTATCCCGTCCGCATAGTCAGAGATGGAGAGAAGTATTTCGTGGAGTGTACGCATAAGACGGAACGCTATCTGAAGGGACGACTTATTGATGAACAGAATCATCCTGTCGTCTATGCTAATATCTCACTACTTAATCCTTCTGACTCTACTCTTATCGGTGGTGGCGTAAGTAATGAGGCAGGTGACTTTGTTATACCAACGGAAGCCTATCGTGTGATAGTAAAGTGCTCATATGTGGGCTACAAGACGTTCAGCCATATCTATGAGGTTGGTGATATTGGTGCCATCCAGATGCAAGAAATTCAATACACTATCAAGGGAGTTATTGTGGATGGCACGCATATTATGAATTATGTTGATAAGAGTGTGCATACGTTTTCCGCTGAGCAAATTAGGCAGGCTCGCAATGTCCGTGACCTGTTAGAGCATGTGGAAGATTTAAAAATCGACCCTGTGAGCAACAAGATACAACGTGCAGACGGCAATAACGTAAAGATTTTATTGAATGGTATCAGTGCTTCAGACATAGACCTGAAAGGCATCCCTGCCAACAAAATTGTAAAGGTGGAGTATTACAACATTCCCCCAGCCCGTTACGCTGATGCAGGTACGCTCATTAATGTCATTACCAAGAAACTGGACAATGGAGTAAATGCAGGAGTTGAAGCCAGAACAGCTTTTACTACAGGATTTACTAATGACGATGTGTATTTCAACCTCACGTCTGGCAACCATCAATTGTCGCTCTCCTATGACTTCAGCCTTAGAGATTATTCAAATCGATTCAATGAACGTACCTACGACTATGTCTTGAATGGGGAACAGACACACTACGAAAGCCATAATCATGACAAATTTGGCTATACATGGAATGACCCTGTCGTCAAATACACCTATAACAAACCAGATGACATTGCTCTACAGCTGACTGCTATTCCGCACTTTCTGCATTACCATAGTGATGGAACAAGAAGCATTAACATCCTTACAGCCAATAGAGAAATTAAAGGAGATGGTAGTTTTAAAAGTGCAGAAAATGTCTTTGGTCCAAGCATCAATGCCTATGTACAAAAGACATTACCCCATAATCAGGAATTGGCCATTGACCTTGTAGGTACCTATTATCATGGTGACTCTAAGAATGAGGAGAAAGATATTGACCAAAGTGATGGCAGTTACATATTGACAGATAAGGTGGAGCAAAAAAACAATAAATACTCTTTCATTGGTGAAATGGCATATACCAAGAAATGGAGCAAGAATAGTCTCAGTCTTGGCTATCGCGCTACGCTTGGACGCTCAAAGGCTACTATCAGCAATGTGCTGTCCAACTATGAAGACTATGATTATTCGTCTGCCAGTTATCAACACTATATGTATGCGGAGTATAATGGCATGTGGCGAAAATTGATGTATCGCATTGGTGCAGGTGTCACCCAAGTGACACAGCATAATGATAACGCCCATGATTCTCATTGGCTTTTTACTCCCAAACTTATCCTAAGCTCTAACATCTCAAAGAGAGCTAGCCTTCAGTGGGAAACTACATCGTGGTCGACGACTCCGACTATTTCGCAACTCAGCAACAATGCAAGCATGGTTATTCCTGGCGTGATGACCATGGGCAATCCTTCTCTGAAGAGTTATAACAGCTATAGGTCTCAACTTTACTTGAAATGGAACATCAGCTGGTTGAATGCTACGATTGGTTTAACCTATGAATACAGCGACTCTCCCATTAGCACCTATTATACGGAACAGGAAATCAATGGGACAAAATATGTTGTGGCAATGAGAGAGAACGCCAATTATGAATCCGATGCAGGCGCTGTTATGCGCCTGAATATCAAGCCCTTCAAGAATGACTTGCTAAAAATCTATTTACAAAGTTACATACTATACCAGACAGTAAGCAGTCCTATCATCGGACACTATCATCATACATCTCTGCCATTCTATTATAGCATTAATTTCAGAAAAGACTGTTGGGGTGTCAGTTATAGTGGTAATGTTGTTTCGAAGAAACTCAGTGGCTCATACCTTGATGCTGGTGAGAATCAATCTATTCTCACGATATTCTGGCAGAAGAAGAGTTGGCGCATCTACGCCACCGATATCTGGTTCCTTACGCGTTCCCGCTATTCTAGCTATACATTACCCACAAATATTCTTCAGAGTACTAATAAAACCTGGATTGATGACAATAAGTCAATGTTTGTCCTCGGCTTCAGCTACGATTTCTCAAGCGGTAAGAATATGAAGTTGAATCGTAAACTCCAAAACAAAGATACTGATACTGGTGTGTTTTGATTTGAGTGCACAGCAGAACTGATCCTTCTGTGCACTCGGCTCAGGAGACAACGTCAAAAAAAACAAGTATTTCTCCGCTAGGAGGTTTAACATCTTGATTTCCAGGAAGATGATGGCGGAGGGATTTGAAAGGAGTCACAGGGGTCTATTGATTATTTCGAAATAATTGATTCACTTTGACTTCGTCGAAGATACTTTCGCTCGACAATAAAACAAAAACACTTATTTGTTTTGTATTGTTCTCGCTTATTCGTATCTTTGCAGGCATGATGGATGACAAAGAGAAAAAGTTGCAGGACAAGTTGCGCTTTGCAGGCGAGAAGGTGCCTTCGATGAAACGGCGCAGCAACATCAACGACTACTACGGTCGCCATATCTATATGGTTACTATGGCTGTGGAGGGGCGTCGTCCGCTTTTAGGCACGCTGAGGGGCAGTTCAACCGTTGCTGACGGTCAGGAAGGTGCTCCGTGTGTGGTGCCAACGCCTTTGGGGCAGGAGGTCATTCGCTGTTGGGAGCTGATACCTCAGTTCCATCATGAGGTGCGCTTGTTGGCTTTCCAGTTGATGCCCGACCATCTTCATGGTATCCTTTTTGTGCAAGAAGCGATGGAGGAGCATCTGGGGCAGGTAATCAGTGGTTTTAAGGCAGGGTGTAACAAGGCTTATAAGAAGCTGATGGTGGTTGAGGCGGTGGCAGGAGTGGTTGAGGCGGTGCCTCAACATACGGGAAAAGAGGTGCCTCAACATACGGGAAAGGGAGGGCCTTCTGCGTATGAAGTGGTACCGCCACTTCCGGTTGAGGCGGTGCCTCAACATACAAATAAACTTCCCCTTCCTTCCGAACACCGGCTGAAGAAGGATGACAGGAGCCATGGGCTGCTTTTTGAGCGTGGCTACAACGACCTGATATCGAAAAGTTACGACATGCTGCCACGCCTTACTGCCTACCTCCACGATAACCCACGCCGTCTGGCTATACGCCGCGAGCATCCTGATTACTTCCGTGTTCAGTTTGGCGTCACGGTGGCTGGTCAGACGTATGCTGCCATAGGCAATCGCTTCCTGCTGGACAGCCCAGATATGGAGCAGGTGCAACTGACGCGCAGTCTTACTGATGATCAGATTGCCAAGGAGAGGGATAAGTTCCTTACAATGGCAAAAAAAGGCACGGTGCTGGTTTCGCCTGCAATTTCGACGGGTGAACAGGTGGTGATGCGAACAGTCATGGATGCTCATTTGCCACAGATATTCATCACTCCTTGGGGATTCAATAAGTTCTCAAAGCCTGGCCACCAGTATTTTGATGCGTGTGCCGATGGGCGCTTATTGCTGTTGGCTCCCTGGCCCCACCAAAACGAGCGTATTTCTTTGACACGTGCCATGTGTCTGGCACTGAACAAGATGGCTGAAGACATTGTGAAGCGGGCAGATAGTGACCTTAGTTAATAGCCACNNCCATCACCTTACTGGGTGAACGGCGCTCTGCTCCCTGCTGTCGGCTTGACACTTCCCTGCTGTCGGCCGGAGATCAGGGAGCAGAGCGACGGACAGCAGGGAAGGTGTTGAGATCAATACTTTCGGAGTATTTGAAATTTCTTTCGGAGTATTGCATTTTAGTGGCGGTAAAACTCAGAGCCTAGTGGTACTAAAATGAGAGTCCGCTGGTAGTAAACTGCCAGCCCGCTTCCCAAGGGCCGGCGGTTTGCTTACTGCTCGTTGGTAGTTTGCTTACTGGAAGCTAAGTCTCCACCCAATCGCTCGGAATGTCTTTAAACAAAGGGGAAACGCAGGGGTGGGTGTTGCCGTAACACTAACCCCAACACTCCACCCAACACTACCCCCAATACCCAACCTATGCTATTTAGTACTAGGTGGCATGTTAGGTGGAGTGTTGGGTGGGGTGTCAGGTGGAGTGTTTGAGCAACACCCACCCCAGTGGATGTATCGTAAACAAAGGGAGTTCGAACGATTGGGGTTAGTGTTGGCAATTGTTACCATTAATGTTTGCAATTGCTACCATTAATGCTAGCAATGGAATTACTTCCGGCCAATAATCAGCGGGACTTCCTGTTTTTTGGTTTATTAGTATTTTGTCACTTTGCCGGGGGCTTCAATGGTAACGGTGCCACAATTTGAGTATTGACCACTACCGATGCTTTTTTCTGCACCTGAACCCTTCGTGGCGGCATAGATATGCGTCACCGAGTTCCTGATGGTGATGTCGCCGCAGGACGACGGAGTACCTGGATCATACTGCGTAAATATGATGCTGGCACCGCTGCCAATAGCAGCAGCGGAACTGCCACCGGTAGCCCAAACCGTACCGCCTTGGATAACGATGTTACCGCAGGCTTTATAAGCATCAATGTTGTGACGACCGCTACCGATGCCTGCTGCATTATCATGACCATTGACATACAGCGTACCGTTGCCCGTAATGGTCAGGGTACTGGGCGAAGGTACAAAGATACCGGGATAGCCGGAACTGAGGCCTTTGACATAGTTCGTACCAGTGATGATGAGAGTGGCGTTGCCTGAGCAATTGATACCAGCGAAAGAACCAGACAATGCGGGATTAATATCGTAGTTGATACTGACATCTTTCAATATCACGGTGGCTCCTGCAGCAATCGATATCTTATGGCTGGATGCGAGTTTACCCGTCAACGTTTCACCATTCTGTGCTGTATGGTCAGCATCGAGCGATGAAAGGTTCGTGGTCGTTCCCGTTGTCATCGTCACATTAATGGGATACTGGTTATTAGCTTCCAGTGTCTTGCCCGTCACATTTTTATAATAACTGTTCGAGGCATCGTTGGCGACAAAGGAGAGGGTCTTGTCACTGCTGACAGGTAGCATGGCCACGTAGATAGGACCAGCAGCTACCGCACGGCTGACGGTGTAGGTGTTAGTACCGTCGCTGACCGTAAGCCCCGTGATGTTGCCGGTGATCTCCGCACCTCCGCTGTTCTTGACTTTGAACTTACAGATGGTCAGTTGGTTCTTGAGCGCAATGCCTGGCAGCGTATATTCATTGCCATTGACGGTCATCGCCCCCGAGCCCTTGGCATAGTCCAGTTTAGCGGCAAGGGTGGGCTGGGTGCCGTCCTGCATACAGAGGGCGCTGTAGTTCGTCGTCCCGTCGCTGTTGGCCATGCTGGCAGGATAGATATAATCCACACTGCCTGCCACGGGGTCTGTCAGCGTAACGGTAATCCTGGCAGTCTTGCCGTCGTTGGTGATGTCACCCGCTACAAGGGCAATGCTTAAGGCCTTTACCCGTTTGCTGCTGGTATTCGTATAGACCACGGCAATCTGCTCGCCCACGGCGAAGGTCTTCACACCCTCCTCTGTCAGGGCACGTGTGGTGGCTCCTCCGTCCATACTGATGGTAGTGGTCAGCGTGACCGTCTTCGATGCAGGCTGGTCCAAAGACGTGCTGTCGTCATCGGTGGAACAACCTGTAATGATGGCGCCCACAAAGAAGAGGGCAGCCATGCTTAGAAATCTTATCGTTTTGTTCATGGCCAATTTTCTTCTGGGTTATTGGTATAGTCCTCCACGCCCCCGCTCGCTTGCAGCAAGCAGGTACTGCGTGTCAGGACAACAATCTGCATCGCAGGTTTCTGATATTCTTTTCGTTTCATAACGTTACTTATTTTACAACTTCTTTTTTACCGTTCTTGATAAACAGACCCTTCTTCGTCGGCTTGCCGTTCAGCTTGCGACCGGACAGGTCGTACCAGGTGGCCTCCTCTTCGTCGGCTACGACATTCGTGATACCTGTCTGCGTGTCGAGTGTCAGCGTTACTACGCCATACTTGAACGAGCCATAGCTGGCATCGCCAGAGAAGTAGAACGACTTGGCAGTGATGTCGTACTCTGCGCCGTCGACCCATGCCTTGAGGGCTATAGGCTTGTTGTTGTCTTCCGACGGGTTGCCCAGAATGGTGAGGAAGTAGTAGCCGTCAATGCACTTGATAGAGCCGCGGCACTGACCGTCGATGAAGGCAGCAATCTCTGCATCCACGAGTGCTACGCCATCAGCCGTCCGCAGCGTGGACAGGATGGTCATGTTGTCCGAATAGTGGTTGCTGTTTTCCACCGTCCAGTGCATGTCCTCATCGGCGGCAGCTCTGCGGGCGGGTGCGCTTACCATGTCAGTGCTCAGCTTCGGATAATGGAACGTCTTGGCCTTTGTAGCCTTCGAGTGGTATAGATATCCTTCTCCCGGCCTGATTTCCTGCAGCAGTCCCTCCCAGGTCTGTCCGTTATATTCGGCAAAGCTGGTACGGCTCTTCACCTGATCGCCCTTTTCAGGATTCAGGTCGGCGAAGGCATCATCGGGCGACATCACATAGCGGGCCAGTGAGCCAATCCAGTTCCATTCCGGTTCGATGGTCTGTGCGGTCGTCTCCACATCAACCAGCTCGCCGATGAGGCTCAGCTTGGCAGCCTGGTTCATGCGTACTTTATACATCTTACCTGCTGTCAGGTTGCCCAGCGAACCTATGATTTCTGAATGGTCTTCGTTCGGATAGGCCACATAGTTGTGGTCTTTCACTTCTTCCAGAGATGGCAGTACCGTTTCGAAGACGTAGTTTACCGGCATCTGCGCTCCCTCTTCGGTCTTCAGGTAGAATGACATCCAGTTCCAGCCCTTGTTCAATTCACGCTCCTGCTTCACGTAGTCGTTTGTCAGGAATATCACTGGCTTGTCGTAGCTGCCATAGCTGGCATTCTCCACGAAATCCATGACGGTGGTTGTCGTACCGTCGGGCAGACGGAAGTTTGTCAACGGATAGATGATGCCCGTCGAGCTGTCGTAGAGTTGGAAGATGATCTTGTTCTCGTTCTCGTAGGTAGCGCGTGGGTCTGGCTTCTCGATAGGATCACCGTAGATGACCATGTTCACGTAGTAGGCATCACGTGTCTGGATGAATTGTGGATGAGCCACGCCGATGCAGTTGCCCCACAGGTCAAAGGCGCCAATCTCTGTGTCTTCATATTCCAGAATCTTGTTTCCTACATAGATCTGTCCTGTTACCGTCATGTTGCTGGCATACTTGTTCTCATCCACCGACCAGAGAGGCTCATTACCTGTCACGATGAGGTTGATGCGCTTTGAGCGGGTGATATTCAGACGGTCCTTGACATAAATATAGGTGGTATAATGTCCGACGGGCACGTTGGCAGCGATGGTGAAGGTCAGCGTCTTGCCCGATGGCCCTACCGTGCCAATAGAATTGCTGACGGTCAGCCATGTCGGCAGATTCACAAACTCATAGCTCTCCTCAGTATTGCTCTCCGACATGAGATAAACCGTGAAGGTACCCTTTTGGTCGCGCGGTTTGCTGATCTCGTCCTCCATGATGGTCAGGCTCAATGTCGAGAAGTCACAGTGTAGTGTCCACTCTATCGGCTCTGACACATTACCCGAAAGGTCTTTCACGTTGGCTACGCGGAAGGTGAAGTCGCTGCCGTCCATACGTGGCAGGATGTCGTCAGGCAGTGAGAAATAGATAGACTTTTCTGAAGCGGTGAAGTTATACTCCACGTCAGCCAATCGCATACGCTGCGAGATGGGCAGCAGGGCAGGCGCCGAAGCACTCAGGTTATGCTCCTGGTCAACACCCGTTGCCGTGAGCTTAGACACTTTCTTGTCGCCGAAGTTGTAGAGGCTGAATTCGGTGGTCACCGTTCCCGACTTCGTGCGGTGAATCGACTCAAAGGGGAAGTAGCCTATCAGTCCGGCATAGGTCGAGTCGAGTCGTTCGTGGCGGCGGTCACCAATATTCTTGCTTTCCAGGGCAGCATTCCAGATGCGTACGTCGTCAATACTACCGGTGAAGCCTTTACCCACATAGAGGTTAGAGCCGGCCAGTGCCGGTATGCGTGACTCGGGCAGTGTCTTCACGGCCTCGCCGTCCACATAAGTGATGGCTGATGAGCCACGGCGCACGTTCAGTGCCAGGTGGTGCCAGTTGTTGTCTATCAGATCCTGTTCGCTCAGCACCTCATCGTCCAGTGTCACCTCGTAGCTCTCCACACCCTGCTCATCAATGTGGCGCTGGTAGCTCTTCAAGGTCAGCTTGCTGTCCTTGAATCCCAGGCGCAGGCAGTTGGGCAGTTCGATAAGTGCCGCATTGCTGTTGTCGGCCTGTCTGTCGGCGTTGAACCACAGCTCCAGGGCATAGTTGTCGGTGGTCTGCGGTGCGAAGGTCGAGATGTCAATGTCGAGCGCTTGCTCAGCAGTCAGTTTGGCGGCGCGGTTGTCGTTGTTGATATACCAGCTTTCTGCGGTCATCGCCATGTTGCGCGAGTGAGCCTTGTCGATCACGGTCGTGCCGTAGCCCTCGTTCATGTGCCAGTAGCCCACCAGTCCGGGCATGTAGGCCGCTTTCGACTTCTCGCGGTCAGCATACAACTTTTGTACGTCGCGGGTATCGTTCCATAGCGTCAGGTCGCGCATGCGTCCCTTCATCTGCGGTCCGCCCACTATCAGCCTGCCTCGCAGGTCGATGTCGTTGGTGGTCACTTCTTTCAGGATGTTTATCGGACTGTCGTGGTCAGCGTCAGCATAGATGGCGCTCAGTGTACCTTGGTTTTTTGTGGTGTCGTGCTTGTAGCTCAAAGCCAGGTATATCCACTTATCGAGAGGCAGCTGCACGTCCGATGACACCACATGTGAGGCGTCGGAGCCGCCCACGCGTACCTTGGCAATGCCGTTATCCGTATAGAGCGCCAGTTGGTTGGCATCGGTACCGATGCTGACGATGTTGCCGTCAGCCTGGCGGTACAGCCACATATCCATGGCCAGGTCGCTGTTGTCAAACAGGAAGCTGGCTTGTGTGCCTATCTGGTTGCCGTCCAGCTGCAGTGCCACGTCGGGATTGGTGGTCTTGTCGCCACTGAAGGCGGTATTGTTCAAGTCACCCGTAATGGTGAAGTTGTCGCTCTGGCTCAGCGCGTTCACGTTGATGGCCTCGTTGAAGTTTACGTGGATGTCGTTGCGGTTGAGGAAGTTGACCGTACCGATGGGCGACGTAGAGCCGAGCACCTTGGGACCCTTGATGTCCTGGGTAATCTCGATGGCTGGTGTCTCGAAGGTCAATTCCTGAGGACCATACATACCGTAGGTCTGTGCCTGCAGCTCGAAGACGCCGTCCTCGGGGAATGAAACCACGGTGGTAAACGGATCGGTGCTGGGCAGCGGGTCTAAGCCCTGCTCGGGTGTCTCACCGCTCTTCACCTTCTGCCAGGCCTTGGCGATGGTCCACGAGCTGTAGCCCTTGCGGCGGTAGCGCACGCGCACGCCCTTCAGTCCGCTGTCTGTGCGGTCCAGATTGGCCAGTGTCACCACAAGACCCTTGTGTTCCGCATAGTCATACGAGTTGACGGTGGTGTGCGATACCGACATCTCGACAGGTGTCGAGGCTGGGATGAAGTGTACGCTGATGAGTGCCGGCTGGCTGACGGTCGAAGTATCCTTGCCCGACTTGAACACCAGCATCAGGTTCTCGTAGTCGTTGATGGTGCGGTCGCTCTGCGATACCAGCAGCGTCTTCTCAATGCTCTCGCCACCCTTCAGCTTGAACTTGCGGCCTTCCTTGCCGTTGCTCAGCGATGTGCCGTCCATCATCAGNNGTCTCGCTGGCGTTCGAGAGCTGCAGCTTGAACTGCGCTGCCGAACCCGACGGTACATTGGTCACGATGGCATCGCTCACCAGACGCATCTCGGGTTTCTCCACGCGCATGGTAGCCTCGTCGAGCTTCACCCCTGGCAAGTGGTATTTCGTATAGGTCGCACCCTCGTAGGGGTTGCTGGTCTGTCCGCCAAGCGTGCGGAAGATGGGACCCCACGTTCTGGGCGACTGATAGACGTTCACCGACAGGGCGGTGGTAGGCTCTGCGTCGCTGATGGTCCAGTCGATAGCCTTCGTCACCGTGGTCGTGGTGTCACTACTATGCTGCGTGCCGGTTTTCTCGTTATGAAGGATGGTGGCATAGTCACCTACCTCGTTAACCAGAACACCGTAATTCGTCTCGCTGTTGATGATGGTCGTATAGTCGAAGGTGTTACCTGCTGTTTGTTTCTTTGTGAATGCCGAAGAGTGGGTGATGCTGGTACCGCCGGCTATGCTGTAGTTCTTCTCCAGATAAGTGCCCTCGTTGCCAAAGGCCGCCAGCTTGTCTTCCTCGTTCTTGGCTATCCACTGCTGCCAGACGTATATCTGGTTCAGACAGTATTGGATGGAATCGACAGAAGTGTTGCCTTTCTCCGCATCGCTTCTGCCGTCGCGGATACGATAGCTGGGCCATCCCGTCGCGGCTTTGCGCTCCTCCTCGGTAAAGGCCTTGTCGGCATTGCTCAGACCAAAGCGTGCGTCGCCTTCCTTATACTTGGTGTAGTATGTCACCTGACCACTGATAATCTTGGCCTCGTCGTCGTTGAGCGGGTCGTTGACGGTTACCAGCAGGTTCTTGACCGCCTGTTTCCAGTTAGGTATCAGCGTCTTTTCGATATAGCCCTGCGAATAGACAAAGGTGGTCGAGAATTCACGGCCGACACAGAGTGAAGGTTTCTTATCAATCTTGTTCGAACCGTCCGTCTGCTTATAGACACCGATACGGTCGCCCCTGCCGAAGAGCATATTGGTGGCGCGGCCTATATAGGTGTCGCCGTCGTTCTGGGTAAAGGTACCTCCCGAGGGCGTAGTCATCTTCTCCTTCACCTGGTAGCTCTGGGCCGAGCCTGTCACTCTGGTGGTATCCATGACATGGTTTTTACCGTTCTTCGTATTGGCCATAACGCGGAATTCGGTATAACCAAGCACATCTTTCAACTTGGGGCCTACGCTGGCGTAGTCTTGTCCGCCGTTAGTCCCTGCATCATGGTCTTTGTAACCTTCAGAGGTACAACGCACGGAATCTACAGTCCAGGAGGCAACACCTCTGCTGCCGGGCGGGCGGCGCAGAACCATATCCACAAAGTCGGGTGCCTTGGTGATATAGTTGGTGCCGGTAAGCACACCACCCAGCACAATCATCTCCAGGGCATTCTGGGTCGTCGTGTTCTTATTGGGTGCCTGCCATACCGTGGTGCGGTTGCCTACGGTGACACTGATGTTCAGATTGCGCAGGTAGTTACCCACCACGTTAGGATAGCCNNCATAGATGCACAGGCTACGGAAGTCGAGGCGCTGGCCTCGTTGTTGATGTAAATCTCAGCATCCTCGGGAATCTCCTCTAACACTTCCTTGGTGTCCACATTGTAGTTGCTCTCCTTCACGTGGATGGTCATCGTATAGGTCTCATCCTGCAAGAATAGCGGATAGCCGAAGGCATAGCTGAAGGAGTTGCCGCTGTAGTTCACGGCATTCACCTTTTCTTTGGTGTTGTCCAGTTTTATCGCCTCCACCTGCTCTTCACCGAAGGCGTCCTTGTCCTTGGCGCCACTCTGCGCTACCGTGATTTCCACATTGTTGCGCAACTGGTGCACGAACTTGGCAGTGTACTGGTAAACCTGCTTGGTGCCGTTTTCGTTCAGCGTATCGGCCTTTAGGGCTTTCTCCGAGGCAAGGCTGGCATTGATCATGGGCAGGTTGTCGGTGAAGAAGGGCAGGTTGTTATAGCGTGCCTGGTCGCCCGTCGCATCGTTGGGGAATCGGATGCTCTCCACCTTGTAGTTCAGCGGCGGCAGCAGGGCAGAGAATTCGCCCGTCTTGGCGTCGGTCTTAATATATATATAATGTGTATTCTGATTGTCGGTGTCCGTGCCTGCTCCACGATATGCGGTACTGGCAATGCTGGGGGTAGCGCTGGCCACGTTGATGGGCGTGGTGCCGAAGTTACCCTCACCCTGGTCGTTCACCACATAGTTGAACGAGCTGTTGGCTTCGCGACCTAGGCTCAGTTTCAGCTCAGCCTGTCCGATGCGGTTCACGCTGCGTCCGAAGCCCAAGGGTGCGTCCTTGTCGGCAAAGCCGCTGTTGATGCGGCCAGTAACGTTCACCAGCGTATGGTCGAAGAAGTTCACCACCTCGGGCTTGTTAAAGGTATAGGTATCCTTCTCGCTTTGTGGGAAGGCGTCGAGCTTGTGGCCTTCGCGGTAAGCCTCGATGCGGTGGTTGCCGATGGGCACGCTGATTTCGTATTTTCCTTCCGTATCGGTCATGATGGGACCGTGTTTGCCCTCTACAAACTCACCATCCACCTTGAATCGTACGCTATCGACGGGGATGTTGGTATTCTCATAGAATATCTGTCCCTTGACGACGAAGGCCGACTTGTCGCTGAAGTCGTAGTTGTTCTGCGTCAGCGAGTTGGCACTGATATAAGCCGAGCGGCTCAGCGGTTCGAAGCTGTGAACGCCCTTGCTTGGCGTGATGGTATAGCTGGTGCCGGAACCAGTGAACGGAATGCCTCGGATGACGTAGTTACCCTGGTCGTCGGTCACGCCGTAGCGCGACAGTTGCTCCGTGGTGGGAATCAGCTTCGAGGCCTGGATGTTATCATCCACCGTGGCGTGGCGACCGTTGGGATAGTCGTTGGTGCAAGAGGCGTCGAAGGCCAGATGGCCGACGGACTCGTTCAGCGGCCAGTAGATTTGCAGACCTTTTTCATATCCGCTCAGCGTGCGGTCGTTGTAGTTTTTCTCCTCCTTGGCGTTCAGCACGTGGTCCCAGACGCGCACCTCCGAGATGTTGCCGTGGAAAGCGGTCTCTGGTGTCACAAAACAGTTACCACCGACAGTGAACGGGAACCAATAGTCGTCGTAATGATTGTTCTCCGAAGGTGAAGTTACCTCAGTCGTAGCCAGATTTTTTCCTACATAATACCAATCTCTAACAACATCATAATATCTTTGTAAGAATTCCCCATCTACATAAGAACCAGGATCCACATCAAACGGGACGCGTTTCAGTACTTGGGTTTCCGCATTCATTTGGAACATTTCTTCTACACCGATGGACGTTTTCGAGGTCGAGGTCTGTTCTCCTGCCTTCACCGTCAGATGACCCTGGTCGTCTTTAAGCAGGTTAAGCAGCGTGAATTCGTCGGCAGGAAGCGTTATGCCCAAGTCGTACTTTTCGCGTGCATATGCCGTATGGTATGACTTCACTAACGAATGATCAGTGACAGGCTGCTTCTTGTAAAATAATAAGAGGTAAATACCTTTACCCAAAATTTCATTTTCGAGAGATGCGTACTCAATTTCCGTGAATCCTTCATTCCTCCATTTATTAGGGAATTCAAACTGGTCATAATCGAGAAAATGTCTGTTGTAGACATCATAATCCTTTCCGTCAATCGTTATACTATAATTACTCGGACCTTCAAGCCTTCCATCTACAAGCACCGCCCTGACTAATGCCTTTTCAGTATAACAGGTCGATACCTTATAGGCATTGGCATACTCTGATGCCATCTGCAACTTGAAGGTCTTGTTGTCAGCAGCATCCTTCTCTAACTGGAAATGACCCATGCCTGGTACCGAACCTAAGACACCCTTGCTCATCGCCGAATCGGGACGAACGAACATCTGCACGGTGTTGGCCTTCTTGAAGACCTTGACGTTGGCGGTACTGTCAACATCCCACGTCACACCCCAAGAGGCACCTTCCACCAACTTGGAATAGTCGTCGGTGGCATTGTCGCCACTCGCACCCAACGTGATGCGTACATTATCTACCGCGCTGTTGCCGTTGGCGTAGGTGATGCGGCCCGCGATGGTTCCCGTAGTCTGGCAGAAGCCGACATCCGTCATGCTGCTGGGCTTGTTGGTGTTAGCAGCCAAGGCACCGGAATAAGCCATGACGCGATAGTCGTAGTAGAATCCCGGGTTAGCAGCATTGTCCTGCCAGGTATAGTTGTCGGCAGTACCGCTGGTGGTGTGGATGTCCTGCCAGGCATCATCGTCCTCGCCAACAATGCGGCGGGAGATGACGAAATTGGTATTGGCTGTACCCGACTGGTCGGCCTTCCACTGCAGGACAACACCCTTCTGGTGGGTTCCTTTCGAACAAGTGAACCCTTCGACGGTCGTTCCGGAAATCAGTCCGCATTCGGTGGCGTCGCTCTCATACACGTTCTCGCCCGAATTGAGCGAAATAACGACCTTATAGCGATAGCGGTCCAGGTTGCTGGTGGCCGTCTCGTCTACATAGTTAACCACCTCGCCTGGGTCCAGCTCGGGCTTGGCTTCGAAGGTTCCTATTTCTTTCCAGTTGTTGTTGCCGGCATCACAACGCTGTATAGAGCCTTTCGGATTGCAGTCCTTCGGTATTCGCGAGTAGCTGATGTTCAGCTTCACCTTCTTCTCGACCGTGGAGTCTTGCGCAGCAGGATTAACCTTGACGTAAGGTTCGGTGCTGATGCAACTCTCCGTCACATTGCTGCCCAGCGAGTTCAGCACATCGTCAGTGATAGAGACGGTAGGGGTGCTGGCAACCCATTCGTCGGGAATGTTCACCACGCGGTATTTGTAATACTGGTTGTAGGAGACACCTCCGTTGTCGGTGAAGTTCATCGTACCTGTGGTGACGGCCGTCTTCAGATGGCCGCGCAGCGACCAGCCTTCGCCGCTAAGGGGCTCGCCGGTCTTGTCGGTCTTGATGCGGTAGATGTAGGGCTTCGAGTTGGCGATGTATTTATAGCTGTCGCCATACTGCTGTACACCCGTCCAGTGCAACGAAATCTTCTTGCCAAACTGGTCGAAGCTGCCCGACACGCTGCCCGGCACAGGCACACTCGGATAGGCATTCGACTTGTTGAAGGTGGTTGTCTTATGGTAGTAATAGCCCTCATCGTGCTTGTCCTTGTACTTGTCTATATTAGATTTATACACATCGTGGGCCTCGATATCCATATCGACACGCTTGTAGTTTCCCACCGAGTTGGGAATCTTAATAGTATGGTTCGTTGCCATTGGCGCACACTCCACAGAGTCACGTGCAGAGATGGTGGTATTGTCGAAAAGAGTGTAGGTTGATTTCACAATATACCAGCCTATGTGCTTTTGGTCCGTCTTGACCTTCTCCTCACTGCAATTGTTCGTGGGCAAAGCCGGTGTCTTAAATGTGAAGTTCTTTGCGTCAGTACGCGTAATCTCATAGTTGCCGGCATCGAGCGCATTGCGACCCAGGTCGCCCGTACAGTCAAGCCAACCGAGTTTCTTCTGGTCCCATCTGGTTTCTGTGTCTGGTTGCGCATAGTACACTATGTACCATTTCTTTCCTGCCATCTCTGGGCCCCAATAGATAGAGAGTTCTGCTTGCGGATAGTCGTAGTCCTTCTGCTTGAAGATGGAATATTCTCTCAACGTATGGTCCAGTTTGGTATAGTTAAAATTGTCCAGAATCACCGTGGCACCTTCCATGAGTGATTGGGCCTTGATTCTGTGCGTGGGAAGGCCGTTACCGTCTTGGTCAAAGGTGTAAACCCTGGCAATGTCAATATAATCGCTTTCCCAAACATCATCATTGGCATAAGCCCTGATATAGCCGTCTTTCATCCACGTATCGCGACCCACAAGGTCGGCCACCAGCAACTTAACCGTGAAGTGGTCAGTGTGAGTTTCTATATTGAAATAGCCACTCTCTAGTAATTTATCGGCCTTTACGGTCTGCGACGACAGCAACATCGCAAAAATCAACACGAATAAAAATACAACCTTCTTCATCGTCTTCATCTTTATAACTTCTTTTTAAAATCGTTGTATTATAGAAATTTTTTATATGAGCAACTTTGCACGTGTGCAAAGATACACATTATTTTTTAATTTCCGCACAAAAAAACGAAAAAGTTACAATCTAACACCTACAGATGCATTGATGTACCAGTCGTTCAAATGGCCGTGCATCGCATTATGCTTATAGTTGAAGTTGTTGAACTGGCCATTGGCATTGATGAAGTAGCGGCTCCA